>Ga0247813_10000601_pt1 | contig 31890 bp, 19 predicted proteins | sample UWRJL169409C1_FD_180719 | JGI IMG/M metagenome (GOLD analysis project Ga0247813, IMG submission 180719) | Plant litter microbial communities from Arlington Agricultural Research Station in Wisconsin, United States - UWRJ-L169-409C-1 | ecosystem: Environmental > Terrestrial > Plant litter >... | reverse complement strand
TTGGGCCAATTTCGGAAAAATGGAGAATAAGGGAATCGAAATTGGATTCAATTTAAACAAGCAAGTTACTCCGGACTTCTTTATGAGCTGGCGTTTTAATTTTACTTACGTCGAAAATAAAGTGACAGAAAGAGATGAAGCCGAAGCTGTAAAAGGCAGTTACCGTTCTGGAACCGGCATTCAAAACAATACTTTATATGGTTATACCGCTACAGGATTGTATACCAACAATGATTTTAGTTCGCCTGGTGTACTGGCACCGGGTCTTCCGGTTCCTACTTTTGGAACGGCACTTCGTCCGGGAGATATAAAATATCAGGATCGAAATAATGACGGAATTATCAGCGGTCTCGACGAAGGATTTATTGGCGGAACAACGGATCCGCAAATTGTTTACGGTTTTGGAACTAATATGAAATATCAGCAATTCGATTTCAGTTTTTTCTTTCAGGGAATAGGAAAATCAGAACGCATTATTGGCGGATCTAATTTTATACCGGGTAGTGGTACAGGAACTTTAGGAAACATTTATTCAAATTATGAAGACCGCTGGACAGAAGAAAATCCGAGTCAGGATGTGTTTTGGCCAAGATTGAGTTACGGCCCAAATGTTAACAATTCTGTTGCTTCCTCCTGGTGGAAAAAAGACATGAGTTTTGGCCGTTTAAAAACGATGGAAGTAGGATATAATTTCAGTAAAACTTTGTCAGAAAAAATGTATTTGCAAGGCTTGCGAATTTATGTAAGCGGAAATAATTTGTGGTACATCTCCAATTTTAAACTTTGGGATCCGGAATTGGATACAGGAAATGGGTTGAAATATCCATCGACCAAATCAGTTCTTTTTGGATTATCAGTATCGTTATAATTTTAAAAAATAATAAAATGAAAAATATATACATTAGAACAATATTCCTTGTTTTGGGATTATTTTTATCGTCATCCTGTTCTGATTATTTAGATAAAGAAAGCGATACAGAACTTACTTTGGATGGTGTTTTTGAGAGCAGAACAAAAACAGAAAACTGGCTGGCCAGCTGTTATTCCAGAATTCCGGATCCTACCTGGGGATATACCCGCAGTTTGGGCTGGGAAATTTTAGGAGATGATATGACACCTTCGGAAAGATGGCGCCAATACGACTGGCAGGTCATTCCGTTTGTTTTGGGTGACTGGTCTGTTGGTTCACAATGGAGCCCGGGCTATTGGAATAATCTTCCGCAAAGAATTCGCGAATGCAACCTGCTGATACAAAATATAAAACCATTACCGGAACAAAATCTAACAGAAGAAGAAGTTCGTTTAATGATCGCAGAATGCCGTTTCTTAAAGGCTTATTATTACTCTTTATTGATTAATACGTACGGACCAATTCCATTTAGCCCTGATGAAATTACACCTGTAAATTATAATTTATCCGATTTGCAAGTGGGGCAAACGCCTTATGATGACATTGTTACCTGGATTAATAATGAACTAAAAGAAGTCGAATTAATTTTGCCGGCTTCTTATTCTGATGGAAGAAAATTTGGCCGTGCGACATCCATTATGTGCAAAGCTGTGCGAGCCAGAATGCTTCTTTTTGCTGCAAGTCCGCTAGTAAATGGAAATGCTGAATATGCCGGTCATATGACCAAAGACGGAAAAGTTTTGTTTAACCAAACTTTTGATGCCAATAAATGGAGAATTGCTGCCGATGCCAGTAAAGATTTAATTGTAAGTGCAGAGGCTGCAGGACATAAATTATATACAGAAATGAATGTTGCCGGAAAAATTGATCCGTTTTTATCACTTCAAAATTTATTTCTTATCGAAGCCAGCAAAGGAAATACAGAAGTTTTGTTTCCACGGCCAAATAGTGATTCTAAAGAATACGACAGACACACAGCACCAACTGGCGCGGGCGGAGCAGGAGGTTACGGCGTAACACAATCTCTGGTAGATGCTTTTTTTACCGCAAACGGACTACCAATAACCGACCCAAATTCGGGATACATTGAAACGGGTTTCTCCTCTCAGGATGACTTTTGGCCAAATGGCGTAACTAAATTTAATGAAGTAAAAAGTCCGGGACTTGTAACACTTGCAGGCACTTATAATATGTACTGCAATCGCGAACCGAGATTTTATATGGCTGTTAATTTTAATAACGCCTTGTATACGGATGGAGACAATGCCGGAAAAGATAAAGGCCGAAAACTGGAATTTTTTAACGGGCAAAAAGACAACAATAATACACACGACGCGCCACAAAATGGTTATTTGGCGAGAAAAAGAACAGATCCAACCAGAAATCCAATCAATGGATATTTTGCACCGCGTCATGGAATTTTGTACCGATTAGGCGAAGTGTATTTAAATTATGCGGAAGCCTTAAACGAATCAGATCCTGGCAATCCTGAAATCTTGCTTTATCTGAATAAAATAAGAGAAAGAGGTGGAGTAAGAACCTATACAACAGGTGGAACAGACGCAGAAAATATTCATGTAGACAGCGATCAGGAAAGCCTTAGAAAAGTAATCAGAATGGAACGAAGGGTAGAACTTTGTACCGAAGGAATCAGGTATGATGATTTAAGAAGATGGAAACTGGCAGAAACTGTTTTAAATGGTCCTTTTTACGGAATGAATTTCAATGGTAAAAATGCATCTGAATTTTATCAGAGAACGGCGTATCAAAACAGAGTTTATAGAAAATCATTTTATTGGTTTCCGATATATCTGGCAGAGATTGAAAAAAATCCAAACTTAATCCAGGCGCCTTTCTGGGATAAATAACTAAATATCAAAACAAAATGAAAAATATAAAAAATATTATCTCATTTATAATAATGAGTTTGGTTTTTTTCTCTTGTGAAGACAAAGGTCTCGAAAATGAAGACTGGCTTCAGGATCCCAATTTTCCAAATCCGTTAACAATGACACTTTCTAGTAAAGAAATTGTTTTGAATAAAGACAACGAAGACGCCACCGCCATCACTTTTACCTGGACACAAGGAAATGACAGAGGAGCCGGAACGAGTTTGACTTATTTTTTCCGTATGGATCTTACGGGCAATAATTTTGGTGAAGGTGCTGCACCCGGAACAAGTACAACAATTACAGAAGAAATTCCCGCCGGAGTTTTTACTAAATCTTATACCGTAGGCGAATTAAACGCCTTATTGCTGAAAAATTTTAAACGTCCGGGAGGGGTTATTACCAATCTTGAAGCACAAATAATTGCACAAGTAAATAATTCGGCACAATATCAAAAACCCGAATTTTCAACCTCAGGTTTTGCCGTAACAAGTTTTAGTCCGGGACCTTTGCCACTATTTATGGTTGGAGATGCCATAAGCGTAGGATGGGATTACAGTACAGGAAAAATTTTACCGGAAATTACAGAAAGAACGATTTACAATTTTATTGGAGATTTTTCAATTGGCGAATTCAAAGTAATTGAAAATCCGGGCAGTGAATTGCCTTCTTACGATCCGGCCCCCGGAAATAAAATTGTTTATAACGAAACAGAAGCACGAACAGCCAATAATGTTTTTAAAGTAACCGAAGCCGGTCGCCATTCATTTTATATGGATATAGATAAGAAAATCTATGCTTTTGGATATGTGCCATACGAAAATGTATACATGGTAGGAAACGCCATAACAGGAATAGGCTGGGATATTGGAAAAGCAAAACCGATGATTTGGGATGCTAAGAATCCTGAGGTATTTACTTATAGCGGACAATTTGATGCAGGAGAATTTAAACTTGCTTTGGATCTGGGTAACTGGAACGGCAGATTTTTGATGCCTGAGGTAAACGGCACCGTTCTTAAAGGCGATGCCAGCGACAATACAACAGTGTCTTTAATGCCAAATGGTCAGCCCGATAACAAATGGGTTATTGAAACTGCGGGACAATATGAACTAACCGTTAACCCGGCGAAAATGACTATTGTTTTGCAAAAGCTGTAATTATTAAAATCAGGAAGTTCAAGGATTTTCAATAGAAACATATTGGAAAGTTTTGGATTCTTTTAAAAGCTTTCAGCGAGAATTTTTTACGCATTTTTTTCATTCTTAAATACAAATTTTACACACACTTTTTACTGATTATCTACAGCATTAGAATTTAAAAATGGGTACAGATATAAATCAATAAATTTTTAAAGTGAAACACAAAATTTAAAAGTATATGAAAATTAGAAACAGAATAAGTGTAGTGCTCCTTATAATATGGAGCAATCTTTCATTGGCACAAACGGCCGACCAGCGTGCAGAAAATCTACAGAACGGTACAAACACAATTTACATCTCTGCAGATAAAAGTTATTATAAACACAATAGTTCGTCTGATAACGATCCTTACGGTTATGGCTATTGGATACAGGCTCATACGCTTGAAACATTGGCAGACGCGTACCAAAGAACCCGCAATTCAATCTACAAAGACAGAATGAAAAGTATCATTGCCGGAATCAGAAAATACAATTCGTATGGCGCAGGAACATATCATAATGATTTTTATGATGATCTGGAGTGGCTTTGTCTGGCAAGTTTTAACTGCTACAATGCCACAAAAGATCCCGAGTTTCTGGATGCTGTACATCAAATGTGGACCGAAATTAAAACCGGATATACAAACGGTGCGATGTCGTGGAGAAAAGGCTGTACCACGCCTTGCAAAAACTCAATTGCCAATAGTCCGGCCATTGTTATTGCGGTCAAATTATATCAGTTAGAAGGTGATAACGCAAACCTGCAAATGGCACAAAATCTTCATACCTGGATGAAAGCCAATGTTTTAAATGCACAGGGCGGTATTTGGGATTCACCAAGCAATTTTGATCCCGAATGGCAATTCTCTTATAATTCGGGAATGTTCATCGCGGCCAGTTTACAGCTTTATCTTGTTACAGGAACGCAATCGTATATGGATGATGGCGTAAAAGCCGCAGAATTTATGATGAATTACAGAAATTATAACGGAGGCGTATTTTTTCTAAATGAAAACGGTCAGGGCGACGGTGGATTATTCAAGGGCATTTTTGCGAAGTGGTTTATAGAATTTGTTCGTTTAGGAAATTTAACGCAGGCGCAAAAAGACCGCTATTTAGGTGTCATCAATTATACGAGCAATTATGTTTGGGCGAAAGCGGTCAATAAAACCAATTATTTAATCAGCCCAAATTGGAATTCACAGCCAAACGGCACAATCGATTTGTCAACTCAAACAACAGGTCTTCATTTATTTGAATCGGCAGCGAGTTTAAGCAAAGTTCATGTCTATCAAAACATCAATTATGCGGGATTTTATTCGCAGTTTCCGGTGGGAAATTATACTTTGGCACAACTTCAGGCAAAGGGTGTTTCTGATAATGATATTACGTCGCTGAGTGTTCCTTCCGGATATGTTTTAACGGTTTATGAAAACGATAATTTCACAGGCGCTTCAAAAACATTCACGGCAAATTCAGCCTGGCTTGCCGATTGGAATGATCGAATTTCTTCCTTAAAAATAACCGACACCAACAGTTCTTTAGTAAATGTGTATCAGGATATTGCTTTTGGCGGCTATTCAGCCGGATTAAATGTTGGCGATTATACTTTGGCACAACTTCAGGCAAAAGGAATATTGGATAACGATATAACATCCTTAAAAATCACCGAAGGATATAAAGTAATCGTTTATGAAAATGACAATTTCACCGGAGCCTCTAAAGAATTTACCACCACAACAGACTGGACAGCCGAATGGAACGACAGAACAACTTCTTTACGCATTCGCTCCGGCGGAACTTCTAATTTAGGAAACGCAACCTATTATCTTCAAAACAGACACAGCGGTTTGTATATGGATGTTTGGGCATCAAGCACAGCAGATGGCGGTAATATTGCGCAGGGAAATTACACAGGAGCAAATAATCAAAAGTTTAAATTTATTGATGTAGGCGATGGCGCCTATCAAATTCAATCGATTAACAGCACAAAAGCAGTTGATATTGCAGGAGTTAGCATAGAAAATGGCGCCAATGTGCATCAATGGTCTTATGTGGGTGGAGAAAATCAGCAGTTTATTGCCGTTTCAACCGGTGATGGATATTATAAACTAATCGCCAAACACAGCGGAAAATTAATAGAGGTTGCTGGTTTTAGCACTGCAAACGGTGGAAATGTGCAGCAATGGGAAAACGCAAATCAAGCAAGTGGACACTGGAAATTGATTTCTACAGGAACAGCAAAAATAGCAAAAGCTGAGGCTGAAAATCCAGAAGACATTGAAATATCATCTTTTAGTGTATATCCAAATCCGGTTGAAAATACGTTATTTTTTAGTCAAGAAATAACAGCAAATCCGGTTCGTATTTACAACGCCGCAGGAAGCTTGATTTTCGAACAAAAAACAACCAATCAAATAAATGTTTCGGGTTTAACATCAGGAATTTATTTTTTGGTTTTCGAGAAAGACGGAACAAAAACGACAAAGCGATTTATTAAAAAATAACATCAAATACCACAAATTATGATACAAAATAAACTACACATTTATAATCTGATGGATATAGTGAAATTGCGTTTTGCCGTATTTTTTATGTTTATCGGTCTTGCAATTCCCGTTCAGGCACAGCTTAGCGGTAATCCTTTGTTTACAGGAGCCGATCCTGAAATTCATTATTTTAATAACAAATATTACATTTATACAACCGCTATTTACGGCACACAATTTCATACCTATTCTTCAACCGATTTAACGAATTGGCACGACGAAGGATTAATTTTTGATCTTTTTCCGGATAGTCCGTGGGCGCAATATAACGGCTGGGCGCCCGCAGTTGTTTTTCGAAATAACAAATATTACTTCTATTATACTGCCGAAACCAAAATTGGTTTGGCCATAGGAAATACGCCAATTGGTCCGTTTACCGATATTGGCGCGCCGCTCATCGCAACAGATCCTTATACAGATGATATTATCGATGCCAATGTTTTTATCGACGATGACGGTCAGGCGTATATTTATTACGGAGGATCTGGCAAAAGCCGAATGGTGGTGCGCAAACTGAATCCGGATATGGTTTCTCTTGCCACGGGACCTACAGATATTACACCTCAAAATTACACCGAAGGTCCATATATGGTAAAAAGAAAAGGAATTTATTATATGATGTATTCAAACGGTTCGTGGTTTAATGATACGTACAATGTGCAATATTCGACGTCAAATTCACCAATTGGTCCATGGACGTACAGAGGAAAAATCCTGAGTTCTAATACAGAAGACAAAGGTCCCGGACATCATGGCGTAATCAAAATAGGAAACTGTGACGAATATTATATGATTTACCACCGTTATGAAAACGGCACTTCGGGTGATAGAAAAATTGCGATTGACAGAATGTATTTTAATGCTGCCGATTTAATTGAACCTGTAAATATGACTAATTACGGTGTTCCGGCAAGAATTCCGAACCAATCGTGTCCCACACAAAATATTGTGTCGGGAGGGATTTATAAATTAACGCACAAAGGAACGAATCAATGTCTGGATGTTGTGAATAACGCAAATCAATCAGGAGCAAATGTGCAGCAAAGCACAGACAACGGCAACGATGCACAACGCTGGGTGATTACGCTCGAAGCGGATGGTTTTTACAGACTCACCCACAAAGGAACAAATCAGTGTCTGGATGTTTCACAAAATAGCAATGCACAAGGCGCAAACGTGCAGCAATGGCTTGAAAGCAATACCGATGCCCAACGCTGGAAAATGGAATTGATGTCTGACGGCTATTTTAAACTAACACACAAAGGAACAAATCAATGTCTGGATGTGGATAACAACAGCAGTGCGCCGGGAGCCAATGTACAGCAATGGACAGATCTGGGAACCGATGCACAACGCTGGAAATTAGATTTAATCGAAGCGCCCATTGTTTCCGGCGGCGTTTACAAACTCACGCACAAAGGAACTACGCAATGTCTGGATGTAAGCGGAGGAAGTACCCAGCAAGGCGCAAACGTACAGCAATTTACAAGCAATGACAGTGATGCGCAACGCTGGGTGATTACAAAAGAACCGGATGGTTTTTACAAATTAACCCACAGAGGAACCAATCAATGTTTGGATGTAGACAACAACAGTACGCAGGCTGGAGCCAATGTACAGCAGTGGACCGATTTAGGCACCGATGCACAACGCTGGAAAATTGAATTGATGAGCGACGGTTATTTTAAACTGACTCATAAAAACACTAATTTATGTCTGGATGTTGCAAACAACTCGGCAGAACCGGGAACAAATGTATTGCAATGGACAGATAACGGCAACGACGCACAACGCTGGAAACTTGATTTAATAAGACCGATAACCACTTTAGGAACATCAAAATTGGTAAAATCTTTAAGTAATGATGGTATCGAACCCAATTTAAACGTATATCCAAATCCGGTAAAAAACACGCTTTTCTTTAGTACAGCAATGGCTGGAATTGAGGTTAGTGTTTTTTCCGGAACAGGAAGTGTGGTTTTAAAACAAATCGTAAAAGAGAATAGTATTGATGTTTCCGGTTTGGCAACAGGAACATATTTTGCCGTTTTTGAGAAAGAAGGAACAAAAATCACCAAACAATTTATTAAAAAGTAAGCAGAAATAAAGAGATAAATACTTCAGACAGAATCTTCAGATTGTATATTCATAGTTGAAATAAAATGATTTGAAGTATTTATTTTAAGATTAATTTTAAAAGAGAATATGAAAACAAGAAAACTTTTAGTTACAATTTTTTGTCTGGCTTCGTCGGCTTTAGTTGCTCAGGAATACAAACCCGAAGCAAATCCAAAAGCAGTTGTAACGGCAGGCAATGCCAGATTTACCGTGCTTTCGCCACGAGTAATACGTATGGAATGGAGTTCAGATGGTACATTTACAGACAATGCTTCGCTGACATTTGTGAATCGAAATCTTCCGGTGCCCAATTTCAAAAAAATAGAAAGTAAAGGTGAACTTCAAATTGTAACCGACGTTTTAAAACTCAGATATAAAACCGGAGGCAAATTTACCGCTGAAAATTTGAGTGTCGATTTTATAGTAAACGGAAAACCAACAACATGGAAACCTGGAACAGCGAACACTAAAAACCTCTTGGGCACAACCCGAACGCTCGACGGAGTAGACGGTCCCGCAAAAGAACTGGAAAAAGGGATAATTTCCCGTGATGGCTGGTATTTAATCGACGACAGCGAGCGTCCGCTTTTTGATAATTCAGAATGGCCTTGGGTAATGGCGCGACCGGGTGATAAGCCTCAGGATTTGTATTTATTTGCGTATGATTCTGATTATAAAACGGCTTTAAAAGATTACACCGATATTGCGGGTAAAATTGCCATGCCGCCACGATTTGCTTTTGGTGCTTGGTGGTCAAGATACAGAGAATATTCAGATACAGAATTTCGTGATCTTGTGGGCGAATTCAAAATGCACGATGTTCCGCTTGACGTATTTGTAATTGATATGGACTGGCATGTAAAATCGTTGCCTGAATTTTTTAAAAACGGACAAAGACAAAGAGATCAGGCGGGAGAAGATTCTGGCTGGACGGGTTTTACATGGAATAAAAATTTGTTTCCTGATCCGGAGAAGTTCTTAAAGTGGACGAATGAGCAGCATCTTAAAACCTGTTTAAATTTGCATCCCGCATCCGGAATACAGCCTTTTGAATCCGTATATCCGGAAATGGCAAAAGCAATGGGCATTGATCCGGCATCCAAAAAATATGTGCCTTTTGATATTACCGATAAAAAATTTGCGACTAATTATATGAATCTGGTTTTACATCCAATAGAAAAAGCGGGTGTTGATTTTTGGTGGCTTGACTGGCAGCAATGGGGGAGCACCAATATTCCCGGAGTTAACCCGACAATTTATTTAAATTATGTGCATTACAGCGACATGGAACGCCAGAACAAAGTGCGTCCGCTTATTTTTCACCGTTGGGGAGGTTTAGGAAATCACCGTTATCAAATTGGATTTTCTGGCGATACACATGTTTCATGGGAATCCCTAAACTATCAGCCTTATTTTACTTCAACAGCGGCAAACGTTGGATTTGGTTATTGGAGTCATGATATTGGCGGACACCAAGGCGATGCAGGAACAGCAGAATTGTACACAAGATGGATTCAATGGGGCGTTTTTAGTCCGATATTCAGGACACATGCAACGGCGGCACCACAACACGAAAGACGTATTTGGGCGTATCCGCTGGACAATTTTCTGATCATGCGCGAGGCTTATCTAACGCGATATTCTTTGGTTCCCTATTTATATAATGAGGCAAGAAACACTTATGAAACCGGAGTTTCTACCGTTCACCCCATGTATTATGATTATCCAAAAGACGAAAATGCTTATTCAATCGCGAATCAATATATGTTTGGCCGCGATATGATTGTTAACCCAATTACAAAACCAATCGAAAAAGGAAATGTGTTTTTAACTCAGGAATCGTGGCTTCCGGAAGGAAAGTGGTACGAATGCAGTACAGGAAGCATCATAAATGGTGGTAGAAAAATTACGATGCCGTTTACTTTAGGCGATATTCCGGTTTTTGTAAAAGAAGGCGCTATTATCCCGATGCAGCCAAAAGTGGAAAGAACCGATGAAAAACCTTTAAATCCTTTGATTCTGGCCTTTTATCCGGGTAAAAAAGGAGCTTTAAAATTGTATGAAGATGAAGGAAATAATAACAATTTTAAGAAAAATGCCTTTACCTATACGCCAGTAACTTCAGAACAATCAGGTAATAAGGTTAATATTGTGATTGCGCCGGTGGAAGGTTCTTTTCCCGGAATGCTGACTTCGAGAGGTTATGAACTTCGTTTTCCTTGTTCTTTTCCGCCAACAAAAGTAGTGGTTAACGGGCAAGATATTCCTTATAGTTCAGAACCAAAATCGGGAAGCTGGTCGTATGCCGGAAATGATTTTGAAACGCGTGTTTATGTTTCAGAACTTTCTACCAGTTCAAAAGTTTCAGTTGCCGTTCAATTCCCGGATTATGATCAACTGCTTCTTTCAGGAAAAAAGGGACAAATTAAATACATGAAAAATTTCGAAGTATTTCGTTTGCTAAACAGTTGGAATGACGGATTATATAGTCCGTTTGAAATCATGTCACTTTCACAATTTGGTCAGAATATAGAATACAATTTGGCAGATATTAAAACACAAATCGACGGATTTTCCAACCGCTGGAATAGCGCGCTTTTGACTATTCAATCTATTAGTGAAACCAATAAGGCGTACAAGCCATGGTATGAATTGCTTAAAAAATACGGAACTATCGCCGAAAGACCTGAATTTAACGAAATTGCAGTTGAATCTGACACAAAAGCAAAAGTAGAATTCATTCAAAAAGGAACCGATAAAATCTATTACACAACAGATGGTGCTGTGCCTACAACTAAATCGCAGCTTTATACAAAATCGTTTGAAGTTACGGTTCCGGCACGTGTAAACGCGATTGCTTGCCCGGGAGGCGATGGTTCTTGCAGCTCTGTGATTTCAAAAATATTTTACAATAAAAAAACAGGTTTAAATTATAATCTGTATAAAGGAAGCTGGAAAAAGATGCCGGATTTCAGTCAACTTACACCTGTCGATAAAGGATACACGCCAGATTTTGATCTGAATAAAATAAAACATGATGCAAATAATTATGGTTTAGTATTTAATGGATTCATTACTATTCCGGCTGATGGAAAATATACTTTTTACATGGCTTCTGATGATGGCAGTAAACTATATCTAAATAATCAGCTCCTTATTAATAACGACGGCTTGCATGGTTTTGACGAAAAGAAATCGGAAATAATTTTAAAGAAGGGACTTCTGCCAGTTCGTTTAGAATATTTTCAGGAAAGTTATGGCGAAGGACTTTCGGTTGATTTCTCTTCTGAAAAAATAACCAGAACGAGTGTTTTTCCTTCTATTTAAAAGTGTTTTTTCGATATTAAAACTTGTATAAAAAAAAAGTCCTACTAAAAGTTAGGACTTTTTTGTGTGAAGGATAATCGTATCAAATCTATTAACTGTGAACTTCAATTCATTTTCAGTTATTTAGTTATATTTTGTGGTTTATATAAAAAAATAGTATCAAATTCCTTACTGATTATTAAATATTTATTTGTTTGTCAGTTAATTATAAAACATTATTTTTGTTTTCTTTAACATGGAAATAATTACATATTAATGCCTCAAAGTAAACTTCTATTTGTATTCCTACTAGTTATATCACTATCCTACTCTCAGGAAAAAAAACCGACCGTTATGGTCAATGCCAGAGCGCAAAAGGATAAAATCTTAATTCGCTGGGCTATAAATTCTCCTGCAGAATGGCAAAAAGCAAATAAAAAAGGATTTACTGTTACGAGAACTACTCTGGTTCGGGAAGGTGTTGTTTTATCAAAGCCCGAAAAAACACTTCTTACTCCCAAACCTTTACTTCCTGAACCGTTAGATTCCTGGATCGAATTGGTACAAAAAGACAATAATGCCGCTATTATGACACAAGCTATTTATGGCGAAAGTTTTGAGGTTGGCGCGGCAAAAGGCGACGAATTAGCTACAATCGTAAATATGGCAGATGAACTCGATCAGCGTTATACATTTGCTTTATATGCTGCCGATATGAGTTTTGAAAGTGCGGTAAAAGCAGGCTGGGGATTTGTAGATACGAATGTAAAGAAAAATGAAGTTTACGCCTATCAGGTTCGTGTTTTTGAAAGTCCGAAGGTTAAGGAATCTTCTTTTATGATTGGATTAAAAGATTATACACCGCTTCCGGCGCCAACAGATTTTATTGCAGTTCCTGACGATAAAAAAGTATTGCTTTCGTGGGATTATCAAACTTTTAAAAGAATCTATACTTCGTTTATGGTCGAAAAATCAGATGACGGAATCAATTTTAGCCCAATTGCTGCAACGCCTTTGGTTAACCTGAACGATAAAGACGAGCATCCTTCAAAGTCAATGTATTATATTGATACGCTTAGTGTTAATAATAAAATATATCATTATAGATTATATGGAATTACTTCTTTTGGAGAAAAAGGAGAATTCTCAAAACCTATTACTGCAAAAGGCGTAGAGGCTATTGTTACTCCGGCAAGGCTTACAGATTATGTTATCATAAACTCAAATGAAGTTAATCTGGAATGGGATTATCCTAAGGAATCAGAAGGTTTTATTCAGGGTTACGAAATCAATTTGGCCGATAATGACAAAGGTCCGTACAGAGTGGTTTCGAAAATAATTCCTCCATCTGACAGGAAACTTAATTTTAAGGAAAATTTATTTCCGTCTAATTATTTTACTATTTCGGTTGTAGGTAAAAACAATCAGCGTTTAACGTCTCAAAGTATGCTGGTTCAGCCTGTAGATTCGATTCCGCCGGCAAAGCCAATAGGACTTGAAGGCGTTATTGACAGTCTTGGAGTGGTTCGCCTGAAATGGAAACCTAATATGGAAAAGGATTTAAGAGGATACCGAATTCTAAAAGCAAATAATGCCGATGAGGAGTTTGTAGATATTTACCATAAATCGTATGTGGGAACTGATTATAAAGACAGTGTAAGCCTTAAAATGACCAACAGCAAAGTATATTACAGAATTGCTGCAGAAGATATGCGTTTTAATGTTTCTGATCAGTCGGATGTTTTGGTGTTAAATAAACCCGATAAGATTCCGCCCGCTGCACCTATTTTTAAGGATTATGACAATAAAGAAGGCAAAGTACATTTAAAATGGATTCGCAGTTATAGTGAAGATGTTGTAGGATATAGCCTGAGAAGGAAAGAAAAAGGACAGGAAAAATGGCTTGAGATCAAACAAATAAACGATACGATTCAGGAATTTACGGATGACAGGGTAGAGAACAGAAAAACCTATCAGTATGCTATTTTGGCAAAAGACAAAAGTAATTTATGGTCGTCAATAGAGCATTCTACGGTAACGGTAAATGTATTGAATTTTTCGCCCGTTAAAGTGATTACATTTTTACAGGGATTGCCTGATCGTGAAAATAAAAAAATAGTGCTGACCTGGGATTATGCAAAAAGCAAAAACAAGGTTTTAGGATTAAGCATTTACAAAAATCTAAAAGGAACGCCGCCAACATTATGGAAGGAGCTGAACGGCAACGTTTTTACTTTAGAAGATAAAAATTTAAAAATAAATCAGGAATACGAATATCATTTGATTCCTAACCTTGAAAGCGATAGCCCTGCAAAAGCAGAAGCTATAACAGTTATATATTAAGCCTATGAAGAAATTTTACTTATTAATCATTTTATTGGTTTCAGGATTTGGATTTGCTCAGGGAACAAATTACGTTATAAAAATTTCTAACCTTAGTTATTCGATAAACGCGGGTGTTAAAAACAGAACCAGTTCTAATGTTCGGGTAACAGTTCGTTTTAAAGACGGATCAAGTTATAACGCTTATGCACGCGATATTCGTAATAATGGCGATCGTGAAGTTAATCTGGATATAGCAGCTTTTGAAAGAGCCTCTAAACCGGTTTCGATCGAATGTTATGCTTTTGTGAATTTCAGGAGCGGGACAGATGCAAACGGTACCGTATCTAAAAATGTTGATTCATCTTGCCCTTCAGGCAGTTTTAGCGGAAGCTATTCTCCCAGAATGTCTGCTGTAACCTTTAATTACAAAATAGAACCGAAGTTTTATATTACCCGCACCGGAGATGATATTTTACCAACTCACTCGAAAAAAACGCTTACTGCGACTCCTGGTTACGATACGTACTATTACAGATGGCAATATACGATGCTTCCTAATGCAACAGGAACACAGTGGATTGATTTACCTCAATACAATACTAAACCAAGTATTACTGTAGATGCAGTGGATATTTTGAAAAACGATGCAGGATTAAATATTGGAAAAAATATTTATTTTAGAATAAAACCCTGTTCAGAAACTCCGGGATTCAGTCCTTTTATAACGTATAATGTCCGTTTATCTGCACCACAGGTTTTGTCTACCACAGCAATTCAGCCGACATGTACCGATACTGATGATGGTGGCGTGAAACTTGTATTTAACAGAACGTTAATTCCAAGTGAACAATTACAATATACCCTTCTTGATCTGGATAGTGGAACACCGACTAACTATCGCGGCGCTCTTGCAATTGCCGCTGATAAAACTTTTTCTATTACCGGTTTAAAAGCGGGTATTTATACTTTGCAATTAGTTGGATTTAATAATGGATTGAATACTGCTGTTGATCCTAAAAATCCGGATCTGTTAGATCTTAATACCTTTACAATTACAGCACCTGCACCTTTAGCCTTTACATTAACGGAAACAAATGTAAAATGTAACGGTTCTCAGGATGGATCTATATTAATTAGTCCAACAGGAGGAACTCGTGATGTTCCGGGAAATGATGCTTATTCATTGGATAATGGAGTTACCTGGCATACATTTCCAAATAATGCACCCTATCTTCTTACTAATTTAGGACCTGGCACTTATAAAATAAAGGTAAAAGACATGAAGGGCTGTGTCGCCAGAGAACAAGTACTAGTAAACGGAAAGATTGAACTAAGAGATGACATAGTACTTGAAAAAACAATAGAACAGCCAAATCCTCTAACAGTTGACTATGAAGAACCAGTACATCCGACTTTTTTTGGTGCGATGAACGGAAAATTAGTAGCCGTTGTAAGTGGCGGAACAATCGATGTTAATAAATACTGGTACCAATGGATACACAGCAACGGAACCGAATATCCTACTACAACAAGTTATGATGCCGTAAATAAAAAATATACGATAACATTAAATAATGCTCCGGCGGGAGAATATAAATTAACGATTCGCGATAAAAATTATACTGCCGCAACAAACAAAGCAGGCTGTACAATTAACGAATCTGTTCAGGTTTTAAAAGAGCCTAAGAAAATTGAAATTACGCTTGAAATTACAAGAGGTATATCTTGTAATACAGAAAATCTGGATCCAACGGGAAGTGAAACTACCATATCAGATGCAATTTTAAAGGCAAAAGTAAAAGGCGGTTTTAAATTTACAGGAACAGACAATGGTGGTTTGCCTTATAAATTCAATTGGTCAAAATACAATGCACAAACCAATGAATGGGATAAATTAGAAGATATAAAAGATTCGATAGCATCTGGTTTATCAAAAGGAAATTATTCTCTAAATATCGAAGATGCAAACGGAATTGTACAGGGAAATTATAGCCTGACGGATTTAATAACGGCAATTCCAACAACACAAGAAATTAAAGAACCGGAAAAACTGGAATTGGTGTTTGATTCTATAAATGTTTCCTGCCACGCCGGAAATAATGCCTGGGTTATTGCAACAGTTACAAAAGGACAAGAGCCTTATACTTATAAGTGGTTTAAAGTAGGCACAGGAACTATAGCAGATAATAAAATTTCGAACTTAACTAAAGGAGAATATTTTGTAGAAGTTACCGATTTTAATGGCTGTTTTGTAAAAGGCAGCATTACAATTAGTGAACCGGAAGAAGAGGTAAAAATTAGTTACAGAGAAGTCGTTACTCCTACTTTTTCAGGAGCAACAGACGGAAGAATGATGGTTAAAATAACCGGCGGAACGCCACATGATGATGGTTCTTACACTTATGAATGGAAAAATTCAAAAGGAATACTGCAAACTGCAACTGCCGCAATAGAAGAAGGAGTTTATACTATTAGACTAAATGGAGTTCCAGCCGATGATTATTTTTTAACAATTAAAGATAAAAATTACAACGAAGCAACCAATCAAATTGTCAATTGTTCTGTATTAGAATCAAAAAGAACATTAACCGAACCGGATCCTTTGAAAGTTGTTTTTGAAGTTGTTCAGTCTATTTCATGTAATACAAGCAACGAATTTGGAAATAATACAGATACAACTCCAAAAGACAACCAGCGTGATGAATCGCAAGACGGAATTTTAGTTGCGCATGTAACAGGTGGAACTGCTTTAGAAGATGATAAAAATAGTGGTTTACCTTATTTCTATTATTGGAAAAAGCAAGAGCTGGATGGTACCTGGAAAGATTTAACGATACAGGATTCTATAGCGTCAAATCTTTCGCATGGAAATTATGCTTTAAATATTAGAGACAAAAATAATGTTATACTAGGTAATTATATAAATAATGCATGGGTCGCAGTAGATTCAACGCAGTTTATGCACGAACCGCCAAAATTATCAGTAACCATAACTCATGGCGATGTTTTTTGTAATGAAGGAAATGATGGCTGGGCAACGGCAAATGTAGTTGGAGGAACAGGTGAGTACGAATATAAATGGTCTAATGGCGTAGAAGATAAAAAAAACACCGTTTTAACAAAAGGAAATTATTGGGTCATTATTACAGATGATAAAAAATGTACCACTTATGCAGAGGTTGAAATTATCGAGCCAAAAACACCAATTTCTATAAAATACAAAGAAGTTCTTAACCCGAGTTTTTACAAAGCAACCAATGGAAAAATTGTTGTAGAAGTGACCGGCGGAACCATTTTTCCTGACAATACCTATAAGTTTGAATGGAGAAACAGCAAAGGAATTTTACAAACTACAACAACGACTACTTTTAATAACGGTATCTACACGATCTCGTTAAATGGAGTTGGAGAAGAAGTGTATAGCTTAACCGTTCGTGATGCCAATTATGATGCAGCTACAAATAAAACGAGCTGTACGGTTGCCAATTCTATTACAACTCTGGATGATCCGGATCCGCTTGAAGTGACTTTTAAAGTGGTTCGTGATATTTCTTGTAATGTTGAGAATCAATTTGGAAATGAAACAGATAATAATCCGTTAGACAACCAAAGAGATGAATCTCAGGACGGAATTTTAGTGGCAACGGTTACAGGAGGGATTCAGTTACCAGCCGATAAAAATAATGGATTACCTTATTATTATACCTGGAAGAAAAAACAGGCTGATGGTTCGTGGATTCTTTGGAACAATCAGGATGAAACGGCAGAATACCTTTCTGAAGGAACGTATGCATTGAATATTGAAGATGCCAACGGAATAAAACTTGGAACATACGTAAATAATGCATTGGTTGAAGAAATTGATGTCACACATTATATGCCTCAGCCAGATCAATTAAAACTGACTTTTACCAAGTTTGATGTTGGTTGTACGACAGGTGATGACGGTTGGGCAGAAGCACATGTTTCTGGCGGAATTACTCCTTATACATACGAATGGACTAATGGTGAAACGACTTCAAAAATAGAAAATATTACCACAAACAATTACTTTGTTATGGTAACAGATGCGAAAGGATGTGTGGTGCAGGGAAGTATTTTTGTTGGTGATCCTAACGGAATTTTAACGACTGAAACGGTTGTAAATCCGGTTTGTTCTAAAGCAAGTGATGGTTCGATAGAGCTTAATGTGACAGGCGGAAATTTACCTTACAGCTATTTGTGGAATACAGGCGCTACTACTAAAGATTTATATAATCTTAAAGCAGGAAATTATGAAGTAGCGATAACCTGTCCGGATTGTTGTGTGTATAAAAAGAGATTTATTTTAAAAGATCCCGAAGCTGTTGTAATCAATGTTGGTCCTGACAGAACTTTGTGCAGCGACCAAACGCTGGACCTGGATACTTCCATTGAAGACCCAAAAGCACAATACAGCTGGACAGCTACAAATGGATTTACTTCTGATAAATCTAAAATAAATGTTTCAAAAGCCGGAACGTATCATGTAACTGTAACTTCCGGACTTGGCTGTATCAGCGAAGACGAAATTGTAATTAAAACAAGTAGTGCGGTAATTAGTTCTGAATTTTTACTGAGTTCCCAAGCTTATCTGGACGAAGAAGTGATTTTAGTTAATACAAGTAATCCTTTTGGTGAAAGTACAAAATGGGTAATTCCTGACGGAGTTAAAATCGTAGAACAGATGGAAAAATACATAACCCTTAAGTTTGATGCTTCAGGCGTATATTCTATTGGTTTAGAACAAACTCAGGGAGAATGTTATGCAACATTCAATAAAAATATTACAGTCGAAAAACGAAGCGGTTTGCCAAATGCAGGTACTTCGGCACAATTTATTGTTGATTTTATCGTAACTCCAAACCCGAGTAATGGTAATTTTAAAGCCCTTATCACTTTAGAAAATACGAGTGCGGTTAATTTAAGATTATTCTCTACAACCGGACAAAACACGATGATTCAGAAAAATGAATCGGGGAAAAAGAAGTACGAAATAGATTTTGAAACCTCACTAGAATCTGGAATGTATGTTTTAGTATTAGAAACGGGACAACAAACATTGGTTAAAAAAATTATCATCTACTAAAAAATGAAGAACCTTTTCAAGAACATATATTTATCAGTTTTATTTTTGTTTTTAAGTGTAACGGGATATGCGCAGTTATATCCGGTTCAGTTAACGCCAATATTTAACAGTCCGTATAGCGTCAAAATATCCGACTACGCCACTAGTATGGATACTAAAATGCAGCTGCTGATTAATCCTAACGATATCTCGATATCGCAAAGACAGGTACGTTTAAAATTGTACATACAAGGTAACGGATTGAATGTACAAAGCAGTGATTTTATACAAGGACAACGCCCGATTTATATCAATGGCGGCGAATTGCAAACGCTTACCAATACAGATATTGCGGCACTTTTCAGGTTAGAAAACCTGCAGGGAATTTCTCCGGTGCAATATGCAAATCCGTTGCCGGAAGGAATGTACAATTTCTGTTTTGAGATGTACGATTTTGTAACCAACCAAAAAATATCACAAAAAAGCTGTGCCAGTTTATACCTGATTTTAAATGATCCGCCGTTATTAAATACACCGCAGCGAAATGAACAAATCGCTTCAACAGAATTTCCGAATATATTATTTACCTGGACACCACGCCAGATAAATGCAACAAATATCTCGTATAAATTCGAATTAAAACAACTTATAGATCCAACTTTAGATCCACAATTTGGATTTCAGATGTCTCCCGTTTTATATGAGGAAACACTTTATGCAACCGCTTTGCTGTATAATCTGAGTATGCCAATTCTTACGCCGGGTTTGCGTTATGCATGGCGTGTAAGAGCTATTTCGACCACCGGACTTTCAGAAAATGCTGTATTTAAAAATGATGGTTACAGCGAGATATATTCTTTTAAATATACGGCTTCATGTGCTGCTCCAACGTTTTTGTTAAGCGAATCCCAAAGTTCTAAAAGTGTAAAAATTACCTGGGAAGGCATACCGGAGCATACGCGCTATCAGGTTCAATACAAAAAACAGGATGTTCGCAATGCGCAATGGTTTTCGACCTATAGTTTAAACAAACAAACTTTAATTACCAATTTAGAACCCGGCGTTACCTATCAGTTTAGAGTAGGCTCAAGTTGCGATCCTGTAAGCGAAGGCGTTCAGTCGTTTACATATTCAGGAATCAGCACTTTTACAACGCCTACAGTAACAACAGGCGTTCCGGCATACAATTGTGGTATTATTCCTGAAATTAGTATTCAGAACCAAAAACCGCTTACGAATTTAATTCAGAGTGAAACCTTTAAAGCGGGTGATTTTCCGGTTACTATTTTAGAACTTCACGGTGAAAACAGTCCATATTCAGGTAAAGGATATATTATTGTTCCTTATTTGGCAGATACCAAAATTGCTGTTGAATTTGAGAATATTGTAGTCAATACCGATTATCAATTGATTAGTGGTGTTGTTCAGACAAGTTATAATCCGGATTGGAAAAATGTTACCGATGTCGAAGATTTTACCGGCGAAGGTCAGGGCGGACAGATTGAAGAAACAGTTCCGTTTATAATAAAAGACATTGTCATTAATGCCAATGGTGATATTGTTGTAAATGGTGTTGATGGACAACAGGTAACGATTCCGGGAGGAAAAGACACCGTTATTACAGATTCTAAAGGCAATACATATACTGTAGACAAAGATGGAAATGGAAGTAATGAACCTGTTGCTGCTGCAGAAGGAGGGAAACCAACTCCGGAAAATACTGATGGTGTCGATAAAAATGGTCAGGCGACCGCATTTACCGCCAAGGGAATTTCGATTTCATTTTCTGCTAATGGCAGTAAATATGCTTTTGACGTAATGCCGGAAAATGCTTCTTCGGCTTTAAAAAACATATACAAAAAAGTAGATAAGGTTGTACTGCCTTATAAAGCTGTTTTAAACGGTGATAGTGACACGGTTTTAGCTACAGTAAAAGTTACCGACTCTAATATAAACTTAGATAAAATTGTTTTTAAAACCCAAAACGGTGCTAATATAGGCTTTACAAGAGATGATAAAGTTTTTATATTAACCGTAAAAGGAAATCTGAGTTATGCTGAAGAGCAAATATTAGCCACTATAAAAGAAGGAGATAAATGGAAAGTGATTGGTGCTTTTATGCTCGTACATATTTCTCCAAAAAATGTTAATGTGGCATTGGTTCCTACAGATAAGATTTCGCAGGATAAACTCAATGAAGTTATAACCAATACTCAGGCTATTTATGATAAACTAGGGGTTAAAATAAACTTCACAAAAGAGGAAATCCTAAATATAAATGGTGTATCTGGAACAAGAATTAAAACTGATAAAAATACACTTACCTCTACTTACAGCAGCGAACAGCAAGACATAAACACATTGCATGGTGGCGCAGACAATAGTTATGTATTATTTATAACAAATAAGTCTTCGAGCACTGGTCAGGACGGTTACATGCGTTTGAACGGACAGTTTGGATATGTATTTGAATCAGGTGCAAACAACTCAGAATTTCAAAAAACTCCTGCACACGAACTAGGCCACGGAATTTTTAAATTAGAGCATCCTTTTGAAGTTTACAAAACTTCTGAAAAAAGCACTGATTTGTTAATGGATTACAGTTCAGGAACGGTTTTAAATCATCAGGACTGGAAACAAATTAATGATCCTGCCTTTAAGTTGTATGCGTTTCAGAGCCAGGCTAGTGGGGAGCAAGTAGACGGAGCAAGATTTATTTTAGATGCAGATTCTAAATTTATTACTCCAAACGGAGAATTAATTGCCTTGCCAAAAGGAGCAATAATTAATTCGTATTGTATTCAAATTAATGTAAACAATAGTTTTAGCGGTAATGGATTTCCTAATGGTGTTCTTTATGGATTTGAAATAAATGGAAAACATTATCGAATGAGTCGCACGTTAAATATTTTTAACGGATATAAGGATTTCGAGAATGATGAAATGTATAGTAATGCTACCACGCAAAAAGCGGGTGAACAGCAAATATCCTTTTTACATTTTACAGATGATCCAAGTAAATCTCACTTGGTTAAGCATGTTGTACTTGATTATAAATTTGTTGCATCAAATGATAATAAATTTGCTGTAGTTGATTATATAGGTAAAATTACAAGTGGAAGTGTTCTTGAAACAATTGATTTTACTGGATCAAATTGTGGAAATGATGATATTCCTAAACTGGTGAAAGGAAAAAATCTAGTTAAAAATAATAAAACTCCTAAAAATATAAAAGTTGACGGAAAGTATGATGCTACCATTACTTTTAATGAAGCTACTAAAAAATGGAAAGTTGATGTAAAACTAGATAAAAATTTAAAGAAAAGTGACTTAATAAAGAAAGGAAGTATTGAGGATTTCGAAAAGCAGATGAGTAAACTTGCTACCGAAAAAGTAAATGAACTTGGAGGGTTGAATGAAAAGAGAAGTCCGAGAGTTGAAACTACAGACGATGGTGAAGGTTTCTATGTCGCTGAAATGAATGGTAGCGAATGGGTAAGCACTATTTGTGATTTAGGATCTAATGTTTGGGAAAATGCAACATTACCAGAAAATTATTGGAAGCAGGATGATAAAGGATTTGAAAAATCAACCATTCATTTACCGCCGACTTTATCCGGAGTTTCTGACGGAGCAATTGGTATCGTGTCTGATTATCCGCAATTAATTAAGTTAGGATATGATGTAGCAACTAAAGAAGAAGTAAGAACTGGCATATGGACTTCTGTAAAAAACATTACACCAAGTTCAGTCTATTCGATGGCTGAGGATGCTGTAAAAGATAAAATAAGTAAATATAATTTCTCTGACAAGCCTTATCTAGGTAAGCATGAAATAGGAAAAGACGGGGTTGCCGTTGTTAGTATGGTAATGGCTGGTGGATTTCTTACCGCAGGAGATGATGTATTAGAAAGTAGTGTTAAAAAAACAGGAGATAAAGTAAAAGATGCTATAAAAAATAAACTTGAGGAAATTGAGAAATATTTTAATACAAAAGAATGGGCAGATCGTGTTGCTAATAGATTTGGTAAATATAAAGGTTTATTAACAGAAGAAGAATGGTTAAAGCGATATAAGACTTTATATACAAACAGAACAATAGGAAAATTAACTGAAGATGAATTCCAACTGTTGGAGGGTGGTTTAAAACCTAGAAAAGCTATTACTACATCCGATGGGAAGCGTTACTTTGATAATGTTTTAGATGAAACGGCAAGAGAGGTTAAATCAGGTCCAGTAACTCTATCAAAATATAAAGATCAAATTTTGAAGGATATTGAGATAATAAATAATGATTTAACTAACGGCAAGGTAACTAAAATAGAGTGGCATTGTTTTGATGGTGTTGACAAAGATGCAATAGAAGAATTTGTTAAAAATAATTTAAATAAGGAATTAAAAGATAAAAAAGTTTTTGAAATAATAAATTACTAGTAAATGAAACTAAAAAATAAAAAGGATTTACAATCCTTCATCGATAACAGTAATGCTTATATTAATTATTTAATTAAAAAATTAAACGAAAAAGAAATACTGGGTACTTCGTTTGAAGATTTTATTGATAAAATTGATAAAATTGAAAAATATTATAAAAATGAGTTTTTAAATGAAACAATTGAAGAACAAGAGAAACTTCAGCTTGGTTTTTGGGCTTTTTTTTCAAAATTGTTGATTAAAGAATTGGGAGGAGAATTACAAATTGCTCCTAAAAATGATTATAGCGAGGGAACTCCACAATTAATTAATTATGGAAATCGATTTGATAAAAATGGAAAAAGAAAATGGATTGGAATATCTTTTAACTCTTGGCTGGAATCACATGTAAATAATAAAAATTTAGTCTCATTAAAAGGAAAAGTAGAAAAGTTAATAGAAGATTATTCATGAAATATGAATATAATTATCGATTACCAGATGTGCTTAAAAGTATTCTTTGATAAGATAGTTTGTATTAAGAAAAATGGAATTAAACAAAAAAGAGTTTCAATAATTTTTAGCTAACATTGACTTTTATATCGGTCGTTTAGAAAAAAAAATAATGGATATATATGAAATTGAAAAAATTGATTTTTCATACGAATGTATTGATATTGTAGAAGAATATTTTTTATCTCTTGATGAAATGTACCTTAATGATATTAGTGAGTTTTGGGCATATGTTAGTGAAGCACTTAGATTTTACGTTGGTGGGGAATATAAATTAGCACCTAAAAATGAGGATGTTGCTTTTACTCCAATAATAATAAACTATGGTTATAAAGAAAAATGGAAAATTCGTTTATCTGCAGAGGTTTGGAGAGATAAGATTGCCAGAAAAAAATTGAATTCGCCATTGTCAAGTATTATTAAAAATCTGGAAGAAAATTACGGTAAGTAAAAGTTAATTTTTACAGAATGATTTGTTTTTTACGAAGCTATCCTTTGGTAAAGATAATTTTGACTAATTAATTATAATACTTTATAAAGATGGAAAAATATAATACTTTGAAGAATAAAAAAGATTTTAATTTATTTATGAATAATCTATCAGATTATAATTTAAGGATAAAAAATATTCTAAAAAAAGATGAGTTAACATATGAAGAGGATGAGGTAAAATTAATTTCTAAGTATTTTTTAGAATTGAATGAAAATAGAGACTTTGATAATGAAAGTAAAAAGGCATTTATAGCTTATCTAGGAGAAGCTTTTATGAAAATATTTGGAGGAGAATGGGATTTTACAGGTCTCAAATCAGACAGTTTTGCTATAAATGAACCCGTCATTACAAAATATAAAAATGAAGGTATAAGAATGTCTCCTTCAGAAACTATTTATAAAATATTTGAAGAGAAAAATGAAAATTATTTTAATTGGAGTATAAAATACATGGAAGATTTTCAAAATAAAACCGATGACATTTTTGCAGAATTATTTCCAAAAAAGAAAAAGAAATAAATTATTTAATTAAGAGAGATTTTACATTATAAAAATTTTAGTAGTATAGATTTTTTCTGTTTTCCAAAAAAAAAATTGTTCTTTGAAATAATGGTAGTATTTCGAATTCGCCTGCCTGCGCGAGCATCTTTCTCGTGATCTCAAAGAAAGTTTGCAAATGCTAAATAAAAAAAATAATATAGGTTCATTGAAATTTAGTCTTTTAAAAGTTTGTTACCAATCCGGTAAATTGTGAACATTGTTTAGAAGAAGGTAATTAAAATATGATCAGGCTGTTTAGAGATAAATATAAGTGATTTAGATCGTTTGCACGAGCAAGATGCTCGTGCCAGCAGGGGGCTCCAAAATATGGAAATGATTTAAAAGGCAAGCTGTTAGAAGGTAAACTGATATTAGAAATACCCGAAAGTAATAGAAATTTCTCTAAAATTCAGGAGTATATTGATTTAGCTAAAAGCGATAAATATAATATCGAAATACGATTTAGAAATGAATAAAATAAAAACATGGATTTAACAAGTAAAGATTATATCTTATTAAACAAAATTAACTTTGATACCCGTTATAAAGAATTAAGTAAAAAAAATCAATATGACATCACTTTTGAAAACTATTCAAACGAGGAGGTAATTAAAATGATGAATATGTTAGGTTATACAGCCAAATATTTTAAAAATGGAAATTTTTTTAAAATTGAAGAAAAATTAAATGATATAATATTTTACTTGAATATATCTTTAAAATATGGGCTTGCCGAATTTATAATAGGAGGAACAAAAGCTATTACGAAAGAATTTATTTATGGAGGTACATTTGGAAATATTTTTAAGGATATAAAATATTTTACTAACGAAGAGACGGATCAAGGCGTAAATAAACCAAGTTTTAGAAATTATGATGATTTAAAAGTAATATTAAAAGAGGCATTTTCTATTTATGAAGATTTTAAATCAGAGATAATAAAACAAAAAGAAAAGGACATTTAATATACAATAAGATATTTTTATATGAATAATTTAGATTTGAATATGATTTATAAAAAAATAGATTTTATAAATAGATTCAAAAAAATCAGTGTAAATCATAACGATTTTAAGAATTCGTTGACTGGAAATGATAAAGAAATGTATGATAGGATTTTATCTAAATTTATTTATTCAGTAAAATATTTAAAAAAGGAAACATTTTATAAAATAGAAGAAAAATGGGATAATATTACTTTTATTTTTCAATTAGGATTAAAAAATGGTATAGTTGAACCTATGTTATATATAAAATTAGAAGACAAATATATAGGTCCTGATCATAGATTTGATTCTATATGCGAAAAATTAGATGATTCATTTAGTCGTAGAGAATTCCCAATTCCAGTTTACTCTTCGGAAGAAGAATTGGAAGAAATATTAACTGTAATATTTGAAATGTATGAAGATTTTAAAACAGAATTTATCAAGCAAAATAGAACGGACGATTAAAAAAAATACAATCCGTTAATTTACTCCGGTTGGCGCTAGCATCTTGCTCGTGATCGCAAAGAATTTCGCAAATGCTAAATAAAAAAAATAATATACGTTCATTGAAATTTAGTCTTTTAAAAGTTTGTAACCAATATGGTAAATTGAAAACATAGTTTAGAAGAACGTTTGTAGACAATGATCAGGCTGTATAGAGATAAATATAAGTGATTTAGATCGTTTGCACTTGCAAGATGCTCGCGCCAGCAGGGAAGGTTTTAATTATTATGAAGCTTTGTAATAGCCATAAATATCAGGAATATAAAAATTGGTCAGATAATATTATTGCAAAACTGTTACTAGATCCTTTAGATGTATATTATATTAATGTTTTGAATAGTCAACAGGAAATAATGAACAAAGTGTATAATATCTAGAAACTGGAGCTTACAACGATTTGTAGCAAAATACGATAAAGGATAATTATAAACGTAAATATTTAATGAATCTTGAAAATTGAAAGATTTGTAAAAGAGAGTATGATACAAGAGTTAGAGAAAAACATATTAATAAAAATAAATTTCGCAAATAAATTTTTAGGTGTAAAGAGTAAATTCATTAACAACGTAGAGGAAATACATTTATTTACTAAACATGACGTAATTCAATTGTTTAAGGAAATTCAAAAGCCTTGTAAATATATCAAAGGTGGAGCTTATGTCATTAATAGAGAATTTGAAAATTACAAGTTTGTATTAAGTTTTGTAATTGTCAAAAATTCACCACAAATGTATATCTACGTTTACAATAATAATGAATTAATTGAAGATTGAGGTGTTTCTAATTTTTCATATATACTTAATTTTTTAGAATATGATAAAAATATTATTAATCGCAATTTTGGATTAAATTCTGTAGAAGATTTAAAACAATACATTCTCGATATGATTGAGATTTTCGATGATTTTGTTGATGCATATATTGCACAATTAAATGTTTAAAGTAATTAATAAATAAACAAATTTTAAATTTTATTGAGCAATTTTTAGCGAATAACCATAAAAAAGAAGACAAAAAATAAATCAAACATCATTATTAAATAGTAGGAATTTTAACAAATAAATAACATATATTAGCGAACTTTCTTTAGAAAAAAATAATTAAGAATATAACAAAAAGAAAAATGAAAAAGAGAATTTTATTAGTAGCCGTATTACAAGTTTTTTTAGTGCTGAACAGCTGTAGTTCAGAAGATGAATCGACAACACCAACAGAGGAAATAAAAGGAGAAATTACAGCAGATTATATATCTCAAGTTTCTTTTACAGATGATATTGTGGTAAATGATGATAATATGGTTTATCAAATTGGTCAGGTGGATTTTGGTATTGAATTAAAAAAAATTGATTTAGAAGGTAAAGTGACGAGTGTTAAAAAACTTAATTATCCAAATTTTGGAGAAAGTTCTTTATCCACTTCCAAAGATGGTATTTTGCTGGTCGCAAAGTTTCATGAGTCAGACACCGATAAAATATTTCGTTTTGAAAATAATTTTTCAGACTTGAATGCTCTTTATACAATGAAACCAATAAGTTCTCCTTTTGCAAACAAAATTAAGCTTACAGCAATTTGTAACAACAATGACAATACTTATTTTGTATACGATTACAACAATAAACAAATGAAACGTTTTGTACCTGAACTTAATACTGATGTTTTAGTAGCAGGATCTGAAAAAAATGAAATAAAGGACGGAATTGGATTGAATGCTAGTTTTGGATTTGTATCTAAAATCATTTCTCAAAATAATGTTTTGTACATAATTGATAATTTATATACAGGAGCATCTTCCAGTTTTGCTAGTTCTAATATTCGAAAATTAGAATATGTTAATAATGAATGGAAGGTGACTACTTTAATTTCTAGCACTACAGATACATATGTTAATATTGCTTTTGATTCTCAAAATGACTTATATGTTTTGCTAGAATACAAAGGAATATCTAAACTAAATCTGCAAAACAATACTTTGTCAACTTTTAAGGATGGAGAATTACTGGTAGGAAAAGGAACTATTCATCAACCTACTTCTTATAAAAGTATTACGAAGATGAATATTAAAGGGAACGATATGTATATATTACTTGCCAATTCTACTTTAGTTAAAATTTCAGATTTTCAATCTAAGTTAAGTAAATAAAAATGGTTACAAAAAACATTACAGCCCTAAAAAAGCTGTAATGTTTTAAAATAAATTGAATGAAAAAAACTTTACTCTTTCTCTTATTTATTGTTATTACCTCTTGTTATCAGGAAACCGCTATAGCCATAGAGGGTGATTTTGCGACTTCGTATGCCAATGAAGATGAATCGATACCTGTTATTATTAAAATAGATAATAAAATTACAGGCGCAGCGGTTTCATCTGCAAAACGCATGGCGAAATCATTTTGCTCGTAATCTCAAAGAGAGTTCATGCTAAGTAAAAAAATAATATATGTTAATTGAAATTCAATCTTTTAAGAGTTTGTTACCAAAGGCTAATTTTATGCAAATAGTGTAGAAGCAGCTCGTACATTAAAAACTGTTAACTGTAAATTAAAAAGATCTCAAATTCATTATGACATTAATTTTCAAATATTGAAGAAACAGACAAATTTCCTGAAATATTCCGGCAAATCGGGTATATACTAAAGGAGATTCTTTAGAATTACCGAAAGATTATTCTTGATTTCAAAGATTAATAAACATAGTACAAAAAGATTAAAACTTAAATAAGATAAAAACAAAAAATGAAAAAAATTACCCTAATCGTAATCATAGCCTTAATAAGCATTTGCGTTCAAGCACAAAAAATTAAAATTGACAAAGGAGAAATAAAACTCGATGAAAAAACAATTGGTTATCTAGAAGGCAAAAAGCCAATTTTTAAAATTTATAATTTAGATAAAAGTTACTATGTTACGGCAGAGTTAAAGAATGTTCCTAACGATCCTTCTATGACACTTCCGTGGATTGAGTTAAAAGATCAGGCAACAGGAAAAACGAACGAATTAGAATTTAAGAATAAGAGCAGAAAATTCAGTGCTTTTAATTATGACAGAAGTATTATTTATGAATTATTTGACAGAAATTATATTACTCCAGAAGGTTTAGTTAAAGAGGCAATCGAAGGTTTTATTAATGGAGAATCGGCAGGTATAGCTGCAAAACGTTTGGGAGTTCAGGATGAAATTAATAAAGCAAATATTCTGGCCGACAGCTACGAAATAGGTATTGATGACGGAGGTGTTATTTATAGCATCAAAGCAAAAAATATTGATCCGCAGGATAAAAAGATTGGTTATATCAAAATGACTTCGCCGTCTACAAACGGAGATTTGAAATATGAAGTAATGGACCTTGACAATCATTTGATAGCTACGTGGTTTGCAAAGGCCGGGATGGTTTCAGGTTACGATAAATTTTTAAATCAGGAGCTGATTACATTCGATAAAAAAGTTCTAAAAGCTACTTTTGATAATAGAGGTAATCCTATAGGATATAAAATGAGTAAAGATATTACCGCTATAAATGTTGTAAGAGCTTTAGTAGGTAATGGTTATACTTTAGGAAGCCCCTCTTTAGAAAAAAATAATTAAAAATATAACAAAAAGAAAAATGAAAAAGAGAATTTTATTAGTAGCCGTATTACAAGTTTTTTTAGTGCTGAACAGCTGTAGTTCAGATTCTGGGGGTTCAGATCCAGTTGTAGTAGAGCCACCGGTTGTGGTTGTAAAAACTGCAAAAATAACATCATATTCTAAAAATTCAGGAGAAACCGGTGAAACTGTTAGTATTTACGGTGAAAATTTTTCAGATAAAATGAGTGACATCAAAGTAACTTTTGATGGTGTTGCAGCAACAGTTGCTTCGGCTACAGCTTCCGAAATTAAAGTTGTGCTACCTCAAACAGAGAAAGTTGTGCCAAAACTGGAAGTGACAATAGTGGACAAAGCAGCTACTAATGAAGTTAAAAATGATTACGAAGGTAATATTGGTATTCTTCCTGCTCGTACTGTTACAGGTTGGATAACACAAGAAAACAGTTTAAAAAATGATGGAACAAACGCTAATATCCAAATGGTAAGCGATAAAAGCTTATATTTTTCAAGTATGAAAACTTCGGATGGCGGAATTACGTGGAAAAGATGGTCTGAAGGTGAAGTGATTCATGCAACGGTAAATAACGAAGGATGGAGCACCGGGCTAGCAAATCCAGGGCTGACAAAAGTATCAGCAGGTGGTTCTGAAATTACAAAGAATTTTGCTAATATCGAAAGCAGTGATGTTTTTTACTGCGTATATGTAGATGCCACTCTGAAAGAAGGAACAGCTGTAACACAAAACGGAAAGGTTTACACAACATCTAACGGAATTGATTTTACGAAAACTTATGAGTTAAGCGGTACTAAGGCAAATCTTTTTAAATCAACAAAAATCGATAACAATCATATGTGGGTTATTGGTTATAAACCTACTGTGGGAACTATCCTTAAACCTTTTATTTTATACAAAAACAATACAACTGATGGATGGAAAGAGTATCCATTTGTTAATGAGGAAGCTGGATATATTGCCAGAGAGATTTGTTTTGTTGATAACGAAAACGGCTTTCTTATAATTAACCATTACAATTTTGCTTTATTAGACGTCAAGCTATTTAAAACCAACGACGGAGGTGATTCATGGACCGAGATTTACAATAACGAATTCTTCTCTAAGTTTACTTTTAAAGATACTAATACAGGTTGGGCGGTTCTGGATAATAAAATCTACAAAACTACAAATGGTGGTGCTGCATGGACTTTAGATTATACGCACAGCCAAAATATTGGGAACATTGCTTATAAAGACAATGTTGTTTGGGCTTTTTCTGAAGATAAAATAATCAAACGCTATTTGTAATTTTTTAAAGCAGAAATATTATAGAATACAAAAAACATTACAGCCCTAAAAAAGCTGTAATGTTTTAAAATAAATTGAATGAAAAAAACTTTACTCTTTCTCTTATTTATTGTTATTACCTCTTGTTATCAGGAAACCGCTATAGCCATAGAGGGTGATTTTGCGACTTCGTATGCCAATGAAGAT
>Ga0247813_10000600_pt1 | contig 32044 bp, 32 predicted proteins | sample UWRJL169409C1_FD_180719 | JGI IMG/M metagenome (GOLD analysis project Ga0247813, IMG submission 180719) | Plant litter microbial communities from Arlington Agricultural Research Station in Wisconsin, United States - UWRJ-L169-409C-1 | ecosystem: Environmental > Terrestrial > Plant litter >... | reverse complement strand
TTACGAGGTAAGTCTAAAATTGTTTTTCCGTAAATTCCTGTACCAAAATCAGGAGTCCAGTCGGCACTTAAATAATCTCCTTGTACTGTAATTTGTGTTTTGTCTGAAAGATGAAATAAGAAAGAAGGGTTGACATAAATACGTTCGTTTTTTACATAATCCCTAAAGCTTTCTGAATTTTCGTAGGAAGCGATAAATCTGTAGGCAATAGATTTGTTTAATGGGCCGTAAATATCTAAAGTTGGTTTATAAAAAGAATAGCTTCCCATTTGCATGGATAGTTCGCCACCTTGCGTAAATTTTGGTGTTTTAGTCACTAAATTCATAATTCCGCCAGGTGCCACATTTCCGTATAATAGGGCAGAACCTCCCTTTAAAAATTCTACTTTTTCTAAAGATGAAACTTCAGGTATAGAACCGGCATTATAGCGAAAACCATTTTTAAACATATTATTGGCAGACATATCATAACCTCTTGAGAAAAAAGATTCTTGTGCGCCACCACGAGCAGATCCCACATAAACTCCGTTAAGGTTTTTTACCACTTCACTTAATCTAATAGCTTGTTGTTCTTGTATTATTGCACTGCCAATTATTTGAACACTCTGTGGCAAATCCATTACTTTGATTCCTGAACGGGCAGCTTCGATTGGTTTCTTGGGTTTATTTGCTGTAATTAAAACTTCATTAAGAATTTCTCCTTTTTTGTTTTTTACAGTATCATTTGCTGTTGTCGTATTTTCGGCCTTTGCATAATCCTGACTGTAAGCTGCAAAACCTATAAAAGATAAAACGAAAAGTAAATTATATTTCATGGTATTTATTTAGATTGAATAAAAATAAGTTTTGCAAATATAAGTGTACTGCGATGTTTTAACAAAATTTATTAAGAGATTTTCTTACTTAAAACTTCATTAGTTTTATCTTAAGATTTGCTTAAGATTTTGTTTTGAAAGGTTTAATTATTTATAATAAAAAAAATTTTCTGACTCTTTCCGTCCTTTATTAAATTAAAAACAAAAAAAAACCTTACTCAAAAGAGCAAGGCTTATACTATTATAATAACTTGTACTAAATAAACTATTTAACCGTAATTAAGTAGGTCGCCATTTTCCAGATTTCATCATATTTTTTTCCATTGTGTTCTCCGGCAGCTTTTTCAGTATAGGCAAATTCTACCATATAGTTTCCAGGCCAGATTGGTGTAAAAGAGATTTCTCCTTTATCATTGCTCCATAATTCTTTTTCCCAGCCATTTGGAGCAATTACTTTCATTTTTTGCTCTTTGGCTTCTTTGCCTTCATATAAAGCGTTTATGTTGATTTTTGTTTTTTGTTTAGCAGCAGTTACATCTTTAGCAAATACGCTAATAATGTTTGTGTTTGCAGTTGCTTCATTTCCTTTTATAGCGTTGCCAACAGTAACGGTAGCACTGGAGTTATAATCTAAAACCATAGTTCCGTAAACATCTTTTACTTTATGGTGCATTACAATAGTATAAACTCCATCTTCATCCGGTGTAAAAAATGCCTGGTACTTATTATCTAAAGCTTTCGCTGTAAGTTTAGTTTCTTTTTTTGATGGACTAATAACAACTAAAGTAAAATCTTTTAAATCTGAAAACCATTTATCAGCTTTTGTAATGTCATTGTCTGAAAATTCTCCAAAATAAACAGAGATTTCCTGAGCTTTTCCTTTTGTACCGGTTGCTTTAGTCTCGATCCAAAGGGCGTGGGCAAATAATTTTGGCGAAGCAACTAACATTAAAAATAAAAATGCTAATGTTTTAAAAGTATTTGATTTCATAAGATGAAGGTTAAATTGTAATTAATAATTTTTTACAAACTTAAGTCTTATTTAGAATAATTAAAAATAAATCTAAAGAAAAACACTATTTTTAAAATAAGGGCATAACATTAAGATGCCTTTTTCTTATTTTTATTATTTCTTCCCCACCAGATTAAGAAACCTGTAATAGGCAAACTTGCTGCAATAAGACTGGCAAAAAAAGCCAATACTTTTCCTGGAAATCCAAGGATACTGCCTACATGCAGATCGTAATTTAAGAAGCGGAATTTTTCTCCATTATTTTTGTCTTCATATCTTATTGTTCTAAGTGGCTTAGCGGTATAACGGTCAAAGTCTATGGCTGTATCATCAAAACGGCTTTTATAACGAATGAAAGTATTATAAGTCGCCAGCGAATCGTTTTCTTGTGGAATAAACAAATAGTAACTTTTTGCCTCCGGATGCGATTGCTTTACGGATGCGTAAATTTTATCAATCGAATTGTTTGTTGTGTAATGAGTAGTATCAGAAACTATTCTTTCTTTTTTATATGTTTTTCCTCCATTAAACAGCCATTGTAATCCTTTATCATAGCAATCAAATGCCCAGACTAATCCCGTAAGCGCAATTATCAAAGCGAAAATCATCGAATAATATCCCAGAATATTATGCAGATCATAGTTTTTACGTTTCCATTTTGTGGAGTCTTTCCATTTAAACCAAAAACGCTGTTTGGCTGCTTGTTTGTTTTTAGGCCACCAAAGTATAAGTCCGGTAATTAAGGAGATTATAAATATAATGGTTGCAGTTCCAGTAATAGGATCTCCAATTTTACTGTTAAAGCAAAGTGTTTGATGCAGCATTCGAATAATAACAAAAAATTCTAAATTAAAATCTTCGTGTTTTTTTACTGCTCCATTATACGGATCTACGTAGATATAAGTAGTATGATATTGGTTCCAGTACCAAAATGCGTCCGGATTTAATTCTTCAAAAAACCAGACAATTACAGTACGGTCATCCTCATTAATTATTTGGCATCCCGAGAGTGATTGTTTCTGATTCTTGTTGGCTTTTTTCGCAATTTCAATTATACGGCTTATCGGCAGTTTCTTTTCTATTACCTGATCGGTGTAATAATAGTCGTGAACCACAGGTCGTAATTCTTCTTCAAAAACATACAAACAGCCTGTAATGCCCAATATAATGACAATTAAGCCCGAAGATAATCCCAGCCACAGGTGAATTTTGAGAATAAGTTTTTTAAATGTCATATGAGTACCTTTAAAAAAGATTTATAATTAAAAGCGCCTCAATTCATAAAATTGAGGCGTCAGTTTAAAGATTATTAGGTTTTAAAATTTCATTGTTAAATTAGCCAAGATGCTGGTCGGCGCCTGCGATGTGCCCCAGAAATCCCAGTATCTTTCATTAGTTAAATTATTAAATTTTAAACCTAATCTCCATGTAGGTTTTTCGTAATATACTGTGGCATTGTAAACAGTATATGATGGCATGTAAAAAGTATTATCTGCTGTAAAATAATTTTTGTCTACAAAATTGGCGCCGGCACCAATTCCTAAACCTTTTAATTTATTTTGGAAAGTATAAGTCGCCCAGAAATTTACTACATTTTCTGGCGATGAGGTCGCTTTGTTTCCTTCAATTGCAGCTACAGATGCTTTTACAATTCGATTGTCATTATAAGCATAACCCGAAATAATGCTTAATCCTGTAAACGGAGTTGCCATTAATTCAAAATCTACACCTTTGCTCACTTGTTTACCATCTTGTATTGTAAATCCTGCAGCATCAGTTCTGGTAGCGTTATCAATTGTAATATTGTAATAACTTACAGATCCGCTTAATTTTTTGTTGAAAGCATCTGCCTTAATTCCTCCTTCATACTGAACAGCATAAATTGGGTCTAAAACCAATTGCGTCGCATCTGGCTGTGTTACAGGCTGCATGTTCTGGAAACCGTTCATGTAATTTCCAAAAACAGAAACCTGATCTTTTACCACTTCATACACTAATCCTAATTTTGGAGAAAGAGCTGTTTGGCTATAACCTTCTGTTGTTCCCACTTTTGCACGTTCAAAATTGTCAAGACGTAAACTTAACATAGCAGAAAATCGGTCTGTAAAATTTACTACATCACAAGCATAGACACTAAAAGTTTTTTGGTCAGCAATAGGTGAAGTTGTCAATACAAGTCCGGCGTCAACCGCTTTTCTTCTAATTGGCGCAAAAGGAGCTGTAACATCTATGTTATCAAGTGTAAAGGTTGTTCCACCAGAAAAAGCAGAGCTGTAAAGTCTGTAATTGATACCGGTAAGAAATTTATGTTTTATGCTTCCTGTAGAAAATGTTCCGTTAATGTTTTCCTGAATGTTGGTATAGTTGTTGAAAATTGGACCCCAAAGACCAACTCTTCTGGCGGTCTGTGTAGGAGAACTCCAAACGGCATAACTTTGATAACTGCGTTCTACATCTTCACCTACAAATGAAAATACGGTGGTAGATCTCCAATTTTCTGAAATTTCATATTCTGCCTGAGCAAAAACTTTTGTAGCTGTTGATTTTGCATCGTTATCATCATGAAACATTGATTTTTTATAATCGATTTTCAAATCGTTCGGATTTGTAATTCCGGAAGTCGCAGCATACGTGTTGTAAGTTCGTCTTGTGTTATTCACGTTATAAAGCTCTGCATCGAAGTTAAAAGTAAGTTTGTCAGATGCTTTGTAAGTAAGACTTGGCGCCACAAGAAGTGTATTGTTAAAGCCATAATCAAGGAAACTTTTTTCTCTGTTTACGGCAAGATTTACTCTAAATAAAACTGTTTTTTCCTGATTTAAAGGCGTGTTTATATCTGCTGTAAGACGGTTTAGGTTGAAACTTCCCGTTGTGTATGATATTTCGGCAGCAGTAGTTTCAAAAGGTTTTTTGGTGACCAAATTTACAACACCTCCAAATGAAGAAACAGAAGAACCAAATAAAGTTCCCGACGGTCCTTTCATTATTTCGATACGTTCTACGTTTCCAAGATCAACAGAAGAACGTCCCGAAGCTGTTTCCATTCCGTTTCTTGCATTAACACCTGTAGAAAAACCTCTAAAAATTACACCAACTCCTCCAGAAGGATAGCTAATAGAAACTACACCAGGAGAGTTTTGTACGGCACCTCTAATATCTACGGCTACTTGTTCCATTAAAAGTTCTTTCTGAATCACACTGTAAACCTGAGGGTTTTCCAGATTTGTTAATGGCATTCTCGCAACGTAATCTGTTTTTTTAGATAAAATGCTTTTTTTGCTGTTTACCACAACTTCCTTTAGTTCTTTATTAGAAACCTTCAATTGTAAATTAACAGTTGCTGTTTCGCTTTCACTAACCATAACTTCGCTTTCTGAAGTTTCATAACCTGTTAGGGAAACTTGTAAACTATAGGTGCCTGGCTTTACTCTGCTGAATTCAAAGTTTCCGTTTTCATCAGAAATAGCCCAGTATTTTGAGTTTTTTAAGATAACATTGACTCCGGCTGCCTGTTCGCCATCTGAAGTAGTGATGGTACCTTTAATTTTTCCATTTTGTTGTGCAAAAGAACAAAAAGCAGAAAGTAACAAACTAATTGTAAATAGAAAACGAATCGTTTTCAAACTCGAATATTTCATTTTATTTAATGGGTTTAGTTATTGTATTTATTTAGAATGAATAAAAACAGTGCAAATGTAAAAATTAATCTTTCTTTAACAAGTTTTATTTATTGGGAATGAAATGTTTTTTTGTGATTTTTAAAGTGAATTTGAAATTCTATTACAAATTATAAGATTTATAGTACTCTTATTGCCTCATTTTTAAATTAAATCATGTAATTGTTTTTAACTGAAGAAAGTTAAAAATGAAAGATTTGGATTAAAAAACCTTAATTTTGCAATCTGAAAAATGACCTGATGATTTTACCTTTCTTTAAAAAAATTCAAAATACACCGCAAGGATTTAGAATAGCCAATACTGTATTTTTTTTCATCTCCGGTTTTGGATATTCCTCATGGGTTTCCAGAATTCCGCATATTCAAGCACAACTAAATTTATCTGAAGCTCAATTTGGAGCCGTTTTATTCGCATTTCCGATTGGTTTAATGCTTACCATGCCTTTTACCGGCATGTTGTTAAACAAATACAGCAGCCGTTATATCATGCTTTTGGGAGCAATCATGTTTAATATTGCCTTGTCATTGCCGGGCTTAGCTGCTTTTGTATGGCAATTGGTTATGATACTCCTGATCTTTGGAGCTTCTCGTAATATTTTTAATTTATCTATTAATGCACAATCACTTGAAGTTCAGAAATTATATCCTAAGTCAATTATAACTCGTTTTCATGCCGTTTGGAGTATTGCTGTTTTTTCAGGAGCTGGTTTGGGTTATGTCATGGTAACACAAAATATTGCACCCTCGTATCATTTATTGGGAGTCAGTATTTTTATGATGGGACTTACGGCTTGTTTTTATCCCATGAGTATTCATAATCAGCCTGTTCCGGTAAAAAAGAAATTCTTTTCGATGCCGGAAAAAAACCTGGTAAAATTTGCCTTGATTTGTTTTGTTTCCATGGCTTGCGAAAATACAATGTACGATTGGAGCGGAATTTATTTCGAAAATATTTTGAAAGCTTCTCCAAAACTTACCAGCGCTGCATTTGTATTTTTTGCATCGGCGGTAACTTTAGGACGTTTGTTTGGAGATTACGGTGTAATGAAATTTGGAACCAAAAAAATTCTGCTTTACAGCGGGATTTTGATCACTTTAGGTTTTGGAATTTGTTTTATCCTGCCCTATGTTTACCCCACTATTTTCGGTTATGTTTTAATCGGATTTGGGGTTTCCTGCGTAGTTCCGCTAGTATTTAGTATCGCCGGAAGATCCTCAAAACTAAGCAGCGGTTCTGCTTTAACTTCTATATCTACAATTGGCTATCTGGGATTTTTATTGGTTCCGCCAATGGTTGGTTTTATCTCTGAATATCTTAGTATGAAATGGGCATTTTTAATAATGGCACTTTTAGGGATACTGATGATTTTTATGGTGAATAGAATCGGGGAGAATGAGTAGGCTTTTTTTTTTTTGAAAGTGCTAAGATTCTGAGTTGCTGAGGTTCTAAGTTTTTTTGCCACGAAGGCGCTAAAACGCAAAGTTATTTTTTTGAAAGATCTTCCAGCTAAGTCGCTAATTTTTTTGCTGCTAAGGCACTAAAACGCTAATTTTTTTTGAAATATTTTGCCGCTATGTCGCTAAATTTTTTGCGCTAAGGCTCGAACATAATAAGTTTTTTGAAAGATTTTGTAACTAAGGCAGTAAAGTTTGTCTTTTTGACTTGCTTAAGTTGCGATAAGTATTCTAAAATTTTGCTCTGAAAGAGCTTTAGAAATAGCATAGTGCGAAGCACTATGATGAAAAAGACTATCGTTTTGCCCTGTAAGGGCAAAAGCTTGATTCCAAAGAAAATACTAATCGTAGGTTATATGATATTTTCTACTATTGTTACGTTACCTATTCTATGAATCTATAGATCTGTTTGCTTTTGCCCTTTCAGGGCAATATTCGTTTTTGTTTTAGCTCGTAGTGCTCCACTACGCTTATGATTTTGGGCTTTCAGCCCATTTTTAAGAGTTTCGAAAACTACAGTGACCTGCTCGTGAATATTTTTTAAACTGGACTGAAGCCCAGCTCTACAAAATGAATCGAACCGAAGGTTCTTTAAATACCAGCGTTCACTCTAAAGGAATTTCTAAAATAATCCCAAAAAAAGAACCGTAGGTTCGACGTATATTGTAGGGTTGGACTTTAGTCCAGTTTTAAACGTTACATTCGATTACGATTATACACGCTAAAAAAAAATAAGAATTCACAAGATCATTATTTCTTCACCATAATAAAACGCTCCGTTGTCATTTTTCCTTGTAAATTTCCGGTAGCTTCAGCAGTTATGGTATTATCTGCACCTTTTGTATAAGTAATCTTTTGCGGATAATCGTGTTTAGGATTTTCAAAAACCAATTGTTTATCCGATGCCGAAGTTGAAGGAAATGCAACCGATTTATCATCATTCTGACCTTTTACAGTAGCAAAATAAGTTAATGTTTCTGCTTTTTGAGCTAAGACAATGCTTTCAAAATGTAAAGTGTCTTTTCCTTTTATAAAGTAAGAAGTGGCACTAAAAGTACTATCGTTAAGTTTGGTCCAGTTTTCTGTTAAAACACCATCAGGAGATTTATTTTCCCAGTTTCCAATAAGCCAGTCTGCTATTTTGATTTTATCTTTTTCTACAGATTCCTTTTTCTGGCAGGAAACAACGGCAACTAAAAGAATTAAAAGAGTAATTTTCTGAAACATATTAATGGTTTTTGATGTTAAATTGAAAAGCTAAGATATTAAAAAAATGGTTGCCACTAATTCACAAATTGGCACGAATTACTATTCAAATGCTAAATGGAAATTTGCCACAGATTACATGATTACAATGTTTTTTGTTTCACGCAGATTCTGCAGATTGAGGCAGATTTAATTTTGATTCTGAATGATGTAAATCTGCGTGAAAAAATAAATTCGTGAATTCGTGGCTAAAAAAATCATTTTAATCCTGTAATCTGTGACAAAAAAAAAATTAAACACTTTCGCCTAAAATAGCATACACCAGTTCTTTAGTCGGTTTTTGATCTTTTAGTTTTGCTCGGACGTCATCAAAAGTCACTTTAAAATCACAGCCCAGTTTATAATCGCCACAACCATAAGCAGTTTTTCCTTTCATAATGGTTCCTTTTTTGCATTTTGGGCAAGTCAAGGCATCAGAATCAGCTGTTGCTGTTGGTTTTGCTTTTGGAGCTGTTTTTTTGACTTCCAATTTTAGTTTGTAATTTTCTTCAAAACGTATCAAACCTTCAACGGTACCTTCCTCAGTTTTAAAGCCTTTTATATTGACGGTTGATCCTTTTTGAACCAATCTTAAATATTGATTTTCGGATATTTTTTTCTCTGCAAAAACATTAGGCAATAAAAAATCACAACCTGCTTTATAATTCCCGCATCCGTAAGCCGATTTTCCTTTTATTAAAGTCGCTTTCTGACATTTCGGACACGTTTCTGCCAAAATTCCGGCGGCTTTCTTTTTCTCGACTTTCACCACTTCTTTTTGAGTTGCAGTTGCATGCGAAATATTGGCGTGTCGGGTCTCACTTCGAACTTCGGTAACCAAAGCCTCGACCATTCGTTTCATATTTTTGATGAATGCTCCGGCCGTATAAGTGCCTTTTTCGATATCTTTCAACTGCTTTTCCCAGGAACCTGTAAGTTCTGCCGATTTGATCAATTCATTCTGAATCGTATCTATAAGCTGAATCCCGGTAGGAGTTGGTAAAACCTGTTTTTTATTTCGAACAATATACTGACGTTTAAAAAGCGTTTCGATAATATTCGCCCGCGTAGACGGACGGCCAATACCGTTTTCTTTCATTAGTTCTCGTAAATCTTCGTCATCGACTTGTTTTCCTGCCGTCTCCATCGCACGCAGTAAAGTTGCCTCGGTAAACTGATTGGGCGGTTTGGTTTCTTTTTCTAAAAACGAAGGTTCGTGCTGGCCTTTTTCGCCCACAACAAAATTTGGTAATAAGTCAGCTTCTTTTTCTTTTGCATTTGGATCTTCAAAAACAACACGAAAACCTTTTTTTAAGATCACTTTTCCGGTTGTTTTAAACATCACTTCGGCTGCTTTTCCAATTACTGTGGTATTGGCAACCAGACAATCATCATAAAAAACTGCAATAAAACGTCTTGTAATAATATCATAGACTTGCTGCTGATTGTATTGTAAATTGCTTTCTATTCCGGTTGGAATAATCGCATGGTGATCCGTAACTTTTTTATCGTTGAAAACCTTTGGCGATTTTTTTATTTTTTTGCCTAAAAGTGGTTGCGTTAATTCGGCGTATTTCGATAATTTTTGCAGAATTCCCGGTACTTTCGGGTATATATCATTGGGTAAAAATGTGGTATCAACTCTGGGATAAGTGACTACTTTTTGTTCATACAATGTTTGAACGATTTTTAGCGTTTCATCTGCCGAAAATCCAAATTTGGTATTGCAATATACTTGTAACCCCGTTAAATCAAATAGTTTAGGGGCAAACTCGTTTCCGTTCTTTTTATCGACCGAAACAATTTCGAAATCACTTTCTTTGACTTTATTGGCCAAAAGTTCTCCGTCTTCTTTCTTCAGGAAACGGCCTTCTTCATAACTAAAAAGGGTTTCTCTGTATAACGTCTGTAATTCCCAATAGGGTTGAGGTTTAAAGTTTTCAATTTCTTTCCAACGGTCTACAACCATTGCCAATGTTGGCGTTTGTACGCGTCCAATAGACAACACTTGTTTGTATCCGCCATGTTTTACGGTGTACAAACGTGTGGCATTCATACCCAATAACCAGTCGCCAATGGCTCTTGAAAATCCGGCGTAGAATAAATTATCGTAGTTTTCAGAGGGTTTTAAGTTTTCGAAACCTTCTTTTATTGCTTCGGTTGTTAAGGACGAAATCCATAAACGTTGTACTTCGCCTTTGTAGTTGGCTTCGTTCATTACCCAACGCTGAATCAGTTCTCCTTCCTGCCCGGCATCCCCGCAGTTGATGACCAACTCGGCTTTGTCGAATAAGCTTTTTACAATTTTAAACTGTTTTTGAATTCCTGAATTCTCGACAACTTTGGTTTCGAATTTCTCCGGAAGCATAGGTAAGTTGTTCAAATCCCAGCTTTTCCAGTGCGGTTTGTAATCGTTGGGTTCTTTTAAAGTACATAAATGCCCAAAAGTGTAGGTTACAGCATAACCGTTTCCTTCAAAATATCCATCGTGCTTGGTATTGGCTCCCAAAACGGATGCGATTTCGCGTGCTACACTTGGTTTTTCTGCAATACATACCTTCATTTTTCTCCTTCCTTGTTTAAAAAGCGAAATTAGGGATTTAGAATTTGGTATCGAAATTTTTTGCCACTAAGACGCTAAGGCTCGAAGTTTTTTATTTTTTAATTTCACAATCCCAATAACTATCAGGAGCAGAATTATAAAGTTTTTTTCTGCTAAATTTTGGAACTTTGCGTTTTACGCGAGATTCTTAGCGTTAAGATTAACAATACCTAAATTAAATCACGCAAAGACGCAAAGTCGCAAAGTTTTTTGTTTCACGCAGATTTATAAAGATTTAAGCAGATGGTCGCAGATTATATAATCAAAATAAATCTGCGTGAAATAAAAAAATCATTTCAATCCTTTTAATCAGTGGCTATAAATAAAATTTTTACTTCCGATAGCGATCAGGATTGCGAGATTATTTTTTTCTCCTATCCGTAAGATATTTTCTAATTGGAATATCATAGAAAACCATCGTTAAATAAGCGATACCAACTAGAAAAATTGTTCCTGTAATGATAATAAACGTCAATTGAGGTGTTTCGGGTTTGTATTTGGTGTAATAGTTCGCGAATATCCACATGGCTGCATAATGCGTCATGTATAAGGGATAAGATATTTTTCCGAAGAAGATGCACAGTTTTTTGAATCCCGGTTTTAGTGTTGCTCCGGCTCCTAATACAATCAATAAAGGGAAATACAATAAAACTACCAAAGGTTCTGTAAGCCAATTGAAATCTGAAAAAGGCAATACGAAGGCTAAAAGCAATAATCCAGATAAAGCAATAAATCCTAATTTCGATTTAATAATCCAGTTCGAGCGGTAAATGAGCATTCCTGCTAAAAACGAATACGAAATACGACCAAAACCATCCCAAAAAGTTTCTCCGTTCCATCCGCCCATTAAGGAACCTCCCGCACGCTGACTGACGAAACAAATTCCTGCTCCAGCCAAAATTGTGACGAAAAATAGTAAACGACGACTTAGTTTATATAGAAAAAGCGCATACAGAATATTGGCCACATATTCCCAAAACAAAGACCAGCCCGGCGCATTTAAACCAAATATATTGAAATAACGATCTGCCATAACCGGAAAAGGAATCAGAAAAACCGAAGCCAGAAATATCAGAATCAATTTACCCATTTCGTAAGTTTCAGGATGACCGCCAAACGGATCAAAGAGAAAAGCCACTAAACCCAATACAGAACCAAAAACAACCAAAGGATGCAATCTGATTAATCTTAATTTAAAAAAGTCAGTCAGTTTCATTTGACCAATCCGGTCATGATAGGCGTAGGCAATAACAAATCCCGAAAGACAGAAGAAAAAGTCGACCGCAAGAAAACCATGCGCAATAAAATTCTCGCTGGGCGGATGAACGATTTCCATAAAATGAAAAATCACAATAGCCACAGCGGCTATTCCTCTTAATCCGTCGAGGATTTCAAAATGTTGTTTTGGTTTTGAAGATTCGATTTTAAATTCCCCTCCTGTTAACTTAATTTCAATATTCTCTTTTGTGTTCAATTTTTTCAGTTCGGCCAGAATAGAATCTACGAGCAGTTCCGTTTCCTTTTTTATTTTTTCTTCATTCTCACGAAATTTATCATCAACAATAATCGTATTAACGTAATTCTGAGTTTCCATATTGGATCCGTTGATGGGATAATTTTCCGGCATTTCTTGTTTGTAATCTTTTAAATTCCAGAATTTGTTATCGTAAATCTTGTCAGATAGTTTAGTAACATCAATTTCAATTTCAACTTGAAGTGTTTTATTTCTTTTAAAATAGTTGTCAATTCTGTCTTCAAAATCTAATAAACAGTTTTTGTTATAATCAAATAAATTTAATGCTTTCAAAAGACTAATTCTAAAATTGTCAAAGTTTTCGTCTGGCTGAATTTTTAACTTTCTAATATTCATTTAATCTTTACAATTTGAGTTATCCGTTTTCACAAAGATTGATTTTTTCTAATTATAAAAAAAGCCACAAAAATATTTTCTTGTGGCTTTTTTATATTTAAGTCTTCTATTTTATACTTTAAAAATATCAATTCTTTCCATCCAGAAAATTCCTGATTCTAAAAATTGAAGTTTTGTCTTCACGATTTTGTCACTTTTATCTCTTGGATTTTTGGTTATGAATCTCGCTGTCGAATTATTAAAATCTAAAGTGTATTTCTCGTCAAAATCTTCACTTTTTTTAGAAGAAAAAGTAATCAGATTATCTTTTGCGCTCCATTTTCCTTTTCCGTATGTATTGACTTCCGGTGGACTTCCGCCCTGCATTTTCGAATACGAATGAAATTCAAATGTTCCGTCCTGATTTAAAGTCAGTTTATATTCTATGATATGTTTTCCTTCTTCTCCAAGCGAACGTGTATAATCCCCAGCGAAATTGTTCGATTGTGCGAATAGAGTTAGGTTGAAAATTAAAAGTAGGGTGGTAAGTATTACTTTCATTAGTGTGGTTTTTATTGGTTTGAAAATGGATTAGAAATTCTTTGTCAAAAGTAACAGGTTTATATTTAATCTCTTATGTGAAACCGTAAATCTATTTATAGAAATGCTGAATTATTCCTGATCTATTTTGAAAATTCTTGAATAGTTTCCAAATTCAGTTCCTTTAAGGTTTTCTTCGATTACTTTTTTTGCTGTATCAAAGTCAACAACCATACAGCCAACTTCCATTGTTCCGCTGCCAATACTTCCTCCATCGGTATGGCCAAGTCCTGTCCATCCTAAAACTTCGTCCATTTTTGCTTCGAGTCTGTGTCGTTTTTCAAGATCCTGTTCAGTTCCAAAACCATCAATGATATACTCAATTTCTAAAAAAGAAACTTTATCCTGATCAAATTCTCTGTAACCTTCTTTTAGTTTTTCGTCAATTTCTTTTTGAACATTCTTTCTAAAATTCGAAAATAATCCGCCTTTGACTTCTTTGTTTTGTCCTTGCTCTCCAACTATTCCCCAATGTACAATGGCTGTTTTTTCGTCTTTATTCCAGGTTTCCCAGTACCAAAGCTGATTATCTTTTAGTCTGTAAAGTTTAAGCATCGTATTTTTAGTCTTTTAAATGGTTTTTTTACTCTATAATACAGATTTGCAATATGTTCTCACAAAGATTGTTTTTTTTCTTTTTACAAATGTAAAAAGCTACAAAAATATTTTCTGTAGCTTTTGCAAGTCCGGGCTATCGAACTTGAAGATATATCGTGATTATTCGAATTACAAATTATTCGTATAATTCCCAATACTGATCATCAATAAATTGCACAAAAGGCTCACTTGTAAATGTTTGGCTGTAATCTCCGTCTTCGTCTAAAAGGTAAAAACTTTCTCCCTTTTTTATTATAGCACTATAACTCATAGCGGCTTGATATGGCGTATCAAAATAATAAAGTTTGTCTTCTTCTATACAAACTTTATTAAAAACTGAATAAAGAAACAAAAGTCTTGTTTGACGCAGTACTTCAGTAATTTCGTCAATAGTTTCTAAGTATTGTTTAGGTGATTTTATTTTATTAATATCAAAATCTTCTTTCAATAATTTTACATTGTCTGAAAAAGGTTTAAGTTCAAAATTATTAGAAATATCTTCAATTTCTTGTGACAGTTTGTTTTGTTCTTCTTTTGTCATTATTTTTTTTTAGGGTGTTTTTGGTTATAAGTTGTATGATAACGATATTTTTTCGGCTAGCGCGAGCGTCCCGCTCGTGCATATATAGTTTTTTATAGTTTTGTTAACCCGATAGCGCGGATTTGTAATCCGTGCCCGCAAAGAGAATCATCTTTTAAAAAATACAAAGTATTGTATCTCAATGTTGGAGGCACGGATTGCAAATCCGCTATCGAACTAAAAGGTATATCCGCGCGATCTGGTTCGCAACATTTAGAAGGAACAATTCACAGAGCGAAACATTATTTTAAATGCTGTATATTAATTAATTCAAAAGTTGTTTTTTCTTTACCAGTTTTAAAAGTTCTTTTATGTTCAAACAAATAAAATAGACATTCATTATTTAAAAAGTCTTTATCGTACTGGATTAATTTGTCTTCAGGTATTTCTGAATTTATAAACCCATTAATGGATTTTCCATTTTCATCTACCATCTCAAATTTTGCTGAGTCAAGGAGAATGCCTCTTAAAGTTCCTTTAATGTAAACTTCGGTTTCATTGTTTTTTGTAGAATCAACTCGATCAAATGCTTGATGAATTTTTTCTTCTGAAATGTATATTCCAAAATTTCCCGATTCCATTTTTAAAATTGAATTCTCATCTGAAATTTCTTTTAAAAATTCACGAAGATTATTTAAATTTCTTTGAGGAACGTTTTCAATAGCTTCTTCAAATTTTTCATCACTCGTAGCTACGGAATCTATCAATTTCATTACATCCTGAATACCATTAGCAACATCTTGTTCGTCAAATAAATCGTTAGATTCTAGCTGGCTTAGTTCGTAACCAAAGGAGCCTGTCGGTAATGCAGTAAGATACAGATCAGAATTTGCAGATTTTTTTGCTTGTCCTCTTTTTCCAAGAGTTCCAAATCTAACTAATGCAGTTTGTGTTTTGATTAATTCTTGAAAAGGTTTTATGGTTTTGCTTACAAATTTTGATTTTATACCCAAAGAACCTTTTACCGCTGTACCGCTAAATAATAATGTGATTTTAGGTTCAATTAAATCTTTTGGTATTTTTTCTAGTTCGTCTTTTAAATAATGTAATTTTTTTGACAAACTTTCATTCATAAGAGGGTGGTTCCCAACTAAGTTAATCATTCTTTTTGTATCAGCGATTTGAGCTTTTAGTCTTTGTATTTCATTAAATAAACTCATAGCTTAACTTGATCTAAAAAGTTAATAGCTTCGTTATCAATTCCTACTGTATTTAAATCTAATCTTAAAATACCTTTCCAGACACCTGTACGATTATGTGTAAACAATTGAATCCAATATCTGGAAAGTTCAACAGTTACATCTGGATTATAATAATAATCAACAAAATAATGGTCAAGTTTGTAAAGTTTTTTTGAAAGTTGATTATCTATAAATTCGGGAAAAGTTTTAAGCCACTCATATTGTTGATCTATTGTAAAGCCACCAAAGAAAGTAACTAAGTCTAAGTCTCTTGGGGCTCTTTTTTCGCTAACTTCTATATTTTCAATGAAACTCCCATCAAGCCATTGAAAACCTATAGTTATACCTTCATTTTTTATTTTTTGTCTAAACATCAGTAATCCTTTTAATATTTCAATACGTTCCTTAGAAGTTGCAAATCTTTTGCATAATTCTAATGTAGTACATTGATAAGGACTTAAATGATTTCCAATTGTTGGGTCACCTAAATGTGGAGGAATTACATGATTATGATCAAACGCAGGAATTATATTCATAAATTGTCAGCCTCTTTTGTTCTAAAGTATTCTAAAATTTCAATTAAAAACCGATAAGGATTAACTTAAAAAATCAAATAATTTCCGATACAAATATTAATTTTTGCTTTTGTTCTTCTATTTGTTCTTGTAATTTAAACTGAGCTTTTGTTTGAACAAAAAACCATCCATCTGTACGTTCTGTTTGAATATGATTTTTGCAAACTGGACAAATGATATTTACTTCAGATTCTTCTTCTGAAAAGAATAATTTGTTTTCAAGTATTATATTTTCAGATTTACAGATTTTACATATAACTTCTTTTTTCATACGATTAGTTCTAGTTTTATAAAAATAGTCTTTTAATTTCATTTACAGAACGTTGATTTAAATAATTATTTCTGCAATAACAATATCCGCATTCACGAGTGATAAATTTACCCTTTAACATATGATCATCTGATATAATGTTTTTTATGTTTCTTTGTGCGTTGTTAAAAACATATGTTTTTTCTTCTTTTTCAGTTATAACTACTTTCGGATCATCAACAATAATTCTTCTAATATAATTAAATAATATTGGTGATGAATTGTTTCTAATAGTGATCATTTTACGCTGTCTATCAATAAGATTCCATTTTTCTCGAAGTTCGTCAATATTTTGAAAATATTTATCTTCCATTGGGGTATTTTGGTCCCAATAAATTGGATTGTTTTTTGTAATCCAAATTTCAAAATTTTCATCTTTAACTAGATTTGTATCTAATTCAAATAAGATTGGGCCATAGTGATTTTCTCTGCCAAAATATGAATGTAGATCAGTTGTGTCTAAAAAAACATCATCCCATACACCTAGGACTTTATCAATTTGGTCAGAAGATTGAGGTGTCTGATATAAATTAGCTTTTTCGACTGCCCCCCTTGAAAGTAACCCGTAATTTTCAAAATATGTAATAGATGTTCCTACAGTATTTGCGTGATAGATAGCTAAGATTTCTTTCTCTATAAAAAAATCAAATAATTCTTTATTATCAAGTCTCATGAATAAAAGTTATTTACCATCGGTTCTTTTCTTTTTTAAAACAACTGTCGGTGGCAGTGATGCTCTAACGTGATATTCTGTTTCACATTCTGGGCATGCATATTCTTCCTTTTCATTATGACCAGCTTGTTTTGTAATGAATATTACAAATTCTGCACCGCAATTTTCGCAAGTTTGTTCTCTTTTTTCGCCAGAAGGAATTGTTGCTGAATAGTCCATATTTTTTTTGATTTATTGTTAGTTAAATTTAATTCACTTTTTAAGATGAAGACTTACATGAAATCTTTCATTAAAGCCGCAAAGTTTGTTTTTTACTTATTTGATTTTGAAAAAATCAACCTTGCTAATAACAAACATCGTCTTTATTTCAAATTAATTACCACGTAAAAACACCTGATTTTATTTAAATTAATTTTTTATAAAAGTAAATCCCCTTAATTGGATGATTTTACGGAAAACCATAAATGGCTAAATAAACTTAATTTATAACATTTTTGTTATATAGTAAAAATGTTATAAATTTATTATACCAAGATTCAATATAATGCAAAAAATCAGAAGATTATGAATACAGAACAAAGGGTAATTTCGGTTATTATTGAAAAAACTTCTACAGGTTTTCAGCTTATGCAAAATAAATTGACGGATTGGCTACAGTCGGGAATAATATATCCGAGATAAAAGCAAATTTTAATGAAGTTCTTCAATATCATGTAGAATATCTGCAAGAGCAAGGAGAAAAGGTAAAAATTACTGATTTTAATATTAGTTATCAAATAGATCTGGAGCAGGTTTTTAATTATTTTAGTGTCATCAATAAGTCTGCTTTTGCAGAACATTATGCAGAAATAAATCAACGTTTATTCCGCCAATATACTATAAGGATTAGCAACTTTATCCAGCGACAAAATGCTGCAGCTTTCTAAAGGTTTGCACAAATTGGCAGATGAATTAAGTGATCTTACTTTGGTCTAAATCATTTAAAGGGTAATTTATAGTACAAGAAACTATAATTCTCTTATGAAACCAAAACACCTAGCCCTGATAGAAGCGGCATCCTTTTTAGGCAAACGAAAATATCTCATTCAAACGAAAATATTCTGCCTAAATAGATATAGCGGATAGCAGGAAATAGCTCCTAAAAAGATATAGCGAATAGACGGTCTCGATACTTATAGGGATCCTAAAAGCCATCCAAATCCCACCAAATCTCCCCCTCAAAAAACACAAAAAATCAATACTAGAATTTTCAACAAAAATTTCGTAAATTTGCACTCCAATAAAAGGAATTAGAAAATGTTAGATAGACTTCAAATAGTAAAACAACGTTTCGACGAGATTTCGGATTTGATTATCCAGCCGGATGTTATTTCTGATCAGAAACGTTATGTGCAATTGAATCAGGAGTACAAAAACCTGAAAGCATTGGCTGAAAAGCGTGATGAATATGTACTTGTGATGGCTAATATAGATGAGGCAAACGAAATTATTGCTGATGGAAGTGATGCAGATATGGTTGAAATGGCCAAAATGCAACTAGATGAAGCAAAAGAAAGATTGCCTGAACTTGAGGAAGAAATCAAGTTTATGTTGATCCCTAAAGATCCTGAAGATGCTAAAAACGTGATGGTCGAGATTCGTGCCGGAACGGGTGGGGATGAAGCGAGTATTTTTGCAGGAGATTTGTTTAGAATGTATACTAAATATTGTGAGAACCAGGGTTGGAGGACTTCGGTTGTAGATATGAACGAAGGAACTTCGGGTGGTTTCAAAGAGGTTATTTTTGAGGTATCAGGAGAGGACGTTTACGGAACTTTGAAGTTTGAAGCCGGAGTACACCGTGTACAACGTGTTCCTCAGACAGAAACGCAAGGTCGCGTGCATACATCTGCTGCAACAGTGATGGTTTTACCGGAAGCAGAAGAGTTTGATGTACAAATTGATATGAACGATGTTCGTGTGGATTTCTTCTGTTCATCAGGACCTGGAGGACAATCGGTTAATACAACGAAATCTGCGGTACGTTTAACGCACATTCCTACGGGATTGGTGGCGCAATGTCAGGATCAGAAATCACAGCATAAAAACAAGGATAAAGCGCTAAACGTTTTACGTTCTCGTTTGTACGAACAAGAATTGGCTAAGAAAGAAGCTGAAGATGCTACAAAACGTACTTCTCAGGTGAGTTCTGGAGACAGATCTGCTAAGATCCGTACTTACAACTACGCACAAGGTCGTGTAACAGATCACAGAGTTGGTTTGACTTTATACGATTTAGGAAATATCATGAATGGTGACATTCAGAAAATTGTTGCCGAGTTACAATTGGTAAACAATATGGAGAAATTGAAAGAAGCAAGCGAGGTTTTCTAAGCTGCTAAAATTCTGAAGGGCTGAGGTTCTTAGTTTTTAGGTGCAAAGGCTCAGAGTTTCAAAGGGACAAAGGTTTTTGTCATTCTATAGCAATATAAAAAAATCCTGTTTCACAAGTAGTGAAACAGGTTTTTTTTTTGACCATAAGATAAAACATAGCCAGTGGTTTAAACCACTGGAACGCAATAAATCTAATGGCAATGTATTGTAGCAATAAATTATCATGATTTATATGCTGCATTTCGTTTTTCAAGGATAACCTCGCAAATTAGTTGAAATATCTTAAAACATAAAGCCCCAGTTTTACTAATGCGAAATAGGGGCTTTTTTGGTTCAGAATTAAGTCTTATCATAAGTTTGCAAAGAAAACCTTAGCAACTTAGAGACTTAGTCCCTCAGAACCTAAAAAAAAAGAGACTGTCTCATATTTGAGACAGTCTCTTTTTGGATTCAGAATTAAGTCTTATCATAAGCTTGCAAAGAAAACCTTACCAGCTTAGAGACTTAGTCCCTCAGAACCTTAAAATATATAGTGAAGGATATTAACTGTTTAACCGTTTGTTTATAAAACGTATAAAGCAAGTTAGATACCTAGAAATACTCTTGTATATTCAAAACATTTATATAGATTTGAGTAAACGTACACACCATTTTTTAATACTATTTCGCTTAACTTTTCCATAATACATAAATTTGAGTTAGACAATTACTCTCTTGATGATTCTTGTTGTGATGATTCCTCGTTTGGAGAATCATGATGTGGTTTTGAAACTAAATTAGTTACGACCAGTTGTAATAATGATCCCATAATGCCTTTGAACATCGAAGTGCTTTTACCTACTACAAAACGTTTTGCAAGATAACCTATCCCGATGCTTATGGCAGATTGTGCCAGATTGCTTTTGAAACCTACCGTTTCGTTGATTTCCTCTACGGTATTCCTGATTAGATTAAGCGGTTTTAAATTGTGCTTAATTTCTTCTATTTCATCTTTAATAGAACACCACTCGGCGTCCTGTCGAATTTCTAATTCCTGGATCGTCTGATTTAATCCATCAATAGTATAAATAGTTTCCATAACAGTCTTTTTTAGTTATTAATTAATTAAAATCAGCTTTTGTATCATCCTTTTTAGTTTCTTTTAAAATACTGGAAATAATCATATTTCCAATAGGTGTTTTTATGATCTTATGCTGTAAAGTATGCATCAGGATCGCTACAATAAGGTAAAAAAGGGCTACGATAAAAAAACCGTAGTAATACTCCCCAAGTACTTTACCAAGCCATAAACTAATCCCTATATTCAGGAACAAGGTAAAAAATGCAACAACAGCTCCAACTGCTATTCTTGATGTTAATGTCGATAAAACATCTGCTACCGCTGCTACCGTTTTAAGCTTAATTAATTCTAAGCTTGTTTTGGTATAGTTTTCAGCTTTTTCATAAAGATTTAAGTTCTCCTCTGTTGTTGCATTTGATTCCATGATATAGGGTATTTATGGTTTAAAAATTTCACTCTTTAGTAGTTCGTTTTTACACTTTTTGCTTCATCTTTGATAGTGTTGAAGTCTTCTTTTGCCTGGTTGAATTTTGCTTTTCCTTCTTCGATAATATCTTTACCGTTTGAAGTAATAGTGCTTACAACTCCGTCAAATTTTGTTTTTAAATTATCTCCGTAATCTTTCGATTTATCTTTGATTTTTTTTCTTGTGTTAGACCCTTTGTCCGGTGCAAATAATACACCTATAAATGCTCCTGCAGCTGCAGCTCCTAAAATTCCTAATAATGTGTTACTCGTTTTCATAATGTTTGATTTAGTGATTAAAATAATTTTTTATAATGTTGATTTTTAAACTTCGCGACCTTTGATAAGTCTGAATAGTATTGCGATAATGGCAATTACCAATAATATATGGATGATACTTCCTAAGCTATAAACAAAGAACCCTAGAGCCCAAAGAATAACCAGAATTACCGCGATTGTATATAATAAATTTGACATGGTTTTTATATTAAGGGGTTAATAAATGTTTTTTTTCTAGTTTAATTTATACGATAAGTATAATGAAAAGTTGCTGTTTTTAGCGTCTGGGAATGTATAAGTTTGTCCTAAAACAGTTCTTTCTTTACCAATAGTTGTTAAACCATAGTTGTAACGAAGACCAATACTTACTGGACTAAAGTCAACTCCAACACCTGCTACAATACCTGCATCAAATTTGTTTAAGTCATCTGTGTCAATATCCTGATCAAATTCAGCAGATCCATCTCCTGTTAATTTCGAACTTACTAAGTAAGAAGCATATCCACCTGCCTGAAGGTTAAAGTTTTTAGTAATATTTACTCTTACTAATAAAGGAACTTCGATATAGTTCAATTTAAATTTTGCATCTCCTGAAGCTATATCACTGTTGTATTCTAATTTTGAACCTCTTGTAGTAAACAAGATCTCTGGTTGAATAGCGACAAAATCAGATATTGGTAATGTTGCATAAACTCCGGCGTTAAAACCGTACAATATATTTTCGTCTGTTGCTTCATCATTATCTGATAAAAAGTTAGACATGTTGAATCCTCCCTTTACACCAAACTCGGTAGTTACATTAGTGTCCTGAGCGTGTAGCATTCCAAAAGAAGCTGTTAAAAAAAGTGTTAAGGCGCATAAAAAATTTGATTGCATTTTCATAGTTAAAATAATTTAGTTGTAAAATAATTTAGGTCTCAATTTTTAATAATAATAGATATATAGGCATTTAATTAATCTCATTGTTGATCCTCTGCATTTCGCGTAGGATTTGATATTGTTCAGGTAAATATTGCAGTACTAATTTTAATATCGCTTTGTCATTTGTTTGCTTCGAAATAGATTCAAACAATCCAATTTGCTCTTTTAATGATTCTGAAACAGAATTGATATAAGCTTTATTAAAATTGGTATTACTGGCATCAATCAGTTCGTATAAATCTAATTTATTGTGTGTGGCATTAATTTCTGTAATAATAATGAGCTTTTTATTGGCCATTTTAGAAACATCCTGCAACAATTGATTCTGATTAATTTCTATTTTTCTACTCCACTCCTGTAAGGTAGAATCTGAACTTTTTTGTTGTGCAATTTGACTTTTTGAAATAATTGATTTTGTTACATTGGCAGTCGCAATAAAAAAAAAGGCTTCAATTTCTTCTTTTTCTGTTTTACTAAAAGTTTCATTTTTCAGTGAAGTTTCTATCGGATTATTTTTCTTGCATGACGTGATGCAAATTATAATTGTCAATAAAAATATTAGTCTAAAAATTGTAGCTTTTAGTTGGTGCGCTGCTTTCATTATTACTTCATAAAGTATTACATTACAAAGATGCTAACGAAACAAACATTTTGCTTTACAGCATAAAAAAGAATCTTTATATAATTCCCATAATAGGTTTTTACAGGTGTTTTATCCTTTAATTTTCAGGGGTTTATTAATTAAAGTTTACCGCAAAAAAAAAAGAAACCACAGTTATTTTGTGGTTTCTTTTTTATATTAAGGTATGTGATTGATGTAATTTGTTTTCTTACAGATTTGTGTTTAGTTTTCAGTCTCAGTCTCAGTCTCAGTCTCAGTGTTCAGTCTCAGTATTCAGTCTCAGTATTCAGTCTCGGTCTTCAGTCTTAGTATTCAGTCTCAGTATTCAGACTTTCTTAATAACTATAGGGATCAGTCTCATTAATGAGTTCTAGTTTTCAGTTTTACATTCACTGTACTGTGACTGTGTACTGTGACTGTAAACTTTTTTAAAAGCTGAAAACTATTCAGGAAGAAATACCGTGAAAACAGAACCTTTATTAGGAGTACTGTCGGCTATGATGTGACCTTTGTGGTTGTCGACAATTTTTTTGCATATTGCTAAACCAATTCCGGTTCCGGGATAATCCGTTTTAGAATGCAGACGCTGAAATAAAACAAAAATCGTTTCTTTAAACTGAGGGTCAAATCCCATTCCGTTATCTGTGAAAGTAATTTTATAGAACTTCTTAATATTAGGTTCTAATAAATCAGGATAATCGCTTGAGTTTACTTTCTCGCTTTCAATCTTGATTTCTGGAACAGTATCGGGCTGACTGTATTTTAATGAATTTCCGATAAGGTTTATAAAAAGTTGTTCAATCTGATAGGGGATAACAGCCAGTTTAGGCAATTTCGAAACTGTAATAACAGCATTTTTTTCCTCGATGATTTCTGCCAGTTCCGATTCGGCATTTTCAAGCAGTTCGTTTAAACTTAATTTTATGAATTCTTTTTTGGTCGTATTCGTTCTCGAAAATAAAAGTAAATCATCAATTAGGACACGCATTCTTTTAGCGGAAACTTCAATTTTAGAAATGTAAGCTTTTGCACTGTCCGACATTAATGCTTTATCTGATTCCGGAATGCGCGAAACAAAAGTCTGAATTTTTCTTAAAGGTTCCTGTAAATCATGACTCGCAACGTGGTTAAAAGACGCCAACTCTTTATTGCTTTTTTCTAATTCTCTGTTACGTTCCTGAAGTTCTATATTTAATAGATGTTCGTCGGTAATGTCAAAATTAATTCCCAGTAAAATTTTGCTTCCCTGTTGGTCGGTCAGTAATTTTCCGGTAGATTTAAAATAACGTATTTCGTAATCCGGTCTTGTGATTTTGTAGTATACAAAAGGCAATTGTTTTTTCTCGACAATTCCGTCCATCGATTTTGCTACAGTAGCTTTATCATCAGGATGTACAAACTCAAGAAAAGTTTCTCTTTCGGGAACAAATGCATTGGGTTCAAAACCCAGTAAGCGAAACTGATTGTCAGAGTAATCTATTTTATTAGAATCCAGATCCCATTGCCAGGTGCTGAATTTACCAATACTTTCAGATTCGGCCATTAATCCGCTTGAGATCAGAAGTTTTTTATTGTAAATTTTCAATCGCGCAAAATCACGACTAATTTGTCTGTAAGCTAATAAGATAAAAATTAGCGCTACTAAAAATAAAGAGATAGAAAATAGTGGACTTAAGGAGATTTCGGCAGCATAAATTTTGAGTCTTTTTGCCAGATAATTTTTCTCGATGTCGTTCATTTCGTCTACCTGAAAACGAATGTTTTCCATCAGGATTCGACCACCAAACATATGATTGTCGAGTTTTCTCTTATCATATGTTTTGGGATCGCTGTATTTTAAGCAATTTTCGAAAGAAACAAAACGCTGAATAATTAGTTTGAATAATTTTTCAAGATTTTTTTGCTGCTTCGGATTGTCGGCAGTAAGCTTTTTTAAGGTAATAAACGATGTATTTACCTTGTCGCGCGAATAAATATAAGGTGTTAGAAAACGTGCATTTCGTGTTATGATATAGCCACGTTGTCCCGTTTCGGCATCCTTAATTGCCGACATTAATCGCTCTAATTGAATGTTTATTTCATACGTATGCATTACCACTTTACTGGATTCGTCTAAATCCCGATTGTGTTTGTAAGCAATAGAAGAAAGAAATAACAGAATGAAAACCGCGATTACAAAAATAACTCTCAATGAGTTTGAAGAATTAAAATTTGGTATCCATTTCATTGGTATGCTATTATTTTAGTCGAAGCAGGAAATTATCACGGTTTAAACCTGATGTATGGTAATGCCAGTTCACTGTCACGACTTCATTGATTATTTTTTTAAGTGTATTAAAATCACTTGGTTTTTTGATGTAAATATTAGCTCCCTGAATAAAGGTGTCTTCTATATCTTCTTCAGATGAAGAAGTAGAATAAATGGCAATAATAATATTTTTAAGATGTTCTGTTTTTTTGATTTCAATCAAACATTCTTTACCTGTTTTTTTAGGCATGTTCAAATCCAGAAATAAAATATCCGGCAACTTCGTTTCTGGATCCATTAAGTGGTCCATCAATTGCATTCCGTCATGAACAAAATCCACTTTTGTCTGAATTTTTATTTCTTCAAAAGCATCCTTAAAAAAAAGACGATCATCTTCATCATCATCAGCCAATAAAATGTATAATGCGTTTTTTTGCATTTTAGTATGGTATTATGGGTTTTATTTTAAATTTTCTCTACGTTTCTTAATTATTCTCTGAAAAGCCGATGGCGTAATTCCGGTTGTGTTTTTAAACTGTGTACTCAAATGGGCAACACTGGAGTAGTTGAGTAAAAAAGCAATTTCGGTTAAACTCATTTCGTTTATAATAATCAATTGTTTTGCTCTTTCAATTTTTTGTAAAATGATAAAGTTTTCAATAGAAGAGTATGTTACTTCTGAGAAAACATTAGACAAATAACCGTAGCTGTGATTTAATTTCTCAGCTAAAAACACAGAACTTTTATAATTATTGCTGTCTTCCATAAAAACAAGCTCAATTATAGCGTCCTTTATTTTTTGAACAAGAACACTTTTCTGATTTTCTACAACTTCAAAACCACACGGCAACAAATTATTTTTTAAAGATTCGAGCGCATCAGCATCAAGATTGTCCGCAATTTCAATTTCGCCAAATCCCAAAGTTGTAAAATTTACATTTTGTTTTTCCAGGTTTTGTTTCAAAAAAAGTGAGCAAATGGTGTTAATATCGAACTTTATAAATAGTTTCATTTTATAAAAATTTGGTTAAAGATAATTAATTTATTTTTGGTTATAGAGTTTAATGCTTGATAGCGATTTCGAACAGTGAAAAATTTAAATAAAATTCTCAAAAAAATACCGTCTAATATGTTTTACTAGACGGTATTTATACTTGATTTAGAAGATCTTACAAATCAGCAATGATTTTTCTAACCTCATCTTTTGTTTTACCTAATTTTTGTTGAAGTTTTCCGTACATTTCGTCTTCTTTTCCTTCATCATACAATAAATCATCATCTGTTAGATCTGCATATTGTTGTTTCAATTTACCTTTCAACTCGTTCCAGTTTCCTTTTATCTCTGTAGTATTCATGATATTTTTTTTTTGTATTTATAATATTGTAAATTTCCTGATTTTGTTTTGCTTTTTTGTTATATCAATTTTGCAAAGCGTTTCATAATTCACATTTTTGTATTTTTCTATACTTGATAACGGCGTAAAACCCATGCCATTTTTTCGTGCTGCTTCAGCAAGCCTGTAACAAAATCAGCAGATCCGATATCATTACTGTCTTCTTCAAAAGCCGGAATATAATCTCTAAACTCCGTTACCAACTGTTCGTGGTTTTCTAACAGTTCCTCAAGCATATGTTTTTGTGAAGCATATTCTTTTGGGGATTCTTTAAGTGTCGAGTTATCGATAAACTCTTTCATTGTACCAATCGTTTTTTCTCCCAGCTGGCTAATGCGCTCTGCAACTTCATCGATATTAGCTTCTAAAATTCGGTACTGATCCTCAAACAATTTATGAAGTTCCATAAAACTATTCCCTGAAATATTCCAATGAAACTTTCTGGTTTTTACATATAATGTCATTTCGTTAGATAAAATCGTGGCTAATATAGAAGTACTTTTCTTTAAGTTTTTTGGCGTTATTCCGATATGTGGGGTCATAATTGTTTGATTTATTGTTGTTTATCAAAAATAGATAAGAAGCTTTTGGTTTTTCTTACATAATTTGTTCAAGATGTTACATGAATTCAATGTTGTGTCAATTATTTAGTTTTGCTTCATCGAGCTAATAAAATAATTTTAATTTTTAAGTTCTCAGGGATTTGGTACTACAAAACTGTTGCGACAAATAAAACAGCTGCAGGAAGAGCAGAAAACAGAAGAACATAAATTGTTTACTTAGGTAATTAATACCCCTAAACTGAATATAAAACCAAAAAGACATTTGTAATTGAATGGCTTTTTTTATTTTTGCGTACTTCTAAAAAAGAATCACTTTTGATGTATTAGAAGAACTAAAAAAACAAGAATGACAACACAACAACTACACGAACAAATTCTTTTAAAAAAATCATTTTTATGCGTGGGGCTAGATCCTGATCTAACCAAAATTCCGCCGCATTTATTAGAAACCGAAGATCCTATTTTCGAATTTAATAAAGCCATAATCGATGCTACACATGATTTGGCTGTGGGATACAAACCCAATACTGCGTTTTTTGAAGCATACGGAATAAAAGGATGGCTTTCATTACAAAAAACAATCAATTATATCAATGAGAATTTTCCTGAGATCTTCACTATTGCCGATGCAAAACGTGGCGATATTGGGAATACTTCAAGCATGTATGCGAAAGCTTTTTTTGAAGATTTAAATTTTGATAGTGTAACCGTTGCGCCTTATATGGGTAAAGATTCGGTGGAGCCGTTTTTGGCTTTCGAAAACAAACATACTATTATGTTAGCATTGACATCAAACGAGGGTGCTTTCGATTTCCAGACTTTAACTACCAACGGAAAAGAATTATACAAACAAGTTTTAGAGACTTCTATAACATGGAAAAACAGTCATAATTTAATGTATGTTGTGGGTGCGACAAAAGCAGAATATTTTGCCGATATCAGAAAGATTGTTCCGGATAGTTTTTTATTAGTTCCGGGAATTGGCGCTCAGGGCGGAAGTTTGTCTGAAGTGTGTAGATATGGGATGAATAATAAAGTGGGATTACTGGTAAATTCTGCAAGAGCGATTATCTACGCCTCAAAAGGAACTGACTTTGCTGAAAAGGCCAGGGAAGAAGCATTATCAGTACAAAAAGAAATGGAAGAGATTTTAAGCTTGAAGTTTCAGGTTTAAAGTTTCAGGTTGCTTTACTTTGAGAATAATTTTACCACAGAGTTACACAAAGTTTTTCACAGAGTTTCGCAAAGAAGTTTTACCGCAAAGGGCGCAAAGTTTTTTTCGCAAAGTTTCGCAAAGATTTTTTAATTGCTGTCTAATAAGTAGTCAAAGTTCACAAAGCTTTACGCATATCTTTGTGAGCTTTGTTGATAGAAAATAACTTTCCGCAAAGAATATAAACTTTATTTACTTTGCGAAACTCTGTGAAAAACTTTGTGTAACTCTGTGGTAGAAAAACACAATCCAACAACTTGAAACAAAAATAACCTGAAACATGAAACAATTCCTCGATCAGCTCGGTACTTTACATTCTTTTGAGAAAACGCCAAAAAGAATCATTTCGTTAGTACCTTCTCAAACCGAATTGCTGTTTGATTTAGGTTTAGAAGATAAAATCATCGGCATCACTAAGTTTTGTGTACATCCGTATCATTTAAAATCGACTAAAAAGATTGTTGGCGGCACGAAGAAAATTCATTTCGAGAAAATAAAATTATTGCAGCCTGATATTATTATTTGCAATAAAGAAGAAAACACGCCTGAAATTGTCGAACAATTAAGTACTATTTGTCCGGTTTGGGTAACGAATATTATTACTGTAGAAGATAATTTTCAGATGATTTCAGATTTCGGACAGCTCTTTAATTGCCGAACCGAATCTCAAAAATGGAACGATAAACTGGCTTTCGCTTTAAGCGATTTCAAAAAATATACTGCAGATCTTCCGATACAAAAAGCGGCCTATTTTATCTGGAAGAACCCTTTTATGGTAGCCGGAAAAGATACGTACATCAATGAATTATTAAAACTTAATCATTTTTCGAACATCTACGAAGACAAAGGACGTTATCCTGAAATCGAGCTTAAAAAAATGCGTCTCGAAGGCGATCCCGATATTGTTTTCCTTTCATCAGAACCCTATCCTTTTAAAGAAGAAGATGCTTTCGAAATTGGGCGTTTTACACATCACGCCAAAACAATCTTTGTCGATGGAGAAATGTTCTCCTGGCATGGAAGTAGATTATTAAAGGCATTTCCATATTTTAAAATACTTCACGAAAGATTGAAAAAATAAAGTTTCGTTTCAGGTTTGCTTTACTTTAAACATAATTTAACCGCAAAGTCCGCAAAGTTTTTTTAGCGTTAAGTTTTATATAAAAAGTTAAAGTTCGCAAAGCTTTGTTTTGATTTAGCTTTGCGAACTTTGTCTACTTATATATATTATGAATAAACCTTTGCGAACTTTGCGGTTAAATCTCATTTTCTATTTAAAATCTAATTAAAAGAACTTCTGAATTCCAAAGGCGAAACATTGGTTTTACTTTTGAATAATTTATTAAAAGACTGTGGATACTCAAAACCCAATTGAAAAGCCGTTTCGCTTACACTTAAGGAAGTTGTTGTCAGTAATTCTTTTGCCTTTTCGATAATTTTATTGTGAATATGATGCTGTGTACTTTGTCCTGTTAAGGAACGTAGCATATCACTTAAATAATTTGGAGAAACATTCAGTTCGTCTGAAAGATAAGCAACTGTTGGTAATCCGAATTTCTGAACTTTGTCACCTTCAAAATAATCAGATAACAACGTTTCTAATTTGCTTAAAAGAGTATTGTTGACACTTTTTCGGGTAATGAATTGGCGGTTATAAAAACGGTTACAATAATTAAGCAGCAGTTCGATGTGTGAAACCATCACATCCTGACTAAAAGCATCGATGGAAGAACAATATTCCTGTTCGATATTTTTCATGATTCCGGTAATCATAATTTGCTCTTTATCAGAAAGATGCAAAGCTTCGCTAACAGCATATGAAAAATAGCCGTAACATTTTATGTTTTTGGCCAAAGCATAGTTTTGAATAAAATCAGGATGAATCACCAACATTGCCCCATACACTGCAGTATCAACACTAACTTCTGTAGAAATTACTTGTCCCGGCGACATAAAAGTCATGACACCTTCATCAAAGTCATAGGTATTTTGTCCGTATTTCATTTTTCCGGTAAAACCTTTTTTGATGCAAACGGTATAAAAACTGTAAATAACACTTTTTAAATTGTCATCAAAATGGCAGGTTATTTTACTTAAATCTACAAAACTTACTAATGGATGTTCTGGTTTTGGAATTTTAAGTAAAGAATGTAATTCTGATATGGATTGAATTGTATAGGGAATGTGAACTTCTTTTTTCATAACAAAATATTTAAAGCAATATATTAAAACAATATAAAACAGGAAAAGCTAACGTAAAGATAACTTTTTCTAAAGTGATTTGTTTAAGTCAATTATTGGTCAATTCCAGCCATATTAGCAGCATCATACCTGTCGCCGGTTGGTGTACCAAGCGGAATAATCGTTTCTAAACGATTCATTTCGTCTGCAGAAAGAACCATTTGTGCAGCGGCGATGTTTTGTTCTACATATTTTACTCTTTTCGTTCCCGGAATGGCTAAAATATTTTTTGATGCAATCCATGAAAGTGCCAATTGAGAAGCTGTAATTTGTTTTTCGCTTGCCATTTTCTGAATTTCATTTACCAATTCAATATTTTTATAAAATTGTTCTCCCTGAAAACGCGGAATTGTTTTTCTGAAATCACTATCATCAAAATCATCCGGACTTTTTATATCTCCCGAAATAAAACCTCTTCCGAGTGGCGAATAGGCAACAAAACCAATTTCCAGTTCGTTTAACGTATCTAAAATACCGGTTTCCTCAGCAGTTCTTTCAAATAAAGAATATTCTGTTTGTACAGCAGTCAAAGGATGAATTTGATGCGCTCTTTTAATGGTGTCCGAAGAAACTTCAGATAACCCAATGTAACCTACTTTTCCTTCTTTTACCAAATCGGCCATTGCCTGTACAGTTTCTTCAATTGGGGTATTTGGGTCAAGTCTGTGCAAATAATACAAATCGATATAATCAGTTCCGAGGTTTTTTAGAGAACGTTCTACCGCTTTTTTTACATAGTCTTTTTTACCATTAAATTTCCAGGTAAGCTGCTCGTTATCGTCAATTTCATAACCAAATTTTGTAGCAATACTATAAGCATTACGATTGTTTCTTATGGCTTTTGCTACTAATCTTTCATTCAATAAAGGCCCATATAAATCCGCTGTGTCCAGAAAATTTCCGCCTAACTCAAGTGATCTGTGAATGGTTGCAATAGCTACTTTTTCATCGGCTTTGCCATAAATATCCATTCCTGCAATTTGAGTCATTCCCATGCAGCCTAAACCAATATTTGGAACAATAAGTCCTTGATTTCCTAATTTAATTGTTTTGATACTCATAACTTCTGTTTTAAATTTTTAGTTTGAAAATTATAAGGCAAAGATCCGTGAGTAATAGTGATATAAAGTATCTAAATCTCGTGTAGTTGTATCCAAAATGAGGGAAGAGTTTTTAGTTTATTACTTTGAGCTTAGTTTTACCACAGAGATCCACAGAGATCCACAGAGATTTTTCACAGAGATTCGCAAAGTTTTTTATTATTTTATAAGAAGCCACAGTTCACATAGCTTTGCGTTGATTAAGCTTTGAGAACTTTGCCTACTTATTATAATATGAAATAAAACTTTGCGAAAGATCTTTGTGTGCTCCTATGTTTGCAAAGTTAATTTAGAAATTTTTACTTTTTTAAATTTGCATTATTAAAGTGAAAAGGGATGAGAGTGCATTTGTGTCTAAATAGTTCTTAGAAACATATTCTCGCAAAGAAATTAC
>Ga0247813_10000597_pt1 | contig 32077 bp, 39 predicted proteins | sample UWRJL169409C1_FD_180719 | JGI IMG/M metagenome (GOLD analysis project Ga0247813, IMG submission 180719) | Plant litter microbial communities from Arlington Agricultural Research Station in Wisconsin, United States - UWRJ-L169-409C-1 | ecosystem: Environmental > Terrestrial > Plant litter >... | reverse complement strand
GCAGCAGCGTGCCGACATAGCTGAGGAAGCCGGACGAACCATCGGTTTCGGGGCGAACCGTCACGGTCACGTTCTTGGCTTCCATACGCTCGGTCAAAGCCGTATCGATCGCAGGCGCATAGGTCTGGAAGGTCGCGCCGCTCTCGGCATACGAACCGATCACCTTGTTGCCGGTGATGACAACTTCCTTGACGCGACTTCCATCAACGTCCTTCAGGAACTGGGAAAAAGGAACTTCCTTCGATCCGGTACGCTCCGCCGGTTGCTGGAACATGCTGAAAAGCGCGATCAACAGCAGGGCAATGATTGCCCAAAGTGCAAAATTTCTGAAATTAGGGTTCATCGAACTCCCCGGAACCTCTGTCGCAAACCGCAATGATTTGTGGCTGCTTTCTTGCACCTAACATAGGGTTGCGTGACCGGCTTGCCAAGGCAAACTCAAGACTAACCTGACTTTTCCGTCAAAACATCGTGAACCGGAGGAGAAAGATAGTTATCACGTCCAAAGAGCGTGGCGATGCTATTGGCCATCATCAGGTCAAAACACGGCAAAAAGGTGTCGTAGAGGCCGATACTGGTTTGCACGCAAAGCTTCGGTGGCAGGGCGTTCGCGGCGTCGTGACGATATGAGCCCGCCGTTGCCGGGGAAAAAGTGATCGCCGCTTTGACGGCGCGCTTGGCCACCGGCTCCGGCAGGCCTGCGGCAATCAGTCTCGCGCGCAATTCGGCCGTTTCGCCCCCTGCGCGAACGGCAATGCGGTCCGGACCGGTATTGCTGACGAGAAAGCGTCCATCCCAGAGGAAGCGCTCACCGGGTTGAAGCTCGATTTGCGGCAACCCCCGCGCTTCACGATAGAGATAGAGCCCGGATTTGCGGCGATCGAATACCGCGCGCCCGGCCGTCATCCGGCCACCCTCTGCGTCTATTAGAAACGCAGCAAGCCTTGCGGCCGTCTCGCGGCCGGCAAGATGATGGCGTCCGCCAACCACAGCTGCGATGGACAGCACCGCGCGCGCGCAGTCGGGATCGGCGATGCTGGCTGAGAGCGCAGGATCCAGTCGTGCCACAAGACCATGGAAACCCTGCGCATGCCGGGAGATCAGCAGCGCGGCGCGCGCGCTCGAGCCAACCCTGTCCCTACCGGCAGCAAATATATCAACCGAAGAAGGCCTATCCTCATTCAGCGCCTGCCGCACGCGCACGCGCTCGAAACGCCGGTTGCTGTTGCTCGGATCATCGAACCAGCCCTCGCCGCGCGCCGTGAGAAAGGCGCGGATGTCAGCCCGCCACAGATGGAGAAAGGGACGCAAGACCCACGCGCGACGGTCAACAAGCACGCCGGCTGCCATACCGGCCAGACCGGGCGCATCGGGCTCCGACCGGCTTTGCCGCATGGCAATCGTTTCGGTCTGGTCATCGGCGGTATGGGCGGTGACGATGCAGAGGGCGGCCATGCTCTGCGCTGCATCGGCCAGCAGCCCATAGCGCGCTGCCCGCGCAGCCGCCTGAAGTCCGGTCGCCGGCTTATCGCCCAACCATTGGCGGATGGTATGCGGAATGCCTTTTTCAGCGCAGAAAGCCGCGACCGCGCGTGCTTCCTCTGCGGATTCGGGCCGCAGCGCATGATCAACGGTGCACGCTGACAACGAAAAAGCTGAAAAGCCGCCGAGCGTGATCGCTTCATGCAGCGCCAGAAGCAGGCCTTTTGAATCGCTGCCGCCGGAAACAGCGGCCAGGATCAGGCCCGCGGTCTTGAACGTGGAGAGAAATCGTTTTGCCGCTTCAATGGTGGCGTGCGGAGCGGCGCGGTCCGCCTCAGCAGGCAAGGCGGCCCTGTTCGCTGGCTACTTTGGTCTTCACCGCCTGCGAAGCCTTCGGATAGCGTTTGTTGACCTCGCGTAGCGTGGCGCAGGCCGTGTCCTTGTTGTCGAGAGCCGCCAGCGACATACCGAGCTTCAACAGCATTTCCGGCGCCTTCGGCGACTTGCTGTAGGCCTGATGCGCATTCAGGAACGTCTTGGCGGAATCGTTGAACTTGCCCTGGGAATATTGCGCCTCACCCATCCAGAAGCTGGCATCCGCGGCTTTTTCGCCCTTCGGGAACGCTTCGAGATAGCCGCGGAATTCGTTTTCGGCCTGGCTGTAATCGCCCGTCAGAACATGACCATAGGCTGATTGGTAGAGATCACCGGGATTGTCCAGCGCTGCCGTCTGCTGCTGGCTGTCCGGGGTCTGGTTGATGCCTTGATCAGCACCGGGAAGCGTTGATTCAAGGCTGGACGTATCCTGGTTCGCAGCGACGGGATTGCCGTTTTCGTCAAAGACGATCTGGCCAAGCGTCGATGACGGCGCGCCCGTGTTGGCACCAGCAGTATCCGATCCCAAACCTGCGTTGGGATCGGTTGCCGTTGCCTGATCAGTCGTTGCCGGCGCGGTGCCGGAAGCCTGATCATTGGTGCGTGGTGTTTCCAGCTGGCTCTTCTTGGTCGAGGTCGACTTGCCGCCTTCCAGTTCCTGGAAACGAAACTCGTTGTCCTCCTGGAATTTGCGGATCTGCTCCTGCATCTGCAGAAGCTGGAAACTCATTTCCTCGATACGCCCGTTGAGGGAGCGGATCTGTTCCTCGAGCTGCCCGATGCGTCCAACCTCACTCGACTGGATCTTGAGCAGCGGCGCCTTGCCCGGCGATTGGGCTTCGCCGTGAATTGCGCGGTTAAACAGCGCAGAAAGCGGCATGGCGGTCACTGTCTGTCCAAACCCCGCAAAGGCAGTCAGGCCGATCAATCCCGCCACGACAAAATGTTTCATGTCATGTGTCCTGTTTGTGTATCCACTCTCACCCGAACCGATTCAAATCGGTCGCTGGATGATTGCCGCACAGTTTTCCAATTGGCCTCAAAAAGCAACGGAGTTCGGTCAAAGTGTGACAAAAAAGAAAGGAACAGCCCGAATGCCACTCTTTCGGCCGCGCGTCGATTGAAACCACGGCCGCGGGGAAAACCCTCTTGTAAAACCGGATAACTGAATTTATTATGCAACTGGTTTTGCTTCGCAATCGGGAGGGCAAGATATGGCAGATTTGACGATCAAACGCGGCGGAGTGGAGATCGCCACAGAGACATTCGGCCATCCTTCCGACTCGGCGGTGCTGCTGATTATGGGTGCAATGGCCTCGATGCTGTGGTGGCCGGAAGAATTCTGTAAGCAACTTGCCGAGCAAGGGCATTTTGTCATCCGCTATGACAATCGCGATACCGGCTTGTCTACCAGCTACCCGCTGGGAAAACCCGGCTATACCCTGTCCGACATGGCGGAAGATGCGGTAGCGATCCTTGATGGTTACGGGATCAAAGCCGCCGATATCGTTGGCATATCGATGGGCGGCTTCATCGCCCAGCGCGTCGCGCTCGTCCATCCGGGTCGCGTCCGGACGCTTACAGTCGTGAGTTCAAGCCCTCTGGGGATCGACGATTTGCCGGCGTTCACGGATGATTATAGCGCGCATGCAGCGACGGCAGAGACCCTTGACTGGAACGACCGCGCAAGTGTCGTCGATTTCATGGTGCGAGACGTGCGTATGATTGCCGGCACGGCCCATCCGCATGATGCTGACGCCGCGCTTCAGTTGATCGAGCGGGACATGGATCGTGCCCACTCGTTTGCGAACGCGACCAACCACTTCCTGGTTGAAGGCGGCGACGGTGAAAAGCGCCTGGCTGCAGCCGATCTGCGTGTTCCCCTCCTCGTCATTCACGGAACCGCAGACCCCATCTTTCCGGCCGTCCATGGGGAGGCTCTGGCAGACGCCGTCAGGGGCGCGAAACTGGAGCGGATCGACGGCGGCGGCCATGAACTGCACCGGAACGATTGGCCGCAGATCATCGGTGCAATCGCGGCGCACGCCGGAGCCCGGTGATGTGAAAAAGGGCCGCGTGAAAAACACGCGACCCTTTGCATTTGAAGAATGGTCCGGCTGTCACACAGCCCGGCAATTACATGCCGGCGCCACCGAGAACCGTGACGGCGCGGCGATTCTGCGACCAGCAGGAAATGTCGTCGCAGACGGCGACCGGCTTTTCCTTGCCGTAGGAGATCGTCTTGATCTTGGAGGCCGAAATACCGCGCGAGGAGAGATATTCCTTGGTCGATGCCGCACGGCGTGCGCCGAGCGCCAAGTTGTATTCGCGGGTGCCGCGTTCGTCGGCGTGACCTTCGACCGTGATGGCGTAGTTCGGATACTTGGCCAGCCACTGAGCCTGACGGTCGAGCGTTGCCTGTGCGTCAGCGCGGATCGACGTGGAGTCCGTATCGAAGAAGATGCGGTCGCCGACATTGACAGTGAAGTCCTGGGTCGAACCCGGGGTCGCCGCAGAATTGGCACCGAGGCCGAGATCACCGGCGCTGTTCATCGGCTTCTTAGCGCAGGCGGCAAGCGCCAGGCTGGCAAAGAGAGCGATCATGATCGGGTTGCGGGCGATGGATTGCATGCGGCCTGCGGCCTGGGCGTGAATGCGGCTCATGGGCCGGTCTCCTTGGATGGTCTGATTCAGGGTTGCCAGACTGTAACCGGAAGCGGTTAATCCAATTTCAAGGGATATGGTTAACAGTTTGTCAAAATAGGCTTGAAGAGTTGCTAGATCAGTCCTTTGCGGCGAGAAAGCGGCAAATTTGCCATATTCCCCGCCGCATCGTCGCAATGCTATTCGAGCAGTGGCGACCAGGCCGGGTCGGACGCGAAGCCCTTGGTCTGGACCAGTTGCTCATTATAGCCGGTCAGATCGATCGAATAGAGCTGCGGGCCGCCGGCACCGGCGTTCTGGCGGAAGAACATCAGGACGCGGCCGTTCGGGGCCCAGGTCGGGCCTTCGTTGTGGAAGCCCGTCGTCAGGATGCGTTCGCCCGACCCGTCCGGCTTCATCACGCCGATCGAGAACTTGCCGCCCGACTGCTTGGTGAACGCGATCAGGTCTCCGCGCGGCGACCAGACTGGAGTGGAATAGGAACCATCGCCGAACGAGATGCGGTTCTGTCCGCCACCACCGGAGCTCATGACATAGAGCTGCTGGCGTCCGCCGCGGTCGCTTTCGAAGACGATCTGGCCGCCGTCAGGCGAATAGGACGGAGACGTATCGATTGCAGCAGTCGAGGTCAGGCGTGTCGTGGTGCGCGAACGCAGGTCCATCGTATAGATGTTGGCGTTGCCATCCTGCTGCAGGCTCATGATCACCCGCTGGCCATCCGGCGAGAAGCGTGGCGCAAAGGTCATGCCGGGGAAATTGCCGACCACTTCGCGCTGTCCGGTTTCGAGCTGCAGCAGATATACGCGGGGCTCGTTGCCCTCGAACGACATGTAGGTGATTTCCTGCTTGTTCGGCGAGAAACGCGGCGTCAGCACGATATCGTTGGAATTGGTGATGCCGCGGGCATTGGCGCCATCCTGGTCCATGATGGCCAGCTGCCGCTTGCGCGCCGTCTTCGGGCCGCTTTCGGCGACATAGACGATGCGCGTGTCGAAATAGCCTTTTTCACCGGTGATCTGCTCGTAGATCGCGTCGGCGATGATATGGGCGACACGACGCCAGTTTTCCGGCTGGGTAAAGAACTGCTGGCCTGCCATCTGCTGGCCGGCAAAACTATCCCACAGGCGGAACTCGGCCTTCAGACGGCCATCGCCTTCCTGGGTGACACGCCCGGTGACCAGCGCCTGGGCATTGATGACCTTCCAGTCCTCAAAACGCGGAGCAGCATCCGGATTGGTGATTTTCTCGATGAAGGCCGTCTTGGCGATCGGCGCAAATAGCCCGGAGCGCTTCAGGTCGGCTGCGACGACGTCGGAAATCTTCTGGCCCAGTTCACCCTGCAGGAAGTCGGTGATGGCGATCGGGAGGGGCTCGACATTGCCCTTGTTGATATTGATTTCCACACGCGCATGTGCGGGCGCGATCATCAGAGTGACCATCGTCGCGAGCGCGATCAGAAAACGGAAGCGATTGCGTTTCAACATTGTAACGGAGCCTTTCAGCCATTCATTCATGTGGTGTTCTAAAGCATGGAGCTTGGATCGAAATTGACGACCACTTCGCTCCAGGAATCATATTTGTCCGCCGGCAGATTATCGAACGGTGCCGACTTCATGATGGCCCGCCGCACGCTTCCCTCGAAGGTCCGCCGCGCAGCATCCGTTCCGCCGGACGCGACCACTTCAGGGCGCCCGATGATCTCGCCATCCTTGCCGAGCTGCATCGTGACAGTGATCGTCAGCCCTTCGGCACCGGAAATTCCGGCAACCACAGACCAATTGTTCTGGATCCGGCCACGCAACGCATCCATTTCGCTCACGGAAAGCGTGTTGCCGGTGGTTTTCTTTGCTCCGAGCGAAGCCGTTTCGGTGGACCGCTTCGTGCCGCCGCCGGACGAATCCTGCTTGTTGAGGAGGGCCGCCACTTCGTCGGCATCGAAATCCGACTTCATCGCTGTCGATGTCTTCTTCTTTTCCGGCTTGTTCTCTTCGTTCTTGCGGTCGGGCGTCTTGGCCGTCTGCGCCGGCTGTTCCACCTTGGGCTTGGGCTTTGCCATTGGCGTCGGAACCTTCTCCGGCAGGGCTTCGGCATCCGGATTTTCCGCAGGCTTCTCCTCGGCCGGGGTCTCCGCAGGCTTAGGGTCGGGCTGGACCTCCTGCTTCGGCTCCGGCAGCGAAGCGACCTCCGTCGCAGGCTCGGATGCCGGCTTTTCCTCGGTTACCTCGGGCGTGTCTTGCTTCACCGGTTCAGGCGTCGGCAGCGGCTTCTCTTCAGACTTTATCGCACCGGTCGATTCCTTCTCGATCGGCTTGGATTCCGGTTTTGGTGGTGTTTTCAGATCGACACTGTTGTCGCCGGTATTTTCACCATTGTTGATTTCGGCCGGCTTTTTTGTCGGAATAGGCGAAGGCTTTTCGGACTTCGGAGCCTTTGCGTCTCCCTGCTGCAACTGGGTCAGCTCTTCGACAGACACCATATCGACCGGAATGGACTCCATGCTGGAGACCTCGAACGATTTCGGACTGCCAAGCGACACCAGCGCCCAGGTCAGAACCAGGCCATGCAGCACAGCGGATGTGATGAGACTGCTCTTCATCGTACGCGCTCTACTGGCCCTTCTGCGGCTGGGTGACGAGACCGATATTCTTGAAGCCAGCTTCCTGAATGCGCGCCATGACATCGGCAATCACGCCGTAAGGCGCCGTCGCATCACCACGCACGAAGATGCGCTCGCTGTAGCCCGTCGTGGCAATAGCCTCGAGCTTGGCTGCAACCTCTTCGACCGGGATCGGCGTTTCCTGCAGGAAGACCTGGCCGTCGCTCTTCACCGAAATCGTAATCGGCTGGGTTTCGGCATTGAGCGCCTTGGCTTGCGTTTCCGGCAGGTCGATCGGCACGCCGACGGTCATCATCGGTGCTGCAACCATGAAGATGATCAGAAGCACCAGCATGACGTCGACGAACGGCGTCACGTTGATTTCGCTCATGACGCCCTTGCCACCGCGGCCACTGCGGCCACCGCGACGACGGCCGCCACCCTTCGATCCACCTGCTGCTGACATACCCATGGTCTATCTCCGTCTTCGTGCCGCTCAGGCTTTTACTGCGCTGCCATCACTGTGCAGCTTGGCGCGGCTGCAGCTTCTCATCGATCTGGCGCGAAAGAATGGCCGAGAATTCGTCGGCAAAACCTTCCATGCGCGCGGTCAGCTTGCCGGCATCGGCGGAGAATTTGTTATAGGCGATAACCGCCGGAATAGCGGCGAGAAGGCCGATCGCGGTGGCGAGAAGCGCCTCGGCAATACCGGGAGCAACAACCGCAAGATTGGTCGACTTCGATCCGGCGATGGCCTGGAACGAGGTCATGATACCAACGACCGTACCGAACAGACCGACGAACGGACCGGCGGAACCGATGGTCGCCAGCGATCCGAGCCGCGCTTCCAGCGCTTCGGCTTCACGCGACAGCGTGACATCCATCGCCCGGTCGATACGCATCTGCAGACCGATCGGCGAACGGGCGCCGCGCTCGAACGACTTTTTCCATTCGCGCATGGCCGAAACGAAGATCGCGCCCATGCCGGACGTCGTCCGGTCGGACAGTGTCCGGTAGAGTTCTTCCAGCGACTGGCCGGACCAGAACACCTGTTCAAAGGCGTCCAGCTGGCGGCGGGCCTTGCCGAATTTCAGCGTCTTGTCGACGACGATCGCCCAGGTCCAGATCGAAGCGCCGATCAGTCCCAGCATGACCAGCTTCACCACGAAGCCCGCTTGCATGAATAGCGACCACAGCGTTACGTCTGTCGTCGCCGCAGCCAATCCAACCTGTTCCATCGTTCTCAAATCCCCGAATCCAAACGCCCGGCAAGAGCAGTCACATGCTCACAGCCAGGGTGCTCAAACGTCATTGTTGCAAGATTGACCCGGCAGCTGCCGATAACCGGCGTCATGCCGATCTTTAAGCTTCCTGTCTGCCTTCTTGCGTTCAATCTTGGTGAAAGGATGACGTGCACTGCACAAAACCCTAATATGCGCATTAAGACATCATTATGGTTAAGAGAGTATTACTTTGCCGCACTGCAATGTCGTCTTTGCCAAGACTTGGCACCGGAACAATCCGCCCCTCGCCGCGTTACACGGCCATGAGCACCATCACGCCGAAGAAATCGTCCCAACGCCCCTCCCGGCCGCATTTCGATCATCGCGACCGCCTCATCCTTGCGCTTTACGCGCAACTGAGGGCAGAGCGCGAGACGCGTGAAGCGCTGGAATGGGCGATCGAGAACGACGCCCTTTCACCAGACGTGTTGCAGGCCATGGTCTCCGATCCGGTGCCGGTGATTACCAGCGAGGACGTGGCGGCGCTGGAACGTCTGCTAGCCCGCGACACGAACACGACGAATATTCCGCACTAACACCGACACATGGAAAAGGTGGAAACATGGTATCGCGTGCATTGTGGAAGGGGCAGCTGCGCCTTTCCCTCGTTTCCATTCCCGTTGAAGTGTTCAGCGCCACCAAGACCGGCGCACGTTTTGCGTTCCGCCAAATCCACGAACCCTCTGGCAAGCCTGTCCACTACGATAAGGTTGTCGATGGCATCGGGCCAGTCGATACCGACGAGATCGTCAAGGGCTACGAGTATGAGAGCGGCAAGTATGTCCTGCTTGAGCCGGAGGAGATCGACGCCGTCAAGCTCGAGACCAAGAAGACGCTTGAACTCGTGCAATTCGTCGACGCGTCGGAAATTTCACCGATCTACTATGACAAACCCTATTACGTCGTTCCCTCCGACGATCTGGCCGAAGACGCCTATCGGGTGGTTCGGGATGCCCTGCGCAAATCGGGCAAAGTTGGGCTTGGCCAGCTGACGCTGCGCGGCCGCGAATATATCGCCGCCATCAAACCGTGCGGGGACGGGCTGCTTTTGGAGACACTGCATTACGCCGACGAGCTGCGCAAAGCCGACCCGATGTTCCACGGCCTTTCCGGCAAAACCTCAGACGACGACCTGCTGGAGGTCGCAACCGCATTGATTAACAAGAAGACCGCACCTTTCGATGCCACCACTTTCAAGGACAATTATTCGACCGCACTGAAAGAGCTGGTGCAGAGAAAGCTCAAGGGCAAGACGGCAAAGATTGAGGTCGAAGACGAGGGCGACGCCGGCAAGCGCGGCGACAATGTCGTCGACCTGATGTCGGCTCTGAAAAAGAGCCTCGAAGGTGGCGGCGAAAAAGCTGCGCCTAAGAAAGCCGCCCCGAAGAAAAAGTCCGCCTGAGGCAACGTCATGGCCGAGCATCAAGATTCCCTCTCCGAATACAACCGCAAGCGCGATTTCACCAAGACCGCCGAGCCGAAGGGCGCGCCAAAACGCGCCAAGGATGGAAAACTCTTCCTGGTGCAGAAACATGATGCAACCCGGCTGCACTACGACTTCCGGCTGGAATGGAAGGGCGTGCTGAAGAGCTGGGCAGTGACGCGCGGTCCAAGCATCAACCCGGAGGACAAGCGGCTTGCCGTGCGCACCGAAGACCATCCGCTGGCCTATGGCGATTTCGAAGGCACTATCCCGAAAAAGCAATATGGCGGCGGTACGGTGATGCTGTGGGACACCGGCTGGTGGGAGCCGGACAACGATCCCGATGAGGGCCTGAAGGAAGGCAAGCTGAAATTTCACATCCATGGACAGCGCATGCACGGCGGCTGGACACTGGTACGGATGAAGCCGCGCAACGGCGAGAAGCGTGAAAACTGGCTGCTGATCAAGGAACATGATGATGAGACAGGCAAAGACGGCGAAAGCCTGCTGACGGACAACCTGACCAGCGTCAAAACCGGCCGTTCGATGGAGGAGATCGCATCCGGCCAGGGGGAAAAGAAAGCCCATGTCTGGGAATCGGCAAAAAGTGCTGCCGCCAACGTCAAGGCGGGCGCCGTTGCCGAGGAAAAAACCGCCCCCCGGAACGAGCGGAAACGCTCCGGTAAGGCCCCCGCCTTCGTCAAGCCGCAACTTGCGACCCTGACCGCCGAAGCACCGGCCGGCGACGACTGGCTGAACGAAGCCAAGTTCGACGGCTACCGTCTGCTGATTTCCATCGGCAAGGAGGGTGTCACCTGCTTCACGCGCACGGGGCTCGACTGGACGGAAAAATTTCCCGACATCGCCCATGGGTTTGCCGATCTGGATTGCGACACAGCCTTAATTGATGGCGAAGCGGTCGCTGCTTCAGACGAAGGCTCGAAATTCTCTGCGCTGCAGAAGGCGATCAAGACCGGCGGTGAAACGCGCTTCTATGCTTTCGATCTGCTGCAGATGAACGACAAGGATTTACGAAAAACGCCACTGGTCGAGCGAAAGGACGCACTGAAAACGCTGTTGGATACCTTGGGGCCAAACCGCGCTATCCAGTATAGCGAGCACGTGCGCGGCAATGGCGAAAAGGTGTTTCAAGCCATGTGCAAGGCGGGCCAGGAAGGCATCATCGCCAAGAAGGCCGATGCCCCCTATCGCGAAGGACGCGTCGGCAGCTGGTTGAAGATCAAATGCACGAAACGGCAGGAATTCGTCATCGGCGGCTATTCGCCCTCCGACAAACGCGGCCGCGCTTTCGCCTCCTTGCTGGTTGGCGCATATGAAGGCGGCAAATTCGTCTATCAGGGCCGTGTGGGCACCGGGTTCGATGAGGAGACGATGGCCGACATGGCCGCCCGGTTTTCAAAACTCACGTGCAAGTCTGCGCCGTTCGATACAGTCCCGAACGAGATCGCCCGCGATGCCGTTTGGCTGAAACCGGAGCTTGTGGCCGAGGTCGATTTCGCCGAGTTTACCGACGATGGTCATATCCGCCACGGGGCCTTCCAAGGCCTGCGCGAAGACAAGGAGGCTTCCGCCGTGACACCCGAGAGGAAGAAAGCACCCGCACCCGAAAAAGCGGCAGCGAAAAAAGCGGAATCCCCGGTCGAACCAGCTGCGGACAAGAAGCTCCCGGTGCGCAGGCAGAAGGATGCGGACGGCGACGTGCTCGGCATCCGCATCACCCATGCCGACCGGCTGCTGTTTTCCGATCCGGATATCACCAAGATCGACCTTGCCCGTTACTACGGCGTCATCGCCGATCGGATGCTGCCCTACGCCGCCAATCATCCCGCCTCGATCCTGCGCTGCCCGCAGGGCCCGGATCATCAGTGTTTCTATCAGAAACATGCCAGCGACGGCTTTCCCGATGAAATCCATCAGATGCCCATCGAGGAATCTGACGGCGATATGGCCAATTACCTCTACGTCAACGATGCTAAAGGGCTGGTTGCCGCCGTGCAGATGGGCACGATCGAACTGCATATCTGGGGCTCGACTATCGACAGGCTCGACGCCGCCGACCGGCTTGTCTTCGACCTCGACCCAGATCCGAGCGTCACGTTCGAAACCGTGAAGCAGGCTGCCGTCTCGCTTCGTCACGCGTTGGAAGAACTTGGCCTGAAATCAGTCGCCATGGTCTCCGGCGGCAAGGGCATCCACGTGATCGTACCGCTCTCCCGCCGCACGCCATGGGAAGACGCCAAGGCCTTCGCCAAGGGGCTTTCGGCAAAAATCGCCAACAATGATCCGGACAACTACATCGCCACGATGTCCAAGGCCAAGCGCAAGGGCCGCATCTTCATCGACTGGCTGCGCAACGAGCGCGGCTCCACCGCCGTCGCTCCCTATTCGGTGCGCGCCCGCGCTGGCGGACCAGTCGCCACGCCCGTCGGCTGGGACGAACTGGGCGATCTCGACGCCGCCAACCGGTTTCATATTCCCGATATTCTTGAGCGGCTGGAGAGCGGCACCGATCCATGGGCCGCGGCGAAAGACTGGAAGCAGAGCCTGACGAAGGCAATGCTGAAAGCCGTCCAGGCAGGAGACTGAAACTCAACCCTGCCCGAGGAACTTCTTGCCCAGCGTCTCCGGCAGCCGTCGCGGCCGCCCCTGCCCGTTGATAACGGCGATGATCACTTTGGCTGCGATCAGCAGCATACCCTCGCGGCGGATTTCCTGTTCCAATACCATCTTCGCACCACCAGCCTTTTCCGTCGCCGTGGTGATCGTCAGGATATCGTCCATGCGGGCCGGCTGCTTGAAATCGATCTCCATGCGATGGACGACGAAAACCAGGCCTTCCGTATCGCCCTCGATTGCCAGCGTTGCCTGCTCGACGCCGAGCAGGCGCAGATAATCGGTGCGCGCCCGCTCCATGAAATGCAGGTATCGAGCGTGATAGACGACGCCGGAAAAATCGGTGTCCTCGTAATAGACACGCTGCACCAGCCGGTGTCCGGCATCCGTCAGCTCGCCGGAAAGCGCAATCAAAGTCATACCCAGCCTCGCAAAATTATTCTTTTCCTGTGCAGGAACCAAACGCGTTTTGCAAGCATTGCAGGCTTGTCACAATGTTCTCCTATCACCGAGCAAGGACTTCCCTTCCCACTGGAGATTGGCGCATGAAAATTGCAGTCCTTGGCGGTGACGGCTTTGTCGGTTGGCCGACGGCGCTGCACCTGTCCGATGCCGGACACGACGTCCACATCCTCGACAATCTTTCCCGCCGCTGGATCGATACCGAACTCGGCGTCCAATCGCTGACCCCGATGGACAGCATTCAGGAACGCACCCGCATCTGGCATGCTGAGACCGGCCGGCGCATCCATTTCCACCTGATCGATCTTGCCCGCGACTATGAACTCCTGAAAAACTGGCTCGCAGAAAACCGCCCGGATGCCGTCATCCATTTTGCCGAGCAGCGCGCCGCGCCCTATTCGATGAAGAGCGACCGCCACAAGAACTACACGGTCAACAACAACGTCAACGCCACCCATAACCTGCTGAACGCCCTGGTGGAGATCGGCCTGGATGCCCATCTCGTCCATCTCGGGACCATGGGCGTCTATGGCTATTCGACGGTGGGGGCCGCCATTCCGGAGGGTTATCTGCCTGTTGGCATCGACACACAAAGCGGCGAGACGGTGAAGCAGGATATCCTCTATCCCGCCAATCCCGGCTCGATCTACCACATGACCAAATGCCTCGATCAGCTGCTGTTCCAGTTCTATGCCAAGAACGACAGCCTGCGGATCACCGATCTGCATCAGGGCATCGTCTGGGGCACCCATACCGAACAGACCCGCCGCCACGAGCAGTTGATCAATCGCTTCGACTACGATGGCGACTATGGCACCGTGCTCAACCGCTTCCTGATCCAGGCGGCGATCGGCTATCCGCTGACCGTGCATGGCACCGGCGGCCAGACCCGCGCCTTCATCCACATCCAGGATTCGGTCCGCTGTATCGAATTGGCGCTGAAAAACCCGCCTCAGCACGATGCCCGCGTCGAGATTTTCAACCAGATGACGGAAACGCACCGGATCCGTGACCTCGCCGAGATGATCGCCGGCCTCACCGGCTCCGATATCGCCTGGCTGCCCAATCCGCGTAAAGAAGCGGCCGAAAACGATCTGGTCGTGCGCAACGAAAAGTTCCGCCAGCTTGGCCTGAACCCCATTACGCTGCAGGACGGCCTGCTTGCGGAAATCGTCGATGTCGGCAAGAAATACGCCTACCGTGTCGATCGCAGCCGCGTACCAGCTGTTTCGGCATGGACCAAGGACATCGCCGCCAAGATCAATCACGATCCGGAAGGAAGAAGGCTGAAATCGGTTTCATGACGCAGCCAGTTGCCGCTTCAGAAGGTGTCGCGCCCTCCGGACCTGCCGGGTCGCGGCATGCATTCGTGACATTGGTGACGAATGCCAATTACACGATGGGTGCAACGGCGCTGGCCCGCTCGATCAGGCTGACGGGGACAAAAGCCGATATCGTCGTTCTTCATACCCGCGGCGTTGATGGACAGGCTCTGACACCACTCGCCGAATTTGGCTGCCGACTGATTGCCACGGACCTCCTGCCCCTGTCGGACGCCTTCAACGAGCGACATGCCCGCAAAAATATTCACAGCGCGGCCCCCTTCACAAAGGGGCGGAAACCGGATTTTCATTCGCCGCTCGACAATTTCTGCAAGCTGCGGCTTTGGCAATTGGTTGAATACGAGCGCTGCATCTTCATCGATGCCGATGCGCTGGTCTTGAAAAACATCGACCGCTACTTCGGCTATCCGGAATTTTCGGCCGCACCCAACGTCTATGAAAGCCTTGCCGATTTTCATCGGCTGAACTCCGGGGTCTTTGTTGCCACACCCTCACAGCAGACGTTCGATGCTATGCTGGCGCGGCTGGATATGCCGGATGCCTTCTGGCCGCGCACCGACCAGACTTTTCTGCAGGATTTTTTCCCGGAATGGCACGGGCTGCCTGTCACGATGAACATGCTGCAATATGTATGGTTGACCATGCCAGCGCTGTGGGATTGGTCATCGATCAGTGTACTGCATTATCAATATGAAAAACCGTGGGAAAAGGACCATCCGAAAGCGGAAAGACTGCGACCGCTGATCAATCTCTGGCATGCTTTCTTCAGCGGCAAGGCTATTCCGCATATTGCCGATCTGCCAAACCCGAGCCTGCCAAGCCCGGAGTGACATCAGGAAGCTTATGACACGCGTTCTCGTTTCCGGCGGCACCGGCTATGCTGGCCGCTTCATCGTCGAGCACCTGTTAGCCAACGGCTACAAAGTCACCGTCGGCGGCCGCACTGCGCCCGAGCCCGGCTTTTTCTCGAAGGACGTTGCTTTCGTGCCGCTGCGGCTCGATCCGGATGCGGACCAGATCGAGGCCTTCGATCACGTCTATTATTTCGTTCATGCCGCCTTCGACCATGTGCCCGGAAAATATCGCGGTGGGGAAGGTGACGACCCCGAAGGATTTCAACGCGCCAACCTGGACGGCACCGTGCGGCTTTTCGAGACCGCACGCGACGCCGGCGTGCGCCGTTGCGTCTTCCTCTCCAGCCGCGCCGCCTACGGCCCGCAAGCCTCCGGCACGGTGCTGAAAGAAAATATGCACGGGAAGCCCGACACGCTGTACGGCGAGGTCAAGCTGCAGGCCGAGCGCAACCTGCTTTCCCTCTGCGGCCACGGCTTCGTCACCGCAAGCCTGCGGGCAACCGGCATCTACGGCCCCGCAGGACCCGGCCGGCGACACAAATGGGCAGGACTTTTCGAGGACTATCTCGCAGGCAAGCCGATTGCACCCCGCGCGAGCACCGAAGTGCATGGCGACGATGTTGCCCGGGCCGTGCGGTTGATGCTGGAATCGGACACCGTGCGGATCAATGGCGAAACCTTCAACGTGTCGGATGTTCTGATCGACACGTATGACATCCTGTCGATCCTGCAGCGCGTCACGCGCTGTCGCCATTCCCTGCCTTCAGCCGGCAACATAACTGCTTGCAATCCGATGAGCACTTGCAAGATCGAAGCGCTGGGCTGGAAGCTGGGCGGCTTGGAATTGCTCAAAGAGACGATAGGGCACCTGGCTTAGCAACGCCCCGACATGACTCACCATCTTCGATGGCATTGCCATCTACCTGTCAAGATCACCATCGTCCCAGATAATATGCATCGGTGTCACCGGCAGAGCCTCGATCTGTTCGGCGATGAAATAGGGTGGAATATCCAGCGCCGTCAGCGCCACCTTGGTGGCCTTCACCCATTTGAATTCGAGATCGTTCTTGCCGTCCCGCAAGCGATGAACGATATCGCTCGGATGAAACGGAAACTGCGCCGGGATGTCCATTTCGTAGTAGAAGCCGATCTCGTGATAGTCGCGCTCCTCGTAGCGGAAGAAGTTTTCCACGGTCCAGAGCATGCGCCCGACCCTGACCTCGACGCCGAGCTCCTCGATCATTTCGCGCTTCAGCGTCTCCACCGACGTCTCGCCGATCTCGGCCCGCCCACCCGGAAATGTCCAGAAATCCTCGTGCGTTGCCCTATGCACCAGAACATGACCATCGCGAAAGCCAAGGCCTGCAATGCGAAAATTGAACCGCTGTCTCTGCGGCCCATCCATCCGGATCATCTTTCGTTTGGCCATGGTCTACCCGAGTTCGACAACGACGATTTCCGGCGGTGAGCCGAAACGAATGGGGGCAATCGAGCAACCAAGCCCGCCCGAAACGATCAGGTTACGATCGTCTTCAACCACATGCCCATAAGCATACCGGTTGCGGTAGCGCGAAGGCACGATCGGTGAATAGCCAAACAGGCGGATCTGCCCGCCATGCGTATGCCCCGACAATGTCACTGACACCCTGTCCGGCACCGTTGGAAAAACATCCGGTTCATGCGCCATCAGGATAACCGGCGCTTCGTCGGTGACCTGCGCCAACGTTCCCGGCAAATCGTCGAGGCCTTCGCGCGGCCCGATCTGGTCGGCAAGACCTGCCAGCCAGAAGCCTTCGCCGCCCTTTTCAAAACGGGCCGCCTGGTTTTCGTAGACGGGGACGTTGATCGAGGCCAGTGCCTTGTGCACGATCGTTGGCCCCATGCCTGAGATCATTGCGTCGGGGTCGTCGATCCAGTCATGGTTTCCCATGACCGCATGAACGCCGAGAGGGGCTGCAAGGCGGGCAAGCTCGCCCGACCACTCATCGGATGTTACCCGATCGCCGCCCATCCGCATTCCGGAGAGAAAATCGCCCAGCAACAGGATCATGTCGCCATCCAGCGCATTGGCCTGCTTGCAGATATCGCCGATCCGGCGCGGGGACATCCAGGGTCTGCAGGCATGAAGATCGGCTAAGATCACCAGCCGCAATTTTAACCCGGCCGGCCACTTATTTGGCACCACGTTATAGCGAACCACACGCGGCCGTCCCACCGGTTCAATTCCAACGGCATAGGCGCCAGACGCCACGCCCGACAACATCAGTGCGCCAAGCGTTCTGACAAAACTCCGCCGCGTCAACAATCAATCATCCTCTTGAAACAGGCGGAACTGAGTGGCTTCCAGATCTTTCGGCACCTGCAATCCAAGGTGTTTCCATGCGTTTGCGGTTAAAATACGCCCACGCGGCGTGCGCTGGATGAAACCCTGCTGGATCATGTAGGGCTCGATGATATCCTCGATCGCATCGCGGGGTTCGGACAGTCCCGCCGCTATTGTCTCGATACCGACCGGCCCACCACCGAAATTAAGCGCGATCATGTTGAGATAACGTTTGTCGAGCTGATCGAGACCCATATTGTCGACCAGAAGTCGGGTCAGCGCCTCGTCGGCGATCTGCTTGGTGACGCCCTCGGCCTTTGCCACCTCAGCGAAGTCACGCACCCGGCGCAAAAGCCGTCCGGCGATCCGCGGCGTGCCGCGCGCCCGGCGAGCAATTTCGCGCGCACCATCTTCGGTGATACCCAGCCCCATCAGCCGCGCGCCACGCCGCACGATCGATTCCAGTTCCTCGACTGTATAGAAATTCAACCGCACCGGAATGCCGAAACGGTCGCGCAGCGGCGTCGTCAATAGCCCGAGCCGGGTGGTGGCGGCAACCAGCGTGAATTTCGACAGGTCGATCTTCACCGACCGCGCCGCCGGCCCCTCGCCGATGATCAGATCGAGCTGAAAATCCTCCATCGCCGGATAGAGGATTTCCTCGACGGCTGGATTGAGCCGGTGGATTTCGTCGATGAACAGCACATCCCGATCTTCGAGATTGGTGAGTAAGGCCGCAAGATCCCCCGCTTTGGCAATCACCGGTCCGGATGTCGATCGGAAGTTGACACCGAGTTCCTTGGCCATGATCTGCGCCAATGTGGTCTTGCCGAGGCCGGGCGGGCCGACGAACAGCACATGATCCAGCGCCTCACCCCGGTTCTTCGCCGCTTCGATGAACACCTTCAGATTGGCACGCGCCTCCGCCTGACCGGTAAACTCGTCCAGCGATTGCGGACGCAGTGTCGTATCGAGGTCCTCGCCGCGCTTTTCCGGGGTGATCAAACGTGCGGCATCAGTCATGCGAGAAGTTCCATTCCGGGTACTGTTTTGGCAGCTTTCGCGTCGAAAGTAAGAGTGTGGGCGCAATCCGAAAGCCGGTTCAATTCACCGATCAGGGCATCAGATATGTCCGCGCCCAAAAGTCTCGATATATTGATCGCATTGCCGACGATTTCATATTGGTCAATCTCCAGGTCACTACGCTCCAGAAGCGCCTGGGCCAAAGCCAAAAGTTGAGACTTTTGGTAACCGTATTGTCTGCTCAGCGTCCACAATGTCTCGATCAGGACGACGATATTGATAAAAAATACATCGTCGTCCTTAAGAGTAGTAACCAATCGAGCAACAGATGCGAATTGCCTGACATCGTCCTTCACAAAGAGGCGAACCAGGATGTTAGTGTCCACACCGATGCGCGCCATCACTCCGCGTCTGCCTGCCGAATGGAACGCATCACATGCTTGGTTGCGCCATCGGCAGCCGCGTCGGACAAGTCACCGATCGTCGCACCGGCTCCATACGGCGGCTCACCGAGTATGCCAGCCAAATCGGCAAAACTCTTGTTGCGGGGAATAACGATCATTTCACCGTCGCGAACCCACACATAACATTTATCGCCGGGCTTTATGTTCAGTGCTTCCCGAACAGCCTTCGGTACGGTCATCTGACCTTTTGACGTAATCGTCGCATGATGTCCCATCATATACCCCAGCCAAAATCCTTACTTTTCTAAAATAGTAAGGCGACGTGTGAAAAGCAACAACCTATCGCGCCAGTTCCTTCAACCCCAGCCGGATCAACTTGGCGCTGTCCAGTCCCTCGCCGCCATTCTTCAACGCCGCTGCCACGGCATTGGCCGCCTGGTCGCGCGAATAGCCGAGATTGCTGAGCGCCGAAACGGCATCAGAGACCGGTGCGGAGGCGACACCTTCGCCGAGTTCCTGCTTCAGGCCGATATTTGCGCCCGCATCGCCGGCAAAGGCCGGTGCCTTGTTCTTGAGCTCGGTGACGATGCGGACCGCAACCTTTGGTCCGACGCCCGGGGCCCGCGATACGGCGGTCTTGTCCTGCAGCGCAATGGCATTGGCCAATTCACCCGGCGTCAACACGGAGAGAACCGCAAGCGCCACTTTGGAGCCGACGCCCTGCACGCTCTGCAGCAGCCGGAACCACTCCCGCTCCAGCGCCGATAGGAAACCGAACAGCCGCAACTGGTCCTCGCGCACATAGGTCTCGATGAAAAGCACCACAGCTTCGCCGGGCGAACCGATTCTCGACAATGTCCGCGACGAGCAATGAGCGACGTAGCCGACGCCATGCACGTCCACCACGACATGGTCGTCGCCGATCTCGTCGATCGTTCCCTTGAGCTTGCCGATCATGGCGCAAAATCCTTCATGGGTGAGTATCCGGGGTGATCAGTTCGACGGAGGGGAAGTAGGCACGATAACCCTTTGGATCGCGGGTCAAAATGGTGTGCCCCCGAATGGCCGCATGGGCGCCGATGAGAAAATCCGGCAACAACCGATCGCGTCCGCCGCCTGCTTGCCTGTATTTCCGAAAAGCGGCACTTGCTGCAAAGGCAGCCGTCCAGGGAAGGTTTTCCCGGCTATAATCGGGCTCGGGCAGCAGCAAATCTACATCTTCCATGCGCTGATAACGCACGGAAAACTCGGAATATATGACTGGATTGATGACAATTGCGCCACGCTTCGCGGCAGACAGGAGCTGTGCCTTCGACCAACCAAGCCAAAGAGGATCGCGGACGGCGATATCGACCAGAACATTCGTATCCACCAAAGTCGCCATTATCAGCGATCCCGCGTCATGTTCATTAGCCCGTCTGCATCTATATCCTGATGACCCGTCCCCTCCAGCCGTTGCAGACTATCAAGGAACCGCTCGAGGCGCAGACGGTCTTCCTGCTCCTGACGGCCATCTTTGGGAACAATGGTCAGCTTGCCGCCTTCCATCGAAAACAGCACGTCGCTATTCGGGGCTATTCCCGCCAGCTCGCGCAAGTCCTTGGGTATGGTCACTTGACCTTTGGATGTGACACGCATCGACATGCTCCTTCAAAGTAAGAAATATCCTTACCATAAGAACAAGTCAAGAACAAATCAGCCGGCGAGGGCCGCCATACGCATCCGCGCGCCGCCGCGATTGTGGGCGTGACAGATGGCGATCGCCAAGGCATCGGCGGCATCGTCGCCTTTGAATTCGGCCTTCGGCATCAGTATTTTCAGCATCATGTGGATCTGCTTCTTCTCACCGTGGCCAACACCGATTACTGCCTTTTTCACCGCGTTCGGTGCATACTCAGCCACCTGAAGACCCGCCCGGGCCGGCACCAGCATCGCGATGCCGCGTGCCTGACCGAGCTTCAGCGTCGCCACGGCATCCTTGTTGACAAAGGTCTGTTCGACGGCGGCCTCGTCCGGTTTATGGGTGTGAATGACGTCAACCAGCCCGTCATGCAACTGGCAGAGCCGCGACGCCAGATCCATGTCGCCATCCGAGGTAACGGTGCCGGAAGCGACGAAGCGCAGGGAATTGCCGAGAGTATCGATAACACCCCAGCCGGTGCGGCGCAGGCCGGGATCGATGCCGATGATACGAATCGTGTTGTGCATGGTGGGAAGCTTAATACTCATGCCCGGACGCTGCCAGTAAAATGTGAACAAAACAAAAACATCCATCACAATTTGGCGATACGGCCTGATCACACGTCATCGGCAGGGTTGGATTTACGAAATTCGATCTTACATAGGCTTCTATCAGCTCCATTCATCGAAGGCTTTTCCCATGGTGCCCTTTTCGATCCTCGACCTTTCCCCGATCACGCAAGGGTCGAACACCTCCCAAGCACTGGAAAACTCCCGCCGGCTGGCGCAGGAAGCCGAAGCATCCGGCTACAAGCGCTTCTGGCTGGCCGAACACCATGGCATGAAGGGCATCGCCAGCGCGGCGACCTCGATCGTCATTTCGCATGTGGCGGCGGGCACCAAGACCATTCGTGTCGGCTCCGGCGGCATTATGCTACCGAACCATTCGCCGCTGGTGATTGCCGAGCAATTCGGAACGCTGGCAGCGCTGTATCCCGGCCGCATCGACCTCGGCCTTGGTCGCGCGCCGGGAACGGATATGCGCACCGCCTCCGCGCTCCGCCGCAACATGGAGGCAAGCGCCAATAATTTTCCGAATGATGTCGTCGAGTTGCAAGCTTTGCTGGGCCCGGCCGGTGAAGATCAGGCTCTGATCGCCGTGCCCGGCGCCGATAGCAATGTGCCGATCTGGCTGCTCGGCTCCAGCCATTTCAGCGCGCATCTGGCCGGCATGCTCGGCCTGCCCTTCGCCTTCGCCTCGCATTTCGCTCCAGACATGCTGCTATCGGCACTGGAAATCTATCGTGAGCGTTTCGAACCGTCGCAATATCTCGACCAGCCCTATGCCATGGTCGGCATCATGGGCGTCGCTGCCGACACCGACAACGAGGCCAACCACCTCTTCACCTCGATGCAGCAGTCTTTCGTGGCGCTGCGCCGCAATGCCCGCGGTCAATTTCCGCCACCGGTAGACACAATGGAAGGCCTGTGGAGCGACAATGAAAAGATCTTTGTCGATCACGCCATGACCTATGCGGTCGTCGGCGGACCGGAGACGATCAAGACAAAGCTGGAGCGGTTCATCGACCAGACAGACGCCGATGAGGTCATTGTCTCCATGCCGATCTACGACATGGACGCCCGGCTGAAATCGGTTCGGCTGTTTGCGGATGCGCAGCAGAAGCTCGCGAAAGCAGCATAAAATATACCCCGGAGAGATCCGGGGTATCCATCACCTCAATCTTAGATCAGGCTGAAACCTTGAAATCGAAGTGCTTGCGCACCGTTTCAAGGATTTCCCACGTGCCTTTGAAATCGGCCTCGACGACGAACGCATCTCCGGCAGCGACCGTGACGGGCGTACTACCATCCGGGGTGATGATGATCTTGCCGGCGATCATGTGCACGAACTCGTAGGCTGTGTAGGTCGCGTGATAGGTGCCGGGCGTTGCTTCCCAATAGCCCGAAACCATCGAGCCGTCAGACGATGTGTGCAGCGCCCAGGTCGTCATCGAAGGATTGCCTGCCACAACAACCCAGCCATCCAGTGTTGCCGGATCCCCATCAGCCGGCACGGGTGTCGCAAGTTTCGTCACAGTCTGCATATCAACATCCTCTCGAAAAAGGAGGAGCCTAATGGCTAACTGCCGGAACTGGCTTGCCAATCCCGACAGGCGGTGACGTGAACCAGCGCAATTTAGGCCGAAAGCTTGGCCATCACTTCGTCGGAGACTTCGAAGTTGGTGTAGACATTCTGCACGTCGTCATCGTCTTCCAACGTATCGATCAGCTTCATCAGCGACTGGGCGCGTTCTTCATCGACCGGCACCGTGTTCTGGGCCTTCCAGATCGCCTTGACGGTATCGGCTTCGCCAAGCGTCGCTTCAAGCGCCTTGGAAACGTCGCCGATGTCCTCGAAGCCGCAGATGATGAAGTGGCCGTCCTCGTCGGTTGTCACGTCTTCGGCGCCGGCTTCGATTGCCGCTTCCATCACCTTGTCGGCATCGCCGGCCGAAAGCTTGTAGGAAATTTCACCGACACGATCGAACGAGAACGACACGGAGCCGGTTTCGCCGAGCGCGCCGCCGGCCTTGGTGAAGGTCGAGCGGACATTGGATGCGGTGCGGTTGCGGTTGTCGGTCAAGGCCTCGACGATGACGGCAACGCCGCCCGGGCCGTATCCTTCGTAGCGGACTTCTTCGTAGTTCTCGCTATCGGCGCCGGAGCCCTTCTTGATGGCGCGCTCGATATTGTCCTTCGGCATCGACTGTGCCTTGGCGTTCTGGATCGCCAGACGCAGGCGTGCATTCATCGTCGGGTCGGGCAGGCCGCCCTTGACCGCGACGGTGATTTCGCGTGCGAGCTTGGAGAACATTTTCGACCGCACGGCGTCCTGACGGCCCTTGCGGTGCATGATGTTTTTAAACTGTGAATGGCCGGCCATGGCGCCCTCTTCTCATGCTAATCATGTTTGGAATTGGGCGCCTTATAGTTTCATTGGCGCTTTTCGTCCAGAAGGGCCGGTCTTTTTTCAGTTGGCGGCAAGGCGCTTGCGGCTGAGAAAGAAAGAATGGCCGTCGTTGCGCTCGCATGCAAGGCCGGTGCGGGTCGAAAGACAGGAGAACGGGCCTGCAGTCCAGGTCTGGCCATAGTCGAGCACCGGACCAGCGGAACAGCAACTCGGGTCGCCGACGTCGTTGACGAGTGTGGCAGCCCCTTTGCGGGACAATGTCGCGCGGACATAACGCGGTTCGACGCGGTCGCAGGAAAGCTCCGGACCGCCGTCCGCTGGGTGATAGACCTCCGTCCCACCTTCAGGCGTATAGATGCAGCCGATATTGCCGGAAGGCAGAACGAACTCTTCCTGCCGGCCAACCGTTTTCGTCTCTGGCACGGTAACCGGCGTCTTGTCACCTTCCGCCGTCGGCAAACGCGGCGGCGGGGCGCCGTCGGCCAGAACCTGATGTGTCATGGAAAGAACGGCAAGAAGGCAGGCGGCGAAAAATTTCATTCCATGGTTCCCGGGATCAGACGCCCTGCAGGATATAAATCAGCGGCCTCTTTGGCAAGGAACGCATGGAGACCGTTACGCTCGCCTGCGCGGAAAAACTCTTGTCGAAACCATCGCCGAACATCTGCAGGAAGCTGGAGACCGGCGGGCCGCGCCGGTGCATCGGCAGGATCAGCGACGAGCGCAGCCGCGTTACCACCCGGCTCATGCTGTCCGCCCCCATCGTCAGGCCGCCATCGACCGGCACCATCAGCACATCGAGCCTGCCGATCTCGGCATAATCGGTATCGTCAAGCTCGTGATGCAGATGGCCGAGATGGCCGATGCAGAGACCCGCGACCTCGAAGATGAAGATCGAATTGCCGTCCGGCTCCATGGTCTCACCGCCCGCGCGGATATCCGTGGTGACATTGCGGATATAGGCGTCGCCAACCACGACATCGTGATCGGCCGGCTGCCCGTTGTCGCCCCATCCATGCAGCACATGCCGGATCGCCGGGTCCGGCGTCAGTGTGTAGTGACTGGAATGCGCCTTGTTCATGGTGACGACATCTGGCACCCGCGGCGGCGCGTACCAGCCGCTATAGTCCGTGGCAATCGACACGCCACCCGGCGTTTCAATCAGAAACGTCGAATGGCCGACATAGGTGATATTAACCTCTTCATTGGCAGCCGCCCGAACGTCAGAGGCGGGCGGCGGCTTCAAACTTGCAAAAGTAACGTCTGGGAGAGCCCGGGCAATCGCCTGGCATTGGCTGACTGGCGGACGGGTACTCTGCGCATGGGCTGGCATTGACCAAAGAAAATGCACAAGAGCGATGGCGGCAAATGTGAGCAGGATCAATCGCGGCATCATGCACCTCTCGGAACCAAGGTTGGCATGGCCGCTGAGGATAGACAGACAGAACGCGAGGTCCAGCCCGGATTACCGGGCCGCCGCTCACGATTGCGTCATCGCGGGAATAGTTCGGATCAGAGTTTTGCCTGCTTCAATATCTCGTTGACCCGCGCCTGCCAGCCCTTGCCCGTCGCCTTGAACTTGGCAATGACATCCGGATCGAGTCGCAGTGAAACCTGCTGCTTGCGCACTTCAACGATCGGGCGACCGCGAGAACGACGGATGCTTTCCGCAAGTTCGGGAAAAACCTCCGCAAAGGGACGCGCCCGCTTGAAGTCTTCTTCCGTCCATTCTGGATTGTCAGGATCAGCCGCAATACCAGCTTGAATTCGGGCTTCTTCTTCATCCGTAAGCGGAGCATTATGGTGCTTAAAACTCTTGGCACTGCTCATAAAGCTTCCTTTCCATTCGGCTTGCAGCCCGCATTGAGATGATAGATATGCCTTCGCTGCCCAGCCTGAAAAATACGACAGATATCTTTCCGTCGTTGAAGAAGCCGATAGCCTTCAGCCGATTCAACCTGGTCTCGACAACGAGAGCGCTGTGGAAAAACTCCATGTCGAGCGCCAAAAAAATCAAGCCCTGCTTCTCTAAATTGAGCTTCCTCTTGATTTCATCATAAACGATTTTCATAATTTTTGTATCACATTTATTAACCGTGACATTATGAAAGCGGCGGGAAAAATCCTACCCCCAGAACGCCGGGATCGTCTCGGCCAGCCGCGGCCCAATTCTCAGCGGGGCGATATTCTCGGCCAATCCCGTGCGATCGGAAATCTCGACGCCGACGCCGCAGAGGGTAGCCGGGCCGGAGGCGGCCTCAAAACGGCCCTTCGGCATCTTGGAGATGAAGCGGTTGAGCGGCTCTTCCTTTTCCATGCCAAGCGAGGAATCGTAATCACCGCACATGCCGGCATCCGACATATAGGCGGTGCCGCCATTGAGGATCTGCGCATCGGCGGTCGGCACATGGGTGTGGGTACCGACGACGAAGCTGGCGCGGCCATCGACGAAATGGCCAAAGCACTGCTTTTCGCTGGTCGCCTCCGCATGAAAATCGAATATGATCGCGTCGGCCTGTTCCTTCAGCGGGCAGGCAGCCAGAATGCCTTCTGCTGCCTTGAAGGGATCGTCGAGTTCCGGATGCATGAAGACGCGACCCATGACATTGGCGACGAGGACGCGGGCGCCGTTGCGAGCGAAATAGAGGTTCGAGCCGCGCCCGGGGGTTCCGGCCGGATAATTGGCAGGCCGCAGGAACTGGTCGTGCCGCTGGCAGAAGGAGACCGCTTCCTTCTGATCCCAGACATGGTTGCCGGTGGTCACCACATCGGCGCCGGCATTGATCGTCTCGAGAAAGATATCTTCGGTGATGCCGAAACCGCCGGCGGCGTTCTCGCCGTTGACGATGACGAAATCGAGTTTCAGGTCGCTGATCAGGCCGGGAAGCTTTTCCCAGACCGCCGTCCGGCCAGTCTTGCCAACCATGTCACCCAGAAACAAAAGTCTCATATTTGCTTATTCCTAGCCCGAATATCCGGAACCCGCTTTCCGTCAGCAGGGCATCCAGCGCCACATCATGCGGCTCCGCCGGCACTGATGCCACTTCCTGGCAGTCAAATGCAATCCCGATCAGCCTTGGCATATGGCCTTTCAGCCGCAAATGCTCGATAGCGCGATCATAATATCCGGCCCCATAGCCGATCCTGTGGCCCGTTCTGTCGAAGGCAGACAGGGGCACCAGCATGATGTCCGGATCGAGAACCGACGCGTCCTCCGCCGGACCTGTGGTACCGAACCCCGTCTCGATGATGGGGGCGCCCGGCACCAGTTCACGAAAAACGATCGTCTTTTTGTCGATGATAGCCGGCAGGCAAAGCCGGGCGCCGCGCTCGCGCAGGCGCGCCATCAGCGGCCGGATATCCACCTCCGAGCGGATCGGCCAGAAACCGGAAATCACCTGTCCGGAATCAAATTCGATCGTATCGCCGGCATGATCGAGCATTCTGAGGCTCGCTTCGCTACGCGCCTCCGGCGTCATCGAATCGCGCAGCGCCAGACGTTCCACACGCAGCGCAGCTTTCAGTTCCCTTGGTGTCATGGACATGCTCTCCCGTCTGCCTGTGTTCATGTCTAGTGCATCAAGCCGGGACAGGGGAACCGCGCAACCGGCGCGTCTGCAACTTTTTGCGACGGACCCGCGCGCTTTTCCCAATCTGGCACGATTTTAGAAGTCTGTTCATCATGCAAACCGGTTCCACTTTCGCGCCCTCTAGCCGCCGTGCAAGAGAGGGCTGCAATCAACATCAGGAAAACAGTTCGGTGCCCGCTTCCGGCGATGCGGGGAACTGTTCAGCTTTTATACGGAGCCGGATATGTCCATGAAGGACAAGATGCTGCAAGAACTCGACCCATTGGAACTGCGCTGCCTGTCACTGGCGGCGCGCGGGAGAACCCGGGAAGACATCACCCGCGAAACCGATATCTGCCACGAGAGGATAGAGCAGGCCTTTGCCTCCGCGATGGAGAAACTGCAGGCGGGCAACGTCGCCGAAGCGGTTTTTCGCGCGGCTCGGATGGACCTGATCTCATAATATCCAGAAACGATGCCGCTCGGCACCATCAGGCAGATCGCATCCGGCATCCATTCTGTTCAAACCGATGTCATCCAGCAGATGCGCGCTTTTACGACGCGCTATCTCCGTGAAGGCCAGACGCGCGCGGCGCTTCTGCTGCCATTGCGCAAGCGTGCGCCAAACCCATCTGCTCAGCCTGGCGGGCCACCGCCGTGTTCTGTGATCGTGCTTCATATCCGGACAACTCCGACGTGTTTACAAGGAGTATCGGACGCCCATTGACATCAATCCAACGAATTGCGAACATGCCTGTCATCAGAAAACATGATGGCTGGCACGATGTTTCCTCCCCTCGAAAGTGACCTTCTCCGTACCTTCGTGGCCGTTGCCGAAAGCGGCAATTTCACCAAGGCGGGAGAGACGGTCGGCCGGACGCAATCGGCCGTCAGCATGCAGATCAAGAAGCTCGAGGATATCCTGGGCGAGAGCCTGTTCGAGCGCGGATCGCGCGGCGTCAACATGACCGGCCACGGCATAAGGCTGCTGGACAACGCCCGCCGCATCGTCACGATGCTGGATGACACGGCCGCATCGATCCGGCTGCCGGCGCTGGATGGCTCGGTCAGGATCGGCATTTCGGAGGAATATATCAACTCGACATTGCCGAAGGCGCTGGGCGCATTTGCCGCCGTTCATCCGGGCGTCGAGGTCACCGTGCAGCAGGGCGTCTCGATGTCCAACCTCGCAGCCCTCGATGCCGGCGAAATCGACATCGCCGTCGTTTTCGAGCCGGGCGGCCCGACGCGCAACGAAGTGCTGATGGTCGATCCGACGGTCTGGGTGACATCCGATCAGCACGGTGCCCACACGCGGCAGCCACTGCCGATCGCCACCTATACCTACTTGAAAAACGGATGGTGTGATGAACTGGCACTGCGCAGCCTGACAAAACGCGGCATCGACAGCCGCGTCGCCTATATCAGCCGCACCAGCAGCGGCCTGATCGCCGCAGTCACGTCAGGTCTTGCCATCGCCCCCCTCACCCGCTCAAGCATCCCCGCCGGCTGCCGCGAACTGACGGCCGCCGACGGCTACGACGTCATCGATTTTTCCAACGTCGTGATGAAAACCAGACCGCGCGGCAACAAACGGATCGTCGAAACCATGTCCAACGCCATCCGCGAGGCCTTTCGGCCAGCCGCGCAGGGGTAATTGCTTTCGAAAGGGGAAAAAGTGCGATCCACACAACCGATGAACTTTTTACGATCCTGGGTGCCTACAAACGTAGGTGGGCGCCATGTGACCTAGCCCACGGGCCAAGTCAGGGACAGCTCCCTTTGGATCGAGTATGGCCCCAGGGATTGTGGTGTCCTGTCGGGAAGCGCAGACCGCAACTGGAATATAGAGTGCATTGCCGGCTTGCGCCAGTGGCATGCGCAGAACTTGTTGAAATTCAGTGAGACGCAGGAGCAGCCTTGCCGGAGAGCTTGGCCGCAATCTCGTGAATCTGCGATGTCACCTCGGATAGAGCTGAAGCGAGCACGTCCTCGTTCCTCTGCTGGTCCGACAGGGTCGCGGCGCGGCCCTGTCTCAGGCCATCGGCCTCTTCGTTGAGATTTTTCAGCTTGCGGTTCACTTCGCTGAGTTCGTCCATCACCATGATGCCGGCCATCACGGTCAGGCGCAGGTCGCCGATCTCGCCGAACTGGCCTTTCAGGTGGCTGACATACTGGTCGAAGCGGGTGGCCAGCTCGGTCAGATGATCTTCCTGGCCCTCCTCGCATGCCATGCGATAGGCCTTGCCGTCGATCGTCACCGTTACTTGTGCCATACGTCACCTGACCCGCAGGCCGACCACGCCTTAGCGGTCCAGCACTGCCCTTATCGTTTCCATGGCCGTCACCAGACGGCGCGAGACTTCGCGGTTGACTTCTTCGAGGCGGTTTGCCCGGAATTGCGACTGGTCGAGTTCCTGGGCGAGCCGTGACCGGTCGGTGTTGACACGCCGCACTTCGCCTTCGATCTCGCCGCGATCCCGCTCCCGGTCGAACCGCCCATCAATGGCATTCTCGAGGCTGCTCAATGCGCTACGCAACTCGTCGATCGCCGCCTTGACTGTCTTTCCTGCCGCCATCACGCTTTCCTGATACGCGCCAGGCCGCGTCGAATCGCCGCCCGGAGCCTGTATTTCAAGCCAATCACACTAATAAACCCATTCGGCAAGTCTCCACAACGCCAACCGCTTGCACGGGCTGCGTAACCTGTGGATCACGGAATTTTAAATCGATTAGCATAGTTCATGCCTGCTTGCATGGATTAGGCAGGAAACACCCTCAAAAAGCACCTTCCGGCCCAGTCAAAAAGCCCGTATTTGTTGACTCCGTCGAAGCAGGTGCTATGTGTCAGCCGCTTCTCATACGGTCTTTGGAGGATAGAGACCGTCCCCTGTCCACCGAACTCAAGCGGAACAGACAATGATCTCTCGCGAAAATCACGACCGGATGGCAAATGCAATCCGATTCCTCTCCATGGATGCCGTCGAAAAGGCCAATTCCGGCCATCCCGGCCTGCCCATGGGTGCTGCCGACGTGGCAACGGTGCTATTCTCCCGTTACCTGAAATTCGATCCGAAGGCGCCGCTCTGGGCAGACCGCGATCGTTTCGTCCTGTCAGCCGGCCATGGCTCGATGCTGCTCTACTCACTGCTCTATTTGACGGGCTACGAGGACATGACCATCGAGGACATCAAGCAGTTCCGCCAGCTCGGCTCCAAGACCGCCGGCCATCCGGAATACGGCCATGCCTCGGGCATCGAAACCACCACCGGTCCGCTCGGCCAGGGCATTGCCAATGCCGTCGGCATGGCGATCGCCGAGCGCAAGCTCGAAGAAGAGTTCGGCAGCGACCTGCAGAACCATCGCACCTATGTTCTCTGCGGCGACGGCTGCCTGATGGAGGGCATCAGCCACGAAGCCATCGCGCTTGCCGGCCACCTCAAGCTCAACAAGCTGGTGCTGTTCTGGGACGACAACAACATCACCATCGACGGCGCCGTCTCGCTGTCGGATTCGACCGACCAGATCGCTCGCTTCCAGGCCGTTCACTGGAACACGATCCGCGTCGACGGTCATGATCCGGACCAGATTGCTGCAGCCATCGAGGCTGCTCAGAAGTCGGACCGTCCAACCTTCATCGCCTGCAAGACCACAATCGGTTTCGGCGCACCCAACAAGCAGGGCACTCACAAGGTCCACGGCTCGCCGCTCGGCGCCGAGGAAATCGCAGCAACCCGCAAGGCGCTGAACTGGGAAGCCCCGGCCTTTGAAATCCCGGCAGACGTTCTCAACGCCTGGCGCACGGCCGGTGGCCGCTCGGCAGACGCGCACAAGGCCTGGGAAGGCCGCCTGGCATCGACCGAGGCCGGCAAGAAGTCCGAGTTCACCCGCCGCTTTGCCGGCGCGCTTCCGGGCAACCTTGATGCCGCCATCGACAGCTACAAGAAGAAGCTGGCCGACGCTCCACCGACTGTTGCCACCCGCAAGGCATCCGAAGATGCGCTCGAAGTCATCAACGGCATCGTGCCGGAAATGCTCGGCGGTTCTGCCGACCTGACGCCGTCCAACAACACCAAGACCAGCCAGATGAAGTCGATCACCCCGACCGATTTCTCCGGCCGCTACATGCACTGGGGCATCCGCGAGCACGGCATGGCCGCCGCCATGAACGGCATCACGCTGCACGGCGGTCTGATCCCGTACTCCGGCGGCTTCATGATCTTCTCGGACTACTGCCGTCCGTCGATCCGCCTCGCCGCCCTGATGGGCATCCGCGTCATCCACGTCCTGACGCATGATTCCATCGGCGTCGGCGAAGATGGCCCGACGCATGAGCCTGTCGAGCACATGGCAGCGCTGCGTGCGATCCCGAACCTCCTGATGTTCCGTCCGGCCGACGCGGTGGAAACCGCCGAATGCTGGCAGCAGGCTCTGAAGGAACAGCATCGCCCGTCCGGTCTGGCGCTGACCCGCCAGAATCTGGCGCCGGCGCGCCTAACCTATTCGGCCGAAAACCTCTCGGCCAAGGGTGCCTATGAGCTGATCGCCGCTGACAATGCCAAGGTTTCGATCTTCGCATCCGGCTCGGAAGTCGAACTCGCCGTCAAGGCTGCAGCCGAACTGAACGGCAAGGGCATTGCAACCCGCGTCGTCTCTGTTCCCTGCGTCGAACTGTTCCAGGAACAGCCGGACGATTACCGCAAGGCCGTTATCGGCACTGCACCGGTCAAGATCGCTGCGGAAGCCGCAGTCCGGCAGGGCTGGGACTACTTCATCGGCAACGATGGCGATTTCGTCGGCATGCACTCGTTCGGCGCGTCCGGCCCGGCCAAGGACCTGTTCAAGCATTTCGGCATCACCTCCGACGCCATCGTCGCGGCCGCCGAAAAGAAGCTTGCCTGATTTTCCCCTTCGGAGCGCGCCTCAACGCGCTCCGTTTTCCACATCGACACCTTAGACAGGGAGAGACCTGAAATGACTGTAAAAGTTGC
>Ga0247813_10000595_pt1 | contig 32132 bp, 16 predicted proteins | sample UWRJL169409C1_FD_180719 | JGI IMG/M metagenome (GOLD analysis project Ga0247813, IMG submission 180719) | Plant litter microbial communities from Arlington Agricultural Research Station in Wisconsin, United States - UWRJ-L169-409C-1 | ecosystem: Environmental > Terrestrial > Plant litter >... | reverse complement strand
AAACTGGCGAAGTTCTGCAACGCTTCAGGCCTTTGAAACTTCGCAAGTTAGCACGCCGACTTACGAAGTTTTGGTGGCTAGGTGAGAAGGGGAAACTTCGTCAGTCTAAACGTTGATTTAAATTACAATAAGTTTGGTTGACTAAACTGGCGAAGTTCTGCAACGCTTCAGGCCTTTGAAACTTCGCAAGTTAGCACGCCGACTGACGAAGTTTTGGTGACTAGGTAAGAAGGGGAAACTTCATCAGTCTAAACGTTGATTTAAATTACAATAAGTTTGGTTGACTAAACTGGCGAAGTTCTGCAACGCTTCAGGCCTTTGAAACTTCGCAAGTTAGCACGCCGACTTACGAAGTTTTGGTGACTAGGTGAAAAGGGGAAACTTCGTCAGTCTAAACGTTGATTTAAATTACAATAAGTTTGGTTGACTAAACGGGCGAAGTTCTGCAACGCTTCAGGCCTTTGAAACTTCGCATGTTAGCACGCCGACTTACGAAGTTTTGGTGGCTAGGTGAAAAGGGGGAACTTCGTCAGTCTAAACGTTGATTTAAATTACAATAAGTTTGGTTGACTAAACTGGCGAAGTTCTTCCCCGCTTATGCATTTGAAAATTAGCAAGTTAGCACGCCGACTTACGAAGTTTTGGTGGCTAGGTGAGAAGGGGAAACTTCGTCAGTCTAAACGTTGATTTAAATTACAATAAGTTTGGTTGACTAAACTGGCGAAGTTCTGCAACGCTTCAGGCCTTTAAAACTTCGCAAGTTAGTAACCCTGACTTACGAAGTTTTGGTGGCTAGGCGAGAAGGAGAAACTTCGTCAGTCTAAACGTTGATTTAAATTATAATAAGTTTGGTTGACTAATCTGGCGAAGTTCTGCAACGCTTCAGGCCTTTGAAACTTCGCAAGTTGGTTTACTGCTTTAGCAACAGATCAAGTTCTTTCTGTTTGATGGTTAAAATTGTTCCATGTCTTAATCCTTTTGGTAAAGAAATCTGATCAGAAACATCCTTCCAGTTTTTTAAATCTGTCGATAAAATAGCGCCATACTGATGATCACGGTATTTATCAAAATAGATAAGCCAATTCTTTCCTATTTTTACAGTAGTCGGTCCTTCTGCCCAATAATTACCGGTTATTGCAGCGCTGGCTTTTGAATAGGGGCCAATGAGTTGATCTGCATAGGCGATTTTGATATTCTTTTGTACTGGCTCCCGGGTTTCATCTTTTAAAAACATGATGAATTTCTTATGATCCTTTACGATGGATGCATCAATTACATTAAATCCCGGCTCGTAAAGCAATCTCGTTTCGGAGAAAGTTTTAAAATCCTTCGTAGTAGTATAATATATTCTATGGTTATAAGCATCTTCCATTTTTGATTCAGTTTCTATAAACTTACCCGTAACTGTAGAAGCCCAATAAATCATGTAGGTTTTGGTGTCACTATCATAAGTAATTTCAGGAGCCCAGGTATTTCGGGTACCTTCTTCTTTCGCCATAACCGGAATAAATTGTTGTTCACTCCAGTGAATCAAATCCTTAGAACTGGTGTAGCCGATGCCATTATCTTTCCAGCTTACTGTCCATACCATATGAAATAATCCATCTGCGCCACGAATGATACAAGGATCTCTCATTAACTTATCCTTACTTACATTAGGTTTTAAAAAAGAAGAGTCATTTTTTAAAGCCTTCCATTGGTAGGCATCATGGCTATAGGCCAGGTGTAACCCATCTTGTCCGTTATTTTTAAAATAAGCGAATAAATAGACATCCTTGTTTGATTGAGCACGGGCATCAAATTGTGTGCAAAGAAGCCATAAAGCGATATAAAATAGTTTCCTCATTAGCTGATTCTTATTCCATAACAATCACAAATCCACCGTAAGGTTTTATCGTTATTTTAGTGTTGGTCCCTGGTGTTACATCACTTTGAACAAATGAACGATCTTCATTACCATCAAGAATTAACTTTCCTTTTTTACCAAATTTAGTGCTGTCAAAGGCAATTTCTTTAGCCTTGTTTTCGCCATTGATGCCCGCGATATACCATTTATTACCTGCTTTTCTGGCCATGACTACGAACTTTCCAGGATAACCATCAATCAGTTTGGTATCTGTCCAGCTTGCCGGAAATTCCTGTAAAAAGGTTTTCACATAAGCAGGAACTTTCGCCATTCCTTCGGGGGTTTCTGCCAGGTGCTGTATGCCGGAATGGAAAATAACAGGTAAGGCCAATTCAAATGTACTGGTGGTTTTAAGGTTAATGTTTGGCAGTTTATTTAGCGACATTGGTGTAAAATCCATTGGATCGAACACATTTCTGGTAAATGGAATGGTTGTAGCATGAGCAGGTTCCTCATTGGCATTATCCTGTTCAAAGGTGATGAATTCCATACCCTTAATTGATTCCATAGTAACCAGGTTTGGATAGGTGCGTTGCCAGCCTCTTGGTAAAGTGGCACCGTGGCAATTTACACTCAAACCAAATTTCGCTGCATCTTCAAAAATTTCAAGGTAATACTTAATCATCGATTGCCCATCACCACCAAAGAAATCTACTTTAACACCTTTAATTCCCATTTTTTGAAGCATAGCAAATTCTTTCTCACGGCTTTCCTTACTGGTTAGCTTATTTTGGGGAGTATATTTTACGGTGTTCCAGTCGCCTGCAGAATTGTACCAGAGCAGCAAGCCAACATTTTTAGTTTTGGCATAATCTGCAAGCTCCTGCATTTTTTCATAACCAATTTTTCTATCCCAATCGGCATCAATTAAGCAATATTCCCATTTCATATCGGCAGCGAAATCGATATATCTTTTTTGCACGTCGTAAACAATGGAGTTATCTTTCAAAATAATCCAGCTCCAGGAAGCCTTACCTAACTTAAACTGATCAGGATTAATATTGCTTTTCGCAGGATAGGCCAAGTCAGTACCTAAAGTAGATTCTGTTACCGTTTTTAAACTGCCAATGGCAATTATCCGCCACGGCGTGTACCAAGGCAATGAAGATTCAGGATTTACATTTTGTCCGGTAAATGCCTCTCTTTGATCAGGAAAACCGATCTGATAGTTGCCATCCGGAGAATTTTGCTTTAGGCGTGTAGCACAGTAATTACCATCTAAACCCGTTTCGGAAACCAATAACCAGGTATCTTTATATTGAAACAAAGCTGGATAAACCCATCCTGCCTGGGTTGGTGCAAGTGTACCTACCTTAATCTCTTTTTTGTAATTTTCTTCGTAAGATGGGTTGGTGCCTTCCCAGCCAGTTTTGGCCACCGACATAGGTTGCATCCATGCTTTTGAATTTTCAAAGAAATGAAAAGAAGTTTTTTCTTCGGATAAAGCTTTAGCCTTTGCATCGTGATCCGGAAAATAATAGCGAAAGGCAATACCATCATTCGATACCTGAAAGATCAAATCCATTTTCTTTTTAGATTGACTTTCAAGATGGATGATTTTTTTGTTAGCTAAATAATTATTGACCAATCGTTTGGCATTTTTGAGGGTATAAATATCCTTTACAGTTTCATTTTTAGAAACAGAAAGTAAGCGTAGGTTTTTAGAAAAATCTTCATCAGATCTCACCAGACCTAATGTTGAAGTATTCAAAACCTGAGCTCCATTTCTATTTACCGTATATAATAGTTGCTGGTCTTTTAAAAAAACATTAACCTTCAATGTTTGATCAGGACTGCTGATTTCATATTTCGTTTGTGCTTTAACCGTTTGTAAAACCGTAAATATAGAAAGGGCAATGGTGATGATTTTGTATCTCATGTATAATTATTTTAATTCCAGAACTACGATAGATTTTGCAGGAAGTTCTACTTTAAGCATATTTCCTGATTTTTTAGCGCCATTAAATTTTGCATTTACCACTTTATTTGCTGCAGAAAATGTATTCACATCTGTTAACTGAGCAGAGGTTAAAATTTGGCCGGTTACGGTTTTCCATTTCAGATCACCCAGATTGGTATTTAAGGCAATTTTATTTTTTGGATCAAGATTAACCAAAGAAATGTGAACGGCACCGGTAGAATCCTGTGAAGCTGAAACATTTAAAGCCGCAATCTTTTTATCTCCTAATTTATAATCCGGACTGCTGAAACTAATCGGTAAATATTTCGCATCCATATGTACTTTATATAAATCAAATACATGATAGGTAGGGGTGAGCAGCATTTTATCTTTTTCTGTTAAGATGAGTGCCTGCAAAACATTGATGGTTTGTGCCAGGTTGGCCATTTTAACCCGGTCTGAATGGTTATTGAAAATATTTAGTGTTGTACCTGCAATGAGGGCATCACGTAAGCTATTTTGCTGATAAAGAAATCCAGGGTTTGTACCAGGTTCTACATCTGTCCAGATTCCCCATTCGTCTACCACAAGGGCAACCTTCTTTTTTGGATCATATTTATCCATGATTGCAGCATGTTTGCTCACAATTTCTTCCATGCGTAAACAATTTTTAATGGTGTTGAAATATTGTTCCTCATCAAATTTTGTAGCCGAACCTTTCGCTTTCCAGTTTCCTGTAGGTAAGGTATAATAGTGTAGGGTAAGGCCCCACATTCTGCCGGGCCCAATATTTTTCATACAGGTTTCTGTCCAGTTATAATCTTCAGCATTGGCACCACTGGCAATCCGCTTTAATGGAGCGCCTGCATAATCTCTTGCATAAGTAGCATACCTTCTATATTGGTCAGTATAATAATCGGCTGTCATGTTACCTCCACAGCCCCAGCTTTCATTTCCAACACCCCAAAACGCCACTTTCCAGGGTTTATCCATTCCATTTTGCTTTCGGATAGCCGTCATGGGGCTAACACCATCAAAATTTAAATATTCTACCCATTTGGCCATTTCTTCAACCGTACCACTGCCTACATTACCAGCAACGTAAGGTTCGCAATCCAGCATTTTACAAAGATCCAGAAATTCATGTGTACCAAAACTATTGTCTTCAATTACGCCACCCCAGTTTGTATTAACCATTTTCGGGCGCAGATTTCTTGGGCCAATGCCATCTCTCCAATGGTATTCATCTGCAAAGCAACCTCCTGGCCAACGCAAATTCGGTACCTTAATCTTTTTTAAAGCCTCAACCACATCTAGTCTTATTCTCCCTTTATTTGGGATCGTTGAATTTTCATCTACCCAGAAACCATCATATATACAGCGGCCTAAATGTTCGGAGAAGTGGCCATAAATATGCCTGCTTACGGTTTGATCTCCTGCCGGTTTAATGCTGAGGAGGGTTTCTGTTTGCGCACGGGCAAACATAGCACTGCAAAACAGTGCTATGGAGAGAAGTGTCTTTTTCATTATATTTGGTTAGGATGATTAATTAAAAGGAATCTTAAATACGTTAAATGAATAGGGTTTTAAGTTGGTAATTAGTTTCTTATCTTTAATTTTTACAGCTGATATTTTAGGACTCAAAGCTTCAGGATTGCTGAAAGAATTTAGCTGATTTAAATTCGCACTGGCCAATTCTTCTACAGTGCCCTTGTTTTGCAATTTTCGTTTTCCTTCCAGATCAAAATCTATTGTTTTTGGCTGATCAGAGCTATTTGAGATTTTAATAATCAATTCTTTTTTCTTAGAATCTATTACAGAAGAAGCATAAAGTCCGTCCTGGCCAATAATATTCTTTCCATCCAGTGTAATAGAAACCACATCCGTACCTTTATTGGTAGAAAATAATTTCTGTACATAATAATCCGGGGTACCGTAAGATTGGAGGTTATCCACCCAAATCATATCAGGTGCCCATTGCCAGGCATCAATATGTGCAAAGAGTGGTGCATAAGAGGCCATTTGTACCACATCTGCATTTCGCTCCAAACCAGTCATTAACGAAGCAGAAGCCAATGCACTTTGCCAGTTATTGCGTTTGCTGCCTACATGGCTTTGATCAGCATGAACGGCATATTCTCCTACAAAAACTTTAGTATCGTTTCTTGGGTAATTATCATAGCGACCTGCATTTTTTAGAAACCAATCAGCCGGACGATAGTAATGTTCATCTATAAAATCAGCTTTATTTTCTCTCAATGTGGTATTAAGTAAATTAAAGCGATCACCTTGCGGATCTGTTCCTGAACTGTTAATCAATTTAAAATCAGGGTATTTTGCTTTAATGGCTTTGGTAAAAATGGCCAGTCGCTCTAAATACTGAGGGCCCCAGTTCTCGTTTCCAACCCCCATCATTTTTAAATTAAAGGGCTTAGGATGTCCGAGATCTGCTCTCTTTTTACCCCATTTAGTGCTTACATCTCCATTTGCAAATTCGATCAAATCAAGTGCGTCCTGAACATAAGGGGCTAATTCATCCAGGGAAGCGACTTCACCAGAATTAAACTGACAAGCCATTCCACAATTCAGAATAGGCAATGCATCTGAGCCAATATCTTCTGCCAGCTGGAAATATTCAAAGAAGCCGAGTCCAAAACTCTGAAAATAATCGGGAGCTGAACGGTCTGCAAATTCTGTATTCCAACGGTTGATGATTAATTTTCTGTCTTCTATCGGGCCAATGGTATTTTTCCATTGATAGCGGTTGGCCAGGTCTGTTCCTTCTACAATACAACCTCCTGGGAAACGGATAAAGCCAGGTTTCATATCGGCCAGAAGCTGTACCATATCTGATCTTAAACCTTGTGGACGATTTTTCCAGGTGTCGCCCGGAAATAATGAAATCATATCTAAATCTATCTTACCTTTTCCTTCAAAAGTAATGGCAAATTTTGCTTTTGGATCTGTTTGGGTAGCCGTAAAACTGGTCGATTGCTTTTTCCACTCATTACCAGTTTCAGCCGGAACAAGGTTGCCCCCACCAATTACCTGATTATTAGCGTCAAGAAGTTGAAGGTGTAGTTTTACACCAGCGGCCAGCTGGCGATACATCACCGAGAAATTATATTTGAGGCCTTTTTTAACGCCTATTCCTTTGAAACCCTCATTGGTTATCCCAAAAACACCATTTTCGTTGTTGATTTGAATATACCGAGGATTGGTGGAGTTAACATCCGCTCGGTTAACAACCAAAATCTCTCCTTCATTCGCTTTTTTACGTTGAACTGTCCAGCCCATTAGTGGCTTTGTAAATTCAAAAGACCTGTTTTTGATTAATTCAGCATAGATTCCTCCATCAGCACCAAAATTAATATCTTCAAAAAAGACACCCCACATGTTCGGTTGAACTTTGGCAATAGATTGATCGATGTTAACTTTAACAATCTTAGTCTGTGCTTTTAAAACTGTTGGGCAAGCAATCATACTAAACGAAGCGGAAATACATCCGAAAAGTATGCTCTTTAATGTCGTACTTGATTTCATTAAATTTAATATTTGGTTGATGATTCAGAAACTGTATAAATTTTGAGTTTTCATCTTACCTCAATTTATCGAATCTCTCCAGGTATGGTTTAAAGATTTTTTGATAATTCGAAAGCGGGCCAGGGCCAAAGGATTACTTAAAAATTTGATGCAATTTTAAATCGTTTCTAAATGTAAAAGTAAAATATTTCAGATAATAAACGTTATATATACGATTATTTTTTAAAATTTATGCCTTAGGTTTATCTGGTACTCTGGTAACATTTATTGCTGCTGAATTTATTTCAAGTTGGGCTTTTACATTGCTGATGAAACATGATATAGCTTTTTAAAACCGCTTAAATGAATACTTTTATTAAAATGATTGGAACATATAAAATTTGTGAAGGCAGCATGATACAGGATGGAACTTATCAGTTTACAATCTATATTGAGCATTTGAAATCATTTTCATATCAAATATCAGTATCTTTCAACACCTAAATCCCTAAAATTTATGAGACTTTTTTACCTCAATTTACTGGTGTTAATGATTTCTTTTTGCACCACTTTAAAGGCACAACAACCTGACCAAAGTAAAATTTTATGGTACAAGCAGCCAGCCAAAAACTGGAATGAGGCATTGCCCATTGGGAATGGAAGGTTAGGTGCTATGGTTTTTGGCAGGGTAGAAGATGAACTAATTCAACTTAATGAAGAAACCTTATGGACTGGTGGCCCTGCAGATACTAATCCAAATCCTGATGCGATTAAATATTTGCCTGAAGTTAGAAAACAGCTTTTTAGTGGAAATAATGATCAGGTAGTAAAACTGATGCAGAAAATGCAGGGACCTAATACAAATATGTATCAACCCCTGGCCAATCTTTTTCTGAAGCAAAAAGTTGATGGAGATGTGAGTAATTACCTCAGAACCCTAAATATTGCTGATGCAGTTGCGACGACATCGTTCACCGTAAATGGGATCAATTATAAAAGAGAAATATTTTCTTCTTTTCCTGATCAGGTGATCATAATGCGTTTATCCGCAAGTCAAAAAAATAAATTAAATGTGAGTTTTGGCTTGGGACATGAGCTTGAACATCAAGTGAAGCATGAAGGAAATAATCAAATTATACTCACCGGGAAAGCCAGAATCACCTCTGATGAACCTGGTAACATCAAACCATTAATTTACGCAGATAGCCTTCACCATAATGGAATGCACTTTCAGGCCAGGTTAAAAATTATAAAAACAGATGGTAAATTAAGCCACGACAGTCTTTTAAATGTTAGCGATGCTTCAGAAATTTTGGTGATGATTTCTGGTGCAACCAGCTACAACGGTTTTGACCAGTATCCGGATCAGAACGGGCTTGATGAAAATAAAAAAGCAATTGGTTTTATTAAAAATGCAGAGATAAAGCCATTTGAATCCCTAAAAAAGGCGCATGTCAGTGATTATCAAAATTACTTCAACCGCCTGTCCATCAACCTTAATAATACGGGAAATTTATTGGCGGATGTACCAACAGATGAACGTTTAAAGGCCTACAAGAATGGTCAGCCAGATTTTGGATTAGAAGAACTTTATTTTCAATTTGGGCGATATTTACTGATTTCTTGTTCAAGACCAGGTGGAGTTGCGGCGAATTTACAAGGCATCTGGAATGCTTCCATCAGGCCACCATGGCGGAGTAATTTCACTACCAATATTAACCTACAAATGAATTACTGGCCGGCTGAAATGACCAACCTTTCTGAATTAACGGAGCCTTTAATTACCCAGATTAAACACATGGCCATAAATGGCGAAAAAACGGCCAAGAATTATTATGGTGCAAAGGGTTGGGCATTGCATCACAATTCTGATATCTGGGCGCAGACCAATCCGGTTGGAGAAGGAACAGGCGATCCCAAATGGGCCAACTGGGCCTTAGGAAGCCCATGGATTTCACAGCATCTTTACGAACATTATCTTTTTACAGGAGATCAAAAATACCTGAAAGATACGGCATATCCCTTAATGAAAGGAGCTGCACTCTTTTGCCTGGATTGGCTGGTAAAAAAGGATGGTTACCTGGTTACTGCCCCGTCTACTTCACCTGAAAATAGCTATTTATTGCCAAACGGGAGTAAAGAGGTGGTAACCATTGGTTCTACAATGGATCTGTCTATTATTCGTGATCTTTTCAATAATATCATTAACGCATCTAAAGTTTTAAATACCGATCAGTCTTTTGCAAAGCTTATAAAACAAAAAAGAGATCAGCTTCGTCCGCTGCAAATTGGGAAAAAAGGTAATTTGCAGGAATGGTATGGTGATTTTGAAGATGTAGAACCTCAGCATCGCCATGTTTCACATTTATTTGGCTTGCATCCTGGTAGAGAGATTTCGCCACTAATAGATACTGTTTATTCAAATGCCGCCATTAAAACGCTTTTATTAAGAGGCGATGAAGGAACTGGCTGGAGTAAGGCCTGGAAAATTAATTTTTGGGCCAGGTTGCTGGATGGAAACCATGCCTACAAGATGTATCAGGAATTGCTTAAAAATTCAACATTAAATAACCTGTTTGATACGCATCCGCCATTTCAGATTGATGGAAACTTTGGTGCAACAGCGGGAATAGCAGAGATGCTTTTGCAGAGTCATTTGGGGAAAGTACAATTGTTACCTGCACTTCCAAATGCCTGGAAAAAGGGGAATGTTAAAGGTTTAGTGGCCCGTGGTGGTTTCATTATAGACCTGTATTGGGATAATGGCCAGCTAACCAAAGCGTCCGTCTTATCTAAAAATGGTAGTGCTTTAAACCTTCTTACAAATGTGGATATCAAAGCAAAAGGCAATCAGATTAAAAAGAATGGATATTACAGCAATACGATGGAAACAAGTCCAGGCCAGATTTATGAAATTTCATTTGAGTCCCGTCAATAGCATCAGTTCAATATCCGCATTTATGCAGATTAGATCAAAGTTTATTTTATTGATCATCATACTTTGCTGCACCATAAATGCACTTGCGCAACGCCAGATGGAGAAATTAGGCCGTGGAATTGTCGCCGTTCGTAAAAGTGCAGATTCCGTTTTTGTAAGCTGGCGTATTTTAGGAACCGAGCCAGAAGATATTGCTTTTAACCTTTACCGGAAAACAGGAAACTATACCGAAAAAAGGTTGAATGCATTGCCTTTAACTAAAGGTACTTGTTTCTATGATGTTGGCGCTGATCTCAATAAGGTTAATCGCTATTTCATCAAGCCTATCCTAAATACTCATGAACTGGCAGCCGATAAACCTTTTGTTTTAGCTGTAAATACGCCTATTCGGCAATACCTGACTATACCATTAAGAACGCCAGTGGGCTATACCCCAAATGACGCATCGGTTGGCGACCTTGATGGCGATGGAGAATACGAAATTATTTTGCATCAAACTGGTCGAAGTCGCGATAATGCTTCAAATGGAATAACAGATCCACCAATTTTCCAGGCTTATAAATTAGATGGCACTTTTTTATGGGAAATTAACCTGGGTAAAAACATTCGCGAAGGGGCACATTACACTCAGTTTATGGTGTATGATTTAGATGGCGATGGTATTGCAGAATTTGCCTGTAAAACGGCCGATGGGACAGTTGATGGAGCTGGAAAAGTAATAGGCGATGCCACTAAAGATTACCGAAACCAAAATGGAAAGGTGTTGGAAGGCCCTGAGTTCTTCACCATTTTCAGCGGTAAAACGGGTCAGGCTTTAGCCACTACAAACTATATTCCTTCCCGAGGGAATATCGGTGCCTGGGGCGGCAGGGGCGGAAACGGAAAAAATGATAGTTCGGGTAACCGGGTAGATCGGTTTACGGCTTGTATTGCCTATTTGGATGGCATTCATCCGAGTGTGGTTATGTGTCGTGGTTATTATGGTCGGACGGTACTGGCAGCGTGGGATTGGCGAAATGGAAAACTAACCTCCCGATGGGTATTTGATACCAAAGATGGGCGCAGTCCTTATTCAGGTATGGGAAACCATAATTTAGCGGTTGCTGATGTGGATGGCGATGGAAAAGATGAAATTATTTTTGGTTCCATGTGTGTGGATGATAATGGCAAGGGTTTATATACCACTGGTTTGAGGCATGGGGATGCTTTGCATGTTTCTGATCTCGATCCTGAACGGCCTGGTCTGGAAGTTTTTGGTGTGCACGAAATTGAGGAAGGGACGAAAGGACCAGGAGCTGCGCTTTATGATGCCAGAACAGGTAAAATTTTATGGCAAGGATCGGAGGATGAAGATGTGGGTAGAGGAGTGGCAGATAATATTGACAATACGCGGGTAGGTGCACAGATGTGGTGGTCAGGTTCAAACGGATTATTCGATATAAAGGGGCATAGAATTGGGGAGGAACCACGTTCAACAAATTTTTTAATTTATTGGGATGATGATCTTTCGCGTGAACTTTTAGATGGAAATCATATTGACAAATACAATGGAAAAAGGCTTTTAGCCGCTGATGGCGCTATCGCCAATAATGGAAGCAAGGCTACGCCAGCATTGAGTGCAGATATTTTGGGTGATTGGCGTGAAGAGCTTATTCTTCGGTCTTATGATAATCAAAGTTTACGTATTTACACCACTACCATTCCAACCGATCACAGAAATTATACCTTAATGCATGATCCTCAATATCGTTTGAGTATTGCCTGGCAAAATGTAGGTTATAACCAGCCACCACATACAGGTTTTTATTTCGGAAAAGGAATGAAAAAAGCGCCAAAACCTAATATTGTACTGGTAGAACCTAAAAAATAAGTTTCTTATTAATAGATACATAAATTGAAATAAGATTAAAATTAAATGAATTCACCAACATTAAAATTCTTTCTGGTAGCTGTCATCATGATGGTTACAGTCGCTTTCATTAAGCCAACTAAACCAACCTTGCACCTCATTGGCGATTCTACTGTTCGAAATTTGAACAAGGAAACCTGGGGATGGGGAACACCGATTGCTTTGCTTTTTGATACGACTAAAATTACGGTTGAAAATAATGCCATGGCTGGAAGAAGCACCAGGACGTATTTATCTGAAGGAAGATGGGATAAAGTTTTAGAAAGCCTAAAGCCTGGTGATTTTGTTACGATGCAATTTGGACATAACGATGGCAGCATACCAGATACCACCAAAGCCGGTAGAAGAGGCGTTTTAAAGGGGACTGGCGAAGAAATAAAAGTATTGACCTGGCCAGATGGAAAGGTTGAGACTGTACACACCTACGGTTGGTACATCCGAAAGTTTGTTCGGGATGCGAAAGCCAAGGGTGCTACGCCAATTGTGGTTTCAATGATTCCAAGAAATGAATTTAAGGATGGTAAGGTCATTCGTGCCGATCAGGATTTTGGGAAATGGGCGGCAGAAGTGGCGCAACAGGAAAATGATCACTTTGTCGATCTGAATAAAATCGTGGCAGATCAATATGATGCCATGGGACCAGAGAAAGTTAAAACCTTCTTTCCGGGCGACCATACCCATACCAATCTGGAAGGCGCTAAATTGAATGCACAATCTGTAGTAAAAGGAATTAAGCAGTTAAAAGGTTGTAAACTAAAAAACTATTTACTGTAAACCCACCAGGTTGAACTCACATATTTTTAATCTAAAAATCGGTATCATCATCTACTCAGTATCATCATTATATGAAATCAAAAAATAAATATTTTAGTCTGATCTTATTAGGCGCATTCATTATCTTTTCGTCTTGTATCGTTTTAAAACAGAAAGATAAACCTACCTTATTTTTGATTGGCGATTCTACCGTAAAAAATGGGAAAGGAAAAGGCGATGGCTCTTTATGGGGTTGGGGGAGTTTTATCAGCGATTTTTTTAATACAGATAAAATCAAGGTGGAGAATGATGCCCTTGGCGGAACAAGCAGCAGAACTTTCCAAACCAATGGTTTGTGGGAACCTGTGCTGGCAAAAATTAAAAAGGGTGATTTTGTGATGATGCAGTTCGGGCATAATGATAGCAGCCCGCTCGATGATACTGCACGTGCCCGAGGAACCATTAAAGGCATCGGGATGGAAAGTAAAGCAATTTATAATCCCATCAAGAAAAAGCAGGAAATGGTTTACACTTACGGCTGGTACATGCGTAAATTTATTGATGATATTAAGGCAAAAGGTGCCACCGCAATAATTTGTTCTTCTATTCCACGCAACCCGATAAAAGATGGGAAAGTGGTTTTAGTGGATGATTCATACGCCACCTGGGCGCAGGAAATAGCCAAAGCAGAAAGGGTAGATTTTATCCCCCTGAATCAGCTGATTAAGGATAAATATGCAACCTTATCAGCAGTGCAAGTACAAGCCTATTTTACAGAGAAAGATCACACACATACGAATGAGGCCGGTGCCAAATTAAATGCATCTCTAGTTGCTGAGGAAGTAAGAGCGCTAAAATCAAACCCGCTTAAAAGGTATTTGAAATGATTTCGTAGGTTAACCGACTTACGAAATTTCGTTGGGGGAAGCGTTGGGAAAACTTCGTCAGTCTAAATAGAAATATACTTTAAAAACTGGCGAATTTCTGCTGTGCTCAGGCCTTTGAAACTTAGCAAGTTGGCGCTTCGACTTACGAAGTTTCGTTGGGGAAAGCATTTGGAAAACTTCGTCAGTCTAAATAGAAATATATTTTAAAACGGCGAAGTTCTGCTGCGCCCAAGCCTTTGAAACTTCGCAAGTTGGCGCTTCGACTTACGAAGTTTCGTTGAGGAAAGCGTTGGGAAAACTTCGTCAGTCTAAATAGAAATATACTTTAAAAACTGGCGAAGTTCTGCTGCATCTCAGGCCTTTGAAACTTCGCAAGTTGGCGCTTCGACTTACGAAGTTGCGTTGGGGAAGCTTGCTGGAAAACTTCGTCAGTCTCAATAGAAATATACTTTAAAACTGGCGAAGTTCTGCTTTGCTCAGGCCTTTGAAACTTCGCAAGTTGGCATTTCGACTTACGAAGTTTCGTTGGGGAAAGCGTTTGGAAAACTTCGCAAGTCTAAATAGAAATATACTTTAAAACTGGCGAATTTCTGCTGTGCTCAGGCCTTTGAAACTTCGCAAGTTGGCACTTCGACTTACGAAGTTTCGTTGGGAAAGCGTGCTGGAAAACTTCGTCAGTCTAAATAGAAATATACTTTAAAAACTGGCGAAGTTCTGCTGTGCTCAGGCCTTTGAAACTTCGCAAGTTGGCGCTTCGACTTACGAAGTTTCGTTGAGGAAAGCGTGCTGGAAAACTTCGTCAGTCTAAACGGAAATATACTTTAAAAAACTGGCGAAGTTCTGCTGCGCTCAAGCTTTTTGAGACTTCGCAAGTTGGCACTTCGACTTACGAAGTTTCGTTGGGGAAAGCGTTTGGAAAACTTCGTCAGTCTAAATAGAAATATACTTTAAAAACTAGCGAAGTTCTGCTGTGCTCAGGCCTTTTGAAACTTAGCAAGTTGGCGCTTCGACTTACGAAGTTTTGTTGGGGAAAGCGTTTGGAAAACTTCGTCAGTCTAAATAGAAATATACTTTAAAAACTGGCGAAGTTCTGCTGCATCTGAGGCCTTTGAAACTTCGCAAGTTGGCACTTCGACTTACGAAGTTGCATTGGGAAAGCATTGGGAAAACTTCGTCAGTCTAAATAGAAATATACTTTAAAAACTGGCGAAGTTCTGCTGCGCTCATGCCTTTGAAACTTCGCAAGTTGGCATTTCGACTTACGAAGTTGCGTTGGGAAAGCGTTGGGAAAACTTCGTCAGTTTAAATAGAAATATACTTTAAAAACTGGCGAAGTTCTGCTGTGCTCAGGCCTTTGAAACTTCGCAAGTTGGCGCTTCGACTTACGAAGTTTCGTTGGGGAAAGCGTTGGGAAAACTTCGTCAGTCTAAATAGAAATCATATGTAAAACTGGCGAATTTCTGCTGTGTTCAGGCCTTTTGAGACTTCGCAAGTTGGCACTTCGACTGACGAAGTTGCGTTGGGAAAACTTCGCAAGTCTAATATAAACCATACACATTCACACCGTCGCAAATATTTTACAAAAGCTATAAACCTAATTGCAATGTTTTTAGGCGACTAATTTCAATAAAGCAGGACACTACAGGTTGCCCCCACGGACTTTTAATCTTATAATAGATGCTTTAACCAGGTATATAGAATGCTTTTGCATTTATTTCGCTTAAAAATTATGCAAATAAGAAAATTTTTATTTCCCAGATGGATTTTTGTAGCAGTTTGCCTCCTCTCCATATTTTCAAAAGAAGTTTCTGCGCAAACAATTTCATTAAAAGGTGAATGGAGATTTAAAATAGATGCAAGCGATGAAGGTATCCCCGCCAAATGGTATTCATCAACCTTGCCTGAAAAGATTACTTTACCCGGTTCTATGGCCGAGAATTTTAAAGGAGACGATATTACCCTAAAAACAAAATGGACAGGAAGTATCTATGATAGCTCCTACTTCTTCCATCCGCGATTGGAAAAATACCGTAAACCCGGAAACATTAAAATTCCATTTTGGCTTACGCCAGCCAGGCATTATACTGGAGCCGCATGGTATCAAAAAGATGTAGAAATCCCAGTAAACTGGAAAGATAAAAGAGTGGTTTTATCACTAGAATATCCACACTCAGAAACACGTGTGTGGATAGATGATGTTGAAATTGGCACACAATATACATTTGTGGTGGCACAAAATTTTGAACTTCCAGCCAATTTAAAGCCTGGAAAACATACCATTACCCTTTTGATTGATAATCGGATTAAGGCGATTAATGTTGGGCAGGATTCTCACAGCCTTACGGATCATACGCAGGGAAACTGGAATGGTGTAGTAGGTAAAATGTTTTTACAGTCAGGCTCACCGGTTTATTTTGAAGATGTTCAGGTTTATCCTGATTTGAAGAAAAAATCTGTAAAAGTTAAGATCGAGCTCAGAGGCAGGAATAAGCTTGCTTCAAATGGTAGAATTACCTTATCCGCCAAAAGCTTCAATACTAAAGATATCTTAAAGGTAAAGTCGGTTACGGTTCCTTATCAGCTCATAAATGGAACGGGCATGCTGGAAATTGATTTACCAATGGGTAATAAAATGGCAACATGGGATGAATTTGATCCGGCATTGTATCGTTTAACGGCTACTCTACTTGCTGATGATGGCAAAAAGGATGAAAAACAGATCCAGTTTGGCATGCGTGAATTTAAAGCTGTGGGCAGAAGTTTTGAAATCAACGGTCGACCAGTATTTTTACGTGGAACCGTAAACAACTGTGAATTTCCGCTCACAGGTTATCCATCCATGGATGTGGCAGCCTGGGAAAGAATTTTTAAAATCTCGAAAGCACATGGCTTAAACCACATGCGTTTTCATTCCTGGTGCCCACCAGAAGCGGCTTTTATCGCTGCAGATTTAACAGGGTTTTACTTGCAACCAGAAGGGCCAAGCTGGGCCAATCACGGAACATCTATTGGTGAAGGAAAACCTATCGATCAGTTTATTTATGATGAAACCAACCGAATGAGCAAAAGTTATGGCAATTATGCATCGTTTTGTATGATGGCTTACGGTAACGAACCTCGTGGCAGGCAGGTAGAATATTTAACTAAATTTAATAACTACTGGAAAGCTAAAGATTCCCGTCGCTTATACACGGGCGCTTCCGTTGGTGGCAGCTGGCCCATAATTCCAAACAATGAGTTTATGGTTCGGGCAGGGGCAAGGGGTTTAGACTGGGGCAATAAACCGGAAAGCATTTCTAACTATGCCAAACAGATTGAGCAATTTACCGTACCATTTGTTGCACATGAAATGGGGCAGTATTGTGTTTTTCCAAATTTTGAGGAGATTAAAAAATACACAGGTGTTTACAAGGCTAAGAATTTTGAAATGTTTCAGGAAGATCTAGCCGATCATGATATGACCAGTCAGGCAAAAGATTTCTTAATGGCTTCAGGCAAATTGCAGGTTTTGTGTTATAAAAACGAAATTGAGAAAGCATTAAGAACGCCAAACTATAATGGTTTTCAGCTACTTTCATTAAATGATTATCCCGGACAAGGAACTGCTCTGGTTGGTGTATTGGATGCTTTTTGGGATGAGAAAGGTTACATCACGGCCAAAGAATTTAAGCGGTTTTCTAACAGCACTGTTCCATTGCTTAAGGTTCCAAAATTTGTTTATACGAATAATGAAATCCTTAATGCTTCAATTGAAGTGGCTCATTTTGGTCATGCACCGTTTGTGAATGCCAAAATCTCATGGCGCATTAAGGATGCATCAGGAGTGATTTTAGAAAAAGGAACATTTAACCAAAAATCTCTACCCATAGGCAATTGTATTCAGATTGGAGACATTCGTTTTGCGCTAAATTTGATTCAAAAAGCCACACAGCTAAATTTAGAAGTATCTATCAACGGAACTGAGTTCGCCAATGACTGGAACTTCTGGGTTTATCCCTCCACACTTCCGAACTTGAAAAACAGTTTCTACTATACCAACCAGTTGGATGAACAGGCAAAGAAAATACTGGATGATGGAGGAAATGTATTTTTAAATGCAGCCGAGAAAGTGGTGAAAGGGAAGGAAGTGGTTCAAACGTTTTTGCCTGTTTTCTGGAACACCTCCTGGTTTAAGATGCGTCCGCCACATACCTTAGGCATTCTCTGTGATCCAAAGAACCCAGCGCTTGAAAATTTCCCGACCGAAAATCACAGCGATATGCAATGGTGGGAAATTGTAAATAAAGCACAAGTGATGAACCTTGAAGATTTTCCATCAGGTTTCAGACCAATTATCCAGCCGATTGATACCTGGTTTTTAAACCGCAGGCTAGCGCTGGTAATGGAAGCGAAAGTGGGTAAGGGAAAGCTTATGGTTTCCAGTGCCAACCTATCCCCCAATTTAAAAGACGAGCCTGCTGCCCAACAACTGTATTTTAGTTTGCAGCAATATATGATGTCGGATAAATTTAATCCAAAATATGAAGTTGCCTTTGAAACGGTGAAAGATATCTTTCAAAGCCCATCCAAAATTCAGTTCAATACCTTTACGAAAGATAGTCCGGATGAATTAAAACCAAAATCAAAAAACAATTAAAATTAAAAATCGCCATTGCGAGGAATGAAGCAATCTCAGAGCATGGGGCAAATTGAGGTAAGGAGATTTTTTTTATTGCACTGAAAACATTAACCAATACATGACCATGAAGAAATTTATATTTAGTTCTGCCTTATTAATAGGGCTATCCGCCCAAATACTTTTTGCTCAAAAACTTCCGAATAAAAGTAAGGTGCTAAAGGCCTTAAAATCGACCAATGCTTATTTTATGAATAAATGGCCTGATGCTGGAAAATCCATCATTACCAACAAAGAAAGGCCAAGTAATCTTTGGACGAGAGCAGTTTATTATGAAGGCTTAATGGCTTTGTATCAAATTCATCCAGATCAGGCATATTACGATTATGCTGTGCAATGGGGAGAGAAACATCAATGGGGATTGAGGGATGGTGTTAAAACCCGTGATGCGGATAACCAGGCCTGCGGACAAACCTATATTGATTTGTATAACATCGATAAAAAACCCGAACGCATCAGAGACATTAAAGCTTCAATGGACTTAATGATTTTATCCAATAAAGTAAAAGACTGGACCTGGATTGATGCTTTACAAATGGCTATGCCGGTTTTTGCAAAGTTAGGCAAAGTGTATCAAGACACTGTTTATTACGAATACATGTACAAAATGTACCTCCACAGTAAAGATGTAGAGGGTGGTGGTTTGTATAACGCAAAAGATGGACTCTGGTGGCGGGATAAGGATTTTGTACCCCCATACAAAGAGCCTAACGGCGAAGATTGTTACTGGTCGCGTGGAAATGGTTGGGTAGTTGCGGCCCTAGTACGCGTGATGGAAACCATGCCTAAAAATGCAATTGGCTATGATGAATATTTAAAAACCTATCATGAAATGATTAAAGCTTTAGTGCCTTTGCAACGTGCCGATGGTTTCTGGAATGTGAGTTTACACGATCCAAATCATTTTGGCGGCAAGGAAACATCTGGCACAGCTTTATTTGTTTATGGCATGGCTTGGGGTGTAAATCAGGGTATTTTAGATAAAGCAACTTATCTGCCTGTGATTACCAAAGCATGGAATGCCATGGCGAAAGATGCCGTACATTCAAACGGAATTTTGGGATATGTACAAGGAACAGGAAAGGAGCCAAAAGACGGACAACCGGTGAACTTCACTCATACACCTGATTTTGAAGATTATGGCTTGGGCTGCTTTTTGTTAGCTGGAACAGAAGTATATAAATTAAAGAAATAATGTATTTATTGCTTCTGGTCATTCATCGCGCTGCTGTCATTCATAACACTGTTGTCATTCAGAACGGAGTGAAGAATCTGCAACCGATGGAACACAGGATGTTGAGTTTGCAGCGGCAAAGGTGAGTTATTTGTAGTGCAGTGCTTATAGGTTAGGGATACTTCGTGCCTCAGCATGACAGACCTTTGCTGTCATTCAGAACGTAGTGAAGAATCTGCAAACTATGGAACACAGGCTGTTAAGTTTGCAGCGGCAAAGGTGAGTTATTTGTAGTGCAGTGCTTATAGGTTAGGGATGCTTCGTGCCTCAGCATGACACACCTTTGTATGTCATTCAGAACGGAGTGAAGAATCTGCAAGCGATGAAATACAGGTTGTTAAGTTTGCAGCAGCAAAGGTGAGTTATTTGTAGTGCAGTGCTAATAGGTTAGGGATGCTTCGTGCCTCAGCATGACAGACCTTTGCTGTCATTCAGAACGTGGTGAAGAATCTGCAAGCGATGAAATACAGGTTGTTAAGTTTGCAGCAGCAAAGGTGAGTTATTTGTAGTGCAGTGCTAATAGGTTAGGGATGCTTCGTGCCTCAGCATGACAGACCTTTGCTGTCATTCAGAACGTGGTGAAGCATCTGCAACCGATGGAACACAGGCTTTTTAGTTTGCAGCGGCAAAGGTGAGTTATTTGTAGTGCAGTGCTTATAGGTTAGGGATGCTTCGTGCCTCAACATGACAAACCTTTGTATGTCATTCAGAACGCAGTGAAGAATCTGCAACCGATGAAATACAGGCTGTTGAGTTTGCAGAAAGCAAAGGTGAATTATTTGTAGTGCAGTGCTGATAGGTTAGGGATGATTCGTGCCTCAGCATGACAAACCTTTGTATGTCATTCAGAACGGAGTGAAGAATCTGCAACCGATGGAAAACAGGATGTTGAGTTTGCAGCGGCAAAGGTGAGTTATTTGTAGTGCAGTGCTGATAGGTTAAAGATGCTTCGTGCCTCAACATGACAGACCTTTGCTGTCATTCAGAACGTGGTGAAGAATCTGCAAACGATGGAATACAGGCTGTTGAGTTTGCAGAAAGCAAAGGTGAATTATTTATAGTGCAGTGCTGATAGGTTAGGGATGCTTCGTGCCTCAGCATGACACACCTTTGTATGTCATTCAGAACGCAGTGAAGAATCTGCAAACGATGGAACACAGGCTTTTTAGTTTGCAGCAGCAAAGGTGAGTTATTTGTAGTGCAGTGCTCATAGGTTAGGGATGCTTCGTGCCTCAGCATGACAAACCTTTGTATGTCATTCAGAACGGAGTGAAGAATCTGCAAGCGATGAAATACAGGCTGTTAAGTTTGCAGCATCAAAGGTGAGTTATTTGTAGTGCAGTGCTTATAGGTTAGGGATGCTTCGTGCCTCAGCATGACAGACCTTTGCTGTCATTCAGAACGCAGTGAAGAATCTGCAAACGATGGAACACAGGCTTTTTAGTTTGCAGCGGCAAAGGTGAGTAATTTGTAGTGCAGTGCTGATAGGTTAGAGATGCTTTGTGCCTCAACATGACAAACCTTTGTATGTCATTCAGAACGTAGTGAAGAATCTGCAACCGATGAAATACAGTCTGTTGAGTTTGCAGAAAGCAAAGGTGAATTATTTGTAGTGCAGTGCTCATAGGTTAGAGATGCTTTGTGCCTCAACATAACAAACCTTTGTATGTCATTCAGAACGGAGTGAAGAATCTGCAAGCGATGAAATACAGGCTGTTGAGATTGCAGAACGCAATTAGTAATGAATTTTAGTGATCCATACCTCAACATGACGAAGTGAAAATTTAAAAGAAAAAAAATGAAAATTGCCTTTAAAATGAAACTCAAACCAGGTTTCGAAGTAGAATATAAAAAACGTCATGATGAAATCTGGCCTGAGCTGTCTGCGTTATTAAAAGAAAACGGAGTAAGTGATTATTCCATTTTTTTAGATGAAGAAACCAGTACTTTATTCGCAGTACAGCAACAGAACGGAAATTCATCTCAGGATCTTGGAAGCACGGCTATTGTTCAGAAATGGTGGGCCTACATGGCAGATATTATGGAAACAAATCCAGATCAATCTCCCATATCACATCCTTTAACACTGGTATTTCATCTTGACTAAGTCTGATAAAATGAAAAGATTTATAGCCGCTGTTTTAGCTTGTATGGCCTTCTTAAGCAGTGTGGAAGCACAATTGCCTGCAAAAAAAATGGTGGGATGGCCTAAGGTCGAAAACCAAATGAAACCATGGACCAGGTGGTGGTGGATGGGCAATGCCGTTGATGACCAGAATCTTGATTATGTTTTACAAAAATATGCCACTGCTGGTTTAGGTGGGGTAGAAATTACCCCCATTTACGGTGCTGTTGGTTTCGAGAAAAAATATTTGCAATTCCTTTCACCAGCCTGGATGGATGCCCTGCATTACACGGTTAAAAAAGCAAATGCTTTGGAGATGGGCGTAGATATGAATACAGGAACCGGATGGCCATTTGGAGGGCCGCAAATTAAACCAGAATATGCAGCAACCAAACTGATCATTCAGGATTATAAACTGAATGCTGGTGAGCAACTGTCTGAACCTATAAAGGTGAAAGAAGCAAAGCAGGATTTTGCTACTTTGCAGGCCTTAACGGCTTATGGTCCAAATAAAGAAGTTGAAAACCTACTTACTTTACTTCAAAAAGATGGTAATTTATCCTGGTCACCTAAATCAGGAATGTGGAATATTTATGCTGCTTTTTCTGGAAAAACAAGGCAATTAGTCAAGCGTGCGGCTCCGGGCGGAGAAGGTTTTACACTCGATCATCTCGATCAAAAATCTGTTGATGTGTATTTAAAGCGGTTCACTGATGCTTTTAATCACCAGCCACAAGGTATCAGATCGTTTTTTAATGATAGCTATGAAGTTTATGGCGCCACCTGGACACCAACTTTTTTCAGTGAATTTAAAAAGAATAGGGGTTATGAGCTTGAAATTCACCTTAAAGACCTTGCAAGCCAAGACAGTACGGATGAAAATATTGCCCGTTTAAAATCAGATTACCGGGAAACAATGGATGAGCTGCTGCTGAATAACTTTATTAAAAACTGGACCAACTGGGCGCATGGCTTAAAATCAATGACTAAAAATCAATCGCATGGTTCACCGGGCAATCTGCTCGATCTCTACGGTGCAGTAGATATCCCGGAAACGGAGACCTTTGGTTCCAGTTCCTTTGATATTCCCGGTTTGCGCCGAGACACTGCAGATATCAGGAATGTAGATCCAGACCCGATTATGAGTAAGTTTGCTTCATCTGCAGCCCATACCAATGGAAAAACACTGGTGTCTTCAGAAACTTTTACCTGGCTAACCGAGCATTTTAAAACCGCTTATTCACAGTGTAAACCGGAGGTAGAGCAGCTGTTTTTATCAGGTATTAATCATATTTTTTATCATGGCACCACTAACTCTCCAAAGGATATCGCCTGGCCGGGATGGTTATTTTATGCCTCCGTGGAAATGAATCCCAATAACAGTTTATGGCCGCATGCCAATGGACTTAATCAATACATAGCCCGGTGTCAATCCATATTGCAATCAGGAAAACCCGATAATGAACTGCTAATTTACTGGCCAATTTATGATGTATGGAATAAAGCAAAAGGTTTGGATATGCCACTGAAAGTACATGATGTAGATGAGTGGTTACATCCTACGGCATTTTATAAACTGGCAAAGGATTTATCAAAGTCAGGTTATGCATACGATTTTGCTTCTGATAGGGTATTGAGTCGAGCCACAACTATTGATCACTTACTACAGACATCAGAAAATGCATCACCATACAAAGTCCTCATTATTCCCGAAAGTAAACTGATGAGTTTGGAAACTTTGAATCATATTGTAGCGTTGGCAAGCAAAGGTGCAACGGTTATTTTTCAGCAACTGCCAAAAGATGTTCCCGGTTTAAATGATCTGGAGAAGAGGAGGGCAGAGCTAAAATCGACTTTAGCGGGTTTGGCCTTTCAGTCAGATGCAAATGGCCTTTCAACTTTTAAAACTGAAAAAGGAGAAATTATTTTAGCCAATAATGTACAGCAGGCACTTGCGCAGCACCATGTTAACCGCGAAATACTTACAGACGTGGGTCTGAAATTTATCAGGCGAAAAAACAGCAGCGATACTTATTATTTCCTGGTGAACCATACAGCGAAAGATATCGATACCTATTTAACCGTCAATGCCAAGGGGAAAGTGGTGATCATGGATCCGCAAAGCGGAGCAATAGGTTTGGGTGCGATGAAAGGCAATCAGGTTCGGGTGCAGATTAAATCGGGACAAGCACTTTTCCTTAATGTGTCCAATAAACCTATCCAAAATGGAGTCTGGAACTATCTTAACCATGCGGCAAAACCTATTCCCCTTACCCAGCCATGGACATTGCATTTTACAGCAGGCGGGCCTGTGCTTCCAGCTGATCAGCAACTGGATAAATTAATCTCGTGGACAGATTTAAAAGATCCAAAACTTAAGGCTTTCTCCGGAACAGGTTTGTACACCAGCCATTTCAATTTACCTGCAAAAACGGCAAAAGAATATGTGCTTAGCCTTGGTCAGGTAGATGAAAGTGCTAAAGTATGGGTGAATGGAAAAGAGATTGGGATTTTATGGAGCATTCCATTTGAAGCCCGTATTGGCAAGTATTTAAAATCTGGTGATAATGTCATCAAAATAGAGGTGGTTAATCTCATGGCCAACCGCATCCGGGATATGGATATCAAGAAAATTTCATGGCGAAATTATCATGAGATCAATTTTGTAAACATTGATTATAAACCTTTTGATGCTTCGAACTGGTCGGTAATGCCATCCGGATTGATCGGCCCGGTGTTAATTACGCCGTATAACTAAATTAGTAAATTATCTTTAAAAATATGATAAAATCATTTTACATTTTTACCTTAATTATAGCGTTTTTACATCCCGTAAAGGCACAGGAATATAATATTGTCCGTTATGGTGTAAAGGCAGATAGCACAATCGTTCAGACGAAAGCGATTCAAAAAGTAATTGATAAAGCCTTTGCAAAAGGTGGTGGTGTGATTGTCATCCCGAAAGGAACTTATTTAACCGGGGCATTGTTTTTTAAGAAAAAAACCAGTTTAGTGTTGCAGGAAGGGGCGGTGTTGAAAGGTTCGGATGAGATAAAAGATTATCCTTTTATTCCTTCGCGAATGGAAGGGCAGAGTTTGGATTATTATGCAGCCCTGATTAATGCCTATGGTGTAGATGGATTTAGCATTAAAGGACCCGGTACCATCAACGGCAACGGATTGAAGTTCTGGAAAACCTTTTGGGCACATCGGGAGGAAATGAAAAAATTGGGTAAAGCGTCTACCAATCTTGAAGTCAGCCGGCCACGTTTAATCTTTATCTGGAAGAGTGATCATGTTAAAATTCAACAGGTACAGCTGCGCAATTCGGGTTTCTGGACAACTCATTTTTACCAGTGTAATGACATATTGGTAGAAGATACCAACATTCAATCGCCTTTTAAACCTGTTCCTGCACCCAGTTCTGATGGTATAGATCTTGATGTTTGTAAAGGTGTTATAATCAGAAACTGCTACATCTCCGTAAATGATGATGCCATTGTGATTAAAGGTGGAAAAGGACCTACAGCACATCAATTGCCACAAAATGGAATAGTAGAAGATGTGCTGATTGAGAATTGTACTTTTGGCCCTTCTCATGCCACACTGACTATGGGAAGTGAATGCATACATGCTAAAAACATTACGATGAGAAATTGTGTGGTAGAGAATGATTGTCCCATTCTGAAATTTAAAATGCGTGGAGATACTTTCCAGTTATTTGAAAATATTACCATCGATAACATTTCAGGAACTTGTGGGGCTGTGATTGATTTAAACCCATGGAGCCAGTTTTTTGATTTGGCAGGAAGTGAGGCAAAACCCTTCGGCGTCATTAAAAATATCAAACTTTCCAATATCAAAGTCAAAAGCACAAAATTTGGAGAAATGCAAGGAAATCCACTGGATCAGGTATCGGATTTTAGTTTCCAAAATGTTGAGGTCACCACTCTAAATCCGATGCTTAAGAATAAGTATGAAGAAGTGAAATTCGAAAATGTGGTGGTGAATGGAAAGGCGATAGTTCATTAACTTGCGAAGTCTCAAAGGCCGGAGCGGAGCAAGACTTCGCCAGTTTAAATCCGATCTCTATACATTTCATCTATCGGTTGGTTTCTTATCAACCGTTAGACTGATTTTTATTTAGACTGACGAAGTTTCCCATCGCAAATCCCACTGAAACTTCGTAAGTCAGGGTTACTAACTTGCGAAGTCTCAAAGGCCAGAGCGGAGCAAGACTTCGCCAGTTTAAATATTAAAAGCTTACCAGCCTGGATTTTGCATTGCTTGCTTTTCAGCAGGACTTAATGCATTACCGTTGTTCTTAATCACATCCAGAAAAGATTGCGGAACCGGTCTTAAATAATGTTTACCTTCAATCGGTTTTGCCTCACTGTTAAATGCAGCAGTTCTCGCTACCAATGTTTTGGTACGGGCAAGATCTTCCCAGCGTTGTAGCTCACCCATTAATTCTCTTGATCGTTCATTCAATACAAAGGCAATAAATTTATCGCTTTGAGCAGTTGCCCCAATTTTATCAAAAAATTCCCTATTAGAGTTGAAAATATCTCCATCACTGTTTAAGTGCATAGCCGTTAATGTATTAGTTGTAGTAACCGGAATATTATTGGATTCGAAATAGGTGTTTTTATCTGAGTATGATGAAAGGGCTGTAGCATTGGTTGCCGGATTTGTTTTGTATGAAATACCCCCATCAACATAACTTTCCCTGTTTTCACCATCTTTATAAGCAGCCCGATCTCTTACTTTATTTAAATATGGAATAGCTTGTGCATATTGGCCTAATCGTCCATAAGCCTCAGCAGCGATAAGATAGGTTTCGGCTAAGCGGGCCATAATGCCATCTCGCTGTCCAAATTGAGAAGCCACTAAATTTCTCGATCCATCCATAAACTTAGATAGTGCTACAAACTGGCTCACACCGTAGTTGCCATGTGCATTTAAATAGCTCTGTGGCTGGCCTGCAAAATACCTGACAAACATAGTTGGTTTACGGCGGGCAAGATCAGTAGCCAGAGGATTAGTAGCATTGGCAATCAAAGGTGTATATCTGGTATCGCCGGCATCATTTACAATATATAAAACAGCTTCCTCTCCACCTACAAATTTAGCCTGGCCTACCTGGGCAGGCGTAGGTGCTGTTGCCGCAGTCCATTTTGGTGCACTTGCCGGGTTATTGGAAACATATCTCGTTTTAAAGCTTTTCCAGAATCTGGAATCATTTATCCGGTCAAAAACGTCTAAAGCATAATCTGTAGATTTTAATCGTTGAAATTCACGTCCACCAGCAAGATCACGTACCATGCCCGGAAGCGTTTGATACACGGATGGATAATATAAGTGAATTTGATTGCCATAACGGCCCTGCGTGGTGATGTTATTTGAGAATTGTGCAGCTAAAATTACTTCCTTATTGGTTTCATTGGTACCATCAACAGTGGTGAAGTTCCATAAATCACTGTAATTAGTGGCAAGTGTATAACTACCACTGTTAATCACCAGATCGGCATATTTAATGGCATTCTGTAAATCGGTTGTTTTAGTATCACTATTCCAGGCATTGTTGATTTCACTGGCGCGGAAAAGGTATGCTTTTGCTAAAAAGTGTGCAGCTGCCCCTTTAGATATTCTACCAGTTTCCGTAACGGTGGCCGGTAATAGATCATAGGCTTGTGTAAAATCAAGTATAATCTGGGCATAAACATCCTTTGCAGGGCTTCTTGTAAATTCTTCCTGTATCGTTTCAGAAGGCTCTAACTTTAACGGAACTGCTCCAAATTGCTTAACCAGTTTAAAATAATCAAAGGCCCGCATAAAATAGCCTTCACCCAAACGGGTATTTTTATTGGCACCTTCGTAGTAAACAGGCACATTTTTGATAACGATATTGGCCGAATTGATGCTGCCATACATATTGTCCCAAACGGAGGCAACATCACCCGAAAGTGAATTGAAGTTTCCATCATAAGAGTTAAACATTTGCTCTGTCCGGTCTCCGCCAACCGTAAATTCATCTACGCCATAATTGGTAGTGGTGTAAGCCCAGGTATAGTTGAAATGAAACTTTAAACTCTGGTACATCCCAATCACTAAGCCATCAAGACCCAGTGCGGTTTGAAAATCGGAGGTATTATGTGAGTTAATGACCTCTTCATCTAAAAAGCTTTTTTTGCAGGATGTTGGTAAAATCATCAACCCGCTTAACAGGGCCATCCCTGATAGTATATTTATAATCTTTTTCATGTTATTTTGGTTAGAAGCTAGCGTTAATGCCGAAAACAAATCCTCTGTTAAAAGTAGAGCCGCCTAAATCCGGATCAATCCATTTTACTTTTGAATAAATTAAACCTGGGTTAATGGCTTGTGCATAAATTCTTAACCGGGATAAGGTTAATTTCTTCGCAATCTCTGATGTAAAATTGTAGCCTAGAGATATATTCCTGATTTTAATAAAGGATGCATCCTGATAATTTAAGGCGCTTACATATTGGTCTCCACTGGCACTGGCATAATTTGGTGCCGGATAATCATTTGTTGGGTTAGTTGGCGTCCAATAATCAACCACACGTTGTGCAAAACGACCTTGAAGTGGTTCTGCACCGGTTTGAATAAGGAAATTGTAACGTGCAACAATAAAAATGGATAAATCAAATTGTTTGTAGCCAAATGTATTGGTTAAACCACCTGTCCAGCTTGGATTGTAATGACCCAAAATCTGCCGGTCATTGTTGGCATCTATTTTATAGTCACCATTTAAATCTTTAACCTTAATGCTTCCAGGACTAAATGTAACCCCATTTAGTTTATATTTTGCAATTTCGGCTAAATCTTCAGGTGTATTTTGCCAGATGCCTTCTTTCACAAAATCATAAGCTACGCCATTTCTTTGTCCAATAAAGAAACGATCAATAACCATATCACCATTGTCTAATTTAACAATCTCATCTTTACTGGTAGAGAAATTCAGCGTAGATTCCCAGGTAAAATCTTTGGTTTTAACATTCACGGTATTTAAGGTCAAATCAAGGCCTCGGTTTTTGGTTGAGCCAATATTATCGAAAGAAGTAGTGTAGCCATTAACTGAAGCAATTTTTTTAAGCAAAATTAAATCTGTTGTTTTTGATTGATAAACATCCAGTGATCCACTGATTCTTCCTTTTAAAATATCGAAATCTAAACCTAAATTATATTGTAAGGTTTTTTCCCAGCTTAACAATTTATTCGGTAACGGAATGGGGTTGGCTAATGAAGCATCTGAAGAAACATAGCCGGTTTGGGCTGAACTTCCATAAGTATAAGTTAAGGGTTGTAACAATCCGAGGGTGCTGCCAATATCTACTGATGAGTTGCCCGTGCTACCTACACCCAGTCTCAATTTTAACTGATTTACCCATTTAATGTTTTTCATGAAATCTTCCTGTTCTAGTCTCCAGGCTAATGCTGCTGAAGGGAAGAAATCCCATTTGTTTCCTGCCGCAAGCTGTGATGCACCATCCCAGCGTGCCGATGCCGTTAACAAGTATTTACTGTTAAAACTGTAGTTGGCTCTGGCCATGTAAGAATTCAAGGTTGATTTTCTTAAGTTGGTATCAAAGGCATCTAGACCAGTAATGTTTCCAGTGTTTAAACCATACCAAAGTGAATTGGGTAAAGAGATTTTGCTTCCGGTTAATGAGGAAGATTCTTCCCGAAAGGAAGATGAACTTTGTAATAAGGTTACACCAAAATTGTGTTTATTGATAGTTTTGTCATAATATAACAAATGATCCAGGGTGTAAGCAAATCTATTGCTCTGATTCAACTGTGCATAGTTGTTGATTGATCCCGGTACTCCGGCATCACGGTTAACAGACTTCGCGTCCTGATACCTGCCATTATAAAAATTTGAAAAATCAGGGCCAAAGTTAATACGGTATTTTAAGCCCTTTAATAAGTTTACCTCAGCAAAAACAGAGCCTAAAGTTCTTAGTGTTTTACGAAGGTTGATGTTGTAATCAGCTTCTAAAACCGGATTCTGGATATTGATATCTCCGCCTGGTAAATTTATTCTGTTGCCATTAGCATCAAATGGAATGGCTAGAGGCAGCATGCCGCGTGCGGCGGCATAAATGTTCCCTGCCCCGGATGCACTGGCAGCCTGGAAGCCATAGTTTTGAAGGCCATAGGTTGCCGTAAGGTTTGCACCCATTTTAAACCATTTTACCGGGTTTATCTCCACACTTAATTTGCCACTGTACCTTTCAAAATCCTGGCCCAGTTGTGTTCCTGTTTGATTTAAGTAACCAAAAGATCCATAAGCTTTAATTTTATCTGTACCACCACTTACACTTAATACATGATCTTGTGTAACACCAGTTCGGGTTACCAGATCGCCCCAGTCGGTTGTGGGCACTAAACTGCCATCAAATACACCATTTACCCATCCTTTATCCAAATTGGTGAGCATGTTTGGATCCTGTTTAAAAATCTCTCTATCAGCTGCCTGTGTGGCAATAACTGGATAATTATATATAGGCTGGGTATTGGTACCGTTAACAGCGTTTAAATATGCCGTACGGCGGTAAGCATCACGGCGAAACTCAATGTACTCGCCAGAATTCATCATATCCATTCGGTCGTTCAAGTTTTCAATAGTTGCCGTACCCACATAATCTAAGGTTAACCTTCCGGCCTTACCTTTTTTGGTGGTGACTAAAACCACACCATTGGCGCCACGTGATCCATAAATTGCAGTAGCTGAAGCATCCTTTAAAATATCGATGGATTCAATATCGTTAGGGTTAATCGCCTCGATACCGCCAGCCTGCAAGGGTATTCCATCCACTACATATAAGGGAGAATTACTGGCTGTTAGTGATCTTACACCACGAATTAGAATACTTCCCAATTGTCCCGGGCGCTCATTCGAAGTGATATCAACACCTGCAGCCTTACCTTGAATGGCCTGCAAAGCATTGGTAACTGGTCTTGATCTGATTTCCGCTGCACCAACACTTACCACCGCCCCGGTTAAATCACTTTTCTTTACTGTGTTGTAGCCCACCACTACAATTTCTTCCAGGTCGTTAATGGCACTTTTGATCTGTATGGTTATATTTGCCCGGCCATTTACAGGAACTTCCTGAGTGGTATATCCCACATATGAAATCACCAAAACAGGATTGGTGGTTCCTGAAGGTATAGTGATGGAAAATGCACCGTTTGCATCAGTGGTAGTCACTAAGGTTGTATTCTTAACCTTAACAATTACGCCTACGAGCGTTTCGCCTTTGTCATCTGTAATTTTTCCTTTTACCGTCTCATCAAAATTCTTAATTCCTTTTTTAATGACGAGCGACTCATTTTTAAAAGTAACGGCAGCCTGAGCCGAAGTGCCTACCATCAGCAGTGAAAGGGCAGAGATCCCCATGATCAGGAATTTTTTACCTCCAGATGCATTTTGCCGATGATGTGGCTTTGAATGTAAAGTGAAATACATAGTTTTTGATTATTGATTTGATATATTTAGTTAGTTGGTATTGTATTCTTGTTATTGGCCAGACAAAGGTTTTGAACCTGGCTAATGAGTTAAGTCTGAACTTGCACGTAGTGCATGCATCTTTTTTTAAAAGATTATTTAGTCCTGAATCAATTGAAAATCATACGAATACGTGATCAAAGGTTCTTTGTAACTTACTTGTGATAAAAGATTTACGGCACTTATTTTTTAACAGGAAATAGTTTTGGTTTGGTTGTTTTGTTTTTTTAGATCTGGCAAGCTATTTTGAATTGAATTTCAATACAAAATCATACCACTGACCACTCATATTTGGTTTTTAAACTTTTGGAATATATTTGGTTAATTGTAATTACGAGGTTATGACTTTTATTTTGTTTACCCATCCTGATCTATCCTGCTAAGAGGTGAAATTTCGAGAAATGATTTTTTTCAAGGCCTTTCCCTTCAAGGGGAAAGGTGCCGATAGGCGGATAGGGGTTAATTTACTTCAAGGTCGTCCTTCTCGACTGGAGCGTCTGCCTTTTTCAGGCAGCAGTGAAACGGAGAGATCTTTGAAATCAGAGTTTATTGATAATCTTTATTTACGATTTCAAAGATTCCTCCACCGCGGTCGGAATAACGAGATTTTTCGAATCGAACCTCCCCGCGTTTCAGGCACCCCTCTTTCAGACTATCGTGTTGACACATCTTCTAGGCAAAGTTATTTATGCATTTTGCTGACCAACTTTAATTAAGCATAGGCCTTACCGAAGAACGCCGTCAA
>Ga0247813_10000594_pt1 | contig 32145 bp, 30 predicted proteins | sample UWRJL169409C1_FD_180719 | JGI IMG/M metagenome (GOLD analysis project Ga0247813, IMG submission 180719) | Plant litter microbial communities from Arlington Agricultural Research Station in Wisconsin, United States - UWRJ-L169-409C-1 | ecosystem: Environmental > Terrestrial > Plant litter >... | reverse complement strand
TGATTGACATGCAGCCAATCTTTGTGTGATCTGATCGCAACGAATGCGCTCTTTGCCCCGCGAAATCTACCGGGCCGGCGCAGAATTGACCGGGAGGAAATGCAGATGCTCGACAAGCAACAAGGCTCGCGCCTTGCCAATCTCTGGGACGACGCCAAGGCAGCGGCAATGAACGAAGCCGAGCGGCTTCTGTACCGCTCCAACCTGCTCGGTTCCGATAAACGCATCACCAATTACGGCGGCGGCAACACCTCCGCCAAGGTGATGGAAAAAGACCCGCTCGGTGGTGGCACGGTCGAGGTTCTCTGGGTCAAGGGTTCCGGCGGCGACGTCGGCACCATCAAGATGGACGGCTTTTCGACACTCTATATGGACAAGCTCGAAGCCCTGAAGGGGCTCTACCGCGGCCTCGAACATGAAGACGAGATGGTCGGCTATCTGCCGCATTGCACCTTTAACCTCAATCCGCGCACGGCTTCGATCGATACCCCCCTGCACGCCTATGTGCCCCGCAAGCATGTCGATCACATGCATCCGGACGCCATCATTGCCATTGCCGCCTCGAAGAACAGCCGCGAACTGACGCAAAAAATCTTCGGCGACGATATCGGCTGGCTGCCCTGGAAGCGTCCCGGTTTCGAGCTTGGCCTGTGGCTTTCGAAATTTTGCGCTGAAAACCCCAACGCGCGCGGTCTGATCCTTGAAAGCCACGGCCTCTTTACTTGGGGCGATACGGCCAAGGAAGCCTACGAGACCACCGTCGAGATCATCAACAAGGCGATTGCCTGGTTCGAGACCGAAAACACTGCGCCGGCCTTTGGCGGCGCCGTCAAGCCGGCTCTACCCGCCGCCGAGCGCCGTGCGGTTGCGCAAAAGCTGATGCCGGTCATTCGCGGCATGATCAGCGCCGACGAGCGCAAACTCGGACATTTCGACGACAGCCAGGCCGTTCTCGATTTCGTGACGTCGAAGAACCTCGAGCCGCTGGCAGCGCTTGGCACATCCTGCCCCGACCATTTCCTGCGCACCAAGATCTGCCCGCTGGTGATCTATTTCGATCCGGCAAACCCGGATATCGACAAGACGCTCGCTGGCCTTGAAGCCGAGATCGCCGAATACCGTGCCGGTTATGCTGCCTATTACGAGCGCTGCAAGCGTGACAACAGCCCAGCGATGCGCGACCCGAATGCGGTCGTCTATCTCATCCCCGGCGTCGGCATGATCACCTTTGCCAAGGACAAGGCAACGGCGCGCATTTCCGGCGAATTCTACGTCAACGCCATCAATGTCATGCGCGGTGCGTCCGGTGTCTCGACCTATGTTGGCCTGCCGGAACAGGAAGCCTTCGACATCGAATACTGGCTGCTTGAGGAAGCCAAGCTGCAGCGCATGCCGAAGCCGAAAATGCTGGCCGGCAAGATCGCACTGGTCACCGGCGGCGCCGGCGGCATCGGCAAGGCGACGGCTCACCGTTTGATGCAGGAAGGCGCCTGCGTCGTGCTCGCCGATATCGACGAGGCAGCGCTTGCCTCGGCCCTAGGCGAACTCGGCGGCCGATACGGCAAGGATTTCGTCCGTGCCGTCAACATGAACGTCACTGACGAAGCTGCCGTCGAGAAAAGCTTTGCCGATACGCTGCTGGAATTCGGCGGTCTCGACATCCTCGTTTCCAATGCTGGTCTCGCCTCTTCCGCGCCGATCGAAGACACGACGCTGGCGCTCTGGAACAAGAATATGGATATCCTGGCGACCGGATATTTCCTCGTCTCACGCGAAGCCTTCCGCATCTTCCGCAACCAGAAGGCCGGCGGCAATGTCGTGTTCGTCGCCTCCAAGAACGGCCTTGCCGCTTCGCCCGGTGCATCCGCCTATTGCACGGCGAAGGCCGCCGAAATCCATCTCGCCCGTTGCCTGGCGCTCGAGGGCGCATCCGCCCAGATCCGCGTCAATGTCGTCAACCCGGATGCCGTTCTGCGCGGCTCAAAAATCTGGAGCGGCGAGTGGAAGGAACAGCGCGCCGCCGTCTACAAGACGGATATGGAAGGACTTGAGGCCATGTACCGGGAACGCTCGATGCTGAAGCTCAGCGTCTTCCCGGAAGACATTGCCGAGGCGATCTACTTCCTCGCCTCCGACATGTCGGCCAAATCGACCGGCAACATCATCAATGTCGACGCGGGTAATTCCCAGTCGTTCACACGCTGATCCGGAGAACGACATGACACGGATGATCACAAAAGACGTCGTTGATGCCGATAATGCCGCGCGCATTGCCGATCTGAAAGCCGACTATGACCACCTTGGCACGCAGCTGGCGCGCCGGGGCATCGATATCGGCGCCATCAAAGCGAAAGTATCGGCTTACGGAGTTGCCGTCCCCTCCTGGGGCGTCGGCACCGGCGGCACCCGCTTTGCCCGCTTTCCCGGCACCGGCGAGCCGCGCAACATCTTCGACAAGATCAAGGATTGCTCGGTTATCCAGCAGCTGACCAAGGCGACTCCTACGGTCTCGCTGCATATCCCCTGGGACAAGGTCGATGACCTGACGGAACTGAAGGAAAAAGGCAATGCGCTCGGGCTTGGCTTCGACGCGATGAACTCCAACACCTTTTCCGACGCGGCCGATCAGGCCCATTCCTACAAGTTCGGCTCGCTCAGCCATGCCGACGCCGCAACGCGCCAGCAGGCGGTCGATCACAATCTCGAATGTATCGAAATCGGCAAGGCGCTTGGCTCCAAAGCCCTGACTGTCTGGATCGGTGACGGCTCCAATTTTCCCGGCCAGAGCAATTTCACTAAGAGTTTCGAGCGTTACCTCGAGGCGATGAAGGCGATCTACCATGAGCTTCCGGATGACTGGAAGATCTTTTCCGAACACAAGATGTTCGAACCGGCCTTCTATTCGACCGTGGTGCAGGACTGGGGCACCAACTACCTGATCGCCCGGGAACTCGGCCCCAAGGCCCACTGCCTGGTCGATCTCGGCCACCATGCGCCGAACGTCAATATCGAGATGATCGTTGCCCGGCTGATCCAGTTCAAGAAGCTCGGCGGCTTCCACTTCAACGATTCCAAGTATGGCGACGACGATCTGGATACCGGTTCGATCGATCCCTACCGGCTGTTCCTCGTCTTCAACGAACTGGTCGATGCGGAGACACGCAAGGCGGAGGGTTTCGCGCCGATGCACATGCTCGACCAGAGCCACAATGTCACCGACCCGATCGAAAGCCTGATGAACTCGGCGACCGAAGTCAGCCGCGCCTATGCTCAGGCACTGCTGGTCGATCGCAGGGCGCTTGAAGGATATCAAGACGGCAACGATGCGCTGATGGCGACCGAGACATTGAAGGCGGCTTTCCGCACCCATGTCGAGCCGATCCTTGCCATGTCCCGCTTCGAGGCTGGCGGCGCTATCGCACCGGTCTCAGCCTATCGCGCCAGCGGTTACCGCGCCAAGGTTTCGGGCGAACGTCCGGCGTCGAAGAGCGGCGGCGGCGGCATCGTGTGAGCCACTCGCTATCAGCGGCGGGACAGGCCCTCATCCGGCCTGCTGCCCGCCTTCTCCGTCGAAACGGGGAGACGGGCGAAGCGGCAAACTCAGCAGTCCCCTCTCCCCCGCCTGTGCAGAGAGGGCTGGGGTGAGAGGCATTTGCTGGATTTTCCGCTCCGACGTTGAAATCGCCGATATTTTTGAAAACTTCCCCTTATCGCGAGGCGGTTCCTGCACTAGTTTCTTTCGAAGATACAACGGAAAGGAACCATCCATGGGTATCGAGAGCATTGTTGTCTTTCTTATTGTCGGCGCCATTGCAGGCTGGCTTGCCGGCTTGATTGTTTCCGGTTTCGGCTTCGGCCTGATCGGTAATATGGTCATCGGCATTATCGGCGCCTTCATCGCCGGCGTGCTGTTCCCCTATCTTGGTGTCAGCATCGGCAGCGGCATTCTTGCAGCCATTATCCATTCGACGATCGGCGCCGTCATCCTCCTGGTGCTGATCCGTATCGTCAAGCAAGCTTGACGCATCATGGCATAGTGCCGGTCTGCCGCTCGGCAACCGGCACCTCCACAGCCTTTCTTCTGGAGACATCATGTCTGACCTCTACGATTCCCGGATCGAACAAGCGATTCAATCCTTCATTTCCGATCATCCCGGCATGCACACGCGCGACGAGGCAATCGCCGCCATCCTGATCAACTGGTTCACCAGCCATGGCTATCTGCCGCATGATCAGGAAGGAACACGCCCGGAAAATCTTGACGCATCGAACGACGACTGAAAAGATCGCCAGCAGTCTATCGCCCGGACCATCCGGGCGGCACCCATCAGAAAAGTCGCGCCATCCGATGAGCATCGCTTCCGTCAGGACCTTCTTTGCCGAACACGCCCCCGATATCGCTGTCATCGAACTCCCGCAAAGCACCGCCACCGTGGCACTTGCGGCAGAGGGACATGGGGTCGAACCGGCGCAGATTGCCAAGACGCTGGCCTTGCGGGTAGCAGACGAGGTGATCCTGATCGTCACGCGCGGCGATGCCCGTCTCGACAACAAGAAATACAAAGCCCGGTTTTCGACCAAGGCCCGCATGCTCGGGTTCGACGAGGTCGAGGAGGAAACCGGCCATCCCGTCGGCGGCGTCTGCCCGTTCGGCCTGGCCAAGCCACACAAGGTCTATTGCGACATCTCGCTGAAGGCCTATGACGAGGTGGTGCCAGCCGCCGGCGCGCCGCATGCAGCCGTGCGGATCAACCCGGAACGGATGGCTCTGCTTTCCGCGGCGGAATGGATCGACGTTTCTGAGGTTTAGTCCCCTCTGCCTTTGAATGGACACAAAGGTTTCCTTGAAGTTAAGACGGATGTGACGGCGCTTCGACCGGAGGCGCCGTTTCCATTTGCACTTTCTGACATGACGAGGAGTTGATGACGCAATGAACAGGCTTGTTTGCCCGCTCTTGCTGACAGTCGCCATCGCGGCACCAGCGGCAGCCATGGATCAGTCACTGGTCAAGCAATTCGAAAAGCTCGACCCGCAGACGCGCCTGGAACAGCGATGTGACACGGAAGCGATGTGGAAGATCAACTCCGACAAGACGTCATTCAAACCTGACAAGGTCATTGCCTATACGTTTGCCGATCCGATCGTCGAGGACAACGATATGCGGGCGCCGGGCGCGGTTTTTCGCAGCAATGGGGAATGGTACAAGCTGAAATTCAAGTGCAGCACGGGACCGGACCATATCCAGGTCCTGTCATTCAACTACAAGATCGGCGACATCATCCCGCATGACGAGTGGGACGCGCATTATCTCTATCCGTGAGCAACGGATTCTTGCTGCTGTTGTTACACAACGACGAACAGGACCATGAGGGCGCCGAACGACAGCGCAGCCATGATGTTCAAGAGCGTCTTCATGATATGGTCGGTCATGTCGAGCATCCTCTGATCCGCAGGAATGCGAGAGACCGTCTGGCTCCCGGCCTGCGGTGATCTTCGCCCGCCCCGGCAGGACTATTCCGCCGATTGCGTCAAATCTCCTATCGAGTAACGCACCCAGCAAACGATTTAGGTGCACTCAAAGAGCGATTCTGCTCAAATTTGCGCCTGAAAGGTTAAAATAACGTCATATCGATCTTCAGTGCTGGTGCAATTTGTTAACCATGATCGGCAAGCTAAACGCGCGCGATCGACGGGAACTCACCGTCTCGGCGGCTATCCAATTGAAGATGCGGCGGCATCCATTATGAATGCGGCGCAAACAGGATCGCTGGAAAAATAGTCTGGCGGTGACGATCAGCCATCCACTCTATGGGCGCGGAACAACAGTCAACGCGCGATGGCAGCGCCGCATGGGCGCACGATGTCCGCAGAGCGCGGCAATCGGAATTCTCAGCCTGCCGGCCTGTTCAGGATTTCGGCTTCTGTTCCTCACGCACGGCTTCGTCGTGGTACCAGTTGCTGTAATCGACAGTGAGAACCTGCTTCGGCCGAATATCTGCGATCGTCGCAGACTGCTCGAACCGGCGGCCACCCAACTTCCGCCCACCGGCGGGGAACTCGTAAATCTTGGCCGTATCGGCCGGATACATCATTGCCATAGTGCCTTTTCCTTTTTCACAGCCCTCGGCAGGGCTGCTTGCAAAGACCATAGCAGACTTGCGTGCGATTTGCGCGGATTGATTAAAAAAAAATCAATCCGCCTAAAAAATAGGCCATTTTTTAGGCACGCCATTTTCCAGGGAATTTTTGATTTAAATTTTGGGCGTGTGCACTCAAGTCAAATTGTCGCAAGTTCTGCGCATTTTTTGGACAAAATACTGCGTCTCCCTCCAAAACCCGCGGCAAGACGCTGCGAAAAGATTGAAACCGGCGCCAAAAAGATCAATCTCGCCAGTGACTTCAACTTTTCCCGCCGGGCACAGCTTGGTGCCGCACGGCCCGCCTGTTTTGCGCCTTTCCGCAGAAAATCGGGGTGCGGCTCCGCGTCCGCCGCAAACTGGCATGCCCCGTGCATATAAGATGGCAGCCGTTGGCGGCGCAGCGTAAATGGACTTTTCCAGATGTTGTGCATCATCAACCCATGAGAGGTTAGAAATGACGAAATTTAAGCTCGAGTATATCTGGCTCGACGGATATACCCCGGTCCCGAACCTTCGCGGTAAGACACAGGTCAAGGAATTTGACGCATTTCCGGCGCTCGAGCAGCTGCCGCTCTGGGGTTTCGATGGCTCCTCGACCATGCAGGCCGAAGGCCGCAGCTCGGATTGCGTTTTGAAGCCTGTTGCGATCTATCCGGATCCGGCCCGCACCAACGGCGCGCTCGTCATGTGCGAAGTGATGATGCCCGATGGCATCACCCCGCATGCCTCCAACAGCCGCGCAACCATCCTTGACGACGAAGGCACATGGTTCGGCTTCGAGCAGGAATATTTCTTCTACAAGAACGGCCGTCCGCTCGGCTTCCCGGAAACCGGCTATCCGGCTCCGCAGGGTCCGTACTACACCGGCGTCGGCTATTCGAGCGTTGGCGATATCGCCCGCACGATCGTCGAAGAGCATCTCGACCTCTGCCTCGCAGCCGGCATCAACCATGAAGGCATCAATGCCGAAGTGGCCAAGGGCCAGTGGGAATTCCAGGTTTTCGGCAAGGGCTCGAAGCGCGCTGCCGACGAAATCTGGATGGCCCGCTACCTGTTGCAGCGCCTGACGGAAAAATACGGCATCGACATCGAATTCCATTGCAAGCCGCTGGGCGATACCGACTGGAACGGTTCGGGCATGCATGCCAACTTCTCGACCAAGTACATGCGCGAAGTCGGCGGCAAGGAGTATTTCGAGGCGCTGATGGCGGCTTTCGAAAAGAACCTTCTGGACCACATCGCCGTCTACGGCCCGGACAACGACAAGCGCCTGACCGGCAAGCACGAGACGGCACCGTGGAACAAGTTCAGCTACGGTATTGCTGACCGCGGCGCATCGATCCGCGTTCCGCATTCCTTCGCCAACAACGGCTACAAGGGTTACCTGGAAGACCGCCGCCCGAACTCGCAGGGCTGCCCCTACCAGATCGCTTCGCAGATCCTGAAGACGATTGCCGAAGTCCCGACAGCCGGCAGCGTTTCGGCCGCCGCTTAAGCTCTGGTCGATCCTTCGATACGAGTAGTCATGGCGCCGCCCACTCGTGCTGGCGCCATGACTGTATCTGTTGACCGATTCTTCGAAGGCGGGCCCGACCTGCCGGCCAAGGCCAACGGTGGCCTTTGTCTCCGATACAATAGGCCAATTCCCGCACTGGTATTCCCCCCGCACTGTTACTAAGTTTGAGGCTCAGAGCGCCGAAGATCCTGACGGGGTGTATTCATGCAAGTTCCATCCAGCGCAACTTCCAGCCTTGTCCGCCAAAGCGCTAAGGCGCCACCGAGCGACAGCAGCAGCATCATCGAATGGCTGATGACCGAGACGCGCGACGAGCGCTTCATCGACAATATCTTCATCGATATGTGTGACAGGCTCAATCAAGCAGGGATACCGGTCTCCCGTGGTACGCTGCACTTTCGCATCCTTCACCCGCAATGGCTGGGCGCCCGTATCCTATGGCAGAGAGGGATGAAGGAGGCTGATATCCAGACGTTCGGATACGGCATCGAAGATAGCGACCGCTATCGCAACAGCCCGGTCAACGAACTCCACAGCGGCGCAAAGATGGTCCGTCAACGCCTCGAGCCGGAAGCCTCTGCCAACGCCCCGCCCTATCCGCTCTATGACGAACTACGCACTGAGGGACATACCGATTACATCGCCTGGCCGCTCGAGCACACATTGGGCAAAAACCACATCATCACCTTTGGCAGCGACAGACCGGGCGGCTTCAGCGATGACGACATCGCGGCTCTGGCAGACCTGCTGCCGGCCTTTGCCCTGGTCAGCGAAATCCGCCTGAAGAACCGCCTCGCCCGGACGCTGCTCGAAACCTATGTCGGCCCGCATGCCAGCGAACAGATTCTTGCCGGCGCCACGACGCGCGGTAGCGGGGTTACCGTCGGTGCGGCGATCCTGATCTGCGACCTGCGCGACTTTACCGGCATTTCGGACATGTGGCCGCGCGACGACGTCATCGAACTGCTGAACGGCTATTTCGACGCGATGGCGGAGCCGATCGAGCGGCATGGCGGCGAAATCCTGAAATTCATGGGAGACGGCTTGCTGGCGATTTTTCCTCTCAGCAGCACCCATGCCTGCGGCGATCTTCTCGCGGCGATCCGCGAGGCGCAGGCCGCGATGGCGGCGCTGAACGAGGAGAACGTCCAAAAGGGCCACCAACCTCTGGGTTACGGCATCGGCGTCCATGTGGGTGATGTGATGTACGGCAATATCGGTTCGCGCAGCCGCCTCGATTTCACCGTCATAGGCCCGACCGTCAACATCGCCTCGCGGCTGGAAAGCTTGACCAAGGAAATCAAGCGTCCCGTCCTTCTGTCGCAGGCGTTTGTGGAAATGGCCGGATGCCAGACCAAGCTGGAAAATCTCGGCTCTCATACGCTACGGGGCCTCAGCGAACCGATTGGGGTCTTCGCCTTTTAAACCTCTTGCGCCTCTCCTACCTGTTTGGATAGACCGAACCGAACGGATGGATCACAGGATGCCTCGTTTCGCCGGCAAATTTCGGCGACAGCAGCGGCACGCTTTGTGGCGCCGGCATGGTCAGCTTTCCGGCGGCGATGTAGAGCAGAAACGAGCCGATCTGATACGGGAAGATAACGTCAATTTCCGCAAAGGAGCGCACGAACAGCAACGCGGAAATGCCAAACAGGACCAATGGTTCGAAACCCTGCCTCTCGGCCAGTACGCGTTTGAGATGGCCGAACAGGCCGGCGAGAAACAGCGCAGTCAAAAGAACAAGCCCGATCGCGCCGGTTTCCACCATCGTTTCGATATAGGTGTTGTGGAAATGAAACCCGCTGCGCGAACCGATGAAGAACTCCTCCCACAGCCGTTCCGGTTCGGAAAAGCCCTGTACCCAATAAGCCTGATAGCCGATGCCGATCACCGGGGATGCGCCCGCTGCCTCGATCCCTTGCTGCCAAAGATAGGTTCGGCCCGTCAGGGTCGAGTCCTTGCCGAAGGCGCCGAGAACGCTATCGATGGCGCCACCGTAGATGGCCCCAATCACGGTGATGACACCAAACACCGTGGCTGCAATGAACAGCAACTTCCGGCTTTTGGGTGGAAGCAGCGAAAATAGCTGCATGCCAACAATGATCCCAAGGACTGCCAAGGTGGTGAGAACCGATGTCGCGGACTGGGATGCATAGAGACAATAGGCGGCGAGAAGGCCGATTACGCCACAAATCGGAAGCCAGAATCCGCGCTGCTTGAGCAGGACAATAGCGGAAAAGCAGAAGAAGACGGCAAGCGACGCATAAAACCCGAGCTGGTTCTTGGAATCGAACGCGCCGACGAAGCTGACAGTCCCGTCCAGCGGATCGAAATGATAAACGCCGAACAGCAACGAATAGAGCAGCACGACGCCAGCGCCCGTGACCGAACCGAGCGTCAGTGTTTTCACATCCAGGGCCCGCATGGCAATCAGTGCGCAGATGACGTGGGTAAGATACTGGACACCCGCTCGCGCGGTCGTGCCCGGAGCTGCCGACCAGAAGACGGAGAGCAGAGCGAAGACCGCAAAGGCGAAGATCCAGATATATTTGAGATAGTTTCCCAGAGCCCGCCGGTAGTCGATCAGTACCAGTGGCAGCCAGACGGCATAATAGAGCAGGATAGAGATCTGGCCGAAGGGCCGGAATAGGCGAAGACGAAATAGGAAACGGTGAGCGCGAAAACCCCGTACACGACGTTCTCGCCCGGCCTTACCAAGCTGGCCTTTGCAATCTTCATTCCGGTCGCCTTACTGGGTATTGAGGGCCGGTTCGACCTTCACGACATCGCCCGGCTGCACGGGCGTCCCCTCGTCTGCTGCTATCGTCTTGGGCTTTCCATCTGTCTGGCGCACAATGGAATAGCTGATTTCTGCATGCGCACCGGGCCGCGGCGTCTGCGACGCATCGGCGGACTGAAGCAGCGCTTCGGTCATCAAGTCGCGGCTGGTTACCTGTTTCAGAGAGAGCTTGTCGAGCTCAGCCTCGGTGTTCTGCAGCTCCTGGGCAAGCTGGGCATCCCAGTCGTTGCGCAGGGTGATCTCGTCCTGGTTTGCCTTGCTGACGTCCTGCTTGGCCTTGAGCGAGGCCGTATCGATATCGAGCAACGCTGCCTGTAGATCGGCGACCCGCTGTTCGATGGCCAGCTTGCGGGCACTCAGGGCAAGCCCTTTTTCCGCAAGGGCATCGACACGGCCCTTGTCTTCCACGACCAGCGTCAACTGCCGGTTCTGGGTCACAGACTTTTTGCCGAGCGATTCGATCTCGCTTTGCAGCAGCGCTTTCAGCTCTGCCAGTGCTGTCAGTTGCAGCTTGAGCCGCTTGTCGCGGGAAACCATCAATGACTTTTCGCTCTCTACGAGCTCTGCAGCGTCCGCCACATCCTTCAATTCACCGGGAACGGCGATGTCGTTCTTCTCGGCAATTTCCGCCTGCACCCGTGCACGCCTGACAAGCAAGCGGTTTCGCTCCGCGACCTGCACCGAGGCGTCGCCCTGCGCGTTGATGAAATCGCGCGCAAAGCGCTGACCATTTTCGCCCCGACGCAGACCGCCCCCAAGGCTCACTGCCTTCAAGACGGTCATGTCGGGTGCGAAGGGATATTCCCCAGGCGTCTGTACATCGCCGGCCAGATAGATCGGCCTGTATTGGGCAAGCTCGACGGAGGCGGACGGGCGGTCCGGCAAACCGAACAGTTTTTGAAGCTGCAAGCCGACTTCGTCGGCAATCTCTGATGTTGTCTTTCCAGATGCAGGCAGAGTGCCAAGGAAAGGCAGAGAGATGGCGCCGGATGCACCCACGGTGTAATCGCCACTGATGGCAGACCAGTCCCTGAGCGAGCCTTCGGCGGTCTGCCATTCCACGACGCGTATTTTCAGCCTGTCCATGGCACCGAGCGTGTAATCGCCGGCAAAAGCCGTATGGAGGCCGGAGACACCGATGGCGAAAGCGAGTGCGGAAAGACGAGCGGCACCCCAGGCTTTTCTGCCAAAGGCGGGAAGTCCTTTGCGAAGACTTCTGTTCATGAAAATTCCTCACTTAACAACAAAGCCGATTCCGGCATGACGACGGAAACGGCGCATTCGAGCTGGCGACTGTAATCAGTAACTGCCTCGGGATAGGCAGACAGCAGGAATTGTTTTGGCAACGATGACCACATCGTTGAACAGCGACCAGTTGGTCACATAATGCGTATCGAAGGCGATGCGTGCGGCGTAGGAAACATCATTGCGTCCACTAACCTGCCACAATCCCGTCAGGCCTGGGCGCGACTTCAGATAGAAGACGGCCGAATGTTCATAGAGCTCAAGTTCGTCTTCAACGACGGGACGTGGGCCAACGACACTCATTTCACCACGGATGATATTGAGCAACTGCGGCAGTTCATCCAGGCTCAGTTTGCGTAAAACGCTTCCAACGACAGTAACACGCGGATCGTCATGCAGCTTGCGGGTTGCCTGCCACTCTTCGTATGCCTTGGGATTCTTGTGCAGATGGTCCTGCAGGATCCTGTCGGCATCCGGCGCCATCGTCCGGAACTTCAGGCAATGGAAGAAACGGCCGTTATGGCCGACGCGACGATGCCCGTAAAAGACTTTACCACCATCGGAGAACTTCACCAACGCCATCAAAAGAAGAAAGAGCGGGCTAAAGACGATGAGCGCCAGTGACGCGGCAAAGATATCGAAACCTCTTTTTGATATTCCCCCTATCGGCCGGTGTCCCCCGGATTCGATGGTCGTAAAATACGGCGAGCTTGCCGATCGAGTCGCAGACTTCATGGGAGATAACTCCATTTGGGTTGGCGATTGGTCGGGTCCCCTGAGGGCACTAGGTGTCAATTGCATTTGAGAGTGTAGAGGGAGAATTTGATTTTTAAAGGCAGGATTCCTTTTGATGCCTTGGTTCAGCCCATATATGCATCAGTTAAAAATCAAAGACACATTTGCTAATTCATAAAAAATGATCAACATCAGAATTTATATAAGTAAAGCAACAACAAAAATTTCAAATGAACGAGAATAAATCGATCACATAATAGGAAGTTTTTCAAATTTGAACTCAATAAACTGTTTATTATATTTTAATAATCTAAAATAGATAAATTTATACGGTTTTCCTTCTTCCGCGCAAAAAAATTAATGCACCGCACCATTTTTCCGCACTGCACATTCTTTTATTCAAAACCTCTAAATTTGTAACAAAAGTTGATCACAAACTTCAAGTCGCCCCTGACAGGAGGCGGGAATAGCGACGATGGGGACACCGGTTGTGTTATATATGGCGATGCACCTGTCAAATGTGGCAAAAACCGTCCGCTGCGGTCAATGCGCGCGAACGAAGCAACAACGCGGCCCTCACAGAGCCTCGCTTTGCATGTCGCCGTAGCACCTTCACTCAAAAAAACATCGATTCCACTGAAATAGACAGATGAATTTAAACCCGGGCTAAGAATTAGCATCGTAAACAGCGTGATCACTATGGAACATTCGCGCTTAAACTGCGGTTGAAAGCACAAAGCATGTTCGATATGTTGATAGTAGCCTAAGAGGAGAAGGTGGCTTTATCCATGATATCTGCAAAGCAAGACATAGCCTTGAGGGCTTTTTGATGTTTGCACCGCGTGTTTTCATCAGCATGATCGGGGCACTAACCGTTTTTGCCGTAGCGACCTTTATTTTAACTGGATCGGCGTGGACGGCTGCTTGGCAGACATTACTGTGTGCAGTGCTTCTGCAAGCCGGCTATTTTATCACTGTTCTCATTCTCGTCGCAAAAGAGGCCCATGATCGCCGGAAGCTGGCACAAGGTCCGCTCGCTGCCTCCCCGGCGGCCGGCGACGAAAAAGAAGCGAAGGCTTTGCATGTCTCGAACAATCCAGGGCACTTCAACTCCTGAGTGAGAGATTGAGCAGGAACTGCTCGCGTGGTTTTCTCTGAGATTACCGGCCTTCGCACGTGTGAAAGACCTCACCAAGTCTTCGCATATGCAACATCTCGCCTTGTCGCCCAGCAAAAGCCGACTTAGGTTCGGCATGACAGCGATAAAGGAATGCACATATGAAACCGAATGCTGACGTCTGCGTCATCATCGCCGCAAAAAATGCGGGCCAGACAATTGGCCGTGCCATCACATCAGCGCTGCGAGAGCCCGAAACTGCCGAAGTGGTTGTCGTCGACGACGGATCAAGCGACAGCACGGCTAGTGTTTCGCGCCAGATGGATGACGGGACGGGACGGCTGACAGTCGTCAGCTTTGACGTCAACAGAGGCCCGGCCGCAGCCCGTAACCATGCGATTCTGATGTCGAAGTCGCCAGTTCTTGCAATCCTCGATTCCGACGACTTCTTCTTCCCCGGACGGCTGCACAATCTCCTGTCCCAGTCCGGCTGGGATTTTATCGCCGACAACATTGCCTTTGTCGACGAGGACAAGGCATCGACGGCGCATCTGGCGCTCGAGGCCTTTCCGGCCGCGCCCCGTATTCTTAATCTCAATGAATTCATCGCCGGCAACATCTCAAAGCGCGGCGTAAGGCGCCGGGAGATCGGATTTCTAAAGCCCTTGATGCGGCGGGAGTTTCTGGACAAGCACCGGCTGCGCTATCAGGAAAGTCTGCGTCTCGGCGAGGACTACGATCTTTATGCCCGGGCACTGACAAAGGACGCGCGCTACAAGATCATCCACAGCTGTGGATACGGCGCAGTCGTGCGCAGCAATTCACTGAGCGGCAGCCACCGGACAGTCGACCTCAAGCGTCTGTACGAAGCCGATAGGGCCATCCTGGCACAGACAGGCCTCTCGCCTCAGGTACGGGCGCTGATTGCCCGGCATGAGCGTCATATTCGCGGGCGTTACGAATTGCGGGAATTCCTCGACATCAAACGGCAATCCGGCTCCAAGGCAGCCTTGGCCCACGCCCTTGGCAATCCATCGGCGATCCCGGCGATCGCCGCCGGGATATTCGCTGACAAGACCGATTACTTCCGCCGCCAGCCCGAGGCGGCGCCAGCCGCCCTCGGTGGATCAGGCGGTTTGCGCTATCTGCTGCAACCACCCTCCAGAGCCGTTTGAGTAAGAAGTTCAGAAATGACGTAGTGGCCGCGGCTTAAAAATAGTCGCGGCGCACACCGGCAATCACCTCAAGAAAACGGTCTTTCCGCTCTGCCAGAATATGATCGGCACTGAGTTGCGGTGTGGCGCGCGTCGCCTGCCAGAGCGACAGTGCCGACGGCACGGCCAGAAGCTGTTTTGCGGCGACCCGGAACGAAGTCTGCTTGGGGGACCGGGCTGCGACTATCACACTTTCATCGATCTGACGCTTATTCGGATCGTCCAGCGCCGGCTGATGTGCATCGAAATCGACCCCCCAGAACCGCGCGCCCTTGATAATGGCCTCCGCCCTGCTGGAAACAGGAACGTGACGTGGACGATAGGTGACGCCAACCGTATGGGCCCAGTCGTTCCATTTGAAGCTGTTGATGCTTTTGGAGGTCGTCACGGCCACCCACGGCACCCGGAAGGCATCGGCGAGAATGGCGCCGTGCATCGATTCGGCCATGATCAGTTCCGACTGGGCGATCTCGCGGATGACATCCTTGGCCTCGCCGCGCGGATCAATGTAATGCAGGCCGACCGTCTGGCAGATCACCGGCCACAGGCCGGCAATCGCTGATTCCCAATGGGGAACGAAGCTCTTCTTGTACTTTTTCGGCAGGTTCTTGAACTCATCCATTTCGGCGACCATGACGGCCGGATCGATGATGCCGAGCTTCGGATCGACGCCGACTTTCTGCGCTGTGAGCGGGCCGCGAACGCAGCGGACATCCCATTCCGCACGATTGCTCATGTCCGGCAAGGAGCCGTAGCCGAAGCCGCTGCCGATCACCAGCTTGTGCCGGCCCTCGGGCAGAAGTGCCTTGTTGAGCACCGTACCGACCCCGACGAGAAGTGTTTCCGGATGAACGGCGCGAAAACCCGGGATAAGGAAGTCCCAGAGCCACAGATTGAGATCATCACCGAAATTTCCGTGCTCGGATTCCCAGTAGTAAGGGTCCATGACCGTCTCCTATTTGCTTTACGCAAGGAACTGCAAAGGCGTGACATGCGATGGCATTCACGTATATCGATGGGCGCGGCAAAAAAATGCTGCACCTGCGAAGGCTAGCGTGATAACTTGCCGACCGCAAGCTGGAGCGCACTCTGCAACAGCTTCGGATCACGCCAGACCCAGCGGGCCAGCAGATTGAACTGCGGCATTTTCCGCTGCCTGATAAGCCGGGCTTGGCTCCAGAGAGCCTGCCGCCGGGCTGTATGCTTGTAGGAATGAATCGATGCGATTTCCGCCGGCTTGCGCGAAAAACGCCCTTCCAATGTGTCGAGCGCAACCCAGGTGTTGAACTGCTGCGACAGGAACTGCGGAGAATCGTTATCGATGCTGTGGAAGATGTTGATGCCCTCACCGCGCACAGCGCCCGGCTCGTTGCACAGGACGATGCGACCGGCTGCAATGGCGCAATCGCAGAAGAACAGTACGTCCTCTGCCGCCAGGCGCAGTTCGGCCTCGAAGCGCACGGTCTCGAACAGTTTTCGTCCGATCACCATGCAGGATAGGTGCAGGAAGCTCCAGTTGCGCAGCATCACCTGCGAAAACTCCGGCACTTCCAGAACCAGGGGCTTTTCAGAGAGCCGCGTGACCTTCTCGGTCTTTTCCAGTTCGGCCATGTCGAAATGGTAGTAGAAGGCATCACCGCCCGTAATCGATGCCCAATAGCAATCGGCCCCGAAGCGGGTCATGGTTTCCTGCGCGTTCTGCAGATGATCGGGCGTCCAAAGATCGTCGGAATCGAGAAACGCCACAAAATCGGTTTGTGCCGTGACATTGTTGAGGCCGGTGTTGCGCGCCCCGCCCGGGCCTGCGTTCGGCTGCTTGATCACACGGATGCGCGCCTGCTGCTCGACGCTCAGGGTTTCAAGATCGGTTTCGATCGGGAAAGGCGACTGGTCATCGACGATGATGACATCGAAATTCTGGCAGGTCTGCGCGAAGACGGAGCCCAAGGCCCGGCTCAGAATTCCTGCCTGTTTCTGGTAGTACGGAATAACAACTGTAAACTTCGCCATCTTTTTGCCCCTGCGGTTTTCCTAGAAGGTGCTTCCTGGTTCCTCCCATCAGGTTGCGGCTGCGTATCTGACGCGTCTCCTCTGTCCTTGATCCTCCCCGTCGCCACACAGGATTTACGCCATGCCCCCTACAGTTAACGTCAAATCCGTCACGAGCAATGTCGGTTGGAGCATTTTATCCAAGACAAGCACATTCGGGCTTAAGTTTGTCACGGTGCCAATTCTTGCTCGTATCCTGACGCCGGAAGAGTTTGGCGCCGTCGCGGTGGCGCTCACCGTGGTACAGTTTCTGGCCATGATCGGCGGCGCGGGATTGACTTCGGCGCTGGTCATCCAGCGCGAAGAAGAGATGGAGACGGTCCATTCCGTCTTCTGGGCGAACCTTGCGATTTCCTGCCTGATGGCGCTTGGCCTCTTCATCTGGGCCGACTTCTTCGCCACGCTTCTCGGCGCGCCCGAGGCCGCTTACCTTTTGAAAGTCATGAGCTTCCTTATTCCTCTCCAGCTCGGAGGAGACGTTGCCTACTCGTTACTCGCAAGGCGCATGAACTTCAGCAAGGATGCCGTCTGGAGCATGATTTCCGAATCGCTTGGCGCCATCGTAGCCGTCGTGCTGGCGATTTTCGGGTGGGGGGTCTGGGCCTTGATGGCACAGCTTTTCGTCTCGGCGCTGGTGCGGCTCTGTGGCCTCTACGCCGTATCACATTATATGCCGCGTTTCGTTTTCCACCCACGGCGGGTTATCGGATTGAGCCGGTTCAGCCTGGGCATGATGGGCTCGGAAGTTGCCAACTTCATTACTTTCCAGTCGCCGATGGTGATCATCTCGCGCTATCTCGGCCTTGCCGATGCCGGCGCCTATTCGGCGGCCAACCGGTTTGCCAGCATCCCAAACCAAGTGGTCCTATCGGCCGTTATGGGCGTTCTCTTTCCCGCTTTCAGCGGCATGATGGATGACAAGCAGCGCCGGTCTCAGGCACTGATGTTCAGCACGCAGGTGACCACAGTGCTGCTCGCGCCGATGATGTTCGGCCTCTGGGCCCTGGCAGAACCGGCCATGCGCGTTCTGTTCGGCCCGCAATGGGCCTATGCCTGGCCGGTGCTCGGATTGCTGGCGCTGTCCAAAGGCATTCTGACACCCTGCAGCACCTTCATTCCCTATCTCAAGGGCGTAGGCCATGGCCGGGCACTGTTCTGGTCGGCCATCATTCGCGCGATCGCAACCTGCGCGGCTGTGGCCTATGGCGCAAGCACCGGCACACTGATCAATGCGATGATCTGGTTGTGCATCATAAACGCCGTCACGCTGGTGGGTTATTCCTGGGCGGTGTTCAAGGCAGATGGAACGCCGTTCTTCAAGGGCCTCTATATCAGCACCCGCCCCATGCTGGTGGCTCTGGTGATGGCGCTTGCGGTCCGTTATCTCCTCGATACTTTCGGCACTCTCATGCCAAATCCTATCGTGCAGATCCTTGCAGGCGCAGTTATCGGCGGACTGATCTATACCCTGTTCATTGTTTTGTCGGAACGGCCGCTGCTGATGAGAATCTATCAGCTGGTGAAAAACCGGCGGGCAAGCAAGCCAGTGTGACCTGGAAATGCGCCTGCCTCAAACATTGGGCAGGCGCCTTATTTTGACGCAAGCGCGCCCGCAGCGAGCCAAAATGATAAACCATGGCGCGCAGTTTGAGGCATTTTCCAACTTATTTTCTGCCGCGGAAATTCACCGGAAACAGGCGCTGATTGGAATATCCGGATATTCCGCAACCTCCCACCCACACGCGGTTTTTCCGCAGATATCGCGTGAAAACAGAGTATCCATATATTGGATTTTCTCGCTTTTTCGCCGCGTGCATTGCAGCATGAAGGCGAATTTTTCTGCTGCAGTGCCATATTTTTCGTGACGTCCTGCTCTATCTTCAAGGATGCAGGTTCAAGCCTGCTCTGATTGAAACGACCGCTTCTGGCAGGAAATGGTCCAACATAGGATGCCATCTTGGTTATCGACGCGAACATATCATCGCGGATCAATCTGATGCGCATTCTGCTCATCTCAGGGATTGTTTTCGTTCACGTTCCTTTTGATCCGCAGACCAGCCCGTTCCTCGGCGCCAATGGCTTCGTTGATTGGGTGAGGGTCTTTCTCGGTGACAGCCTTTTCAGGGTTGGCGTGCCATGCCTGAGCGCGATTTCCGGCTACCTCATGTTTCGCCGCGGGCTTGACGCCTTCGACTACGGCAAGACGATCCGCTCCAAAGCGCGTACGGTTCTGCTGCCCTTCCTGATCTGGAATCTGTCCTTTCTGGCCCTCGTTTTGCTTGGGCAGAAGGGTGGTATCGGCTTCGGTTACCTCCCCGATGCGATCAATGCGGCGCCGCGCGATTTGGCAACGCTGACCTTTGCGATCGAGGGCTTGCCAATCAATGTTCCGCTCTACTTCCTGCGGGATCTGCTCTTGTGCATCCTGCTTGCGCCGGTTCTCGGCATCCTGATCAAACGCTATCCGCTGACAATGCTGGCACTTTTCTTCGCCTATGCCGTGTTGCCGATCCCGAGCGGCATCTTCCTGAAGAAATCGATCCTGTTCGGCTTCAGCTGCGGCATCTACGCAAGCCTTCACCAAATCAACATCCGGACACTGGATCGGCATGCTGCATTAATATCCACGCTGTTTCTAACGGCGGCCGTCATGCTGGCGACTGCACTTTACTGGACAGGACCTGACTATCCGGTGTGGATCGACATGCTGCGCAGCCTGACGGCCATCTGCGGCATTGTCGGATCCTGGGCGATCTCGGCGATCCTTATCCGCTCACGGCTCGGCGAGCGGCTTTCCGGGTCGGAGGGCCTCAGCTTCTGGATATTTTGCGCCCATTACCCCTTGCTCATTGCATTCTGGATGCTTTGGAACCGGACGGCGCATCCCGGTCTCTACCCGCTATTCTACTTCGCAACACCCATTCTGGCCCTCTTGATTTTGGTCGCTTCCCACACTGTAGCGAAGCGCCTGGTACCCAAGTTACATGCCGTTTTGACCGGCAGCCGTGCAGGCCATTCTACCTCCGCAGCAAAGCGCTTGACGGAAAACGGGGCAAACCAGAAGGGCTTTCCCGATACCTCTTCTCCAAAGGAAAAAGCGATACGATGACCCAATCGATCTCAAAAATGCTTCTCGTCCTTTCGGCAATTTCCGCCGCCATTCCCGTATCCGCCTTTGCGCAAGGAGCCAAAACAGGCACATCCTTCGTCGACAATTTCGATGGGATCGACCAAAAAACATGGTATATTTCGGATGGCTGGGATAACGGCGATCATCAGAACTGCACCTGGTCGAAACGGCAGGTAGCGGTTCACGATGGCGTACTCGAACTAACCTTCGAACAGCGCAAGGCCGGCAAGCGTGACTATGCCTGCGGCGAGATCCAGACGAAAAAGCGCTTCGGCTACGGGACCTATGAAGCGCGCATCAAGACGGCCGAAGGCTCCGGGCTGAACTCGGCCTTCTTTACCTATATCGGGCCGACCGACAAGAAGCCACATGATGAGATCGACTTCGAAGTGCTTGGCAAGGATTCTGCCAAGGTGCAGGTGAATCAGTATATTTCAGCCAAGGGCGGCAACGAGAAACAGATCGATGTCGCAGGCGGCGCAAATGCCGGCTTCAACGACTATGCCTTCATCTGGGAACAGGGCCGGCTGCGTTACTATCTCAATGGCACCTTGGTGCAGGAGGTCACCGATCCGACGAAAATCCCGGTTAATGAACAGAAGATTTTCTTCAGCCTCTGGGGAACGGACACGCTGACCGACTGGATGGGAAAGTTCGACTACCAGGGTCCGGCAAAGATGCAGATCGACCGCGTTGCTTACACGGCTCCCGGCGAGAAATGCCTGTTTCCGGAGTCCATCACTTGCACGGTCGATTGAGCTTATTAGCAATTGCAACAGGAATGTTGCGGTGCACAAAAAACTGAACTAAGCTCGGTTCAAGCTGAGCGGGGAACAGGAAGTTTTCATGCTGGATGTACTCTACCTGGCACATGATGTGGCAGACCCGGCGATCAGGCGTAGAACTCTGACGCTTGAGGCGGGTGGTGCGAATGTGACTGTGGCGGGTTTCCGGCGCGGCGCAGGCACGCCCGTCGCCAACGGTATCATCGAACTGGGCGTTACCCGGGATGGGCGGTTCGGCCAGCGGGTTGCGGCGGTCGTCAAGGCGGCACTGCTCCTGCGTCACAAATTGCGCGGGGCAAAGAAGCCCGGCATCATCATCGCCCGTAATCTGGAGATGCTGGCGCTTGCCAACCGGGCAAACGCCATTTTCGGCGGCAACGTTCCGATCGTCTACGAATGCCTGGACATTCACCGGCTTCTGCTGCGCAAGGACTTTGCAGGGCGTGCTTTGCGCGGCGCCGAGCACTATCTGGGCCGGAATGTCAGCCTGCTGATCACCAGTTCACCAGCCTTTATCGAGAACTATTTCCGGCCGGTCTCGCGCCTCAAGGCGCCGACGATGCTGTTGGAAAACCAGGTGATAGAGCTTGAAGACACCGCCAGCATGCAAACCGCCCGCCCCCGTCCGCCGCAGCCCGGCGAGCCCTGGAAGATCGGCTGGTTCGGCGCTTTGCGATGCCACAAATCGTTGAAACTGCTGGCCGAATTTACCCGCGCTATGGACGGGAGGTTCGAAGTCGTGCTGCGAGGGCGTCCCGCCTATTCCGAATTCGACGACTTTGACGGCTTCGTTGAAAACGAACCCTTCATGCACTTTCACGGCGCCTACAAGAACCCGGAGGATCTCGCCCGGATCTATGACGAGGTCCAGTTCTCCTGGGGCATCGATTTTTTCGAGGAAGGCCAGAACTCCAGCTGGCTGCTGCCGAACCGGCTTTACGAAGGATGCCGCTACAACGCGGTTCCGATTGTCATGCGCGGCACCGAAACGGCGCGTTATGTCAGCGCCAAGCACATCGGCCTCGTTCTGGGCCAGGCCGACAGCAAGACGTTGTCGGCGCTTCTCGCCGAGATGACGAAGGAACGGTATCTGGCGGAATTCGGCAAGGTCGCAGCCACGAGTTCACACAACTGGATATTCGACCGCGCCGATTGCCAGCGCCTGGTTAACCGGCTCGCAGCACTGAGCACCAGCGATGCCCATGCTGCATCGATGCAAGAGCTTTCCCAAACGCACAGCAACAAAGGTGGACTGCTATGAACACCAATGATCCGAAGCATGGCCGCAGCCTTATTGTCATTCCCTGCCTCAACGAGGCCAAATATATAGAAGCCCTGATCATCAAGCTTGGCGGCGCCATGAGCGATCTCGGCGCGGATCTGGTCGTGGTCGATGGCGGCAGCACCGACGGCACGCGCGAGATCGTCCAGCGGATCTCAACCGTCAATCCGAAAGTTCGGCTGCTCGACAATCCGAAGAGGATCCAGAGTGCTGCGATCAACCTTGCCGTCGCAACACTCGGCGCGGATTACGAGTACATGATCCGGATCGATGCGCATGGCGAATATCCGGACGACTATTGCCAACGCCTCATGGAGGACGCCATCGTCACCGGCGCTGATTCCGTTGTCGTTGCCATGCAGACCGTCGGCTTCAGCACCTTCCAGAAAGCCACGGCCTATGCCCAGAATTCCAAGCTCGGCAATGGCGGATCGAAACATCGCACAGGTTCCATCGGCCATTGGGCAGATCACGGCCACCACGCCCTGATGCGGATTTCGGCGTTTCAGGCGATCGGTGGCTATGACGAAATGTTCAGCCATAACGAGGACGCCGAATTCGATTACCGCCTCAACAAGGCCGGTTTCCGGATCTGGATGACCGACAAGACCAGCATGATCTATTATCCGCGCAGCACCGCGGGCACGCTTTTCCGTCAGTATTTCGGCTATGGCCGCGGCCGGGCGAAAAACTTCCTGAAGCATCGCGCCATGCCGAGCATTCGCCAGATGCTGCCGCTTGCCGTCGCACCTGTTGCGGTTGGCGCCTTGCTGGCGATCATCAATTGGGCTGCCGTCATTCCCTTTGGCCTGTGGGCCGTGGCATGCCTTGGTTATGGTGCATGGATGGCGCTGGGTCAGAAGAACCCGTATGGCCCACTTGCGGCCGTTTCGGCCATGGTGATGCACTTCGCGTGGTCTGCCGGCTTCTGGCGTGAGCTGCTCGACTTCCGTAACCGCCGGATCTCCGCATGACGACAGACATCAATCGCATTCGCATCGATATCGGCGTGTGTACCTATCGGCGCCCCGAGCTTGAGCAGACGCTCAAATCGCTGGCGAAGATGACGGTTCCCGGCAATGCCGAAATCCGGATCATCGTGGCCGATAACGATGACAGTCCGAGCGCCAAAGGACGAGTGGACGCCATGCGCGCCTCCGTGCCGCACACCATCGTCTATGTACATTGCCCGTCGTCGAATATCTCTATTGCCCGCAATGCCTGCCTCGATAATGCCAAGGGGGATTTCCTGGCGTTCATCGATGACGACGAGACGGCAAGTGAAGACTGGATCGTCAGGCTGATCGAAACGGCGCTCACGACGGGTGCGGATGCGGTGCTTGGCCCGGTCAAGGCCACCTACGGCACGGATGCGCCGGGCTGGATGCAGCGCGGCGACTTTCATTCGACATTCCCGGTCTGGGTTGGCGAGCAGATCGTCACCGGCTACACCTGCAATGTCCTTCTGCGTCTTGCAGCGCCTTCGCTTGCCGGACGCCACTTCAACCTGGCGCTTGGCCGCAGCGGCGGCGAAGACACCGAATTCTTTACCCATATGCACCGGATGGGCGGCAAGATTGCTTACGCACCTGCGGCCTGGGTTGAGGAACCTGTGCCGGCCAAGCGCGCCACTTTTTCCTGGATCGCCAAGCGAAAATTCCGCTTCGGCCAGACCCATGGCCGGCTGATCGATGTCGGGACCGGGGCGGCCGGCAAAATCCGTGAACTTGCGCTTGCTGCAGCCAAAAGCGGTTTCTGCGCGCTTGCCGGCCTCATCCTGTTTTTCTCACCTGTTCGCCGTAACCGCTACGCCCTGCGCGCCTCAATGCATGCGGGGGTCGTCGTGGGGCTTCTCGGCGTTCGGGAAATCGAGCAGTACGGTGCAGCCGAGGCGAGGTCGTCCTGATGGAACAGCATCGTCCTGACGCCACATTCATCGTCGCCGCCTTCAAGGCCGGAGAGACGATCGAGCGCGCCATCGACAGCGCGCTGGCGCAAACCGGTGTCAACGTCGAGGTTGTCGTGATCGACGACTGTTCGCCGGATGACACGGCGGAAATCGTCGATGCCTATACCGATCCGCGCGTCCGGCTGATCCGGCTCGACAAGAACCGCGGCCCCGGCGGCGCCCGCAATGCAGGCCTTGCCGCCGCACGCGGGGACTGGATCGTCATTCTGGATTCCGACGATGCAGTGTCGCCGGATCGCACCGCGCGCATGATCGCGCGCGCGAAATCCGCCAAGGCTCAGATCGTCGTCGACAATGTCGACGTCGTTCCGCTGGACGGCCAGATCAAACGGATGTTCGAGGAAACCCAGCTTTCCACACTCGAAACGCTGACGCTTCCGGCTTTCATCGGGTCCAACGTGCTGTTTCAGTCCGAGCATAATTACGGTTATATGAAGCCGGTCTTCGAGCGCCGGTTTATCGAGGAGCATGGCCTGCGCTTCGACGAGAGCCTGCCGATTGGCGAGGATTATCAGCTTCTGGCATCGGCCCTGGCCAAGGGCGGCCGCTGCGCGGTGGAGCCGGTCGCCGGCTACACCTATTACATCCGAAGCGGGTCGATCTCGCGGGTGCTGAAGCTGCATCAGGTGGATGCGATGCTCGCCGCCGATGCCGCGTTTCTCACGAATCATCGGCTGGACGAGGCCTCGATGGCGGCCCAGGGCCGGCGTCACCGTAGCATCGAGGATGCGCGGTCTTTCATCATGCTGGTCGATCAGATCAAAGCACGGTCCCTTTCCGGCGCGGTCAAAACCGCGTGGAAAAATCCGGCGGCAATCCGGCATCTGCGGATGCCCATTGCCGTCAGGCTGCGGCGCCTCATGGCGCCGTTCACTGCAATTCGCCCTTTCGGTCCCCCGCCGAAAACGATGAATAGAACCACCCCGGGCAACAGCCCGCACAAGAACAAAGGATAGTTCTATGGCTCCTATCAGACCCGTTCGCAAAGCCGTTATTCCCGTCGCCGGCAACGGCACCCGGTTTCTGCCCGCAACCAAGGTGATGCCGAAGGAAATGCTGACCATCGTCGACCGTCCCGTCGTGCAATATGCCGTCGAGGAAGCGATGCAGGCCGGCATCGAGCACATCGTGTTCGTCACCGGCCGCAACAAGCAGGCAATCGAAGACCATTTTGATGATGTGCCGGAGCTGATCTCGTCGCTGACGCGCTCAGGCAAGGATGCCCAGCTTTCGGAGCTGGCGCGCATGCTGCCGACCGCCGGTTCCGTCAGCTTCACCCGCCAGCAGGCGCCGCTTGGCCTTGGCCACGCGGTCTGGTGCGCCCGTGATCTGATCGGCGACGAGCCGTTCGCGCTGCTTTTGCCCGATATGATTTCCTACGGTGCGCGCGGCTGCATGGCCGGCCTGATGGACCTCTACAACGATGTCGGCGGCAATGTCGTCGCTGTCGAGCAGTGCGCCCTTGAGGACACCTCGAAATACGGCATTGTCGGTATGGGCGAGAAAACCCGACATGGGTTTGAAGTGACGCAGATGGTGGAGAAACCACCCGTTGCCGAGGCACCGTCCACCTACTATCTCAACGGCCGCTACATCCTTCAGCCGGAAATCTTCTCGATTCTTGCGCACCAGCAGCGTGGCGCCGGCAACGAAATCCAGCTGACCGATGGCATGCTGCGCCTGTCGGCAGACCAGTCGTTCCACGCGCACCCGTACGAAGGCCGGACCTTCGATTGCGGCTCCAAGCAGGGCTTCATCGAAGCCAACGTCGCCTTTGCGCTGGCACGCGCCGATATTGGCAATCTCGTGTTCGAATCCGTTCGCGAGATGGTCCTGTCGCACGAGCAGGCGATGCAGGCTGCCTGAAAACGATGATTTTCAGCCAGTTTGACGCTGGCAGCAAATCCGGTCTCACCCCTGACGTTATTCTGGGGTGAGATCAGTCCGCAAAAAATGATCTGGAGACCGAGCGGCCCATGAATCAAAGACCTCTTCCGTTGAACACTGTCCCATCGCTGCGAGGCGATGAGTCTGACTCGTTCATCGATCTGAACCGGCTGACCGCGATCGCGTTTCGCCGTTCAAGGGTCGTGGCCGCTTGCGTCATCGCCTGTTTCCTTGCCGGCTCCATCTATCTGCTGCTTGCGACACCGATCTATACGTCGCAGACACAGATCCTGCTCGACGATAACCTGTCGAAATATGCCGAAGAAACCCCCTCGCCGCAGAACGCACAGCTGGCCGACACGCAGCTTTCCAGCGCCGTGGAAATTCTGAAATCGGGTGAGCTGGCCTTGCGCGTCACCGATGCGGAAAATCTCGGCGAAAACGGGACCATTCTCAATCCACCGCAATCGCTGATGTCGATGGTAAAATCCATGCTTCGGCCGCTCGCTGGAATCTTCGCGACCCCGCATGAGCTTTCCGCAGAAGCCGTGCGCAACGGCAAGCGTGAGACAGCGGCCGCCTATATCCAGCAGGCACTGACTGTCGAGCGAGTGGGCAGAAGCTCCGTTGTCGCGCTGTCCTACAAATCGACAGATCCGCGGCTTGCGGCCGTCGTCACTCGTGCCTACGCAAACGCCTATCTAACCGACCAGCTGAATGCGAATTTCGACGCCACCGAACGCGCTTCCGTCTGGTTGCAGGAGCGGCTGACAGACCTTCGCCAGCGCGCGCAGGCCGCTTCCCTCGAGGCGGAAAAATTCAAAGCCGAAAACGGCCTGACCTCGGCGCGCGGCGAACTGATGTCGGAGCAGCAGCTGTCCGATCTCAACAGCCAGCTGATCGTTGCGCAGGCGGACAGCGCCAGCGCGTCCGCCCGCTATAACCAGTTCAAGTCGATCACCGATCAGGGGGCGGAGAACGCCGTCAACAATGCGACGATTTCCTCGAACCAGACCGACAACTCGGTTATTCAGGATTTGCGGACCCGCTATCTGGCTGTCAGCAAGCGTGAACAGGTCATCGTCCAGAACTTCTCTGCCGACCATCCGCAGGCGGTCGCGCTCCGCGCTGAAAAATCGGAACTTGCCGGCCAGATTTTCCGGGAACTGCAGCAGATTACCGGCAGCTACCGTAACGAAATGGAAGTCGCCAAATCCCGCGAGGCGTCGCTGCGCAAAAGCATTGAAGGCGTGATCGGCAACAACTCGGAGGCTAACCGCTCGCTGGTGCAACTGCGCGAACTGGAACAGCGGGCAACTGCACTGAAGACGCTCTATGAATCCTATCTCGGCCGCTTCGAGGAGGCGGCCCAGCAACGCTCCTTCCCGATTGCAAAAGCCCGGATCATCTCCGATGCCGGCATCCCAATCTCACCATCCAGCCCGAAGCGGACGATGGTGATTGCGCTCTCCATCGTGCTGGGCTTCATGCTGGGTGCTGTCATTGCCGGCCTTCAGGAGTTCCGCGAGCGTTTCTTCCGGCTGGAGGAGGATATCCGCTCCGTTCTCGGGCACAAATCGCTCGGCTACCTGCCGTTGGTCGGGAAGAAGACCGTCAGCATGTGGAGCAAGACGCGGGAGCGTCTTTCCAAACAGGAACCGGATAAAACAGACACGCCGGCCGACGCGGACATTCCGCTGACGCGGATGACAAGGATTGCCGTCGATTCGCCTCGATCGGCCTTTGCCGAAACGCTGCGCAATGCCAAGCTTGCCAGCGATGTCATCCTGCAGGGTCGCCCCAACCGGGTGATCGGTGTCGTCTCGGCGCTGCCGGGCGAAGGGAAATCAACCATCGCTGCGAATTTCGCCGGGCTGCTCGCCGCCAGCGGTAAACGGACGTTGCTGATCGACGCCGATATCCGCAATCCGGCAATCAGCAAAATGATCTCTCCGCCGCCGAAAACGGGTTTGGTGGAAGCTGTTCTTGGCGAAGAGGAATGGACCGCCGGGCTGAGGGTCGATCCGCAGACCAGACTTGCGATCCTGCCTATCGCACCCCGCGACCATCTCTACCACACCAACGAACTGCTTGCCTCGCAGGGCATGGAAGCCCTGATTGCCAATGCCCGCAAGAGCTTCGACTATGTCATCGTCGATCTTGCGCCGCTGGCTCCGGTCATCGACGCCAAAGCATTCTCGCCGTTTGCCGACGGCTTTCTGATGGTCATCGAATGGGGCAAGACGCCGGCCCGCCTGGTTCGCGACGTGCTGCAATCCGATCCGCAATTCAACGCCAAGATCCTTGGCGTCATGCTCAACAAGACGGATATGGACGAGCTTGGAAAATACAGCGATTTCGGCGCGGCGGAAAAATATCGCAAGAGCTACGAGAGCTATTATATCGAACAGCCATTGAAGACCGCGCGCTGAGGGGGCCCTCTCAGCGCAGGCCGGGCTGACGCTCCGCATCCAGCCCGAAGATCGCCACAAGCACCATGAGAAAGACCACGGCGGCAATGGCGACGGCACATACCAAGCAAGCGACCAGATATTCGAGAAGGCAGGGGATAAAAAGCAGGGCACGGACAAAAGCGGGCTTCGATCGCGCCCAGCCACCCATGCCATTTCTCATATAGTTTTCGAAACGATGTGAGATGCTCGTCATGCGCAGATCGCTCCGTCGGTTCGGTCAACCTTTAGAAAAAATTTACCAAAAATGGGAGGCAAGCGCAACCGATGCCCGCCCCTCAAATCTGTTAGGAGCGGTGCTCTTGCGGGTTATCTTCCGTCTGACGATCCTACCTTGCATCATGAAAAATGATGCCGATGGTATGGCGCATGCCGGAGCGAATACGGCTGACACCATGCCGCAGATTGACCCTATAATTGCCTCTCCCGCCCTGGACCGGCCGATTATGGACCGCGAATGCGACGGCATCGCCCTGGCGTAGCGGCACGACCTCGGCACGGCTCTGCATGCGCGGCCGTTGTTCCGTCAGGACGAATTCCCCGCCGGTAAAATCCTCTCCTGGCTCAGAAAGCAGGATCGCCACCTGGATGGGGAATGCAAGGTCACCATAGAGATCCTGATGCAGGCAATTGAAATCGCCGGGGACATATTGCAACAAGAGCGGCGTCGGCCGGATCTGGCCGGCATCGCGGCATTGTTTGAGGAACGCCGCATGCTCGGCCGGATAGCGTTCAGCCATGCCCATGCGCTCGCTCCACAGGTTGGCGACATCTGCAAGCCGCGGATAGAGCGCTGTGCGCAAAGCTCCGATGAGGTCCGGCAGCGGATATTTGAAATAGCGGTACTCACCCTTGCCGAAACCATGGCGGGCCATGTGGATGTGGCTGCGGAAGTGTTTTTCCTCCTGGTAGAGCCCGGCGATCTGCCGGCATTCCTCGGGCGACAGCAGCTTTTCGAGGACCGCGCAGCCGAAGCCGTTGAGCCCTTCGCCGAGCTGGTTCCATTCGTATCGGGCCACACGCGCCTCAGCGGACAGCGCGGCAGAAACTGGCGGAGTTGTCGAATGCGCATTCATGGCAAAGCCTCCTTTGTGGCGACGTCGGATGCTTCCTTGAATGACGGCTTGAGCTGCAGGTCGCCACCCGTTTCCTGCGCAATCTTTTACAGCGGCGAAGAGTTTCGTAAGATATTACTTACATTCCAACAACACAGGCGCCCCCCGTCAACCCCGCACCCGCAGCAGTCAGCAGCAGTTTTTCTCCGGGCATGAAGGGAGAGGCCTGATGGGCAAGCGAGAGGGAAAGAGGAATGGTCGCAGCCGACGAGTTTCCGTACGTATCGATCGTGCGGACGGTTTTTTCTGGCAGAATGCCGAGATCGCTGCAGACGGCATCGAATATCCGGGCATTGGCCTGATGCGGAATGAACCGGTGAATATGCATGGCGCCGATCCCTGCATGGTCCAGAGCCCGGCGCGCGCAATCGCTCATCATCCGGACGGCTTGCGTAAACATTTCCCGTCCATCGCGCATCGTCATCAGGCAATCCTGTGCCGCCATATCAGCGGTAAAAGGACGATTGCTGCCGCCGGCCGGGATCGAAATCAGGTCGTAACGGCTGCCGTCTGCGGCGAGATCGACACCCAGCAATCCGGTTTCCGTATCCTGCGAGGGCATCAAGACGACCGCACCGGCTGCGTCGGCGAACAGGACGGAGCTTGCGCGTTCGGCAGGATTGATCCGGCGGCTCAGAATATTGGCGGCGACAACTAGGACCGGTCGGCCTTGAGCTCGCACGAAGCCATCGGCAAGCGTCAACGCATAAAGAAACCCGGAACACGCCCCGGCAAGATCGATAGCACCGGAATTTGCCAATCCAAGGTGATGGGCGAGCAGCGGCGCCGATGGCGGCAAAAGATGATCGGGCGTCGAGGTGGCGAGCAGCGTCAGGGCGATGTCTGCCCCCACGATACCCGCGTCCTCGATTGCCGCCTCGCCTGCCTTGGCCGCAAGCCCGGATAGCGTGTCGCCGGGCGCTGCCCAATAGCGCGTCCTGATGCCGGTCCGGCGTTCTATCCAGCCCGGTTCAAGGCCGATCCGCCCTTCGATTTCGGCGTTTTCGACACGCCTAGCCGGGACGCAGTGACCGAAGCCGGCAAGACGGGATGAGCGGGCGCTTCTCACAGGCGGCCCGCTTCAAACCAAGCCGCCGCCTCTTCGATCGCATCATAGGCCCGGTCGAGTTCGGTAGCAGTGACGCAATAGGGCGGCATCAGATAGATGACGTTGCCGAGCGGTCGGATCAGCAGTTTTCGCTCGCGGAAGAAGGCCCTGAGCTTCGGGCCAACGTCGGCCAGATATCCCGCGCTCGGAACCGTGAGATCGAGTGCTGTGATCGTGCCGATCTGGCGGACATTGCGAAAGCATGGATTGGTCTCAAAGCGTGTCAGCCTCTCCGTTTGCATCACTCCCAGCGACCGGAGGCGCTCGTGCACCGGTTCGGTTTCCCAGACAGCCAGATTGGCGACGGCGGCGGCGCAAGCAATCGGATTGGCGGTATAGGAGCTGGAATGAAAAAATGTCTTCCGGCGGTCTGTCGACAGATGCGCCTCGAAGATTTCGGCGGTGCATAAAGTGGCGGCAAGCGGCAGAGCGCCACCGGTCAAACCCTTGGACGTGCAGAGGATATCGGGCGACACGCCTGCCTGTTCGCAGGCAAACACGCTGCCGGTACGGCCCCAGCCGGTCATCACCTCATCGGCGATCAGCAGAGTGCCATGCCGTTCGGCAATCCGCTTCAGTTCGCTCAGCACTGAGGTGGGATAGGTCAGCATGCCGCCTGCCCCGAGAATAAGCGGCTCGATCAGCAAGGCCGCGACATCGCCGGATGCGCAGAACCGCTCCAAGGCATCCAGCGTCTTCTGCTCATGGCCGAGGGTCGGAAACGGCAGGCGATCAACGCCGAACAGCATCGGCTCATAGGCCGCGTTGAAAACACCGCGCTCGCCTGCCGACATCGTGCCGATCGTGTCGCCGTGATAACCGTGCTCCAGAACGCAGATGCGGCGGCGCGGCGCTCCGGAATTGTGGAAGAAGCCGAGGGCCATTTTCAGCGCGACTTCGACGCAGGTTGATCCGCTGTCGGAATAGAATACATGCGCAAGCCCTGGAGGGGCGATCCTCAACAGGCCGCGTGCCAGTTCCTCGGCCGGTTCATGGGTGTATTCGGAAAAGATGATCTGGTCGTAACGTTCGCATGCGGCCTGAATGGCCGGCATGATCGCTGGATGCCGGTGGCGATGCGTGATCACCCACCAGGAGGAGATGGCGTCCAGAATGCGCGATCCGCCATCATCGATCAGGCATGCGCCGTCCGTCTGGAGGATGCGCCTCATCGCCGGTTCCAGCGCGTGCTGGGTAAAGGGGTGCCAGACAGGCGAGTTCATGGCGTCCTCCCGGTGAACGAGGAAAGAGGAAAGTTTTCCGGGAAGGCATGGCCGAGGCTTTCCGGCGTCAACGGATCGAGACGCGGCAGGCGGCCGAGAATGCGCACCCGGCCCATCGCGGCGATGATGCGTTGAGTTTCGGTCTGTTCATCACCGATGAACGCAATTCCGAAAACCGGAATAGCGCGGGAGCGCAGCGCTTCGAGTGACAGCAGCGTATGATTGATCGTGCCGAGCCCGGTGCGGGCGCAGAGGATGACGGGGAACTGCCAGCGCGCGAAGACATCGGCAAAGACCTCCGTTTCCGTGAGCGGCACCAGCAAGCCGCCAGCACCCTCAATGACGAGAGGCGCGTCCG
>Ga0247813_10000592_pt1 | contig 32168 bp, 30 predicted proteins | sample UWRJL169409C1_FD_180719 | JGI IMG/M metagenome (GOLD analysis project Ga0247813, IMG submission 180719) | Plant litter microbial communities from Arlington Agricultural Research Station in Wisconsin, United States - UWRJ-L169-409C-1 | ecosystem: Environmental > Terrestrial > Plant litter >... | reverse complement strand
ACCTATGGCGGCTATTCCAAACACCTCGTCGTGCGTCAGGAGTTCGTGCTGTCGGTGCCCGCCGCCCTCGATATCGCAAAGGCCGCACCCCTGCTGTGCGCCGGCATCACCACCTGGTCGCCGCTCAAGACCTGGGGCGTCAAGGAAGGCACGCGCGTCGGCGTCATCGGTCTCGGCGGGCTCGGCCATATGGCGGTCAAGCTGGCGGCCGGCCTCGGCGCCCATGTCACCGTCCTCAGCCGTTCGGCCGACAAGGAAGCCGACGCGAGGGAACTCGGAGCCCACGAACTGCTGGTATCCTCGGACGCCGCCGCCATGAAGGCCGCCGCCAACAGCCTCGACCTGATCATCGACACCGTCCCGGTCAAGCACGACCTCAACCCCTATATGCTGCTGCTCGACATCGACGGCACGCTCGTCATCGTCGGCCAGTTGGGGCCGATGGAGGAACTCTCGACCCTGCCCCTGCTGATGGCCCGGCGCCGCGTTTCCGGTTCGCCCATCGGCGGCATCCGCGAGACCCAGGAGATGCTCGACTTCTGCGCCGAGAAGAACATCCATCCCGACGTTGAAATGATCCGCATGGACGAGATCAACCACGCCTTTGACCGCATGGAAAAATCCGACGTCCGCTACCGCTTCGTCATCGACATGGCCTCGCTGGAACAGCCGGCATGAAGACCCGTACCCTCGGATCCTCCGGCCTGACGGTCTCCACCCTCGGGCTCGGCTGCATGGGCCTCAGTTTCGGTCTCGGCGTGCCCGTCGAACGCGCGGACGGGATCGCCCTGCTGCGCGGCGCCGTCGAGCGCGGCGTCACCTTCTTCGACACCGCCGAATGCTACGGCCCGTTCGCCAATGAGGACCTGCTGGGCGAGGCGCTCGAGCCGGTCCGTGACCAGCTCGTCATCGCCACCAAGTTCGGCTTCAAGGGCGGCGTCGTCGCCGACGGTCTCGACAGCCGTCCCGAAAACATCCGCGCCGTCGCCGAGGCCTCGCTTAAGCGCCTGCGCACCGATGTCATCGACCTGTTCTATCAGCACCGCGTCGATCCTGACGTGCCGATCGAGGACGTCGCCGGCACGGTCAAGGACCTGATCGCAGAGGGGAAGGTCAAGCATTTCGGTCTGTCCGAAGCCGGCGCCGCCACCATCCGTCGCGCCCACGCCGTCCAGCCCGTAGCCGCCCTGCAGAGCGAATATTCGATGTGGTGGCGGGAGCCCGAGGCCGAAATCCTGCCTACGCTGGAAGAGCTTGGCATCGGCTTCGTGCCCTTCAGCCCTCTGGGCAAGGGCTTCCTGACCGGAGCGATCACTGCGGACACCCAGTTCGACAAGGCGGATTTCCGCAACAGCGTGCCCCGCTTCGCGGCCGAGGCCCGTCAGGCCAACGCCCGTCTGGTCGAGGCCGTCACCGCCATCGCCACGGCGAAAAGCGCGACGCCGGCCCGGATCGCCCTCGCCTGGCTGCTGGCGCAGAAGCCGTGGATCGTCCCCATCCCCGGCACCACCAAACTGCACCGGCTGGAAGAGAACCTCGGCGCCGTCGACCTGACGCTGACCGCGTCGGACCTCGCCGACATCCAGACGGCTCTCGACGCCATCCCGATCCAGGGCGACCGCTACAACGCCGCGAACCAGGCGCGGGTAGGCCGCTGACCGCCACACCGGGGCCGCCGGCGCAGCGTCGCCGGAGCCTCGGGAAACCTTTCTCGTCACCCACCGTTCTTCCCGGCTCAAGGCCATCGCCGGAAAGAAACCCCCATGACCAAGATCAAGACCCTGACGGCCCTCGCGGCCGGCGCCATCGTGTTCTCGACCGCTGCGACCGTCGTCCAAGCCCAGACGCCCTATGGCTCGACCAGCTCCCAAACCCAGGGCACGAGCCAGCAGGATACGTTCGGCGCCATTCTCGGCGCCCTGTTCGGAGCCAACGGTTCGTCGCTGGACGCCGACTGGATCCGGGGCCGCCGCCCGCTGAACACCGGCCGCGCCCAGTTCGAGACCCGCCTGACCACCGATGTCCGCTCGGGCGCCCTGTCCTCGACGACGGCCACGCGCCTGCGCGCCGACTATGACAGCCTGGTGCAGCTGGAGACCCAGTACGCCGCCGACGGTCGGTTCACGACCCAGGAGCGCAGCGATTTGAACCAGCGCTACACCGCCCTGACCCAGCGCGTGAACGCCGGGAACTACGGCGACGAAGCCGATCGCGGCGCCTCGGTCGCCGAGGGTCGCGCCGATTTCGAGGCGCGCGTCGCCGCCGCCGTCACCGCCCGCCGCCTGACCCGCACCGAGGCCACCCGCCTGCGGTCAGACTACGCCGCCCTGGTCCAGACCGAGGCGACCTATTCGCGCGACGGCCTGAGCACGCGCGAGCGCGACGACCTTGAGGCCCAGCTGGATGCGCTGGACGCCCGCGTCGGCGACGGTCCCGCCTATGGCGGCGGCGGCTCGACCACCCCCCTGCCCAACCGCACCCGCCTGGCGAACATCGACGCCGCCCTGTCGACCGGCGAGCGCTCGGGCGCGATCAACCGCACCGAAGCGGCCGACATCCGCGTCGAATTGGGCGACCTGACCCGGTTGGAAGCAGCCTACGCCCGCGCCGCGCCAAGCCGCGACGACACGGACTATCTGATCCGCCGCCTCGGCGAGCTGGAAGTCCGCGCCCGGGTCAGCATCCGCCGCTAGACCGCCTCACCTGCCCCGGTCGCCAGCCCCGGTCACCTGCAAAGCCTTCCACTTTCGGCCTCAAGATGCAGGTGGTCGTGGTGGAGGGCGTTGTAGTCCGGCGACAGTGTCGTGCCGAACACTTTGCAAGCGTCGTCGCGGATGCGGTGCAGGAAGCGGCCCTCCGGCGTGTCGGTGTTCCAGTCCCGGGTCACCGTGATCCGGCGGCCGTCCGACAGCCTCACCCCGGCGAAATCCAGCGCCGCCGCCCGCGAATGGGCGCTGGGCCGGTTGCCGGCCTGACTGTTCACCGGCCGGCAGGCGTAGACCCCCATGTGATCGATCTGGTCAACGCCGGCCCCGAGGATTTCGCGCGCCGCCGGCTCCACCGACTGCCGCCGCCAGACGCTGATCGCGGCGGCGAGAGCACAGGTCGTCGTCGGGTTCGCTGGCGCCATCCGCGCCCGCGTGCCGTAATCCGGTCCCAGCACCCCTGCCTGCGTTAGGCCGCAGGTCTCGGAGTTCATCCGGTCCGGCGTCGGGCTGAAGGTCACTCGCGCCGCGCCCAGCACCGCCGCGCATGTCTGCAGATCGCCCGTCGCCCGCTGCAGCCGCCCAAAGGTCCCCGCATCGATCGGCCGGTCGATCAGGTTGTCCCCCGACGACGTCGGAGTCTGCGCCGGGATATACGGCCGCGGCCCGGTCGCCTGCCCCGGCCCGGGCGCGTCGGGGATCAGCCGCCCGCATCCGGCCAGAGCCAGACACGCCATCACGATCGCCGGGAGGATTCGCATGACCGAAGTCTGCCACCGCGCGAGCGATTCGACTCCCCCTTCCACATCCCGACTTGCTGCCGCCCTGCCGTCAGCAACCCTATCCCGCGCCGGGCGCTCTGACTGGCGTCCCCGGCTTGCAGGACCTACATTCCGTTCATGAACCGTTCCTCGACCCCCAAAGGCTCGGCGCCCGTCATCAAGAAGCCGGTGCACATCCCGAACAAGGGACTCGCCGAGGCGCCGTCGGCCTTCCTTCGCGATGGTGACGGTCTGGCAGGGCCCCTGCCCAAGGCCATGAAGAACATGCCCATGTTCGCCCCGGTCACCGGGCCGCGCCTGACGCCCGAGGAGGCTCCCACCAGCCCCGGCGACTGGGTCCCGCACCGTCCCGACCGCCCAACCAAGTCCGAGGTCGGCCGCAAGAACAACCGCTTCAGGCTGGAGACGAAATACACCCCCGCCGGCGACCAGCCCGCCGCCATCGCCGAACTGGTCGAGACGGCCAGGGGCGGCGAGCGCGATCAGGTCCTGCTGGGCGTCACCGGCTCCGGCAAGACCTTCACCATGGCCAAGGTCATCGAACAGACCCAGCGCCCGGCCCTGATCCTGGCCCCCAACAAGACCCTCGCCGCCCAGCTCTATTCTGAGTTCAAGAGCTTCTTCCCCGACAACGCCGTCGAATATTTCGTCAGCTACTACGACTACTACCAGCCCGAGGCCTACGTCCCCCGGACCGACACCTATATCGAGAAGGATTCCTCGATTAACGAACAGATCGACCGGATGCGCCATTCGGCGACGCGGTCGATCCTCGAGCGGGACGACGTCATCGTGGTGGCCTCGGTCAGCTGCATCTACGGCATCGGGTCGGTGGAGACCTACACCGCCATGACCTTCAACCTGAAGGTTGGGGACCAGATCGACGAGTCGAAGCTGCGGGCTGATCTGATCGCGCTGCAATACAAACGCAACGACGTCAGTTTCGAACGCGGCATGTTCAGGAAGCGCGGCGACACGGTCGAGATCTTCCCGGTTCACCAGGAGGACCGCGCCTGGCGCGTCAGCCTGTTCGGCGACGAGATCGAGTCGATCCAGGAGTTCGACCCCCTGACCGGCAAGAAGACCGCTGAGTTGCAGGAGATCACTGTCTACGCCGCCAGCCACTACGTCACCCCGCGCCCGACGCTGAACCAGGCGCTCGGGGGCATCAAGGCCGAGCTCAAGGAGACGCTCGACTGGATGATTGAGAACGGGAAACTCCTCGAAGCGCAGCGTCTGGAACAACGCGTGCGCTTCGATCTGGAGATGATGGAGGCCACCGGCTCCTGCGCCGGCATCGAGAACTATTCCCGCTGGCTGACCGGCCGCGCGCCCGGCGAGCCGCCGCCGACCTTCTTCGAATACATCCCCGACAACGCCCTGCTGTTCGTGGACGAGAGCCACGTCACCATCGGCCAGATCAACGGCATGTTCCGGGGCGACTACCGCCGCAAGTCGACCTTGGCCGAGTACGGCTTCCGCCTGCCCTCCTGCATCGACAACCGCCCGCTGAAGTTCGACGAATGGGACGCCATGCGGCCCCAGACCGTCCACGTCAGCGCCACCCCCGGCCCGTGGGAGATGGAGCGCACCGGCGGCGTCTTCGTCGAACAGGTCATCCGCCCCACCGGCCTGATCGACCCCCCGGTCGAGATCCGCCCGGTCTCCGGTGCCACCCGCAACCAGGTCGACGACGTCATCGACGAGGTCAAGGCCGTGGCCCGCGCCGGCTATCGCTCCCTGGTCACTGTCCTGACCAAGAAGATGGCCGAGGACCTGACCGAATACATGCACGAACAGGGGGTGCGCGTCCGCTACATGCACTCCGACGTCGATACGCTGGAGCGGATCGAGATCATCCGCGACCTGCGTCTGGGGACCTTCGATGTTCTGATCGGCATCAACCTGCTGCGCGAGGGGCTCGACATCCCCGAGTGCGGCCTGGTCGCCATCCTCGACGCCGACAAGGAGGGCTTCCTGCGCTCCGAGACCTCCCTGATCCAGACCATCGGCCGCGCGGCCCGCAACGTCGACGGCCGCGTCGTCCTCTACGCCGACCGCATCACGGGCTCGATGGAGCGCGCCATGGCCGAGACCAACCGCCGGCGCGAGCGGCAGGAGGCCTATAATGTCGAGCACGGCATCACGCCTGAGAGCGTGAAGCGCGACATCAAGGAGATCATGGACAGTCCCTACGAGAAGGACCGCGTCCTGATCCCCGTCGGCGCCGTCAAGGAAGACGCCCGCCCCTTCATCGGCAATAACTTCCAGGCCACGCTCAAGGACATGGAAGGCAAGATGCGCGAGGCCGCCAGCAACCTGGAGTTCGAGGAGGCCGGCCGGATCCGCGACGAGATCAAGAAGCTGAAACTCCTCGACCTCGAGTTCGCCAACGACGTCATGACCGGCGAGGGGGAGGCCGTCGACAAGACCGCGCCAAAGCGGTGGCGGGCGGACGCGGCGGCAGAGAAGGCGGAGGCGTTCAGGAAGGGGCGGCTGTAGGGGCGGTAACCAAAATCCCCAGCGTCAGGCCCAGGACGAGATGATGCGGCTGTTCACACGCGAGCAGGCGCTGAGCCGGGCCCGCACCCTGATCGAGGGCGGCGACCTGCCCCCGCACTATGCCGACGGCCAGGCCCAGCTGGACCGGATGCGGGCGGACCGCGACGCCGCCGAAGAGGCCCCCGAATCCGCGCTCGATACGCGCGCTCACGCCGTCGGCCTCGCGTCATGAGCCGGGTCGACTGTCTCCACAATCCGCCTTTCAGGCGTTTTCCGCAGGCCGGAGACATCGCCCCCCGGCGGCGGGGCCGTGCACGGTGTTGACTATACCGACCCCTCGTCCGACAACGCCTGCCTTGTTCGAGAGACCCCGCCGCAGCCTGCGTCGGGGCTTCGTTGCTTTTGGAGGTATCGTCCCGTGTCCAGCCATCTGATGGGTGTCTACAATCGCGCGCCGCTGGAAGTGGAACGCGGGCGAGGCGCGCGACTGTGGTCGACGGACGGGACCGAATATCTGGACTGCGTCGCCGGCATCTCGACCAACGGCCTGGGCCACGCCCACCCCGTCCTGGTCCAGGCGGTCAAGGACCAGGCCGAGAAGCTGTGGCACGTGTCGAACATCTTTAAAATTCCGGGGCAGGAAGCCCTGGCCGGGATGCTGTGCGACCATTCGTTCGCCGATGCGGTCTTCTTCACCAACTCGGGCACCGAGGCGGTCGAGTGCGCGCTGAAGACGGCGCGGCGCTATCATTTCCATAACGACGCGCCGGAACGGATCGACATCTACGGCTTCGACGGTTCGTTCCACGGCCGGACCTATGGCGCCATCAACGCGGCCGCCAACCCCAGCTATACCGAGGGCTTCGGCCCGCCGATGGAAGGCTTCCACCAGCTGGTCTGGGGCGACAAGGAAGCCCTTGAGGCCGCCTTCCGCAACCCGACTACGGCGGCGATCATCCTCGAGCCCGTCCAGGGCGAGGGCGGGTGCCGGGTGACGCCGGACGAGGACCTGCGCTGGATGCGCCAGATGGCCGACGACAACGGCGTGCTGATCATCTTCGACGAGGTCCAGTGCGGCATGGGCCGGACCGGCAAGCTGTGGGCCCACGAATGGGCCGGGATGCAGCCGGACATCATGGCCATCGCCAAGGCCCTGGGCGGCGGCTTCCCCATCGGCGCCTGTCTGGCCTCGGCCAGGGCCGCGTCGGGCATGACGGTCGGGGTGCATGGCTCGACCTTCGGCGGCAATCCCCTGGCCATGGCCGTGGGTCAGGCGGCGTTCGGCGAGCTGGTGAAGCCCGAGCTGATCGCCAACGTCAACGAGATCGCCGGTTATCTGAAGCAGCAACTTCATGGTCTCAAGGAGCGGTTCCCGGACGTCATCGTCGACGTGCGCGGCAAGGGTCTGCTGATCGGGGTCAAGCTGGTCCCAAACAACCGCGAGTTCATGGGGCTCGCGCGCGACACCCAGCGGCTGCTGGTCGCCGGCGGCGGCGACAACTGCGTGCGCATCCTGCCGCCGCTGAACCTGACGCTGGAAGAGGCCCGCGAGGCGATCGAGCGGTTCGAGGGGGCGTGCGAGGTGGCGCGGTCGAAGATGACGGCGGCTGTCTGATGGTGCGGCACTTCCTCGACATCCACCGTCTGTCCGCCGAGGACTTGCGCGGCATTCTGGACGACGCCCACGTCCGCAAGGCGGCCCGCAAGGGCTGGCCCCAGGGGCGGGCCGACGCCGATGCGCCGGGCGAGGACCGTGTCCTGGCCATGATCTTCGAGAAGAACTCGACACGGACGCGCTTCAGCTTCGACGCCGCCATCCGCCAGCTGGGCGGGTCGTCGATCATCGCCACGGCCTCGGACATGCAGCTGGGCCGCGGCGAGCCGATCGAAGACACGGCGCGGGTGCTGTCGCGCATGGTCGACGCCGTGATGATCCGCGCCAATACGCACGAGGACGTCGAACGCTTCGCCCGGGTCGCGACCGTGCCGGTGATCAACGGCCTGACCGACCGGTCGCACCCCTGCCAGATCCTGGCGGACCTGCAGACCATCGAGGAGCAGAAGGGGCCGATCGCAGGCAAGACGATCGCCTGGATCGGCGATGGCAACAACGTCTGCCACAGCTTCATGCATGCTGCGCCCAAGCTTGGCTTCCACCTGAACGTGGCCTGTCCGGCCGAATATCATCCCGACCTGCACGATCTGGCCAAGGGCGGGAACTCGGTGACCCTGACCAGCGATCCGCGAGAGGCGGTGCTGGGCGCCGACGTCGTCGTCACCGACACCTGGGTGTCGATGGGCGACAGCGACTACGAGGCCCGGCTGCATGCGTTCGAAAGCTATACGGTCGACGCCGCCCTGATGGGGTTGGCCGATCCGGACGCCGTCTTCCTGCACTGCCTCCCCGCCCATCGGGGCGAGGAGGTGACCGATGAAGTCATAGACGGTCCGCAGTCGTTGGTTTGGGACGAGGCCGAGAACCGCATCCACGCCCAGAAGGCCGTTCTGGCCTGGTGCTTCGCGGGCTAGTTCAGATTGACGTCAGCCACGCCGCCGGCGTCGGGGATGGTCTTTGTCAGATTGGCCTTAAGCACCTGATAGGCGAAGTTGATCGCGCCCTTGTCCGAGACCCAGACGCGACCGTCGTCGCCGTCGAAGCGGACCAGGGTCAGATGCGGGTCGTCCTTGCCGTCTGGATACCAGGCGGCGACGACGGGGTTCCAATATTTGTCGATCCGGCCGCGGTCCTGGTCGATCGACAGGTCGCCGTGGATGCAGGCCTGAACCTTCTGGTCCTTGGCCTGATAGGTGAACATCCCGGTCTGGCCGCCAACCGCCACGTCACGGGCGAAGTCGGTGTCGTCACGGGTGAAGAACCAGATCGTCCCAGTCTCGGGCTCGGCGTATCCGGTCATGGGCTGGGAGTGATAGCCGGGCTGGTCCAGACCGAGCATGCCGGTGTTGGATTCCTTCAGGCTCTTCCAGAATTCCTTTTCCGCCTCGGCGGCGGTCAGTTGATCGGCCATGGTCTTCTTCCTTTGCGTTGGGGTCGCAGAGAGAACCGGTTGAACTGGCGGTGAGTTCCCGTCACCGGGGCCGCTGAAGACCCATCAATGTGCCCAGATGGATCAGTAGCAGGGTCGCCAGCGCGCCCGACAGCAGCATGACGAACCGCCACGGCGCCATGCGCGGTCCGCGCACCAGATCGGGCGGCCTCGCGCCCCGCCATCCGGCGAACAGCGTCAGCGCCAAGGCGGCCGCCAGAAGGATCAGGGTCAGGCTCAGGGACATGCGCCCAAGTGGCCGTGGCGCGCCCGATACGCAAGCCCGTTCACAAGCCGCAAATCCTTGCGCAGAAGTTAATCTTCACCGGTCGTTAACCACGTCCGGGCGACACAAATCGTCGTCGAACGGGGATTTCCACAGGAAGATGGTGAAGACCCAACATCTGGGGGTTAACCATGCGTTTACACCCCGAATATGGACGCCTAGCGTGACTGACATGGGTCGGGAGTCGAATCAGTGAGCGCAGCCGCGCCTTGGAGCGTGAAGGGCATCGACCCCAAGGCCCGCGAAGTCGCGAAGGATCTTGCACGTCGGTCCGGCATGACGCTGGGCGAATGGCTCAACACCATGATCATGGACGACGAGGACGACGGGGTTCAGCCCCTGCCCCTCGGTCGCCGGCCCCACGCTAGCGAAACCATCGACCGCCGCGGCCGCTCGCGCCGTCTGGACGACGCCTACGAGCGCCCGGCCTATGACATGGGCACCAGCGCCGACGAGACGTTGTTGCGGGTCGCCGCTTCGGTCGAAACCATCGCCGCGCGTCTGGAGGCGGCCGAGCGCCGCTCGACCGTCGCCATCCAGGGCGTGGACCAGGCCGTCGCCGGTCTGGTGCGCCGCCTGGACGGTCAGGAAACCGTCGGCAAGACCTACGGCCGCCGCATCGACGACATTTCCGAGGAACTGCGCGAGGGCCACCGCCGCCTGCGTCGGTTCGAACAGGAGACAGGCCCCTCGACCGCCGAGAGCTTCGGCAAGGTCGAACAGGGCGTCAACGCCCTGGCTTCGCGCCTGTACGATATCGAGGAACGCCAGCGGACCGGCGTGAACGAACTGCGCCAGCGGCTCGACACCGTCGAGAAGATCGACGTCTCGGGCAGGCTGGACACGGCCCTGACCGCCCTGACCAGCCGGCTGTACGACATCGAGGAACGCCAGCGCGTCGGCGTCGACACCCTGCGCCAGCGCATGGAGATGGTCGAGAAGTCCGCAGGTCCCGGCGCCGGAACCGAGATGTTGGCTCAGGTGGGCGCCCGTCTCGACACCGCCCAGGCCGCGACCACCGAGGCCCTGAAGGGCCTGGAACGCTCATTCGCCGGCCTGGACCAGCGGCTGCGCGCCACTGAAGGCCGGGTCGAACCCGAAGGCGTCCGCGAGGCCGCCCGGTTCGAGAAACTGGCCGAAACCCTGTCGCGTCAGGTCGAGGCCAACCGCACCGAAATGATGCGTCGGCTGGACACCGCCGAGGCCGAAGGCCGGATGGAGCGGATCGAACGCGCCGTCGTCTCCATCGGCGATCAGGCCAAGGCCTCCGAACAACGCTCGGCCCAGGGGATCGAGGCCATGGGCCGGGAGGTCCTGCGGATCGCCCAGAACCTGAACGGCCGCATGGGTCAGGTCGAGACCGGCGGCGCCGCGGCGCTGGAAAAGCTTGGCCAGACACTTGCGACGACCCTGACCGAAAAGCTGGACCGCGACATGGGCCGCTACGCCCAGGCGGTGGACCAGCGGCTGAACCGCACCGACGACCAGCACGCCATGGCGCTGGAAAAACTGGGCGGCGAGATCACCCGTATCTCGGACCGGCTGGCGGACCGCATCGCCCAGTCGGAACGCAAATCGGCCCAGGCGCTGGAAGACATCGGCCGCCGACTGTCCGACAGCTCCGACCGGATCGAACAACGCTACGACCGCGCCTCGGGCGAACTGGGCGAGCGCATGCGCCTCAGCGAGGAACGCACCGCGCGCCTTCTATCCGAGGCCCGCGACGCCATGGAGCAGCGCGTCGAGCGGGCGGCGCGCGACATTCCGCTGGAATCGCCGCGCCATCGCCCCGATCTGCAGGACGATCTGCACCAGCCGGACCTGCCGTCCGCCGACTGGCGCGCCGCCGCCTTCCCTGGCGAGGATTTCGACGCCGCCCCGGATGACATCTGGTCGACCGACGCCCTGAGGTCCGAGCCCGCTCCCGCGCCCTTCCCGGGCCATTTCGGTGAAGCGCCCGCCAGCGAACCGCGCGTTGCTCCTGCCCTGCCCCCACAATCGGCCGCCGCTGTCGCCGCCATGGCCGTCCCGGCCCCGCGCTTGACCCAGGACGTCGTTGATGGCGCCCGGTTCGAAGCCGCCGACGCCTTCGCCGAGGCCGCGGCCCCCACTCCGCAAACCGTCGCACCCCATGCCGCGGAGCCGTTCGGCGCGCCCGCCCCGTTCGGAGCCTTCGGCGGGGCCGACGTCTCGGACGTGCTGGAAGCGACGGCCGAGGCCGACTTCGGTCCGGCCTTCGAACCCCGCACGACCTTCGCCCAGCCTGCCCCCGCTTCAGCACCCGCCGAGGCGTTCGATGCGGGGCAGGACGAATTCGCCGCCGAGACCGAGTTCGTCGACACCCGCGCCATGCGCCAGGGCCTGGCCGCCGGCGCCGCCGGTCGCACAACCTCGACCCGCAGCGCCATCGACGCCGCACGCGCCGCGATGACGACCCCGGCGGCGGCCGAAGAACCACGCGGCGCCTTCGGCCTGAACATCAAACGCGGCGGCAAGTCGCGCCTGCAGGAACGCCTGGACAAACAGGCGGCCAAGGACGGCTCGACCATTCGCAAGGCGCTGTTGGCCTCGGTCACCAGCATGGCCGTCATCGGCGGTGTTTACGCCACCGGCCGCCTGACCGGCGGCGAGGGCTTCGCGGTCCCCGGTCTCGACAGCCTAAGCCAGGCCCTGGGCCTCGGCGCCCCGGCCGGGATCGCGCCGCCGGCGGGATCCTCCGACGACCTCGCCCTGGCCGCGGTGGCCCTGACGCCGACCGACGCGGTGGCCATGCCGACGCCCGAGGCCGAAGGCCTCTATGATCGCGCCATCGAACAGCTGGACGCGGGCGAGGCCGGCGGCGTCGACACCCTGACCCGCGCGGCCAACCTGGGCCACACCGGCGCCCAGTTGAAACTGGCCGGCCTGTATCAGACCGGTGAGAATGGCGTGACGCGCAACGCTGGCGAAAGCCGAGTCTGGGCGCGGCGCGCTGCGGAGGGCGGCGACCCGGCCGGAATGCACGCCTTCGGCATGTATCTGTTCGACGGCGTCGGCGGCGCCCGCAACCGGCCCGAGGCCCTGAACTGGCTGCTGAAGGCCGCCGATCGCGGTCTGGTCGACAGCCAGTACAACGCCGCCCGCATCTATGAGAACGGCGACGAGGGCATCGCGCCCAACCCGACCGAAGCCTTCAAATGGTATCTGATCGCGGCCCGCACCGGCGACCAGCAGGCCCAGAGCGCCGTCGACCGCCTGACGCCGCTGGTGCCCGCCGCCGGCCGGGCCACAGCTCGCGCTTCGGCCGAGGCTTTCCAGGTCGAACCGCTCGCCTGAGCCGACGTCCGGGACGACCTAGACTCGCTTCTCTCGCGCAGCGGGTGGTTATGATCCGCCCGCGACGCTAAGACCCGTCCGTCGCCTCCCGGCGCCTGCCCTTTCGTTTCAGCCGAAGGCGCGTGCTTTGGATATCTATCTGCCGATCGCCGAGGTTTCGGTGAACTGGCCGTTCCTGGTTCTGCTGGGCGCGCTGGTCGGATTCGTGTCCGGACTGTTCGGCATCGGCGGCGGTTTCCTTATGGCCCCCGTGCTGGTCTTCATGGGCATTCCCCCGACCGTGGCCGTCGCCAGTCAGGCCAGCCACGTCGTCGCCTCCTCCACTTCCGGCGTCATCCGCTATTCGGGTCAGGGGGCGGTTGATTACCGGATGGGCGGGGTCATGGCCGCGGGCGGCGCGGTCGGCGCCTTCGCCGGGGTCGAGCTGTTCCGCTATCTGCGCCTGCTGGGTCAGGCCGATCTGGTGGTGGCGGTGTCCTATCTCGTCTTCCTGGGCGCCATCGGCACCCTGATGCTGAACGAGAGCCTGACCGAGATTCTGCGTCGCCGGCGCGGCGAGACGGCGCCGCACAAGGAACGCCGCCGGCCGCTGTGGCTGTACGGCCTGCCGTTCCGCATGCGCTTTCCCCGCTCGGGCCTGTTCATCAGCATCATTCCGCCGATCGGCCTGGGCGTCTTCGCCGGAATTCTGTCGGCAATCATGGGGGTCGGCGGCGGCTTCATCCTGGTGCCGGCCATGCTCTATGTCCTGCGCATGAAAGCCGGGGTCGTGGTCGGGACCAGCCTGTTCCAGATCATCATCACCACGGCCATCACCACCATCCTGCAGGCCGGTCGCAACCAGACGGTGGACATCGTCCTGTCGGTCCTGCTGCTCAGCGGCGGCGTGGTGGGCGCCCAGTTGGGTGCCCGTCTCTCCGGCAGGTTCCGCGCCGAGGAACTGCGCGCGGCGCTTGGCCTGATCGTGCTGATCGTGGGCATCCACATGGGGATGGAGCTGTTCGTGAAGCCCACGGACATCTTCCTTCTGGCCCCAGGGATCTCGGATCGATGAGGGGCCGCAGATGATCCAGGCCCCGCCGCCGCCTCCGCCCGTAGAAGCCTCGGCCTTCACGCGTGAGGGGTCCGAACAGTCGGTCGCCACCGACACCGGCCTGCGCGTCGCCGCCGCCCTGACCGACGCCCAGGTCAAGGTCGACTCCAGCTTCCGTGGCGCCTCGATCGTCCTGTACGGCGCGGTGTTCAATCCGTCGGATCAGCCCGCCGACGTGGTGGTGGTGGTGCGCGGACCTGACGCCCCGGTCCGGCTGGTGCGCAAGACCCGCACCCTGGGCGTCTGGCTGAACAGCCGACCCGTGCTGTTCGAAGGGGCGCCCGGCTTCTACATGACCGCATCGACCCGGCCGTTGAGCGACATCGCCGACTTCGGCCAGCTCCGTCGGCTGGGCGTCGGGGTCGATCACCTGCGCATCGACGCCCCGGACGAGCAGCGCACAGTCACCCGCTACGGCGTCCGCGACGTCGTCATCAGCCGTCTGGGCGAGGACTATCTGGACTGGCGCCGCGCCGTGATCCGGCTGAAGGAGGCGGCGGCCCTCTACAACACCGATCCCGACGGGGTCAGTTTCGTCGACAAGGGCCTGTTCCGGGCCGAGGTCGAGCTTCCGGCCTCGGCGCCCACCGGCCGCTACTATGCCGAGGTCTGGCTGTTCCGCGACGGCGAACCGGCGTCGGTCTCGAACCTGACCCTGACGGTCGAGAAGGTCGGGTTCGAACGCGACATCTATGAGTTCGCGCACCGGCATCCGTGGCTGTACGGCGTGCTGTGCGTGCTGCTGGCCGCAGCCACCGGCTATGGCGCCTCGCGGGTGTTCCGCCGGACCTAGTCTGCCCGGACCAGACGCACCAGCTTGCCGTCGTCCTCATCGGTGATGGCCCAGACGGCGCCGTCCGGCCCGACCGCCACATCCCGGACCCGCTCGCCCAACCCCGTCAGCAGCCGCTCCTCGCCTACGACGCGGTCGTTCTGGATCACCAGCCGGGCGATATGTTTCTCCTTCAGGCCGGCGACCAGAAGGTTGCCCGCCCAGCCCGGGAACATGGCGCCCGAGTAGAAGATCGCCCCGCTGGGCGCGATGACGGGGTCCCAGTAGTAGACCGGCTGCTCCGTGCCTTCCTTCGCCGTCAGACCGGCGTTGATCGGACCGCCGGCGTACTCGATCCCGTAGGCCGCGTCGGGCCAGCCGTAGTTCGCGCCCGCCCGGTCCAGATTGACCTCGTCGCCGCCGCGCGTGCCATGTTCTACCGTCCAGACCGCCCCGCCGGGCTGGATGGCCAGACCCTGAACGTTGCGGTGCCCCAGGCTCCAGATCTCGGGCAGGGCGCCGGCGCGGCCGACGAAGGGGTTGTCCTGGGGCACGGTGCCGTCGGCGTTGATTCGAATGGTCTTGCCCATGTGCGAACCCAGATCCTGGGCCTGGGGCCGCATCGGCTTGTCGGATCGCTCGCCCAGAGTGACGAACAGCTTGCCATCCGGAGTGAAGGCCAGCCGCGATCCATAATGGCCGTCGCCGTCGTAGACCGGCAGGGCGCGGAAGATGACCTGTACGTTCTCGACGCGTGCGCCGTCCGTCGACAGGACGCCCCGCGCGACCGAGGTGGCGTTGCCGCCGGGACGAGCCTCGGAATAGCTCCAGTAGATCCGGCGGTCGCTGGCGAAGTCGGGGCCAACCGCGATGTCCAGAAGACCGCCCTGCCCCTGAGCATCGACGGCCGGCAGGCCGACGATCGGCGGACCCTTCTGGCCTTCGGCGGTGACGATCCGCAGGCGGCCGGCCTTCTCGGTCACCAGCCACCGTCCGTCTGGCAACAGGGCCAGACCCCAGGGATGCTCCAGCCCCGACGCGATCACGGAATGGACCAGCCGGCCGGGGGTGGCGACGCTCGGGGCGCGTGTCTGGCCGGTGAAGGCGGGGGTCTGCCCGGCGCCCTCAGCGGGGCGGGTCTCAAGCGGCGGACCGGAGACATCGGCCTGCGTCGCCAGGCTTTCGCCGTTCGCCCCGCAGGCGGTTGTCACAGCCATTACGGAGCCGGCGGCGGCGGCGAGCAGGGCGATGCGCATGAAACGGGACCTCGGAAACGGGATGACGAGCGTGACCATACGAACGGTGCGCGCCCCCGCAATGTTCCTGCGACGAACGGCCATGCGACCGATCGTCCCCGCGCCTGTCATCACGCGACTTGAACCGGCGCGCGCCGCTCTATATAGGCACGCGTCTCCCGCGCGAGGCTGTATCGCAGCTTTTGGGGGACCGATGCTTGGCTGGGTAGCTCAGCTGGTTAGAGCGGTGGATTCATAACCCACAGGTCGGCGGTTCGAGCCCGCCTCCAGCCACCATCGGTCCCCCGCGGGGTTTGCCTCAGAATCCACGCCGCCAGCTGGCCAGAAGCGCATAGGTCATGTCCGCGTCGCGGCGGTGCTGTTCCTGTGTCGTGGCCACGGCCTCGAGGCTCAGGTTCGATCCGTCCGGCAGGCGGTGCAGGCTGCGCAGGGCGTAGTCGATCTGGCGTCCCGACGGCGTGGCCGAGAAGCGGCGCGTCGAGAAGGTGACGGGGTCGAAATACTCCAGCGGCGCATCGGCCAGCAGGGCCGAGAAGGTCCCACTCTCGATCCGCAGGGGCTGGGACACCTCCCACGTCAGGCGGGCGCAGCCGGGCGCCCAGCGCGGGCAGTTGGTGGTCACGGAGGTGCGCCACATCGAGCTGACCGCCGCCCCGTCCAGGCTCAGGAAGCGGCCCTCGATATCGCTCCGGCCCAGCCCGAGCTCGCCGCTGAGCCAGACGGACTTCGTCAGCTGGATGTCGCCGCCAAGGGCCCAGAAACTGGTCTTCGACGGCAGGACGAAATCGGATCCGGCCGGCATATAGGCGCCCAGAGGTCCCATCTTCTCGTCCAGGGCGCCGACGCTGACGTTCAGTCCGCCGCGCGATCCCCGCCAGTCCATCGCGGCGCGGGCGTAACTGGAGGCGTCCCGCTCGACCGGGCGCAGCAGGGCCGTGCGATCGCCCGCGCCGCTTTCGGCCGAGAAGGTCAGGGCGCCGAAGCTCATGGCGCCGCGCACCGCATGGTCAGCATTGGCCAGGGCGGCGAAAGCGTCGCCGGACCGCGACCGGAACGGAGAGCGCGCCCCGCCCTGCCCCTGCCATGCCGAGAAGGCGTAGCGGCCGGCGGTCATGTTCAGCATCGTCTCCTGCCGCGCCTCGGCGCCCAGCCAGGGGGCGTCGAATGGGGTGTAACGGGCGAAGACGGGCTCGGGCTCGGGCATCTCGGTCGCAGCGATCAGGTTCAGGCTGGTCCCGTCGGGCATATCGAACGACAGCCGCGCCTGCTGCGTCGCCGCCGGGGTCGAGGGCTGATAGCTGCGGCGCGGCGCGACCGGATAGGCCGCGCCGAGGTTCAGGCGGAACAGCCGGTCGTAGGCGTCATGACCGATGGTCTGAAGGCCTTCTGCGCCCCGCAGCGAGTCGCCGAATGCCGAGCCGATGTAGGAGCCGGGCTCGATCACCACCTCGACCACGCCGCCGTCCGCGGTGGGCGAACTGGTCCCGCCCACAGGCTGGAAGGCCTGGGCGATGTCAAGCAGCCCCCGGCCATAGACGGCGTCGGTCCCGACGTCGCCGGCGTCCTTTGCCGTTCGTAGCAGGATCTCGACCGCCTGTTTGCCGGTCAGGTTGGGAAAGGCCTCCAGCAACAGGGCCAAAGCCCCGGCGACGGCCGGCGACGAAAAGGACGTGCCGCTGCCCCGGAAACAGCTGGTCGTGCTGCAGTTGCTCAGAATGTCGACGCCCGGCGCGCTGAGATAGTCGGCCGCCGAGACGCCCGCCTTGTTCGAGAAGTCGGCCATCACGTTGCTGGCGTTATGCGCGCCCACCACGACGATGCCGCCGGCGAAGCGGGCGTCGCTGGCGTAGCGTCCCGGCCAGCCGGGATTGGCTTCCGAGTCATTGCCCGAGGAGACGGCGAAGACGACACCGGCGTCGATCGCGCGACGCAGCGCCGCCTCGAAGGTCGAGCCCAACGGCCCGTCCCCGCCCAGCGACAGGTTGATGACCTTCGCCCCGTTGGCCACGGCGTAGTCCAGCGCGCGCGCCAGATCGCTGCTGCGGAAACAGAAATCGTCCTCGTCGTCCTCGCAATCGCTGACATCCGCGCGGATCGACAGGATGGTCGAGTTGTACGCCACGCCGATCGTGCCGAAGCCGTTGAAGCCGGCGGCGATGACGCCCGAGACGAAGGTCCCGTGGTCATCCTCGCCCTCGGGCGTGCTCCGCGAGCTGATGATGTCGGTGGACAGGGGCGATATCCGGCCGGCGAGATCGGCCTGGGCCATCTGGATGCCGGTGTCCACGACACCCACCGTTATCCCCTGGCCCGTCGCGCCGGTGTTCCACGCGGCGATCGCCCCTGAATTACGGACCCCGTAGTTGCGCAGGTATTCGGTCGAGTTCGCCGACGGCGTGACAGGCGGTGGCGGTGGCGGTGGTGGAGGCGGTGGCGGCGGTGGGGGAGGAGGCGGAGGAATGACCGGGGGCGGGGGTACGGGCGGGGTCACGACGCCGCCGCCTCCACCTCCGCCGCCACAGGCGGCCAGCGGAAGGAGCAGCAGGCCGAACGCCCCGACGGTGACGCCCAGGCTCCGCAAACGGGTGATAGTCATGCCAGACCCCTCGAAACGATACCGAGCCCACCGGTGTCTCACACCATTTCTGAATCAATAGCTTCTGGCCAGCGTAGCCATTGATTTCCTTAGTTATAGGGCAGGCCAGTAAGGCTCCGCTGTCGCACCCCGCAACCCGCGCTTCTCCCTCGCGTTTACCGCCAAGGTTCAAAACCGCTGGAGATCCACGCCATGACTATTCGCACACCCGCCCTGATCGCCGCCGTCGCCATCCTGTCGCTGGGCGCCGCCGCTTGCACCCAGGCCGAGCAAGACAAGACCGAAGCGAACGCCGAAGTCGCCGCCGACAAGACTGGCGACGTCGCCGCCCAGGCCGGCGAAGTCATCGAGTCTGGCGCCATGAAGGCGGCCCAGGCTGTCGAGAGCGGCGCCAGCTCGGTCGCCGACAAGCTGGAAGACAATCAGGCCGAGGCCGCAGCCGAGGGCAAGCCGGGCGCCGTCAATCCGGCGACCGACCAGCGCGTCCCCGCCCCGGCCAACTGAGGCCGGCCAACCGGCGGCTCAGGCCGGCTCCGCCAACACCGCATCAAACAGGGCGCGGGCTTCGGGGCTGGCCCAGTCCGCCTCGCCCGAGAAGGCGGCGCGGATCCGTCCCTTGCGATCCAGCAGGATCGTCTGGGGCATCTTGCCCTTGCCTGGAAACCGGAACGGCAGCAGGAATTGCGGGTCGTTGTAGAGCGGCAGGGGCTCGTGCACGTCGATGAAGCTGGTCGCGTCGGCCAGGGCGTCCGGCGTGTTGTCGACATTGACGGGCAAGACGACAAGATCCTTGCCCTCATAGGCCGTCGCCAGAGCCGCAAGCGTTGGCATCTCGGTCCGGCATGGCGCGCACCACATGGCCCACAGGTTGACCACGACGACCTTGCCCCGGAAATCGGCGAAGCGAACGTCGGCGCCCGCGCGATCCTTGAACACATGATCGGTGGCGACCGTCAGGGCGGCGGGGGTCTGCAGCGAGGCCAGCGAACCCGTCGCGAACCGCGCCAGTTCGCTTTTCGGCGCATCGGCGGGCGCGGAAGCTTTGGATACCTGCGCCGGTCTGGCGTATAGCAACGCCGCGCCGCCGGCGCCTGCCGCCAGCAGTACGCCCGCGACTATCCATATCGCCGTCTTCGAGCCGCTCATGACCGACCGTCCCACCCCTGATGATTCGACTAAGGCGGAAGCGAAGCCGCAAGGTCAAGACATGTGGGGTGGACGCTTTTCGTCGCGGCCCGCCGACATCATGCAGGCGATCAACGTCTCGATCGGCGTCGACCGCCGCCTGTGGGCCCAGGATCTGGCCGGATCGCGAGCCCACTGCCGCATGCTGATCGCTCAGAGCATCATCACGACGGCGGACGGCGAGGCCATTCTGGGCGGACTGGACGCCATCGAGGGCGAGATCACGGACGGGTCCTTCCCGTTCCGCGACAGCTTCGAAGACATCCACATGAATGTGGAGGCGCGCCTGGCGGAACTGATCGGCGAACCGTCCGGCCGTCTGCACACGGCGCGAAGCCGCCACGATCAGGTCGCCACCGATTTTCGCCTGTGGGTCCGCGACGCCTGCGACCGGTCGGGCCATCAGCTGGTCGCCCTGCAACGCGCGCTTCTGGCCCGGGCGGAACAGCACGCCGGCGATCTGATGCCCGGCTTCACCCACCTGCAGACCGCCCAGCCGGTGACCTTGGGCCATCACCTGATGGCCTATGTCGAGATGCTCGGCCGCGACGCCGGCCGGTTCGCCGACGCCCGCAGACGGATGAACGAGAATCCGCTGGGCGCCGCGGCCCTGGCGGGATCCCCCTTCCCCATCGATCGCCACGCCACCGCCGCTGACCTCGGTTTCGACCGGCCGATGGCCAACAGTCTGGACGCCGTCTCCGACCGGGATTTCGCGCTGGAAAGTCTGGCCGCAGCCTCGATCGCCGCTGGCCACCTTTCGCGACTGGCCGAGGAGATCGTGATCTGGATGACGCCGATGTTCGGCTTCGCCTCCCTGCCCGACGACCTGACCACCGGCTCGTCGATCATGCCGCAGAAGCGCAACCCCGACGCCGCCGAACTGGTTCGCGCCAAGACGGGCCGGATCATCGGCTCGTTCGTCGCCCTGTCGACGGTGATGAAGGGTCTGCCGCTGGCCTATTCCAAGGACATGCAGGAGGACAAGCCGCCGGTGTTCGAGGCCTTCGACGCCCTCGACCTGGCCCTGACGGCGATGACCGCCATGGTCACAGCCCTGATCCCCAACACCGCGCGCATGGCCGCCGCCGCCGGCGCCGGCTATTCGACCGCGACCGATCTGGCCGACTGGCTGGTGCGCGAACTGAACCTGCCGTTCCGCAAGGCGCACCATGTGACGGGCGCGGCGGTGAAGCGGGCTGAGGGGCTGGGCGTGGACCTGGCGCAACTGCCGCTGACGGAATTGCAATCGCTTGAACCGGGCGTGACCGAAGCGGTTTACAAGGTGCTCACCCCCGAGGCTTCATGCGCCAGCCGCCAGAGCTTTGGAGGAACCGCGCCGGAACAGGTCCGTGCGCGCATCGCCGAATGGAAGACGCGTCTGTCATGAAGAAAATCGCAGCCCTCGGCGCCCTCGCCCTGATCGCCGTCTCCGCCGCGGCCTGCGGCCGTATGGCCGAGCTGGACGCTCCGGCCCCGCGCGAGACCGAACGCGCGCCCCGCGACGCCAACGCCGCCGACCTGCCGGATCCGGCAACGATGAACCGTCCATCCAGCCAGATCCCGATTGACGGCGGCCCGTCCAACCCGTTCGGCGGCACTGCCGCCGGCCGCGATCCGCAGTAGACACCCCTCTTGCATCATTTCGAACTGAAGGACGGCGCCCTCCACGCCGAGGACATCTCGCTGGAAACGCTGGCCGACGCCGTCGGCACGCCGGCCTATGTCTATTCCTCAGCGACACTGACGCGGCACTATCAGGTGTTGCGCGAGGCCGCTGACGCCCATGCGTCGTCGCTGGGCGACTCCCTGATCGCCTATGCGGTCAAGGCCAACTCCAACCTGTCGGTGCTGGCGACCCTGGCGAAACTTGGCTGCGGCGCCGACACCGTGTCAGAGGGCGAGATCCGCCGAGCCCTGGCGGCGGGGGTTCCGGCCTCGAGGATTATCTTCTCGGGCGTGGGCAAGACCGACGCCGAACTGGCCTTCGCTATCGAGGTCGGGGTCCGCCAGATCAATGTCGAGAGCCCGGCCGAGCTGGACCGGCTGATCGCCATCGCCTCGGAGAAGAGCGCTTCACCGTCCATCGCCATCCGGGTGAACCCCAAGATAGGCGCCGGCGGCCACGCCAAGATCACCACCGGCGGTGAAGGCGACAAGTTCGGCATTCCAGCCGACGAGGCTCTGGCCCTGTACGCCCGCGCCTCGGCCTCGCCCCACGTCACGCCCGTGGGTCTGGCCTGTCATATCGGCAGCCAGATCACCGACCTGACCCCGCTGGAGGCCGCCTTCGGCCTGTTACGGTCGATGACGGAAGAGCTGCGCGCACAAAGGCTGAGCGTCACCCGGCTGGATCTCGGCGGCGGTCTGGGCGTGCCCTATACCGGCGGCGCCCATGCCTCGAACGCCGGCGCCTCGCCCGCCGAATACGTCGCCATGGCCGCGCGGGTTCTGGACGGCCTGGATGTCGAGGCCGCCTTCGAGCCCGGCCGGCTGCTGGCCGCCAACGCCGGTGTCCTGCTCAGCCGCGTCATCCAGGTGACGGAGCGCGCCGATGGCCGTCGCTTTCTGGTGCTGGACGCGGCCATGAACGACCTGATCCGCCCGGCCATGTACGACGCCTTCCACGAGGTCCTGCCGGTTCGCCCGCGCGACGGCGCCCCGGCCAGCTACGACATCGTGGGCCCGGTCTGCGAGACGGGCGACACCTTCGCGCGCGGTCGCCCCCTGCTGCCCGCCGAGGCCGGAGACCTGATCGTCTTCACCGGCGCCGGCGCCTATGGGGCGGTCATGGCCAGCGAGTACAACTCACGCCCGTTGGTGCCCGAGGTCCTGGTCGACGGCGACCGCTGGGCCGTCATCCGCGCACGCCCGACCTATGACGAGATGCTGGCCCGCGAACCGATGGCGGACTGGCTCTAGCTCTTCAGGCGCCAGCCCGAGCGGAAGACCAGCCAACAGCAGACGGCCATGATCAGGGTCAGGACGCCGCTCATCACCACGCCGATCCACAGACTGCCCTCGGCATGGCCGATGAAGCCGTAGCGGAAGCCATCGATCATATAGAAGAACGGGTTCCAATGGCTGATGGCCGCGAAGGGCTGGGGCAGGTTCTCGACCAGATAGAAGGCGCCGCTGAGGAAGGTCATCGGCATGACGACGAAATTCTGCACCGCCGACAGCTGGTCGAACTTCTCGGACCACAGGCCGGCCAGGACGCCGATCATGCCCATGAGCAATGACGCTACCAGCCCGAAATAGATGACGGCCCAGAGGTGGGCGACGCCCAGCTTGGCGAACGGCAGGACGCAGACGGCGGTGACCAGACCGACGCAGATGCCCCGGGTCGCCGCGCCAAGGGAAAAGCCGATGGTCAGTTCCAGCGGGCTGAGCGGCGGGGTCAGGAAGTCGGTCGCCGTGCCCATGATCTTGGCCTGGATCAGGCTGGACGAGGCGTTGGCGAAGGCGTTGTTCAGGATCGCCATCATGATCAGGCCCGGGGCCACGAACTCGGCGAAGGGCGTGCCGTGCAGCGGCGGCCGGGCGTTCTGAAGGGCGACAACGAAGACCAGCATATAGAGCAGGGTCGTCACCACCGGCGCCGCCACCGTCTGGGCGCCGACCTTCCAGAACCGCCGCACCTCGCGCAGGTACAGGGTCTTCACCCCCTCCCAGTTGACGCCGTCATAGCGGCGAGGCGTGGGCAGTCCGGACGGGCGGGTGGAGGCGAGATCGGTCATGGCCGGGAAATGCGCCCTCACGGGCGGCTCCGCAACCGACGTTTCCCCCGAATAACGGCGATTCAACATCTGGTTTCTGTGGACGGAGTGATTCGCACATCTTGCGTCTCTTAACGTCTCGTTTACGATTAGTGGTAGGCGACGGGCTCGGGAGGCTGGCCCCGTCACCATATGTTGAATCGAACTCCCCCGGAGGGTGACATGACCGCAGGCTGGACCGAAGACCGCGTCGGCGCGCTGAAGAAGCTTTGGCTGGAAGGCCAGTCGGCCTCCCAGATCGCCAAGCAACTGGGCGGCGGCGTGACCCGCAACGCCGTGATCGGCAAGGTGCACCGCCTGGGCCTGTCGGGCCGCGCGACCCCGTCGCAGCCGGCGCGCACCACGACCACCGCCTTCCGCCCGGCCAAGACCCGCACCACGCCGCCGGTCCAGCCGTCGGCTCCGCGCCGTATCGAGGCCGTAGCGCCGCGTCCGAACGTGCCGGTCGCCCCGACCCCGATCGCCGCCGTCGCCGAACTGCCCGGCACCGCCACGGTCCTGACGCTGGGCGCCCATATGTGCAAATGGCCGATCGGCGACCCGTCCTCGCGCGAATTCAGCTTCTGCGGTCGCCGCGCCTCGGAAGGCGTCTATTGCGTCGAACACGCCCGCGTCGCCTACCAGCCGCAGGTCCGCCGCGGCGCCAAGGACGGCGCGACCGAACTGGCCCGCTCGCTGCGTCGCTATATCTGATTTCAGGGCGCTAGCGCCTCGCGCGCGGCGCGAGGCTGTTTGAGCGTGGCGATCGTTCGCTGCGCTCAAGTGCTTTTGAGATTGCCCTCCGGGGCGACCCTCCACCCCGTCCTGACTCCCCAGTCGGACGGGACACGGGGCGGGGCTGCGGTTCATCCGGGTTGACGCAGCCCCAGCCACCTTGCCGCTCTCCACTCCGCCCATCCCGGCGAACGCCGGGATCCAGATCACGGACACGATGTCCGGATCAGGCAGCGGAGTTCAACCGCACGGGCTGCGTCTGCATCTGAATCCGGCGTTCGCCGGGATGAGCGGTGGCTTATTAGTTCAGAACCCTGCGCTCGCCCGGCACGTCCAGGCTGAAGGCCGGGATGGCGGCCTCGAAAGAGCGACCCTCGGCGTCGGTCATGTAATAACTCCCGACCATCGAGCCCGAGGCCGTGCCCAACGGACAGCCCGAGGCGTAGGAATAGCTGTCGCCCGGGCCGATCACCGGCTGTTCGCCGATCACGCCCGGTCCCCTCACCTCTTCGGTCAGGCCTCGCCCGTCGGTGATGGTCCAGTGGCGCGCCATCAACTGGACGGCGATCCGCCCCCGGTTCTCGATCTCGACCTGATAGGCCCAGACCCAGCGGCCGCCTTCGGGATCCGACTGGCCGGCCAGATAGCTGGGCCGTACACGGACCACGATGTCCTCGGTCTCGGCGACATAGGCGGGCGTATCATGCATGGCGCCACAGTCGCTCCGCACGCCGCCGGCTTCAAGGGCGGGAGGAGACGCGCGCGAAAATCATGTAAGGCAGGGGCATGACGTTCGACACAACACGCCCCGGCATCCTGCCGTGCCAGTCCATCGAGACCCTGATCGCCGCCGGCGCCATCACCTCGGCCACCCCGTTCGATTCGGATCAGGTCCAGCCCGCCAGTCTGGACCTGCGGCTGTCCGACCGGGCCTGGCGGGTGCGGGCCTCCTTCCTGCCGGGCCGCCGGCTTGTCAGCGAACGGATCGCCGACGTCTCCATGCATCCGATCGACCTGTCCGCCGGCTATGTGCTGGAGAAGGGCTGCGTCTATATCGCCGAGTTGCAGGAGCGGCTGAGCCTGCCCAAGGGCCTGATCGCCCGCGCCAATCCCAAGAGCTCGACCGGCAGGGTCGACGTCTTCGTGCGCCTGCTGACCGATCGCGGCGCCAGTTTTGACGATGTGGCCGAGGGCTATGAGGGGCCGTTATATCTGGAGATCGCGCCCCAGACCTTCTCCATTCTCGTTCGCCCCGGCACGCGGCTGAACCAGCTGCGGCTGAAGGTGGGCGAGCCGGCCAAGCTGGAGACCCGCAGCGTTGGCGTCGACCTGCGCACCGGCGACACCGTCGGGTTCCGCGGCCGTCGCCACGCCGGCGTCGTCGATCTCGATAATATCGACGGCCACGATCCGCGCGACTTCTGGGAGCCGGTGACGTTGCGCAACGGCGAACTGCTTCTGGATCCGGGCGAGTTCTACATCCTGGCCTCGTCGGACTCGGTCGAGATCCCGGTCGATCAGGCCGCCGAGATGACGCCGATCGATCCGTCGGTCGGCGAGTTCCGCGTCCACTACGCCGGCTTCTTCGACCCCGGCTTCGGCACCGACGAGGCCCACGGGGCGGGATCCAAGGGCGTGCTGGAAGTCCGCACCCACGATACGCCGTTCCTGCTGGAGCACGGGCAGATCGTGGCTCGGCTGGTCTACGAGCCCCTGACCGAACGCCCGACCCGCCTCTATGGCGAAGGCGGCAGCCACTACCAGCGGCAAGGGCTGAAGCTAAGCAAGCATTTCAAGGCGTGGCGGTGAAGCGAAGGACTAGGGAATAGAAGGTTTTTGGCTGTCGAGATTGGCGCCGTGTCATCGCTCTCGCAGTAGTTCCCTAACCCCTGCTCCTTGGCCTCACGCCAGCTTGTCGGCCTTCCTGAGCCCCGGGAACAACTTCGCCCAGATACCTGTCGCGGCCAGCGCCCCGATGCCGCCGAACACGGCCGCGCCGATGGGGGTCAGCAGCCGGACCATGACGCCGGAGTAGGCCTCGCCCATCTCGTTCGAGGCGCCGATGAACAGCATGGACACCGAGCTGACGCGGCCGCGCATGTGATCGGGGGTGGCCAGCTGGATCAGGGTCTGGCGGATGTTGACGCTGATCATGTCAGCCGCCCCGCCGATGAACAGGGCGCCGGCGCTGAGCCACACCACCTTCGACAGGCCGAAGACGATGGTGCAGACGCCAAAGGCCGCGACCGCCGCGAACATCCACAGGCCGCCGTGACGGACGATCGGGAAGCGCGCCAGATACAGTCCCATGCCGAAAGCGCCGAAGCCGAAGGCGGCGCGCAGCATGCCGAACCCTTCCGGTCCGACATGCAGGATGTCGCGGGCGAAGATCGGCGTCAGCAGGGCCACGCCAGCGAACAGGACGACGATCAGGTCCAGCGAAATGGCGCCGAAGACGATCTTGGTGTCCCAGACGTATTTCAGCCCTTCCTTGACCGCCTGCCAGCGACCGATGGCGGCCTCGACCGGGGCTGGCTTGCCATTGGTGCGGATCAGCAGGAAGCCCGCCAGACCGACCAGGAACAGGGCCAGAGAGGAGGCATAGGCCAGCGGGATGTTGATCCCGACGATGACCCCGCCCAGCGCCGGCCCGGCGATGGCCCCCGTCTGGAAGGCCAGGGACTGGGCGACGATGGCGCGCGGCAGGGCGGCACGGCCGACGACCATCGGCAGGAAGGCCTGACTCGCCGGAGCGAGAAAGGCCCTGGCCGCGCCAAAGACGAAGGCCACGCTCAGCAGACCCCACAGCGGCGGCGATCCGTGAATGGCCATGGCCAGGAAGGCCAGGGCGCACAGCCCTTCGACGCAGACCGAGGCGGCCACGGTCAGCCGCCGGTCGCGCCGGTCCGCCATCTCGCCCGCAGGCAGGGTCAGGGCCAGCAACGGAATGAACTGGGCCAGACCGACCAGACCTAGGTACAGGCTGGCCTCGGCGATCGGGTGGTCGCGGCGCGCGATCTCATAGACCTGCCACAACAGGGCCGAGGACTGGATCTGGATCGCCAGCACGGCCGCCAGCCGACCCAGCCACAGCAGTTTGAAGTCGCGCAGGCGCCACGGATTGGTCCCGTGGGCGTCCAGAGCCGCCTGGGCGACGGGCGGCGTTACGGGTTGGGGGGCTTCAGGTCCGTCGGTCATATTTCGGGTACGGTGTTCCGTCTCGGTGGAAGTAGCGATCGGACCCCTTGGGGGCGATCATGTCGATATCGGGATAGTCGCATGCGTCCTCGGCCGGATTGCGCGTCCCGACCTCCAGCAGGGTCGCCTCGGCGCCCGAGCGGTTCTCGATCCTGTGGCCGTTGGGCACGCCGGATTTGAAGCCGGCGCAGTCGCCGGCGCGCAGAATGGTCTCGCCGTCGGTCTCGATCAGGACGACCTCGCCCGACACGACCCAGACGAACTCGTCTTCGGCCGTATGCCAGTGACGCAACGAGGACGCCGCGCCGTCCGGCAGGCGCAACAGGTTGACGCCGAACTGGTCCAGTCCGGCGGCGTCGCCCAGCCGTAAGCGACGACGGCCCAGCGCCGCACCGGCGAACTCGGGCGGATAGTCCGTCCCGGCGGCCAGGGGCGCGGTATCGATGTCGATCTTCGGCACGGCGTCCCTTCTCGCAATCGCACAAGGCTCGTAAAGCATAGCGCCATGAGCCGCGCATCAACTCCTGTGATCGATCCTGTCGAACTGACCCGGCGTCTGATCCAGCGGCCGTCGGTGACGCCCGCCGACGCCGGCGCTATGGATGTGCTGGAAGCGATCCTGACCGATCTGGGTTTCACCTGCCGCCGCATGCCGTTCGAGGGGCCCGCCGACGGCGGCGCCGCCCATGCGCGGATCGAGAACCTGTATGCCCGGCGCGGAACAGCCTCGCCCAACCTCTGTTTCGCCGGCCACACCGACGTCGTCCCGACCGGCGCCGCCGAAGGCTGGTCGTCCGATCCGTTCCAGGCCGAGGTGCGCGACGGCGTCCTGTACGGTCGTGGCGCCGTAGACATGAAGGGCGGCATCGCCGCCTGGGTCGCCGCCGTTTCCGCCGTGCTGGCGGAGGGGGAGCCCGACGGTTCCCTGTCCTTCCTGATCACCGGCGACGAAGAAGGCCCGGCGCTGCACGGCACCAAGCGGGTCGTCGAGACCCTGATGGCCGAGGGCGAGGTCATCGACGCCTGCGTCGTCGGCGAACCCTCGTCGCAGATGCAGCTGGGCGACATGATCAAGATCGGCCGTCGCGGCTCTCTGAACAGCTGGATCACCGTCCACGGCAAACAAGGCCACGTCGCCTATCCCGACCGCGCGGCCAATCCGGCGCCGGTTCTGGTCCGGCTGCTGGCGGCGCTGGACGCCCACCGGCTCGACGAAGGCTATGAGGCCTTCCAGCCGTCGAACCTCGAGATCACCACCATCGACATCGGCAATCCGGCGACGAATGTCATTCCGGCCGAGGCGAAGGCGCGGCTGAACATCCGCTTCAACCCCTCGCACACGGGCGACAGCCTGATCGACTGGCTGAACCGCGAGGCGGGACGGATCCAGGCCGAGACCGGCCTGCAGATCACGCTGGAGCATATGTGTTCGGGCGAGGCCTTCCTGACCCAATCCGGCGACTTCGTCAGCGCCGTGCAGGACGCCGTCGAGGCCGAAACCGGCCGCCGCCCCGAGGCATCGACCACCGGCGGCACCTCCGACGCCCGCTTCATCCGCGCCATGGCCCCCGTGCTGGAACTGGGTCTGGTCGGCCAGACCATGCATCAGTTCGACGAACGCGTTCCCGTCGCCGAGCTGGAGGCCCTGACCGGCGTGTACCGCCGGGTGATCGAGGCTGTGTTGAACCGGTGAGATCTTTCTCCCCTGACAGGAGAAGGACGCCTACCCCGTCGCCAGCCCCGTGCCCTTGACCGCCCCGCCCGGCACCGGGGCGACGTCCAGCAACTTGATGCGGAAAACCAGCACCGAATTCGGCGGGATCTCTCCCGAACTCTGGGCGCCATAGCCCAGTTCCGGCGGGACGTAGAGCATCCATTCATCGCCAACCTTCATGCGCTGAAGCGCCTCGGTCCAGCCGGGGACGACCTGTTCGGGGGTGGTGACGAAGGGCTGACCCTTGGCGAAGGAGCTGTCGAACACCTTGCCGTCGATCAGGGCGCCCTCGTAGTCGACGCGGACCAGATCGTTGCGATCCGGACCGGCCGCGCCCGACGGCCCCGACTGGACGACCTTGTACTGCAGGCCTGACGCCAGGGTCTGGACGCCCTCCTGTTTCGCATTGTTTTCCAGGAAGGCCGCGGCCTCGGCGGAGGCCTTGTCCAGATCCTCGGGAGACGCGGAATCGTTGCGACCACAGGCCGCCAGCGTCAGGCTCGCCGCGATCGTTGCCGCCGCGAAACCCGCCCTAACCCATCCGCAACGCATAGCCTCTGTCCTTCAACGCCTGCCCGATCTCGTCGGCGTGGGCGCTATCGCGCGTTTCGACCATGATGTCGAACTCCGCCCCCTTGGCCGGGACGTCGAGCGCCAGCCGGTTGTGGACCACGTCGATGATATTGCCGCCAAGCCCCCCGATCACCGCCGCCATGGCCGACAGCATGCCCGGCCTGTCGTCGCCCAGGATGCGATAGACGATCAGTCTCCGCTCACGGACCATCTCGCGGTTCAGCACGACGGCCAGCATTCGGGCGTCGATGTTTCCGCCGCACAGGACCAGCCCGACCTTCATCCCCCTGAACCGTTCCGGATACCGCAACAGGGCCGCCAGCCCGCCGGCGCCGGCGCCCTCGGCCACCGTCTTTTCCAGGGTCGCATAGAAGGCCACGGCCTTTTCGAAGTCGGCTTCGTCACAGACCAGCACGTCCTCGACCAGCGGATCGGCCAAGGCATAGGGGATGTCGCCCACGGCCTTGATGGCGATGCCCTCGGCGATGGTGGCGCCGCCGCATTTCGGAGCCTCGCCCTTTCGACGGGCGCTGAACGACGGATACATGGCCGCCTCGACGCCGAAGATGCGGATATCGGGCTTGATGGCCTTGGCCGCGATCGAACAGCCGGCGATCAGGCCGCCGCCGCCGATCGGGATGATCAGGGCGTCCAGATCCGGCGCATCCTCAAGAAACTCGATGGCGCAGACGCCCTGCCCGGTGACGATCCCCTCGTCGTCGAAGGCCGAGATGAAAACGAAACCCTCCTCGTCGCGCAGACGATGGGCCTCCTCGGTCGAGCCGGTGAAATCGGCGCCCTTGATCACCACCGTCGCCCCGTGGCTGCGTGTTCCGTCGACCTTGGTGAAGGGGGTCCCTTCCGGCATGACGATGGTCACCGGTACGCCCAACCGGCCGCCATGATAGGCCAAAGCCTGGGCATGGTTGCCGGCGGACGCCGCCACGACGCCCCTCGCCCGCTCTTCCGGCGTCAGTTGCAGCAACCGGTTCAGGGCCCCGCGTTCCTTGAAGCTGCCGGTGAAATGCAGATTGTCGTATTTGACCCAGACCTCGGCCCCGGTCAGTTGCGACAATCGGCGCGAATGGCGCACGGGGGTGCGGTCCACCTGCCCCCGGATACGGGTCTGGGCGGCCTGGATGTCGGTGAATGTGACGGTCATGGCGTCCCCTGTCCGCTGTTTCGCGCGATCTGTCCCGGTTGTGGCGCGCGTCGCGAGGCGCCGCAACCTTGACCTTGGCGCGCGCGTTTGGCGTAAGTCATATTCGCGGGTGCGCCATCAAGGCGAGCCGCGCGAGAGGGAAATCGCCAATGTCCGTTCGCCCCAAACTCGCCCTGGCCGGCCTCGCTCTTGCAGCCCTGTCCGTTTCCGCCTGCGCCACCGTCGAGCCGACCCGGGGAAATTACGGCCCACCGAGCTCTGCGTTCAGCGCCGAAGCCTTCGGCTGGTCCGCCCGTTCGGGGCAGGCCTCGATCGACGGCCGCATCGATTTTCGCCGGGACGGTCAGGTGTTCGACTGCACGGGTTCGGTCGCCCTGACGCCCGACACGCCCTACACGCACGCCCGGTTCAACACCCTGTACGGCTCGACCACCCGGGCCGCCGTGCCGGAGGCCGTGGTGCGCGCCCGGACCGTGGCCGATCCCAACGCCGACTACCGCTCCTATGTGCGATCCTCGACCTGCAGCGGCGGCCGGTTCAGCTTCACCGGCCTGCCGGACGGCGGCTGGTTCCTCATCGCCCCGGTCAGCGCCGGTGGCGACCGGATCGTCCTGATGCAGCGGGTCGAGACCCGCGGCGGCCGGATGCTCACCGTTACCCTGTAGGCGTTCCCATCAACCCGGCGGCGTCGCAATGCGGCGTCCGGCCGGCAGGAGGCGTTAACCATGATCGATCGCTCTCATGGCCTGATGGCCGCCCTCGCCCTGACCGCCGCCTTGGCCCTGCCGCAGGCGGCCTCGGCCCAGAACGGCTATGCCTCGACCCAGACCTACGGCAGCTATGGCCAGTCGTACGGCCAGAGCTACGGGCAGAACTACGGCCCAGGAGGCTATGGCCAGGATTGCGGCCAGACCTGCGGCGATCGGCACGACCGCGGCCGCGACCGCGACCGCCGATATTACAGCTACAACGGTCAGGCCGACGTCCCCGGCGACTATCGCTGCGACGCCTACTGGGACCGTGGCCGCACCGACTGCGACGCCGGATGGCGCGACCAGCGCAGTCCTTGGCGGCGCAACACCGCCCATCGTCCAGCCCATGGCTACGGCTATGGAAACGGCGGTTCGTACGGCTATGGCGGCGCCGTCTATCCGGGTCCCTACGGCAATCCGGACGTGGTCCATTCCGGCGGCGGGCATGGCGGCGGCTACCGCGACGCCTATGGGCACGACCACGGCAACCATGGTTATGGCCGCGATCCGCAGCGCATCGGCTGGTGCTGCGCCGAGTACCGGTCTTACGATCCGAACACGGGCTATTATGTCGCATACAGCGGCGAAAGGGTCTTCTGCGGCTGACGGATAGCGGTTCTCCGATCACGGAACGGTGGGCGAGCAACGTTCGCCTTTGTTTGGCCCTATCGCCCGCTTCATGACTGACCTCGCTCCCGCCAGTCCGGCGAGGGAGCCTGTCCAGTCGGGAGCGCGTAAAT
>Ga0247813_10000591_pt1 | contig 32204 bp, 23 predicted proteins | sample UWRJL169409C1_FD_180719 | JGI IMG/M metagenome (GOLD analysis project Ga0247813, IMG submission 180719) | Plant litter microbial communities from Arlington Agricultural Research Station in Wisconsin, United States - UWRJ-L169-409C-1 | ecosystem: Environmental > Terrestrial > Plant litter >... | reverse complement strand
TCTGCATAGTCGACGTAGTAGCCATCGGTGTCGCCGGTGGTCAGCACGTGGGCGGCATGGTGCAGGTCGTCGTTCCATTGCGCGGTGGCGATCACCGGGCTGGCGCCATCGGTGCCGCGCTCCAGGTAGTGTGAGCCGTTGGCGTCGTTCTCCAGCACGACGTGGATCTTCCGGTGGCGACCGGGGCCGTCGCGCAGCGCAGTGCAGATCTCCTGAACGATGTCCGGGGTGGAATCGTCGCGGATGGCATGCACGGCATCCATGCGCAGGCCGTCGAAACGGAATTCCTCGACCCAGTACAACGCGTTGTGCACGAAGAAGTCGCGCACCGTGCGTGCCTTGTCGCCGTCGTAGTTGATGGCTGCGCCCCAGGGCGTCTGGTGTGCCGGGTTGAAGAACTCCGGGCTGCCCGCATGCAGGTAGTTGCCTTCCGGGCCGAAGTGGTTGTAGACCACGTCGAGCAGCACGCACAGGCCCAGGCCATGGGCCGCGTCGACCAGCGCCTTGAGTTCGTCCGGCGTGCCATAGGCGGCGTCGGGTGCGTACAGCAACACCCCGTCGTAGCCCCAACCGCGCTGGCCCGGGAAGTCGGCCACCGGCATGATTTCCACGACCGTGATGCCCAGGTCGACCAGGTCGCCCAGGCGCGCCTGCGCCGCGGCAAAGGTGCCTTCAGGGGTGAAGGTCCCGATGTGCAATTCGTAGATGACCGCATCGACCCAGGGCCGACCCTGCCAGCTGTCGTCGTGCCAGTCGAACGCGCGCGGGTCGACCACCTCGCTGGCCTCGTGCACGTCCTGCGGGTTGCGGCGCGAAGCCGGGTCGGGCACCTGCATGCCATCGGGCAGGCGGAAGCGGTAGCTGTCGCCGGCTTGCGCCTCAGGGACGGTCAGGCGATGCCAGCCGTCGGCGTGGCTTTCGAGCGGCACGGGCGCCGCATCATTGCGGCAGAGTTCGATGCGCTGGAGGCCCGGCGCCCACAGCTGGAAGCAGACACCGCCCGCGTCGAGCAGGCTGGCGCCGAAAGGCATGTTGTGGATGTGTTTCATGGCGTTGGTAAAGAGGGTCTGGCAAGAAGCACCAGCGACCGGCAGTGCAGCGTGCACACCGGGCTGGCGTGCACCGGTGCGGTCGCGTCGGGCAGCCTGCCGGTCTGGGTGTCGATGAGCACCTGCCACGGGCTGCCGTTGTCGTCCGGCAGGCGGAACTCCAGGTGCTCGTGGTGGGCGTTGAAGAGAAGAAAGAAGTCGTCATCGATCAGCGTCTCGCCGCGCACGCCGACGTCGGCGATCCCACGGCCGGAGATGAACATGCCCACGCAGCGCGCGTTGCCGTCGCTCCAGTCCTCGGGGTTCATCTCGAAGCCGTCGGGCCGGTACCAGCTCAGGTCCTTGACCGGGGCGCCCGGCAGCGGCGCGCCCTTGAAGAAGTTGCGACGGCCCAGCGAGGGATGCTTGCGGCGCAGGTGCACCAAATGCTGCACGAAGGCAAGCAGTGCCTGGCGCTCGTCGTCGAGCTTCCAGTCGAGCCAGCCGAGCGGGTTGTCCTGGCAGTAGACGTTGTTGTTGCCATTCTGCGAATGGCTGGACTCGTCACCTGCCAGCAACATGGGCACGCCCTGTGACAGCATCAGCGTGGCGAGCAGGTTGCGCTTCTGGCGCTCGCGCAGCGAACGTACCTCGGGGTCGTCGGTCGGGCCTTCGATGCCGCAATTCCAGGACAGGTTGTTGCTGCTGCCGTCGCGGTTGTCCTCGCCGTTGGCTTCGTTGTGCTTGTCGTTGTACGACACCAGATCGTGCAGCGTGAAGCCGTCGTGGGCGGTCACGAAGTTGATGCTGGCGTGCGGTTGCTTGCCCGACCAGCCGTACAGATCCTGCGAGCCGGTGAGGCGATGGGCGACCTCGCCCAGCATGCCGCTGTCGCCTTTCCAGTAGCTGCGCATGCCGTCGCGATAGCGATCGTTCCATTCGGCCCAGCCGAGCGGGAAGTTGCCGACCTGGTAGCCACCGTGGCCCAGGTCCCAGGGCTCGGCGATGAGCTTCACACTGTTGAGCACAGGGTCCTGGCGGATCGCGTCGAAGAAACCGCCGAGGTTCTCGACCTTGCCCGACTCGCGTGCCAGCGCCGACGCCAGGTCGAAGCGGAATCCGTCGACGTGCATTTCCTCGACCCAATAGCGCAGCGAGTCCATCACCAGTTGCAGCGCGCGGGGATGCTCGAGGTTGACCGTGTTGCCGCAGCCCGTGAAGTCGTCGTAGTAGCGCCGGTTGACGGCATTGACGATGTAGTAGGACGCGTTGTCGACGCCGCGCAGCGACAGCGTCGGGCCGAGCTGGTTGCCCTCGCAGGTGTGGTTGTAGACCACGTCCAGGATGACCTCGATGCCCGCCGAGTGCAGCGTCTTCACCATGGTCTTGAACTCCTTGACCTTGCGCGAGGCGCTGTAGCGCATCTCGGGCGCGAGGAAGCCGAGCGTGTTGTAGCCCCAGAAGTTCTGCAGGCCCTGGTCGGCCAGGTGGCGGTCATTGAGGAAGCTGTGCACGGGCAACAGTTCGACCGTGGTCACGCCCAGGCGCTTCAGGTAGTCGATGACGGGCGCGGTGGCCAGGGCTGCGTAAGTGCCGCGCAGCGGGGCGGGAACTTCGGGGTGCTGCATCGTGAAGCCGCGCACATGCAATTCGTAGATGACCATGTCCTGCCGTGCGATGGCCGGCCGGCGGTCGTCTCCCCAGGTGAAGGCGGTTTCCAGCACGCGGCCCTTGGGCATCAGGGAGGCGCTGTCGCGCCGGTCGAACGACAAGTCTTCCCGCTTGTTGCCGATGGTGTAGCCGTAGAGCGCGTCGCCCCAGCGCAGCTTGCCGACCAGGTCCTTGGCGTAAGGATCGATCAACAGCTTGTGGGGATTGAAACGATGCCCCTCGTCTGGCTTGTACGGGCCGTGCACCCGGTACCCGTAGGCGGTGCCCGGACGGGCTTGCGGCAGGTAGCAGTGCCACACATGGTCCGTGCGCTCACGCAACTCGATGCGCTGCCGCTCGTAGCGCCCGTTGTCGTCGAAGAGGCACAACTCGACGCGTTCTGCGTGCTGGGAAAAGAGCGCGAAGTTCACGCCTTCGCCGTCCCAGGTGGCGCCTGGCGGATAGGCCCGACCGGGCCAGACCACGTTGATCGTCGGGTCGGTGGGCATCGATCAGGGACGTTTGTCGCTGCCGGGGTTTTTCAGGGATGGGTCGAGCAGGTCCTTGGGGTCCTTGCTGCGGCGCGGCCACCAGTGCTCGATACGCTCTTGCGCCCAGTCCTTGCCGCCCAGGCCGAAGGCCAGCGCCACGCCGAACACCAGGCCACCCAGGATGATCAGGAAGCTCTCGCGAACGATGTCGCCGCCCACCTTGATCTGGTCGAGCGCGATCAGGACCACGAACGCCAGGATGGCGTACTGGGCCAGCCGGCCCAGGAGCGCAGCGTCCTGCAGCTTCACGTTGCGGCAGTAGGTGTGCACCGTGTCGCGGATGAAGCGCGCGAAGTACGAGCCGAACGCGAGCACCAGCAGGGCCACGAACACGTTGGGCACGAACCAGACCACGCGGCCCAGCAGGTCGGTGATGTAGGTCAGGCCCAGGCCGTTGAAGGCGATCAGCAGCGCGGCCAGGATCACCAGCCAGTACGCCAACACACCGAAGATGGTGGTCGTGTCGCCCTGCATGCCGCCCTGGCGCAGAAAGTTGTCGAGGCCGGAGCGTTCGGTGAGAACCGGGAAGTTGATGGCGCGCAGTGCCTTGGTGAGCGCGAAGCGCGCCACCTTGGCGAGCAGCCAGCCCGCCACGACGACGACGATGGCGATCAGCAGGCGGGGCAGAAAGGCGCCGATCTGATACAGGATGGCGCCTACAGGCTGCAGGTGAAGGCCGAAATTGTCCATGATGACTATCTCCGATGCGAGGAAGGCGGTGAATGGCGATGGAAGGCTAGGCGCTGCGAGTGCGGCGCCGTGGTGGTTCAGGGTGCGTCGACCAGGGCCAGGATGCCTTGCAGCGGCACCTGCACCCAGTCGGCGCGGTTGTTGAGTTCGTAGCGCAACTCGTACATCGCCTTCTCCATTTCGAACAATGCGAACAGCCCGCAACTGGAGTCGAGCCGATGCTGCACGCCACCCTGTGCCATCCGTTGCGTGTAGGCGTCGAGGAATGCCGCGCGTGTCTTGGCTTCCCAGTCGCGCGCCAGCGGTTCGAGCTTGGCAAGTTCGTCGGCGCTCTGCGCCACGCGGCGAAGCGCCGTCCAGCGCGCATAGTTGAACGATCGCACCATGCCCGCCACATCGCGCAATGGCGAACTGGGTTCGCGTCGCTCTTCGAAGCTGCGCGCAGGCTCGCCCTCGAAGTCGATGATGAGGAAGTCGTTGCGCGACACCAGCACCTGGCCCAGGTGGTAGTCGCCATGGAAGCGCGTCTTGGTCCCGGCCTGTCCTTCGGAGCCGCACGCCAGGATGCGCGACGGCACCGACGATGCGCGCACGAGAAGCCGCTTGGCCTCTTCCTGTGTGGAAGCCGGCAGCTGCGGCAGCCGCTCGGCCAGCAGGTCGAGCGATACGCGCGCCTCGGCCGCGGCACGTTCGCGCCAGGCCGTCACGTCGGTCTCGGTCATCGGCTGCGGGTCGAACGCCGCGTCGCCGGTGCGCTGGCCCAGCGCCAGGTGCAGTTCGGCCGTGCGCTCGCCCAGCGTGTGCACCAGCGCGAGGAAGCCGCCATGCACGTCGTCGGGCTGCGTCGCGTCGAGCGTGCGCAGGCCTTCGAGGTAGCGTTCCAGATAACCGAGCGTGTAGTCCCAGCCGTCGCCCTGGTTCGGCACGAAGGCCTGGACCATGGCAAGGGTGAACGTGGTGCCGTCGTTGCCGACGTATTCGACCGCACCGGCGACCGGCACGCAGTTCGGATACTTGGCGACTTCGGTGAGGAAGCGGCCGACTTCGAGTTCGGGGTTGATGCCGCTGCGCAGGCGGCGATAGCCCTTCAGGAACAGCTGTTCACCCAGGGTAACCACCGTGTTGCTGCTCTGGGCGCTGGGCGGCGTGACGGGCAGTGTCTCGACATCCGTGCCCGCACCCGCCAGCGCCTTGAAGGCTGCAGTCGGTCTGAAGAGAAGGCGCCCCTTGGCGGTCTGCAGCTCCTTGCCGTCGCCGATGGCGCGCACGATGGCGCGGCAGAAGGTCTCGTCGTAGAAGGCATCGGCCATCACGCCGACGTTGGCCTGCTGGCGCACCTTGGCGACCGCACCGGCCGAAATGGCGCTTACACGGGCCTCTTCCCCTTCTTCCCAGGCCAGGGCCAGCGGTGCGAAGTAGTTGGATGTTTCTGCGGGGCCATCGAGTTCCATGAGCGGCAGCATCCAGCTGAAGCCGTCCTGGTCCCACACCGCATGGTCGATGAGGCGTGCGCGTTGCACCGGCGTGCCCTTGGAGGCGTACCAGCGCTGCGTCTCGATGTAGCGGGGCAGGGTGTCGGTCTCGAACTGAACGCGCATGCGCTCGGCCATGCCGATGCGCCACGGCATCACGCGGTCGCGGAAGAAGCTGGTCCAGCCGTCGAAAAGCACCAGTACCGGGCGGTCCTGCAGCGGCATGGCGTCGTGATGCCAACTCGGTGTGGCCACATCGGTGGCCAGGCGGAACCAGTAGAAGCCGTGCGATGGGAGCGTCAGCAGGTAAGGCAGGTCGCCGATCGGCGGGAAGGCCACGCGACCGAGCATTTCGACCGGCACACGGCCTTTGAAGGCCGACAGGTCGAGCTCGACGGGCTGCGCCGACTGCGACAGGTTGAACACCGACAGGATCGCGTCGTCGTCGTGCTCGCTCAGGTAAGCGAGGATCTTGCGGTTGCCGGGCTTGAGGAAAGTACGGCGGCCCCGGCCGAAGGCGCGGCTGGTCTTGCGCGTCGCAAGCATGCGCTTGGTCCAGTTCAACAGCGAACTGGCTTCGCGCGATTGGGTCTCGACGTTGAGCGCCTCGTAGCCATACATCGGGTCCATGATCGGCTGCAGATACAGGCTCTGCGGATCGGCCCGCGAGAAGCCGGCGTTGCGGTCGGGGCTCCATTGCATCGGCGTGCGCACGCCATTGCGGTCGCCCACGAACACGTTGTCGCCCATGCCGATCTCGTCGCCGTAATAGATGATGGGCGAACCAGGCATCGACAGCAGCATGCTGTTCATGAGCTTGATGCGGTCGGTGTCGTTCTCCATCAGCGGCGCAAGACGCCTTCGAATGCCCAGGTTGATGCGCGCACGCGGGTCGGCGGCATACATGCGGTACATGTAGTCGCGTTCCTTGCTGGTCACCATCTCCAGCGTGAGTTCGTCATGGTTGCGCAGGAAGATGGCCCACTGGCATCCCTCGGGAATGTCGGGCGTCTGCTGCATGATCTCGACGATCGGGTCGCGGTCTTCCTGCGCGATCGCCATGTACATGCGCGGCATCAGCGGGAAGTGGTACGCCATGTGGCACTCGTCACCATCGCCGAAGTACTCGCGCACGTCCTCTGGCCACATGTTGGCCTCTGCCAGCAGGAAGCGATTCTTGTACTCCGCGTCGATGGTCGCGCGCAACTGCTTGATGACCGTGTGCGTCTCGGGCAGGTTTTCGTTGCTGGTGCCATCGCGTTCGACCAGATAAGGAATGGCGTCCAGCCGGAAACCGTCGACGCCCATGTCGAGCCAGAAGCGCATGGTCTTCAGGATGGCTTCCATCACTGCGGGGTTGTCGAAGTTCAGGTCCGGCTGGTGGCTGAAGAACCGATGCCAGAAATACTGCTTGGCCACCGGGTCCCACGTCCAGTTGGACGTTTCGGTGTCGGTGAAGATGATGCGCGTGCCCTGGTAGATCTGGTCGGTGTCGCTCCATACATAGAAATTGCGCTCGGGCGAGCCGGGGGGCGCCAGGCGTGCCGCCTTGAACCACGGATGTTCGCTGGACGTATGGTTGATCACCAACTCGGTGATGACCCGCAGCCCGCGCTGATGCGCGGCATCGAGCATCTCCTTGAAATCGGCCAGCGTGCCGTACTGCGGATTGACGTCCTCGTACTCGGAGATGTCGTAGCCGTCGTCGCGCAGGGGTGACGGGTAGAAGGGCATCAACCAGATGGTATTGACGCCCAGTTCCTTCACATAGTCGAGCTTCGCGGTCACGCCCTTGAAGTCCCCGACGCCGTCGTTGTTGGTGTCGAAGAAGGCCTTGACGTTGAGCTGGTAGATGACCGCGTCGCGGTACCACTGCGCGTCGTCGGAACTGTCGATGGCAGGCGTTTCGAGGGCCAGGGCAGGAATCGGGGCGTTCATGACGAAAGAACCTTCGAGTGTTTATTATTCAAAATCGTTCTCGTCGCGCGCGCGGCGCAAGACCTGGAACACATGGGCGGGTGCCTGCTGCGGATCGAGCAGCACATAGTGCCAATCGCCTTCCCACTGGAAGCGTTGGTCGCTCAGCAGGTCGTGCACCTGGAACTGCTGGCCCGCTTCGACGCCGATGGCCGTCGATGGCAGGTTGATCCAGCCGGACTGCGCCTGGTTCGGGTCGAGGTTGACCACCGTGACGACCACGTTCCTGCCATCGTCCGACTGCTTCATGTACGCCAGCAACTGATCGTTCTCGACGGGCAGGAAGCGCAGGCTCGCATTGGCCTGCAGCGCCGGGTTGCTCTTGCGCGCCTTGTTGATGCGCGTGATGAACGGCGCCAGGCTGTGCGGCACGTTGTGGTTCCACGTGCGCAGCTGGTATTTTTCGGAATCCAGGTATTCCTCGCTGCCCGCGTGCCGCGGCAGGTGTTCCAGCAGCTCGTAGGCGGGGCCATAGATGCCGTAGTTCGCCGCAAGCGTGGCCGCAAGCACCAGCCGCAGCCGGAACATCGATGCCTGCCCGTCCTGCAGTTGCGCATGGAGGATGTCGGGCGTGTTCGGCCACACATTCGGACGGAAGTACTCGTGGCCCGGGCCCTGCGAGAGTTCGGTGAAATACTCGATCAGGTCGGATTTGGTGTTGCGCCACGTGAAGTACGTGTACGACTGCGAATAACCCAGCTTGGCCAGTCGGTGCATCACCTTGGGGCGGGTGAAAGCCTCGGCCAGGAAAATGACGGTCGGGTGTTCGCGCTTGATCTCGCCCACCACCCATTCCCAGAAAGGAAAGGCCTTGGTGTGCGGGTTGTCCACGCGAAACACCGTGACGCCTTCGGCGATCCAGTGATCGAAGACGCTCTTGAGTTCGAGCCACAGCCCTTGCCAGTCGTCGCACTCGAAGTTGAACGGATAGATGTCCTGGTACTTTTTCGGCGGGTTCTCGGCGTACTGCACCGTCCCGTCAGGACGCCAGCGGAACCAGCCCGGGTGCGCCTTCACGTACGGATGGTCGGGCGCACATTGGAAAGCGATGTCCAGAGCAATTTCCAGGCCTGCTTCGCGCGCCGTCTCGACCAGGTGGCGGAAATCGTCCGGCGTGCCCAGGGCCGGCAGGATGGACTTGTGCCCGCCTTCGTCAGAGCCGATGGCCCAGGGGCTGCCCACGTCGTCGGCCTCGGCCACGAGTGCGTTGTTTTTTCCCTTGCGCTGCACGCGGCCCACCGGATGGATGGGCGGGAAATACAGCACGTCGAAGCCCATGGCGGCAATCGCAGGAATGCGCGCTTCGACATCGCGGAAGGTTCCGTGCACGCCAGGTTCCGAGCCGGCCGAACGCGGGAACAACTCGTACCAGCTGCTAAAGCGGGCGAGCTCGCGGTCGGCGACCAGCGGCAGTTCGACCGGATAGCGTGCCTCGAAGCGGCGGTCGGGGTAACGCGAGGCCAGTGCCTCCAGCGTCTCGTCGAGTGCCATGGCCTTGAGCCCGATGCCCGAGAGGGCCGGGTCTGCGGCCCGGGCTTCCAGCTCCTTGCCCAGCCGAGCGAGTTCGTCGCGATCGGCACCGGTCGCGCGCGATGCAGCCGCTGCGACCTCGAGCGCACCGACGCGCGCTGCAATACGGATGTCCTCGTCGTCGACGCGCCGCGTGAGTTCATGGCGCCATGACGCGAAGCCGTCCACCCACGCGACCACGGTGTAGCCATAGCGCCCCGGCACGGGCGGGACGAACGACGCTTGCCAGATGTCGTTGTTGAGCAGCGTCATCGGCACTTCGTGCACGTCGGCCTGACCTTCCGCGCGCCACTGGAGCACGACACGCAACTCGTCATGGCCGTCCGCGAAGCAATGGGCAGTGATGTCCACGCGCTCGCCGGCCACGCGCTTGACCGCAAACCGGCCACCGTCCACGGCGGGCAGCACGGCATCGACGACCGCGCGTACCTGGCCGCTCGCGGGCAACCGCGAGGCGACCGCTGCAGAACTGCTGGCACCGGCCGTTGCATCGGCATTGACGGCGGCCGCTGCCATCGACGGCGTGGCTGTCTTGGAAGGCGTCGTGTGGGTGGATTTCGACTTGGACATCTTAGACATGGGCATCGGACTTCAGAATCAGGGTGGACAGGGGTGGCAGGGTCAGTGCGAGCGATTGCGTGCGGCCGTGGGCAGGGGTCGCGTCGGTGCCGACCTGACCCATGTTGCCCCAGCCGGCGCCGCCGTAGTCGGACGCATCGCTGTTGAGCACTTCGCGCCAGACACCCGCGCTGGGCACACCGACTCGGTAATTGGTGCGCGGCTGAGGCGTCAGATTGCAGACGACGAGCACCGGCGCTCCGCCATCCAGCGGCTTGCGCAGGAACGCGATGACGCTGGCGTCGGCGTCGTCGGCGCCGATCCACTCGAAGCCTTCGGGTGAAAAGTCGAGCTCGTAGAGGGCGGGCTCGTTGCGATAGACATGGTTGAGCTGCTTGACGAAGCGTTGCAAGCCAGCGTGCTCGGGCAGCTCGGTCGCCCACCACTGCAGTTGGTCGTCATGCGTCCATTCACGGCGCTGCCCGAACTCACAACCCATGAACAGCAGCTTCTTGCCGGGGTGAGTCCACATCAGGCCGAACAGCGCGCGCAGATTGGCAAACTTCTGCCAGTCGTCGCCCGGCATCTTCGTGATGAGCGAGCCCTTGCCGTGCACCACTTCGTCATGCGACAGCGGCAGCACGAAGTTCTCATCGAAGGCGTAGACCAGCGAGAAGGTCAACTGGCCCTGGTGGTATTTGCGATAGATCGGGTCCTGTGCAAAGTAGGCGAGCGAATCGTGCATCCAGCCCATGTTCCACTTCATGCCGAAGCCCAGACCGCCCATGTCGGTCGGGCGCGACACCATCGGCCATGCGGTCGATTCTTCGGCGATGGTGACAGTGTCGGGATGCGCGCGGTACATCGCGCGGTTCAAGTCGCGCAGGAACTGGATGGCCTCGAGGTTCTCACGACCCCCATTGGCGTTGGGGATCCATTCGCCATGCTTGCGCGCGTAGTCGAGGTAGAGCATCGACGCCACGGCATCGACGCGCAGCCCGTCCAGGTGGTAGCGCTCCATCCAGAATTCGGCTGACGAGATGAGAAAACTGCGGACTTCGTTGCGGCCGTAGTTGAAGATGCTCGAATTCCATTCCGGATGAAAGCCCTGGCGCGGGTCTTCATGCTCGAACAGGTGCGTGCCGTCGAAGAAACCCAGGCCATGCTGGTCGGTCGGGAAATGCGACGGCACCCAGTCCAGCAGCACGCCGATACCGTTCTGGTGCATGTGGTCGACGAAGGCCATGAAATCCTGCGGCGTTCCATATCGCGAGGTCGGCGCGAAGTAACCGGTGGTCTGGTAACCCCAGGAGCCATAGAAGGGATGCTCGGTGACCGGCATCAACTCGACATGGGTGAAGCCCATGTCCTTCACGTAGGCGGCCAGTCGGGTTGCCAGTTCGCGCCAACCCAGCATCTGCCCGTCCTGGCGCTGCCAGGAACCAGGGTGGACTTCGTAGATCGACATCGGCGCGCCGAGGGCGTTGTGCGGACCACGCGAGCCCATCCACTCGGCGTCCTGCCAGTCATGGCCGTCGAGCGACCAGACGCGAGAACCGGTGCGTGGCGCCTCTTCGGCATAGAAGGCGAACGGATCGGCCTTGTCGACCACGTAGCCGCGTTCGCGAGAGAAGATACGGTATTTGTAGACCTGACCGTGCGTCGCATCGGGCGAGTAACCCTCCCAGATACCGCTGTCGTCGGTACGGGCCGTCAACCGGAGCGCGGTTTCGTCCCAGCCGTTCCAGTCTGCAATCACCGACACCGCCTGCGCATTGGGTGCCCACACCGCGAATGTTGCGCCCTGGCCGCTGGCATCGAGGTGGCAACCCATCGCCTCATGCATCAGGGCATTCGTGCCCTCTCGAAACAGCCAGATGTCCTGATCACTCAAGCGTTGATGGTCAATTTGCACGGGCGGGTTCCTCCTGATGCACACAGGATATCCGTGTGCTTGCCGACAAGCCATTGAATCTCACGAGTGTCCCGCCGGGTGAGCCGTCGAGCGCCCTTTGCCGTGTCGGACAGGAGCCTGTACTGGCGTTTCGGCGGACAAGAACCGCCCATCGCTAGGCAAAACAAAAAAAACGGCAACGCCCTTGCGGGACGTCGCCGTTTGTTCTGCAATTCGACCCCGAAGGGTCGATTGGCGGGAGGATTGCCAGTCGCCCAGCTTACTTGGGCGTGCCGCCTTGCATGGTGGGGCTGTGACCGGGGCGACGTTGGTCGCGGGTTTCGGCGCGGGCTTCGCCGGCCTTGGCAGCACGGTCATTGCCAAAGCTGCCGCCTTCGGGCGTCTTGTTGATGTCGCCGCCTGCAGGTGCGGGGGCCATGCCGACGCCGCGCTGGTCCTTGCGGGCCTCGCCGGCGAGTTGAGGCTTGCCCACGGCGACGCCCGGGGTGTTGGGCGGCACGTTGGCGCCTGGCGGGTTGTTCTGGGCGTAGGCCGCACCAGCCGACGCGAAGGTGCCTGCGATGAGAAGGGCGAAGATTTTGCGCATGATGGGTCTCTGAAAAAATGGATGGAGATCGATTGACAGGCAACCAGGTGAAAGCATTTCTCGGGGTTTTTGTCGTCGTCTTCCGCTGCCTCCCGCTGCCTGTCCCGAAACGCCAGAATGCCAATGCATCCAGGCCGCACCGTAGGACGACGACGCGTCCGCCTGAGGCACTTGGCTGTTGGCGGCGTGAGCGACGGACGCACGCTGCAGTTGGCGATTGCAGACCCCGCACGTAGCACGATCTCCACGAGGGCGGCATGATGGAGGGCTATCGATTCAGTAAGGCAACTGCAAGCTATGACCACCCCCCTGAGTGACTTCGGACTGATCGGCCTGGCCGTCATGGGCCAGAACCTGGTTTTGAACGTGGAAAGCCGCGGCTTCCAGGTCAGTGTGTTCAATCGAACGACCGCGACCACCAACGAGTTCGTGGGCAAGCACCCTGGCAAGAACTTGATTGCGACCCACACGCTGGAAGATTTCGTCCAGAGCCTTTCCAAGCCGCGCAAGATACAGATCATGGTCAAGGCTGGCGCGCCGGTCGACCAGGTGATCGAGCAACTCATCCCCTTGCTCGAGAAGGACGACATCGTCATCGACGGCGGCAACAGCCTGTACACCGACACCGAGCGCCGCGACGTCTATCTCGCCGGCAAGGGTTTGCGCTTCATCGGCGCAGGCGTGTCAGGCGGCGAGGAGGGCGCGCGCAAGGGGCCGGCCATCATGCCGGGCGGGCCCGCGTCGACGTGGGAGGTGATGAAGCCGATCTTCGAGAGCATCGCGGCCAAGGTCGACGGCGAGCCCTGCGTGATCCACATCGGTCCGGGCGGTGCGGGCCACTACGTGAAGATGATCCACAACGGCATCGAGTATGGCGACATGCAGCTCATCTGCGAGGCCTACAACCTGTTCAAGGCCGCGGGATTCACCAACGAGGAAATGGCGGCGATCTTCAACGAATGGAACGAGGGTGAACTGCAGAGCTACCTGATCCAGATCACCGGCAAGGCGCTCGAGCAGAAAGACCCGGACACCGGCAAGCCGCTGGTCGAGATGATCCTGGACAAGGCCGGGCAGAAAGGCACGGGTCAGTGGACGCTGCTCAACGCCGCGGAAAACGCCGTGGTCATCAGCACCATCAACGCCGCGGTCGAGGCGCGCGTGCTGTCGTCGCAGAAAAAGCAGCGCGTGGTGGCCAGCAAGAAGCTGCAGGGGCCGACGCCCGACCTGTCCGCAGACAAGAAGGAACTGGTTGCCAAGGTGCACGATGCGCTCTATGCGTCCAAGGTGGTCAGCTACACGCAGGGCTTCGACCTCATCAAGACCATGGGCGAGAAGAAGAACTGGGGTCTCGACTTCGGCGGCATCGCGTCGATCTGGCGGGGGGGCTGCATCATCCGGGCACGCTTCCTGAACCGCATCACCGAGGCCTACCGCGAAGACCCGGCGCTGGTCAACCTCATGCTGGCGCCGTTCTTCAACGAACTGCTCAACCGCACGCAGCAGAACTGGCGTGAGGTGGTGGCGCTTGCCGTGCGCAACGGTATTCCGGTTCCCGCCTTCAGCGCGTCGCTCGCCTACTACGACAGCTACCGTGCGGAGCGCCTGCCGGCCAACCTGCTCCAGGCGCAGCGCGACTTCTTCGGTGCGCACACCTATGAGCGCGTCGACCAGCCCGAAGGCAAGTTCTTCCACACCGAGTGGCCTGAAGTCATCGGTTGACCGTGACGGCGACCTGCCAAGCGCGCCGCCCGCTGCCGGCCGGCGCGCCGGCCGCTCTCAGTGATCGTGGTGCAGGTAGCTGGCCTGGCGTGGCAGGCGCCAACTCACGACGAATGCGATCACCATCATCACCGTCACGTACCAGTAGAAGGCCGACTCGTGCCCCATCGACTTGAGTCCCAGCGCCACGTACTCGGCTGAACCGCCGAAGATGGCGTTGGCGACGGCATAGGCCAGGCCGACACCCAGGGCCCGCACTTCCGGCGGGAACATCTCGGCCTTCACGATCCCGCTGATCGAGGTGTAGAAGCTGACGATGGCCAGCGCAAGGACGATGAGCAGGAACGCGGCCACCGGGCTCGTCACGTGCTGCAGGCCCGTCAGGATCGGCACCGTCGCGAGGGCGCCGAGCGCGCCGAACAGCAGCATGTTGTTGCGCCGGCCGATCCGGTCCGACAACGCACCGAAAATCGGCTGCATGCACATGTAGACGAACAGCGCACAGGTCATCACGTAGCTGGTGGTCTTGATCGGCAACCCGACGGTGTTCACCAGGTACTTCTGCATGTAAGTGGTGAAGGTATAGAAGATCAGCGAGCCGCCGGCGGTGTACCCGAGCACCGTGAAGAACGCCGCCTTGTGATGGCGGAACAGGTTCGACATGCTGCCCGATTCCTTGTTCTTCATGTTCTCCGCGCTCTGGGTTTCGTGCAGCGTGCGGCGCAGCATCAGCGCGACCACTGCCGCGATGGCGCCGATCACGAAAGGAATGCGCCAGCCCCAGGCCTTGAGTTCGGCCTCGTCCAGCAGCTGTTCCAGGATCACGATCACCAGCACGGCAAGCAGCTGCCCGCCGATCAGCGTCACATACTGGAAGGACGAGAAGAAGCCACGCTGGCCGCGCAGTGCGACTTCGCTCATGTAGGTGGCGGTGGTGCCGTACTCGCCGCCCACCGACAGACCCTGGAACAGCCGGGCGACAAGCAGCAGGAACGGTGCCCAGGCGCCGATCTGCGCATAGGTCGGGAGACAGGCGATGGCGAGCGAGCCGGCACACATCATGGTGACCGAGATCAGCATCGATTTCTTGCGGCCGTAGCGGTCTGCGACGCGACCGAACAGCCAGCCCCCGATGGGCCGCATGAGGAAGCCGGCCGCGAAGACGCCGGCCGTGTTGAGCAACTGGGCGGTCGGGTCCGATTTCGGAAAGAAAGACGGCGCGAAGTAGAGCGCCGAGAAGGCGTAGACGTAGAAGTCGAACCATTCGACGAGGTTGCCCGAGGAGGCCGCCATGATCGCGAAGATCCGGTGCCGCTTTTCTTCGGAGGTATAGGCGGTGGGCGCGCCTGTGTCCGGCGTCAGGGTGGAGGGAGTTGTTTTCATTCTTGCGCCTTGAGTCAGTGTGTAAATCAGCGTGTTTTGTGGGGATATTCTGCTGTGCGCGACGCGGGCGTGTTGTCGGCACAGCACGCATCCGCGCCGCATCCATGGATATTCCTACCGACGGGTAGGAACAGGCCGCCAACCAGTGCCGCCTGGCCTCAGGCGGGCCGTTGGGTTTTCCGGGCCAGGGGAAGCCGGGTTACCGTGGCTTGCATCCCGGCGCGAATGCGCGATACTGTGTATAAATACAGTGTCCATGACCGACGCCTTCATCCCTGTCCATGCCCTCAAGGGCCGTGGTGCGGCCACCCGCATCGCGCACCGCTTCGAGCGCGACGAGCGCAGTGCGTTCGACGACGGCTGGGGCACGCTCGAAGAAGGTGCGGCCGAACCACTGTCGCCCTTGCGGACCGAGGTGCGCATGGAAGACGTGAAGTCGGTGCTGAGCGAAAACGATTCGCCCGACATCCCCTTCGATCGATCGCTCAATCCGTACCGTGGCTGTGAACACGGCTGCATCTACTGCTTTGCCCGCCCGACGCACAGCTATCTCAACCTGTCGCCGGGGCTGGACTTCGAGACCAAGCTCATCGCCAAGCGCAACATCGCAGAGGTGCTGCGTGCAGAGCTTGGGAAGAAGAGCTACCGGCCGAGCCACATTGCCATCGGCACCGCGACGGACTGTTATCAGCCCATCGAGCGCGAGTTGCGTTTGACGCGCTCTGTCATCGAAGTGCTGAAGGAGGCACGCCATCCGTTCGGCCTGGTGACCAAATCGAGCGCGGTGGAGCACGACCTCGACCTGATCGCGCCCATGGCCGCAGACCGGCTGGCGGCGGTCTACATGACCATCACGACGCTGGATGCGGAACTCTCGCGCAAGCTCGAACCCCGCGCCGCGGCGCCACACAGGCGCCTGCGGACGCTGCGCACGCTGGCAGACGCCGGCGTGCCGGTGGGCGTCAGCGTGGCGCCGCAGATCCCGTTCGTGAACGAGGACATGGAGCAGGTGCTCGAAGCCGCATGGGATGCGGGTGCGCGCTGCGCGTTCTATACCGTCGTGCGGCTGCCCTGGGAAGTCGCGCCGCTTTTCAAGGAGTGGCTCGAGCTGCATTACCCCCAGCGCGCCGACCGCATCATGGCCCGCATCCGCGACATGCGCGGCGGCAAGGACTACGACGCCGATTTCGCCACGCGCATGAAAGGCAGCGGACTCTGGGCCGACCTGATCCGCCAGCGCTTCGAAAAGGCGACCGATCGCATCGGCTTCAACCGGCAACGCATCGCGCTGGACCTCACGGCGTTTCGCGCGCCCGGGCTCGCCGGGCAGGGCAGTTTGTTCTGACGCTTCAATCTGCAGGTCACGTTTTGCAACCATTCTTCTGACGGTTGAGTCCACCGGCGTATCGGGACCGGCGTTTCAGATTCAGGGCGATGTTGCCCCAACGCCAGGAGCTGTCGTGAAATCTATTTCAGTGAAATTCAAATGGGCGATCGCCAGCGCCTTGGCCATGGGCGCGCTGCTGGCCGGCACGGCCGCCAATGCCGGCGTGAGCTGGTCGGTGGGCGTCAGCGTGCCCGGTGTCGCCGTCGGTGTGTCCGAGCCGGCACCGGTCTATTACGGTCCCGCCCCGGTCTACAGCGCACCGGCCCCGATTTATTACCGGCCGGCGCCACCCGTGTACTACGCGCCGCCGCAGCCGGTGTACGAGCAACGTCCGGCACCGGTCTATTACAACGCGCCGCCGCCTGTCTATTACCGGCCTGCGCCGGTCTACTACGAGCCGGCGCAGGGCTACTACGAGCATCGCCGCCAGTGGCGCCGCGAGCGCTGGGGACCTGGCTACTGAGGCTTGTCGAGCCGGGTCGTTCGGTGCACTGACGACGAGTGATGCGGTGGGGTGCCTGCTACGATGGACCGGCACTGTTCCCACCTCTCATGACCACCATTCAGGCTCGTCGAAAACTCATCGTGATCATTCTGCTGGTGGTGGCCCTGGGTGGGGCCGCCATACGCCACTACGCCACGCCGGGCACCATCCTGCGGGACACCGGCACCCTGTTGATGCTGCTGTGGATTCCGATCATCGGCAACATCATTTCTTGGCTGGTCGCGCGCTTTCGCCGACCTGCGGTCGCCGTGCCGTCTGGCTTTGACGAGCGCACCGGTTTCACCGTTCACGCGACCGTCGAACTCACGCTGCGCCCGCCGCAGATTCCCGCCGAAGACCGGCCCGTCGCAGTGGGGGAGCATCGCTGTGCATTGGTGGTGGACAACCAGGGCTTTTCCGCCCGTTGGACGGTGGATGCTGGCCAGCGTGTGATGCGCGGCCAACCCTTCCTGGTGGACGTGGAGTTCCTGGCCCCGTCCGTGGCACTGCCGATCTTTCGGCCGGAGTCGGTTTTTCGCATGCTCGTCGGCGAATCGTTCATCGGTGACGGGCGCGTGGTGCGCTTGTCACCGCCCACCTGAGCGCCTGAACACCCGTACCTGTGAGCTGGCCAACGGGAAGGCGGCGAGGCATAGTCCCTCTGCATGAACCTCATTGAAATGTCATTGAACTTCTCTTTCGAATTGCTGGCAACATAGCTGCAATCTATCGGAAAGAAATTCATGAAATCGGTCCAAAAACTTGTTGGTTATGCCATCTCGCTCGGTGGGGTGGCAGTGCTCGTCTCGGGATTGTTCTGAGATCTGCGCCGATTCGTCGGTGCCCAGCTTTGTCCTACGCCGGCCGTCGTCGGACGCTGGCGCGGTGCATTGCGTGCCACATGCACCATTCTGGTCACTCAGAGCAAGCCTCTGCATCTTGACCTCCACCGCAGCCATGACCATGCAAACCGACGACTGGACCCGCACCGAGATGGGTTTTCCTGCAGCGCTTGCGCGCGGAGAGCCCGCGACGTCTCGTTCGCTGCCGGCGAACTGGCACGGGCGGGCGTACCACGCGGGTGAGCCCGCATCGGCGTTTGAGTTGAGCCGTGGTTGGCTTGAAGTGTTCGACGACTCCTCTGACGCCATCTGAGCGTCCGACCAGGTCGCCCTTCAGACGGCTTCAACCCGCCAGCGGCATCGGCGTGAGAGATGCGGCGTCCAGGCCCAGCGCATCCGCCACGCACATTGCGGCGTAGGCATCATTTGCCGCGTAGCAGATCTGCCCTTCCGACAGTTGCTTGTTGGCCCAATTGGACGTGGTCTGCTTGCGGGACTTCACGAAGCGTTGGTTGAAGACGAGCGCGATGGCCATCTTCACGCCCACCGAGGTCCTGTAGCCCCGGCGCTTGAAGACCGTGTCGAGGTCGAGCAATGCCTGCGGTTCGACGCCCAGCTTGCTGCGGATCTGGGTGCGGTCCCCGGACAGCCCGAAACCGATCTTGGTGAGCGCATTGGAGGCCAGCAACCGGGCCACGGCATGGCGGCAGGCATCGTCGTGCAGCTGGAAAACCCACGCCCGTTCGAGCGATGCGAATTGCACCGTGTGGGGGCCGGTGGATGCTTCGTTCTTCAGGAAGGTGGGCTTGGATTCGGTGTCGAAACCGACCACATTCAACGCACCCAGCTCGGCAACGGCCCTTTCGGCCTGGAGCGCGGTGCTCACCACGTCGATGTCCCGCAACATGAGGCCGGCGAAGACGTCCAGGACGGCAATGTTTTCGCGTGTCGGCAACGATGGTGGGGCGGTGTTCATGGTGTTTTCTTTGTCTTCTTTGCTGGCGTCAAGGCCTTGGCGCGGCGGGGCTTGGGCGCCTGTCCGGAGCGCATCGCCGCTTCCCAGGCGCGGCGACCCCACAGCGCTGCGAGTTCGCGGTCGTCGAAGAGGTCGGCGGGCGCTTCGCGGTACGACATCTGCGTCTTCTTGCCCTGGCGCTCGTAGCAGAAGGCCGGTGCGTTCAGCGCGTCGAAATGGGGGGCGCTCTCGGCGTCAACCTTGAGGTAGAGCGTCTCGCGCACGACCAGCCCGATCATGCGGCCTTCGTGAAACAGCCCATGGCCGCCGAACATCCGGCGCGGCTGGACGCGACCGAGCCGTTCGAACACTTCCGGCAGGCTGTCGGCGAGCCCGGCCATGTTCAAGCCTTCAGCAACTGGGCGTGATGCACGAGGTGGTCGGCCATGAAGCTCTGGATGAAGTAATAACCGTGGTCGTAGCCCTCGTGGCGGCGCAGTGTCAGCGGCTGGCCGATGGCATGGCAGGCGGCTTCGAACAGGTGCGGGTGCAGTTGCTCGGCGAGGAATTTGTCACCCAGGCCCTGGTCGATCAGAATCCCCGCGGGGTAGGGCGCGACCGGCTGGTTTTCCATGAGCACCGTGGCGTCGTGTTCGGTCCAGCGCGTGCGGTCGGCGCCGAGGTAGCCGGTGAAGGCCTTTTCGCCCCAGGGGCAGCGCGTGGGCGCGCAGATCGGCGCGAAGGCCGACAACGACTTGAACAGGCCCGGGTGCCGCAGCGCCAGCGTGAGCGCGCCGTGCCCGCCCATCGAATGGCCGGTGAGGCCGATGCGTTGCGGATCGATCGGAAAGGCCGTGCCCAGCAGCGGCAGCAGTTCGCCGACGAGGTAGCTTTCCATGCGCCAGTGCGTGGCCCATGGCGCCTCGGTCGCGTCGAGGTAGAAGCCGGCGCCCACGCCGAAGTCCCAGCTTTCGGATTCACCGGCCACGTTGGCGCCGCGCGGGCTGGTGTCGGGCGCGACCAGCGCGATGCCGAGCTCGGCCGCCAGGCGCTGCGCACCGGCCTTGACCATGAAGGTTTCTTCGTTGCAGGTGAGGCCCGCCAGGTAGATCAGCGCCGGCACCGGGCCGTCCGCGGCCTGCGGCGGCAGGAACACCGAGAAACGCATCGGCAGGCCGATCTCGCCCGAGGCGTGTTCGTGGAAGGTCTGCGTGCCGCCGAAGCAGCGGTGTTCGGACAGGGTCTTGAGTGAAGAGGTCATCGGCGATGCGGGGAAATGAGTTCGAGCACCGCGTCGGCGAACACGCGCGGCGCCTCCTGCGGCATGTTATGGCCCACGCCGGGCAGCGTGCGGTGCGTGCGCGGGCCGGTGAAGTGGTGGCCTTGGTCGGCAGTGCCTGCGGGGGCCATCACGCCGTCGTCTTCGCCGTCGAAGGTGATCGACGGCACGCGGATCTCGAGCATCTTGGCCAGCGCGGCCTGCAGATCGGCATAGGCCGGGTCGCCCTCGGCCTTGCCGTAGCGGTGTCTGTACGAATGGATCACGATGTCGACGAAATCCGGGTTGTCGAAGGCGGGCGCGGTGCGTTCCCAGGTGGCGTCGTCGAAGGCCCAGGTGGGTGACCAGAGCCGCCACAACAGGCGGCACAGGTCGTGCCGGTTCTGCGCGAGGCCCGCGCGGCCGCGCTCGGTGTGGAAGTACCACTGGTACCAATAGCGGAACTCGTTCTCGGGCGGGGCCGGCTCGTCGGCATGCGCGATGTTCTGCACCTTGTAGCTGTTGAAGGACACGAGCCCGGTGCAGCGCTCGGGCCACAGTGCCGCGGCCACGCAGGCGGCGGTGCCGCCCCAGTCGTAGCCAGCGAGCACGGCCTTCTCGATGGCCAGCGCATCAAGCAGCGCCCGCAGGTCGTCGGCCAGTGCAGCCTGTTCGCCCGAGCGCGGCGTGGCCGCATCGACGAACTGCGTCGGGCCGAAGCCGCGCAGGTAGGGCACGACCACGCGACAACCTGCGTCGGCGAGGATCGGCACCACCTCGGCGTAGGCGTGCACGTCGTAGGGAAAGCCATGCAGCAGCACGGCGGGCGGCCCGTCCTCCGGGCCGCTCTCGTGGAAGGCGATGTCCAGCACGCCGGCACGCACGCGGCGCAGCGGGCCGAGCATCGCTTCAGTCATACAGGACCACGCCGCGGATCGATTCGCCGCGCTTCATCAGATCGAAACCCTTGTTGATGTCCTCCAGCGGCATGGTGTGCGTGATCAGGTCGTCGATGTTGATCTTGCCTTCCATGTACCAGTCGACGATCTTGGGCACGTCGGTGCGGCCGCGGGCGCCGCCGAAGGCCGAGCCTTCCCAGTGGCGACCGGTGACCAGCTGGAACGGACGCGTGCTGATTTCCGCACCGGCTTCGGCCACGCCGATGATGATGCTGCGGCCCCAGCCCTTGTGCGTGCATTCGAGCGCCTGGCGCATCACCTTGGTGTTGCCGATGCACTCGAAGCTGTAGTCGGCGCCGCCGTCGGTCAGCTGCACGATCGCATCGACGATGTTGCCGCCGGCCGCCTCGATGTCCTTCGGGTTCAGGAAGTGCGTCATGCCGAACTTGCGGGCCATCGCCTCGCGCTCGGGGTTCAGGTCGACGCCAATGATCTTGTCGGCGCCCACCATCTTGGCGCCCTGGATCACGTTCAGGCCGATGCCGCCCAGGCCGAACACCACCACGTTGGCGCCGGCTTCGACCTTGGCCGTGAAGATGACGGCGCCGATGCCGGTGGTCACGCCGCAGCCGATGTAGCAGACCTTGTCGAAGGGCGCGTCCTCGCGGATCTTGGCCAGCGAGATCTCGGGTGCGACCGTGTAGTTGCTGAACGTCGAGGTGCCCATGTAGTGGAAGATGGGCTTGCCGTCCATGCTGAAGCGGCTGGTGGCATCGGGCATCAGCCCCTTGCCCTGCGTGCCGCGGATCAGCTGGCACAGGTTGGTCTTGCGGCTCAGGCAGAACTTGCACTGGCGGCATTCGGGCGTGTAGAGCGGGATGACGTGGTCGCCCTTCTTGAGGGTGGTCACGCCGGGGCCGACGTCGACCACGATGCCCGCGCCTTCGTGGCCGAGGATGGCCGGGAAGATGCCTTCCGGGTCGGCGCCCGAGAGCGTGTAGTAGTCGGTGTGGCAGATGCCGGTGGCCTTGATCTCGACGAGCACTTCACCGAACTTGGGACCCTGCAGGTCGACGGTTTCGATGGTCAGGGGCTGGCCTGCTTGCCAGGCGACGGCGGCTTTGGTTTTCATGTCTTGGGATATCTTTGGGGTGTACAGGCTGGAAAATACGCCCACTATAAGATGACCTTCCCTCAGAGCCATGCCATGAAGAAAATACTCGTACTCAACGGTCCCAATCTCAACCTGCTCGGTACGCGCGAGCCTGCCCAGTACGGCCACGAAACCCTTGCCGACGTGGAGCGCATGTGCCAGGAGACAGGCACCCGTCTGGGCGTGGCCGTGGAATGCCGTCAGTCCAACCACGAAGGCTTCCTGATCGACTGGATCCATGAGGCGGGGCGCGAGGTGGCCGCGGGGACCATGCTGGGCGTGGTGATGAACCCCGGCGCCTACACGCACACGTCCATCGCGCTGCATGACGCGATCAAGGGCGCGAGCGTGCCGCTCATCGAGCTGCACATCTCGAACGTGCATGCCCGAGAGGAGTTTCGCCACCACTCCTTCATTTCGCCGGCGGCGCGCGGCATCATCGTCGGGCTGGGCGTCAAGGGCTATCCGCTGGCCATCGAGGCACTGGTGCGCGTGAGCGACGCCGGCTGAGCGTGGTCAACGCAGCCCTTCAGCAAGACCTGGCCGCCGGCCTCTTCGCGGGCGAAGACGGGCAGGCCCGATGCCGCTGGTGTGCGGCCACGCCGGCCTACGGGCACTATCACGACCACGAGTGGGGCTTTCCGGTGACCGACGACCGGCGGCTGTTCGAGAAGGTGTGCCTCGAAGGTTTCCAGTCGGGCCTGAGCTGGCTGACCATCCTCAACAAGCGAGAAAACTTCCGCAACGCCTTTGCGAACTTCGAAGCCGAGCAGGTCGCGTGCTTCGATGAAGCAGACATCGCGCGGCTGCTGGCCGATGCCGGCATCGTGCGGCACCGCGGCAAGATCGTGTCGACCATCAACAACGCGGCACGCGTGCTGGAACTGCGTGCCGAGTTCGGCTCGCTGGCTGCCTACGCATGGCGCTTCGAGCCGGCGGCCAGCGGGCGGCCCGAGCGCGTGACGCATGCCGCGCTGCAGACCTTCACGACTTCCGCCGAATCCATCGCCATGTCCAAGGACCTGAAGAAGCGCGGTTGGAGCTTTGTCGGGCCGACCACCTGCTATGCGTTCATGCAGGCCATGGGCCTGGTCAATGACCACGTCGAGGGTTGCCACGTGCGTGAGCGCGCGCTGCAGGCGCGGGCGCAGCTGACGGTTCCGACCACCTGAACTCGAGCGACCCGCGCCGCGCTCAGGGCGTCGGCGCACTCGCCGTCTTGCGCATCGTCACCCGGCCCTGGTCGTCGATGCTCTCCAGGTGCACGTCGAAACCCCAGAGCCGCGCAACGTGCTTGAGCACCTCCTGCGAATCGTCCCGGAGTGCCATCTGGTTGCGCTGCACGTGACGCAACGTGAGCGCGCGATCGCCGCGCAGGGCGACGTTCCACACCTGGATGTCTGGTTCGCGAGCGCTGATGTCGTACTGGCGAGACAGTGCTTCACGCAGCGCCTGGTAGCCGGCGTCGTCATGGATGGCGGAGATTTCGAGTTCGGTTTCGCTCACGTGGTCACGCACGGCGAACAGCCGGAAATCGCGCATGGTCTTCGGACTGAGGAACTGGCCGATGAAGCTTTCGTCCTTGAAGTTGCGCATGGCATGGTCGAGCGTCTTGACCCAGTCGCTGCCGGCAAAGTCCGGGAACCAGCGCCTGTCTTCCTCGGTCGGCTTCTCGCAGATGCGTCGCAGGTCGGTGAACATTGCAAAGCCGAGCGCGTACGGATTGATGCCGCTGTAGCCGCGGTGCCCGACCGGCGGCTGGTAGACCACGCTGGTGTGCGAACGCAACCATTCGATCATGAAACCATCGGCCAGCAGGCCCTTGTCGTACATGGTGTTGAGCAGCGTGTAGTGCCAGAACGTGGCCCAGCCCTCGTTCATCACCTGCGTCTGGCGCTGCGGATAGAAGTACTGGGCGACCTTGCGCACGATGCGCACGATTTCGCGCTGCCAGGGTTCGAGCAGCGCCGCATTCTTCTCGATGAAGTAAAGCAGGTTTTCCTGCGGTTCCGCAGGAAAGCGGCGTTTGGCATCGGCCTCGGCCGCAGTCTCGCTGCGGCGCGGCAGCGTGCGCCACAGGTCGTTGACCTGCTGCTGCAGATGGTGCTCGCGTTCGGCGCGCTGGCTGATCTCCTGCGCCAGCGAGCGTTTTTGCGGGCGGCGATAGCGGTCCACGCCGTAGTTCATGAGCGCATGGCATGAGTCGAGGAGCTCCTCGACCGCATCCACCCCATGCTTTTGCTCGCACTCGGCCACGTAGTTTCGGGCATAGACCAGGTAGTCGATGATCGAGGACGCGTCGGTCCACATGCGAAAGAGATAGTTGCCCTTGAAGAAGCTGTTGTGGCCATAGGCCGCGTGCGCGATCACCAGCGCCTGCATGGCCATCGTGTTCTCTTCCATCAGGTAGGAGATGCACGGGTCGGAGTTGATGACGATCTCGTAGGCCAGTCCCATGTGGCCGCGCCTGTAGTTCTTCTCGGTGGAGATGAACTGCTTGCCATAGGACCAGTGGCGGTAGATGACCGGCATGCCCACGCTCGCATAGGCATCCATCATCTGCTCGGCGGTGATGATCTCCAGCTGGTTCGGGTAAGTGTCCAGCCCGAAGGACTTCGCGGTCTTGGCAATCTCGGCGTGGTACGTCTCGATGAGCTCGAACGTCCAGTCGGAAGGGCTTGGCAAGGTTTGCGCAGTGCGCTCCATCAACAGCTCGCTCATGCGGGTGCTCCTTCCTTCTTGAAGAGTTCCCTGAACACAGGGTAGATGTCGTGCGCCCCGGCCACCTTGCGCATGGCGAAGTTCGCACGCATGCCCTGCAATTGCGCGTACTCATGCCATAGGTTCTGTTCGGCATCGGCGACCTGCACGTACGCGTAGTAACGCACCATCGGCAGGATCGACTCGTCGAGCAACTGCCGGCAGCGGCCGCTGTCCTGGTGCCAGTTGTCGCCGTCGCTGGCCTGTGCGCCATAGATGTTCCATTCGCCGCTCGGATAGCGTGCGCGGATGATTTCGTCCATCAGCACCAGCGCGCTCGACACCACGGTGCCACCGGTCTCCTTGGCATGGAAGAAGTCTTCCTCGCTCACTTCCTGGGCTTGCGTGTGGTGCCGGATGAACACCAGTTCGATCTTCTCGTAGTGCCGTGTAAGGAAGAGGTAGAGCAGCATGAAGAAGCGCTTGGACATGTCCTTGCGCGCCTCGTCCATGGAGCCCGAGACGTCCATGAGGCAGAACATGACGGCCTTCGCACTGGGCACCGGCACCCGCACGCGGTTGCGGTAGCGCAGGTCGATGGGGTCGATGTAGGGCACGTGGCGCGCGGTGCTGCGCAAGGCGACGATCTGCGCCTCGGTCGCGGCGATCTGCTCGCGCACCACCGGCTCGTCGGCATCGGGCAGCTGGCGCAGTGCGAGCAGGTGGGCTTCGAGCCGGCGCAGTTCGGTGCGCGTGTCGCCGCCCAGCGCGATGCGCCGTGCCAGCGCGCCGCGCATCGAGCGCACCACATGCAGGCTGCTCGGATTGCCGTCGCTCTTGAAGCCGGCGCGATGGCTCTTCCATTCGGGCACTTCGGCCAGCTGCGTGCGGATGAGATGCGGCAGCGCCAGGTCCTCGAAGAAGGCCTGCATGAACTCCTCGCGGGTCAGGCGGAAGACGAAATCGTCTTCTCCCTCGCCGCCATCGCCCGCCTCGCCATTGCCTTGCCCACCCCCCCCTCCGCCGGGCGGGCGGGCGACGCGATCGCCCTTGAGGTATTCCTGGTTGCCGGGATGCACGTACTCGCGGTTGCCGCTCTGCGCGTGCCCGAAAACGGGTTCGGACACGTCGCGTTTGGGCAGCGTGATGTCCTCGCCTTTTTCCAGGTCGCGAATGCTGCGACCGCTGATCGCGCGCCGCACCGAATCCCGGATCTGGCCTCGGTAGCGCCGCAGGAAGCGTTCCCGGTTGCCGATCGATTTGTTCTTGCCCGACAAGCGCCGATCGATGATCTGTTGCAGCATGGTCAAGGTGTCAATCCTTCCGGCAGTGGCCGTGATGATGTCCGGGTCGGCTAGGAACTCTTGCGCACGCGCAGATACCACTCGCACAGCAGGCGGACCTGTTTGGGCGTGTAGCCTTTTTCGACCATGCGCGCCACGAAGTCCTGATGCTTCTTCTGCTCGTCGGCGCTGCTCTTGGTGTTGAAGCTGATGACGGGCAGCAGCTCCTCGGTGTTCGAGAACATCTTCTTCTCGATCACGGTGCGCAGCTTTTCGTAGCTCGTCCACGCCGGGTTGCGACCTGCATTGCCGGCACGTGCGCGCAGCACGAAGTTGACGATCTCGTTGCGGAAATCCTTTGGGTTGGAAATGCCCGCAGGCTTCTCGATCTTCTCCAGTTCGCCGTTGAGCGACACCCGGTCGAACACCTCGCCGGTGTCGACGTCGCGGTACTCCTGGTCCTGGATCCAGTAGTCGGCATAGGTCACGTAGCGGTCGAAAATGTTCTGGCCGTACTCGCTGTAGCTTTCCAGGTAGGCGGTCTGGATCTCCTTGCCGATGAACTCGGCGTAGCGCGCCGCCAGGTGTTCCTTGATGTACGCAAGGTACTTCTGTTCGGTTTCGGCCGGGAACTGCTCGCGCTCGATCTGCTGCTCGAGCACGTACATCAGGTGCACCGGGTTGGCGGCCACCTCGGTGCTGTCGAAATTGAAGACCTTGGAGATGATCTTGAATGCAAAGCGGGTCGACACGCCGCTCATGCCTTCGTCGACGCCCGCATAGTCGCGGTATTCCTGCAGCGACTTGGCCTTGGGGTCGGTGTCCTTCAGGCTTTCGCCGTCGTACACCTGCGACTTGCTGAAGATGCTCGAATTCTCGGGCTCCTTGAGTCGCGTGAGCACCGAGAACTGCGCCATCATCCGCAGCGTGCCGGGCGCGCAGGGCGCCTGCGCCAGCGACGACGTGCGCACCAGCTTCTCGTAGATCTTGATCTCTTCGGACACGCGCAGGCAGTACGGCACCTTGACGATGTAGATGCGGTCGAGGAAAGCCTCGTTGTTCTTGTTGTTGCGAAATGCCTTCCACTCGCTCTCGTTGGAGTGTGCGAGCACGACGCCGTCGAACGGAATGGCGCCGAAGCCCTCAGTGCCCTTGAAGTTGCCTTCCTGCGTGGCGGTCAGCAGCGGATGCAGCACCTTGATGGGCGCCTTGAACATTTCCACGAACTCCAGCAGGCCCTGGTTGGCCAGGCAGAGTCCGCCCGAATAGGAGTAGGCGTCAGGGTCATCCTGCGCATAGGTCTCCAGCTTGCGGATGTCGATCTTGCCTACCAGCGAAGAGATGTCCTGGTTGTTCTCGTCACCCGGCTCGGTCTTGGCCACGCCGATCTGGCGCAGCACCGACGGATAGCGCTTGACGACCTGGAACTTGCGGATGTCGCCGCCGTATTCCTCGAGCCGCTTGACGGCCCAGGGCGACAGGATGCGCTGCAGGTAGCGCCGTGGGATGCCGTATTCCTTCTCGAGGATTTCGCCGTCCTCGGCCGCATCGAACAGGCCAAGCGGCGACTCGTTGACCGGCGAGTCCTTGATGGCATAGAAGGGCACCTGCTCCATGAGCTGCTTGAGCCGCTCGGCAATGGAACTCTTGCCGCCACCCACGGGCCCCAGCAGATAGAGGATCTGCTTTTTCTCCTCGAGACCCTGCGCCGCATGACGGAAGTAGGAAACCACCTGCTCGATGGCGTCCTCCATCCCGTAGAACTCCTTGAAGGCCGGGTAGATCTTGATGACCTTGTTGGAGAAGATGCGCGACAGGCGCGTGTCGTTGCGCGTGTCCACCAGCTCCGGTTCGCCGATGGCCTTGAGCATTCGCTCGGCCGAGGTGGCGTAGGCCAGGGGATCGCGCTTGCATATGGCGAGGTAGTCTTCGAGGGACAAGACCTCTTGCCGCGTGCGTTCGTAGCGGGCCGCAAAGTTGCTCATGACATCCATAGAGACACCTCTCTCGAGTCAAACGGGAACGAGTCCCGGATCAGCCCGCTGCCGCGCCTTGCATCGTTTGTCCAACAGTGCCAGCGCTCGGCGGCAAGCCGTGAAAAAAACTCCCCTGATCACCAACTGTGCAATCAGCATAAAGCAAAGACTGCGCCCGTGAAGCCTCTTGCTGAATAGGAATACCGGCTCTGTTTCAAAGTTCCAGGAAAACCACATGGGTGCAGGCAAGCGCACCTCGCCAATGAAAAAGGGCGGCCTCTGGGCCGCCCTCGCATCCACTCAAGCCACACCGGCCTGACACAGACTATCAGGTAAAGAATTCCTTCGCCTTGTCGAACCATCCCTTGTCGGTCGGGCTGTGCTTGTTGCCGCCCTTCTTGAAGGAGTCGTCGAGTTCCTTGAGCAGCTTGCGCTGATGCTCGGTCAGCTTGACCGGCGTCTCGACGCGCACGTGGCAGTACAGGTCGCCCGGGTAGCTGCCGCGCACGCCCTTGATGCCCTTGCCGCGCAAGCGGAACTGCTTGCCGCTCTGCGTGCCTTCTGGAATGTCGATGGCGGCCGCGCCCTTGAGCGTGGGCACGTTGATCTCGCCGCCCAGGGCCGCCGTGGTCATGGGCACAGGCACCACGCAGTGCAGGTCGTCGCCCTCGCGCTCGAAGATGTCGTGCTTCTTCAGGCGGATCTCGATGTACAGGTCGCCCGGCGGCCCGCCGTTGGTGCCAGGTTCGCCGTTGCCGGTGCTGCGGATGCGCATGCCGTCGTCGATGCCCGCCGGGATCTTGACTTCGAGCGTCTTGTTGGTCTTGAGCTTGCCCTGGCCGTTGCAGGTGGGGCAGGGCTCGGGAATGATCTTGCCCGTGCCATGGCACTGCGGGCAGGTCTGCTGCACGCTGAAGAAGCCCTGGCGCATCTGCACGGCGCCCTGGCCATGGCAGGTGGTGCAGGTGATCGGCTTGGTGCCGGCCTTGGCGCCGGAACCGTGGCAGGTGCCGCACTCGTCCCAGCTCGGAATGCGGATCTGGGCATCCTTGCCATCGGCCGCTTCCTCGAGCGTGATCTCCATCGCGTAGCTCAGGTCGCCGCCGCGAAACACCTGCCGCCCACCGCTCTGACGGCCGCCGCGCGCGCCGCCGAACACGTCGCCGAAGATGTCGCCGAAAGCCTCGGCGAAACCGCCGAATCCCTCCGCGCCAGGGCCGCCACGCATGTTGGGGTCGACGCCGGCATGACCGTGCTGGTCGTAGGCCGCCCGCTTCTGCGGGTCCGACAGCATCTCGTAGGCTTCCTTGGCCTCCTTGAACTTGGCCTCGGTCGTCGTGTCCCCCTGGTTGCGGTCGGGATGGTACTTCATCGCAAGCTTGCGATAAGACTTCTTGATCTCTTCGTCACTGGCGTTCTTGGGAACGCCAAGGGTTTCGTAATAGTCGCGTTTGGTGGCCATGGTGGTGGTCGCGGTGGTCTGGAAGGACGGTGTCTGAAAATGGAAAAGGCTGGATCACCCGGGTCGGTGGTCCAGCCTCAGGTCAAGCGAGGGAATCAGCCCTTCTTGACTTCCTTGACTTCGGCGTCGACCACGTTGTCGTCAGCCGGGGCGCTTGCAGATTGCGGGCCAGCACCGGCGCCGGGGCCACCTGCGCTTGCCGAGCCTGCCGCCGCCTGCGCATCGGCGTACATCTTCTCGCCGAGCTTCTGGCTGGCGGCCATCAGCGTGTTGGTCTTTTCCTCGATCGCGGCCTTGTCTTCGCCCTTGAGGGTTTCTTCCAGGTCCTTGATCGCGGCTTCGATCGCGTCCTTTTCGGCGGCTTCCAGGCTCGCGCCATGTTCGCCCAGCGACTTCTTCACGCTGTGCACCATGGCTTCGCCCTGGTTGCGCGCCTGGACGATCTCGACCTTCTTCTTGTCCTCGGCCGCGTTCAGCTCGGCGTCCTTCACCATCTGCTGGATCTCGTCTTCCGACAGGCCCGAGTTCGCCTTGATGGTGATCTTGTTTTCCTTGCCGGTGCCCTTGTCCTTGGCGCCCACGTGCAGGATGCCGTTGGCGTCGATGTCGAAGCTCACCTCGATCTGCGGCGTGCCGCGCGCTGCCGGCGGGATGCCTTCGAGGTTGAACTCGCCCAGCGCCTTGTTCACGGCAGCGATCTCGCGCTCGCCCTGGAACACCTTGATCGTCACGGCCGGCTGGTTGTCCTCGGCCGTCGAGAAGGTCTGTGCGAACTTCGTCGGGATCGTGGTGTTCTTGGTGATCATCTTGGTCATCACGCCACCCATGGTCTCGATGCCCAGCGACAGCGGGGTCACGTCGAGCAGCAGCACGTCCTTGCGGTCGCCCGAGAGCACCTGGCCCTGGATGGCGGCACCCACGGCCACGGCTTCGTCGGGGTTCACGTCCTTGCGCGGCTCCTTGCCGAAGAATTCCTTGACCTTCTCCTGCACCTTGGGCATGCGGGTCATGCCGCCGACCAGGATCACGTCGTTGATGTCCGACACGCTCACGCCGGCGTCCTTGATGGCCGTGCGGCAAGGCGCGATGGTGCGCTCGATCAGCTCGTCGACCAGGCTTTCCAGCTTGGCGCGGGTGAGCTTGACGTTCATATGCTTCGGGCCGCTCGCGTCTGCCGTGATGTAGGGCAGGTTGATGTCGGTCTGGGCACTGTTGGACAGCTCGATCTTGGCCTTTTCCGCAGCTTCCTTCAGGCGTTGCAGGGCGAGCACGTCCTTGCTCAAGTCGACGCCCTGGTCCTTCTTGAACTCGGAGATGATGTATTCGATGATGCGCTGGTCGAAGTCCTCGCCACCCAGGAAGGTGTCGCCGTTGGTCGACAGCACTTCGAACTGCTTTTCGCCGTCGACGTCCGCGATTTCGATGATCGACACGTCGAAGGTGCCGCCGCCCAGGTCGTACACGGCAATCTTGCGGTCGGCCTTGTCCTGCTTGTCCAGGCCGAAGGCCAGGGCAGCCGCGGTCGGCTCGTTGATGATGCGCTTGACGTCCAGGCCCGCGATGCGGCCGGCGTCCTTGGTGGCCTGGCGCTGGCTGTCGTTGAAGTAGGCCGGCACGGTGATGACCGCTTCGGTCACCGGCTCGCCGAGATAGTCTTCGGCGGTCTTCTTCATCTTGCGCAGAATTTCGGCGCTGACCTGTTGCGGGGCCAGCTTGTTGCCGCGCACTTCGACCCAGGCGTCGCCGTTGTCGGCCTTGACGATGCTGTAGGGCATCAGGTCGATGTCCTTCTGCACTTCCTTTTCGGTGAACTTGCGACCGATCAGGCGCTTGACGGCGTAGATCGTGTTGCGTGGGTTGGTCACTGCCTGGCGCTTGGCCGAGGCGCCGGCCAGCACTTCACCGTCTTCCTGGTACGCGACGATCGACGGCGTGGTGCGTGCACCTTCCGAATTTTCGATCACACGCGTGGTGTTGCCTTCCATGACCGAGACGCACGAGTTGGTGGTGCCCAGGTCGATGCCGATGATTCTGCCCATGATGAATGTTCTCCTGAATGCGAAAAATATGTTGTTGTGAACTTGTGGATAACCCGGCGCGATTCAAGGGACGGCGCGGGGATTTCCTGTGAATTTGCCGTGGGTCAGCTCGGGGCGCTGACGGTGACCAGGGCAGGGCGCAACACGCGCTCGGCAATGGTGTAGCCCTTCTGCAGCACGCTCACGACCGTGTTGGCTTCCTGGCCGGGCGCCGGCACGACCGAGATGGCCTGGTGCTGGTGCGGGTCGAACCTGGTGCCAACGGCCGGGGCGATCTCTATCACCTTGTTTCGCTCCAGCGCGCTCTTCAGCTGGCGCAGGGTGGCTTCGGCGCCTTCGCGGATCTGCTCGGGCGTGGCGTCCTTGATCGCCAGGCCGGCTTCCAGGCTGTCGGTGACCGGCAGCAGGCTCTCGGCGAATGACTCGACGGCGAACTTGCGCGCCTTGCTCACGTCTTCGTCGGCGCGCCGACGGGCGTTCTGCACATCGGCCTGGCCACGCAGGTACTGGTCGTTCAGCTCGACGTTCTTGGCCTGGAGCGCAGCGAGTTCGGCCTGCGCCTCGGCCAGTGCGCCCTGGGCGTCCGCCTCGTTGGCGAACTGGGCGGCTTCGAGTTCCTCGGGGCTGGGTTCGCCATGGAGGGTCTGCGAGTTCATTTCTGGATTTTTAGGGTCTGACATGCTCAAAAAAACCGGTGGAATTGG
>Ga0247813_10000590_pt1 | contig 32223 bp, 14 predicted proteins | sample UWRJL169409C1_FD_180719 | JGI IMG/M metagenome (GOLD analysis project Ga0247813, IMG submission 180719) | Plant litter microbial communities from Arlington Agricultural Research Station in Wisconsin, United States - UWRJ-L169-409C-1 | ecosystem: Environmental > Terrestrial > Plant litter >... | reverse complement strand
ACCGATCGGGTATGCAAAGCCCCGGTTGATCTGATCCTTGTAATAAGTATCGATCTTACGCATGAAATATGGATCAGCAGTAGTATTGCTTGGCGAAGTATTTACTGAATTGATATAACGCAGATTCGGCGAAGTGGTATTCACCGTAAGAAAATAAGTGGAAGTATCTGTTTCAAGACTGTACTTATCGGTCAACTGGAAAGTCTGATCACGATACAAACGTTTGTCCGGTTTACCATCATTCAACTGTCCCCAGAATTCGATGAAGTCCGACGCACCCAAGGTAGTACCACTAACGGAAGTGTATAAACGCACTTGTTCACCATTGCGCCAAAGCTGGAAATGGTCGGCATTTACCGCACCCAGGCCGATAGATTGCAGCGCCGACTGCGGAATACGACAAAGGGTATCTTTCGATACCTTGAATTTATAATAGGTTTTATTATAATCTATCCAGCTGTTGTTCAATTGCGCTTTTGCCGAAAAAGCAAGCATCAATAAAAACGGGATAAGTATTTTTTTCATCATTGTAAGATGTATTAGGATGTTAGTTTTCTTCTTTCTTGCGGAAGTTTATGGTCAGTGATATCACGTGTGTGAACAACGGATTGGATTGGTTGGCAAGGTTGGAAAATGCGTAATCAAGCTGCACATTCTTGATCCTGAAACCAGCACCGATGCTTGGTTGATAGATCCAGACTCTTTTCTGGTTGGTAGTATCTTCATCTGCCAGTGCACGTTGAAAATTGGTGATACCGCCACGTACGAAAAATACATCCTTGATGGATGCTTCGAGGCCAAGATGTGGGTCAGCGCTCACGGTATTACTGGCGAGTACGGTATTTCTTTTACCATCAAAAGTTACGTCCACATTGGCTTCAGCCAAAAGGTTCACCGATTTGCCCAGCCTGAAATTATATCCTCCACCCAACACCAGCCTTGGAGCTGTGATCTCAGTAGATTTTACCGGGATATCATTTTTGGTCAGGTATAACACTTCTTTTTCTTTTTCTGTGAATTTGAATGACCATGCATTGAACGTGGTGCTCACGTCACGAGCCATCACCCCGAGGTGCCATTTTTTTCCTTTCATCTGCACACCTGCATCCAGGCCAAACCCCCAGGCAGATGCGAATTTGCCCACTTTACGATAGATCACTTTCGCATTGCCGCCAAAACTGATGTTCAGATCTTCTGTCTGTTTCAGGTTTTGTGCAAACGAAAAAAGGAACGCGTAATCAGCGGAAGAGAATGTCTGGATGTTGTTGTAATTGATACTGCCATCCGGTTCTACCAGGAATAACGTATTCGGGATATCATCCACGGCAAAACGCAGTAATGAAAAACCGATGGTACGTTTGTTATCCTGTACCGGTATTGCCAGTGAAGCGTAATCGTATTTGGCGATGCCCGCAAAATATTCCGCGTGCATGATCGTAGCGTTAGGATTGTCTTTTACACCAACCAGTCCGGCAGGGTTCCAGTATCCGGCAGTGGCATCCTGTACAGAGGCTACCTGTGCATTTCCCATGGCCAGGCCACGTGCGCCGGCACCGATATTCAGGAATTCATTAGAATATTTCCTGAACTGTGAATACCCTTTGGTGGAAAAAAGCAGTGTCAGTAAGGTGAAAGCAATAAAGCTTTGTTTCATGTTAAGAGTGATTGGTAATTGACTTGGATTAACATCATGTGTCTCCCTTAAACGTATTTTTACTCAACAAATTGTGTCGTTTCCTGGTATAAGATACGTGAAAAACAGCCAAATTTAAGCATTTTAGGCTTGCGAACCCCAATTTGGGGATTACTATGTCATAGGATACATTTTAATGGGAAAAGGTTGCTCCGGTGGGGAAGTTTGAGTGACGGGTGACGGGTGACGGGTGGTGGGTCGCTGATCGTTCGGTACACATCTCTGCGCAACCTCTGCTTTCTCCGGCACTCTGCGGTTTAATAAACTTCCCTTCACCAAAGAGCAACGAAGTAACGCGGAGTTTTCCAGATAATAAACATGCCCGCGAACAATCCATCACCCACCACCCGTCACTCGTAACTCGCAACTCGCCACCCGTAACTCGCCACCAGTAACCCGTAACTCACCCAACTTCAAACCTCCTGAACATTTTGAACATTTTAAACTGTTTTCTTAGAATTTCTGCTGATTTTTGCACTCCGGAATTTTTAATCACAACTTTTTACTGATGAACGCTTTTATTGAAGAATTACGCTGGAGAGGAATGATCCAGGATATCATGCCTGGCACTGAAGAACAACTGAACAAGGAACTGACCAGCGCCTATATCGGATTTGATCCGACTGCCGACAGTCTGCACATTGGCAGCCTCGTGCCGATATTATTGCTGGTTCACCTCCAAAAAGCCGGGCACAAGCCTTATGCGCTCGTTGGTGGCGCCACCGGCGTGATCGGCGACCCTACGGGCAAAAGCGAAGAACGCAAAATGCTCAGTGAGGAAAGCCTGCAAAAAAATGTGGAAGGCATTCATGCACAACTGGAAAAATTCCTCGATTTCGATCCGGCAAAGCCGAATGCGGCGGTAATGGTGAATAATTTCGATTGGTTCAAAAATATCAGCTTCCTCGATTTTATCCGCGAAGCGGGAAAACATATCACCGTCAATTACATGATGGCGAAAGACAGCGTGAAGAAACGCCTCGAAAGTGAGAACGGAATGTCATTCACCGAATTTACTTACCAGTTGGTACAGGGATATGATTTTTACTGGTTGTACAAAAATAAAAACTGCAAGCTCCAGATGGGCGGCAGCGATCAATGGGGAAATATCGTGACCGGGACCGAACTTATCCGCCGCAAAGAAAGTGGCGAGGCATTCGCCTTCACCTGTCCGCTGATCAAAAAAGCCGATGGCACTAAATTCGGAAAATCCGAAGGCGGCAATATCTGGCTCGATGCCAACAAAACCACTCCTTACCAATTCTACCAATTCTGGCTGAATGCATCCGATGAAGATGCTGAGGGCTGGATAAAGATCTTTACATTCCTCAGCAAAGAAACGATTGATGGTATCATCGAAAAACATAGTTCCAACGCTGCTGAAAGATCACTGCAAAGAACGCTGGCGAAAGAACTGACCATTTTCGTTCATGGGCAGGAAGAATACGACAAAGCGATCGCCACAACAGAAAAATTATTTGCTGCGCAAAATGCTTCCATTGATAGTTTCTCCGAAGAAGACCTGAACAGCATCGAAGGCATCGCTAAGCTGGATATTACCAAAGAAAAAATCGTTGCAGGTATTGATATCACTACACTTTTAGCCGAAACCGGCATTTTCGCCAGCAAAGGAGAAGCAAGGAAAATGATACAGAACGGTGGTGTAAGCATCAACCGCGAAAAGAAAGATGATCCGACATTTGTGGTGAATGAATCGTTGTTATTGTTCAATAAATTTTTGCTGGTGCAAAAGGGGAAGAAGAATAATTACCTGATAACAATTACGAATTAGCAATTACGAATTACGAATGATTAAGCGGATAGGTGAAACGCTGATTACAAAGGGATGAAAGTCGATTTCGCTGATTGTTTTTACTTCGTAAAAACGAAAATGCAGTTTATAAGAAGTTGAATTACTTTTTATAAACTGCATTTTAATTTTGCGCAGCAAAATAATCTGCGAAATCCTTTTATCTTTTATAAAATCTGCGATCCTTCCTCGCTTCGGTCACATTCTTAATTCTTAATTTTTTAATTCGAAATTTATTCAACGTGCACCTGTTTTTTCACCACCGCTCCTTCTTCTACTTCCGCCACAAACCGCCTCTCCAGTACTTTATACCCGTTTCCCTTTTCGCAGAAATGTACTTTCAGGTTTTCGATGCTGATGGGGCAGCCATCGGGGATATCCGCGATATTGCTATGGCCGATATCATGTCCATCAACAATGATCACCAATCCGCTTCCGATCGCTTCCATCGTGTTCCCGTCTTTGATGAGCATGCCGGTATCTTCTCCTAATCCAACGCCGATGCACTGCGGGTTGGAAGCCACCGATTGAGCCAGCCTTCCAAAACGGCCACGTTTTTCAAAGTGTGAATCAAAGATCACATCATCCATAAAACCCAGGCCGGTAGTGATTTTCACCTCGCCTTTCAGATGGGCTTTCGCAGCATTCCCTTCATAGATCATGGTATTACTCATGGCCATTGCGCCGGCTGAAGTGCCTGCCACCAGGAAATCCGGTTCGTCGTTGAAACGTTGTAAGATGATATTGAGAAATTGCGTACCTCCAAATGTGCTGGTCAATCTTAATTGATTACCGCCGCTGAACATCACGGCCCCGCAATGTTTGATACGTTCGATGTATTCAGGGTTCATCGCATCGGCACGGTTGCGGATATGCATCAACCCGATATCCGTGCAGCCGATCTTTCCAAATGCGTTGAGGTAGTTGTCACCGACTTCGTACGGGATCATGCTCGCCGTGGTGATCACTTCAATACGCGTATCAACGCCGCCCGTTTCTTCCACGATGCGCCGGAGGATACCCAACTCAAAAAAATTAAGATTATTGCGTTTTATCTGCCCCGATTCAAGATCCGTCCCTTTGTCTTCCGCCCCGCCGATGGCGAGTAACTTTCCTTTTGCAAATTGCATTTAAACCGTTTTGGTTAGTAACGCAAAATTAGGGGAAATCGTGTTTTATAGATGATTATTAGTTATCAACTATTGTTAATTCTGGAACCACAGAGGACCGGAAGACACGTAGGAACACAGAGTTTGTCATTATTTTCTCCATGTCAATACCTTCTTTGTGCACCTCTGTGGTTTAAAATTTATGTTGAGGAGAATTTAATGATCCCCTCCACGAGCATATCCAACTGAGCAATGCTGGTATAGACATTCGGCGTTATCCGCAGCCCGCTGATATCTTCATACACCACCGACACAGTGTGTATCCGATAATTATTCAGCAGGAATGCTTCCAATTCAACCGGCTTTTTACCTTCTATGCTGACCAGCCCGATGGCGCCACCAAATTCCTTTTTGAACGATGTATGCAGTTTCACTTTCGGGATGTCCTTTACTTTTTCCATCCAGTAATTCTTGAGAAAAACCAACCGCTCTTCTTTGCGGCTGATGCCGATCATTTCGTGAAAATCGATGGCTTTGTCAATTGCCTGTTCGATGAAAAAAGGTCTTGTTCCAAGGTTTTCATATTTGCGGATATCATTTTCCTGTGTTTCGGCACAGCCGAAAAGCGGCCAGAGTTTCTTTATCTTTTCTTTTCTCACATAAAGGAACCCTGTACCAACAGGCGCTCCCAGCCATTTGTGCAGACTGGTTCCAAAATAATCGCAGTTCAGGTCCTGTATCTTAAAATCGAAATGAGCAAAAGAATGAGCACCATCTACGATCACTTCGAGGTTACGTTTTTTTGCCTCATCAGCGATCTTTCGCACCGGCATTTTTTGCCCCGTCCAGTTGATGAGATGTGTGATGTGCACCACTTTGGTCTTTGAAGTGAACGCGTCCGTATATTTTTTTACGATAGCAGCCTCATCTTCCATCGGCAGGGCAAGATCGATCCACACGAGTTTTATCCCTTCCCTTTTTTCACGCTGTTTCCACGAATTCATCATGTTGGGATAATCTTTTTTGCAAAGCACCACTTCATCACCGGCTTTGAGATCGAGCCCGAAGATCACTGTTTCCAGCGCTTCGGAAGCGTTGCGTTGCATAGCAAGTTCTTCTTTATCACATCCGGCCACCCGGGCAAGTTTTCGGCGCAACGGCTCACGGCCAACATCCAATATCCTCCACATAAAATAACTCGGCGCCTGGTTACATTGGTCGTAATTCATTTTCATCGCATCCGCGACTATCCTTGGAGCCGGCGAAACGCCGCCGTTGTTGAGATTGATAAAGTTGGTAGGGTTACTATACGACTGCTGCACCGTATACCAGAATGTTTCATCACCGGCTAATTCAAGCGCTGTTTTGCCCCCTGCTTTTTCAAGTTCTCTCAGAATATTTTTGCTAAAGGCCGGCTGAAATATATTGGAAGTGATGGCTGCTGCAGAAAGCACACCGAGTTTGTTGATGAAGGAACGGCGATTGTTCATTTTGGTATTTTTAGAGTTTGTTGCCCGGATTAAAAATACGGAAAAGAAAGTTGCGAGATGTCAGTTGGCAGATGTCAGCAGGAATGTTCTAAGTAGTTTGAGTGCAGATTGTCCAACATCACTCACTTTTAAAAAAGTTGGCAGATGTGAGTTGTGAGATGTCAGCAGGAATGTTCTAAGTGATTTGAGTGCAGATTGTTCAACATCACCCACTTTTAAAAAAGTTGTAAGATGTGAGATGTCAGTTGTAAGCAGGAATGTTCTAAGTGGTTTGAGTGCAGATTATTCAACATCACCCACTTTTAAAAAAGTTGTCAGATGTCAGTTGTGAGATGTCAGCAGGAATGTTCTAAATAACATCTAACAACAATTTGAAAATAATTTATTCCAAAATATTTCCGGAGAAAGCACTGCTGACAACTGACATCTCTCATCTGACAACTATTTTGTAAAGCAACAGGATTTCGTTAATTTCCATCTTTCCATCAAAATACTGTCTTATTTATGAAAATTGTAGAAATCAAAGTCCTCAGGGGCCCTAATTACTGGAGCGTGCGCAGGCCGAAGCTGATACAGATGAAGCTGGACCTGCAGGAAATGGAACAACGGCCTACCAATACGATCGATGGTTTCAGGCAGCGGCTGGAAAAAATGTTCCCGACGATGTATGAGCACCGTTGCAGCGAAGGCGTACCGGGTGGATTTTTCTCCAGGGTGGATGAAGGTACCTGGATGGGCCACGTGGTAGAGCATATTGCACTGGAACTGCAAACGCTTGCCGGCATGGACACTGGTTTCGGCCGCACCCGCGGCACCGGCGTTGAAGGCGAATATTATGTGTGCCTCAGCTACACTGAAGAAGACGCAGGCGTTTATGCCGCTAAGGCTGCGGTGCGCATTTGCGAAGCATTGACCGAAGGCGTAGAATATAACCTCGAAGAAGACATCATGAAACTCCGCGAAATACGGGAGGATACCAGGCTCGGGCCAAGCACCGGATCTATTGTAGATGAAGCGGCCAAACGTGGCATTCCTTACATCCGCCTTAATAAAAGATCATTGGTACAACTTGGTTACGGTATTCATCAAAAACGGGTTCGTGCAACCATCGCCAGTACTACCGGCAACATCGCCGTAGATATTGCCTGCGATAAAGAAGAAACCAAAAGCCTGCTGGAAGCAGCGGAAATTCCGGTTCCAAGCGGCACGGTCGTCCGCAACGAGGAAGGACTTAAAGATGCTATTGAAAAATATGGCTTTCCTCTGGTAATAAAACCGATCGATGGCAACCACGGCAAAGGAAACACCACCAACATCACCACCTGGGAGCAGGCCCTCACAGCATTGGAAGCAGCTCAATATTATGGCCGCAGCGTGATCGTGGAAAAATTCATCACCGGCTTCGATTTCAGGATACTGGTCATCAATTATAAATTCGTATGTGCCGCATTGCGCACACCAGCTTCGGTGGTTGGCGACGGCGTGAATACAATACAGCATCTCATTGATGAAACAAATAAGGATCCCCGCCGTGGTTACGGCCATGAGAAAGTTTTGACCCAGATCACGATCGATCAGTTTACACAAAAAATGCTGGACGAAGTGAATTATACCCTGGAAACCGTTCCGCCAAAAGGCGAACTGGTATTGCTGAAACCCACTGCCAACCTATCGACCGGCGGTACCAGCACGGATGTCACCGATGAAGTACACCCGGCAAATATTTTCATGTGTGAACGGATTGCAAAGATCATCGGGCTCGACATATGCGGGATTGATATCATGGCAACGGACCTTCGTACACCCGTTTCTGAAAATGGGGGCGCCATCCTGGAAGTGAATGCTGCACCGGGTTTCCGCATGCACATCGATCCATCGGAAGGGTTAGCGAGAAATGTGGCAGAACCTGTTGTGGACATGCTTTTCCCTAAGGGAAGCATCGGCACGATCCCTATCATCGCCATCACCGGCACCAATGGTAAAACGACTACCACAAGACTTACGGCACACATTGCCAAAAGTGCCGGCAAAAAAGTCGGGTACACCACCAGCGATGGGGTTTACATCCAAAACCAGCTGATGATGAAAGGTGATTGCACCGGGCCGATCAGTTCACAATTTGTGCTGAAAGATCCCACGGTTGATTTTGCGGTACTTGAATGTGCCCGCGGCGGAATTTTGAAAAGCGGCCTGGCTTTCCAGAGTTGCGATGTAGCTATTGTAACCAATGTAGCAGCGGATCACATGGGATTGGGTGGTATCAATACGCTCGAACAAATGGCAAAAGTAAAAGCAGTTGTTCCAGAAACAGTTTCCAAACACGGGTATGCAGTTTTGAATGCGGATGACGATCTGGTGTTTGGCATGCGGGAAGGCCTGAACTGTAATATCGCCTTGTTCAGTATGGATGAAAATAACAAAAGGATCTCCCGTCATTGCGCCAAAGGCGGGCTGGCAGCCGTTTTTGAGAATGGCTACATCAGCATATTAAAAGGCACCTGGAAGATCAGGGTAATGCATGTAAAAGATATTCCGCTGACTTATGAAGGAAAAGCGATGCATAATATCGCCAACTGTCTGCCTGCGGTAATGGCATCTTATTTATACCGTGATATTTCGATCGAAGATATCCGCTCAGCATTATCATCATTCGTGCCGTCTTCTACCCTGACACCCGGCAGGTTGAATTTCTTTCACTTTAAGAATTTTGATTTCCTGGCGGATTTTGCACACAATCCACATGGCTTGAAATTACTGGGAGATTTTGTGAGCAAACTGGATTACAAGAAAAAGATCGGTGTTATCAGTGGAACCGGCGACAGGCGGGATGAGGATATCCGCGAGCTGGGCGCAATTTCGGCGCAATATTTTGATGAGATCATCATCCGTTGCGATAAGAACCTGCGTGGCCGTACTGCCGATGAGATCATCAATCTTTTAAAAGAAGGGATCAACAAAGTAAATCCCGATGTACCAACCATGACCATCGCCAACGAAAATGAAGCGCTGGAATATATTTATGCCCATCCTCAACAAGGGGCGTTGTATACGATCATGTGCGATGTGGTCGCCGGGGCACTGGAAAAAATTAAGGAACTAAAGGATAGGGAAAGCGCAACTAATTAATAATGTATAATGAATAATTAATAATTTTTTCAGCCAAAAGACCAGTCAAAAAAGGCTAAACCTCAATTTTTGAATGAATTATCAATTATTCATTATTAATTATTCATTTTATTTGGCATCTTTTTGCTGAAACCCTATTTTTGCACTCCCAAAGAAATATTGGGTGGCAAAATTGGGTTATGGTGTAAAGGTAGCACAACAGATTTTGATTCTGTTTGTCTAGGTTCGAATCCTAGTAACCCAACTAAAAGGACAAATCGTTTTACGCGGTTTGTCCTTTTTTTTGCGAAAGCGTTTCCGGCTTATGTATTAGTTCAACAGCTCGTTCAGCCGGGAAGTTCGAACGCCACTTCCTTCTGATCCAAGAGAACCAGTAGTGGGCTTATTTCAGGACGAGGGAATAACAAAAGAGATTGCTTAACAGGAACGTTGTAATCTTTATGAATTTTAAAAAACCCGGTGAAAATAAAACATTGACAGCGGAGAAATGTTAGTGACACCGCATAAGAATAGTGCGGCCGATTAGCTTAAATAAAAACCGGCAATATAAATACCGCCGGTTTTTATTTAAGCTATTTCGACTACAGTCATTATAACCATTTATTTTTCGACCATCAATTTTGCATAATAAGTTGTTTTGTCATTTATTATGATCCTTACCAGATAAAGCCCGCTGGCTGCTGATGCAGGCACTGTGACAGACTGGTTCAGCACGCCGGCATTCATATTGGCCTGTTGGGTGTGTATGATTTTGCCGGCCAGATCCTGTAATTGTATTTGTGCCTTTGCATTTAGTTGTCCTTCCATATACAATTTTACCGTAAATCTATCCTTTGCCGGGTTGGGATAAACTTTAAGCCCCGGTACTGTTTCATCCATCGTTTCTGACGATTTATTTTCCGTTTTGCTGTAAGCGCCTGATGCTTTCACTGTGGTAAAGGCCGGGCCATTTATACAAGCTGTCCAGGTCCTGTTACATTTAGCGGATATACGCCAGTTGTACGTTTGTCCGGCAGTTAATCCTGTGATGATCACCGACCGGGCAGCCGGTGCAGGGCTGGGGGCAACGTCTATCCAGGAAGAATTAGGAGTAGCACGCTTGTATTGTACCTGCCATTGCGCAGGATTTACATTGGCACTCCAGTTCAATGTGGCTTTTGTAGCATTAATGTTGGAGGTGGTTAAATTGGTAGCATTTTGGCACACCGGGCAATTCTCATCCACCTGCCCGTTACAATTGTCATCAATACCATTGCCGCAAATTTCCGGAGCTCCAGGATATATCGTGTTCTTGGTATCATTGCAATCTGTTTTATTGGCTACATAGCCAGCAGGTTTCGTGCAGGCAGTGGTGGTAATTGCGGCGTTGCCGTAGCCATCGCCGTCTGCATCCCGATACCAGGTTGTTTTTACAAACCCTTCGTCAATCAGCCCGTCGCAGTCATTGTCCAGTCCATCGCATATTTCCACAGCTCCCGGGTTTATGGCGGCATTTGTATCACAGCAATCTGCTTTGTTGGATACATAACCGGCAGGTTTAGCGCAGGAAATAATGATCATGCCGGCGTTGCCATAACCATCCCCATCAGCATCCCGATACCAGATTGTTTTTACAAACCCTTCATCAATCCACCCGTCGCAATCATTATCAAGGCCATCACAAATTTCCACGGCTCCCGGATGTATGGCAGCATTAGCGTCATTGCAATCTGTTCTGTTAGCTACATAACCGGCAGGTTTGGCGCAGGAAATAATGATGATGCCAGCGTTGCCATAACCGTCCCCATCAGCATCCCGATACCAGATTGTTTTTACAAATCCTTCATCAATCCAGCCGTCGCAATCATTGTCCAGCCCATCGCAGATCTCCACGGCTCCAGGGTGTATAGCGGCATTTGCATCATTGCAATCTGTTCTATTGGCTACATAGCCGGCAGGTTTCATACAGGCTGTAATGAAAATCGTGGCATTGCCATAGCCGTCCCCGTCAGCATCGCGGTACCAGATTGTTTTTACAAATCCTTCATCAATCAGCCCGTCACAATCATTGTCCAGCCCATCGCAGATTTCCACGGCGCCCGGTCGTATGGCGGCATTTGCATCATTGCAATCTGTTTTATTGGCCACATAACCGGCAGGTTTGGCGCATGCAGTGGTGGTAATAGCAGCGTTGCCATAACCATCCCCGTCAGCATCACGGTACCAGGTTGTTTTTACAAATCCTTCATCAATCAGCCCGTCACAATCATTGTCCAAACCATCACAAATTTCTACGGCTCCAGGGTTTATGGAAGCGTTTGCATCATCGCAATCCCCGCCTACTGCTGCATAGCCTGCAGGTGGTGTCGGGTTGTGGGAGGTTAACGGATTGTTTGTTTTGCCATAGCCGTCACCGTCAGTATCTGAATAATAAGTGTAAATAGCACATCCTTCATCAATAACCCCATTGCAATTGTTGTCTACGCCATCGCAAATTTCCAAAGCGCCGGGATGTATCGCGTTATTGTTGTCATCACAATCTGTTCCTAATGTAGTGGCTTTGTAACCCGGAGGAATGGACGCACCATAACAAATAGTTTTTCCTGAGCCAACGGTATAGCCATCGCCATCAGCATCAGCATAAAGCACCGCACTACGCCATTTGGTACTATCTGCGTCATCGCAGTCTGTTCCCAATGAAGTTACTTTATAACCTGGAGGAATGGTAGTTCCATAACAAACCGATACCGGAGCGCCTACAGTATACCCATCGCCATCAGCATCTACATACAATGGCACACTTTGCCACTTTGTACTATCTGCGTCGTTGCAATCCGTTCCAAGCGAAGTTGGTTTATAACCTGGCGGAATGGTGGTTCCATAACAAACAGGTATTGGAGCGCCTACGGTATATCCATCCCCATCAGCATCTACAAAAAGGACAGCGCTTTGCCATTTCAGGCTGGCCGATCCTGTAGCTCCTTTGTAGTCTGTCACCGTTACAGTATAAAGTAAGTTGCTTGAATTATTGATTACAATAGATCTGGTGGTCTCCCCATTGGGCATCCATTTATAAGTTGCAAAATTGATGGGCGCTGTTGAAGTATCCACACTGGTGGCAGGATGGATAAACCTTGCGGTCCTGCCTGATTTAGAAATATCGCTGGCCCCATTACTGAGATCGCCATCAAACCGGTAGTATAGGCCTAGTCCTGCACTCCAGGGATCAACAATGGAATCCTTAGTTCTCATGATTGCTGTCTGATCTCTCTTTGCACCCCAGGCACGGAACTCATCCATCTCACCTTTGAATCCAAACTGTGTACCTAATCCGCCCAGGCAAAAGTCAGGGAAAATCCCTACACCCGTCCCCTGTTCACTGTAAAAAACATTGATACTATTTTCGCTCGTCTGCAGCGTTCCCTGCAATTGGCCATTAACGTAAACATGCATTGCAGAATCATAATAAGATGCAGCTACATGCGTCCATACATTTGGAATTATATCAACACCAGAACTAAGTTTGTAGTCAGTAAATGGTGTTGTGTAACCTTTCGTAAACTCATACACCAATTTGCCCTCCTGGATAGACAATCCAAAGAAAGTACCGTGCGTTTTCACACTATCCCTTGTAATAATATATTGTTTTCCTGCTACCGAAGTTGGCTTTATCCAAACTTCAAAAGATGTAACAAAATTTAACCTGTTAGTACCTGGGATCGATAAGGCGTTATAATACCCGAGCCCGGTCCCTCCTTGTTGAACATTTTTAATAAGGCCGAAATTGGTACCATCAAAGCTGATCGCATTTTTAGCAGCACTTGCAGTAAGAGTGACTTGCCCATCTGTACAATTACTTTTGGTAATAAGAGGCTCCGGAGCCCCTTCATATACTAAATGCAGCATGTACAGGGTATCGTTGGCCTGCGTTGTGTTAGTAACATAGGCCGTAGCAGTATCAGTTGCTGCATTAAACCACCTGCCCCGCCATAAAAAAGGCAAAGTAGTGGTTAAAAAGTTCTCTGTTTTATAAGAAAGGCCTTTGGTGGTTATTGCCATCGGGGCAGTACTGATGCCATATTTATTTGCCCCGATAATTTGATATGCGGTAGTTGTGTTGTCTGCATAAATAGTACCTACTGACGAGTACCTGGCCCTGGCTGTACCCACAATGGCACCACTACTATCCAGGCGTATCCTTTTATCAAAATCCCTGAAGTTTACTGTTCCCTGGTTAACCCCGTTTACGCCATAATTATCCATGAACGGAATAGAACCGATGCCATAAACATTTACTGTGTAGAGTGCACCTGTTGAACTATTAACGATAGAAACCTTTCCATTGTCGACATGGAAGATCTGATCTTTGTATTGATCAAAAGTACGGCCGGGACCTGTAAGTGCTGTCACGTTTTCGGCTGTATCTATCCTAAGCAGGCGACCATTGGCCATAACATACAAATTGTCATTCGAGGTATCTATTGCAATACTGGCTATAGAAGGTATTCTTGCATCTATCCCATTTCCAGGTATGATTTCAGTACCAAAATATGTCTCATTACGGCCAATACCTGACATCTGACCGTTAGGTTTAATTTTTACAATATTACCGCCCACATTCCGGTACATGTAGATGTTCCCTTTGGAATCGGTCTTCATATCTTCCGGTCCAAAATCGAAAAACGTATTGTTCATTTGTGTTTGCACAAACTGGTTGGTAGAAAGGTTGAACCTTGTAATGCTAAACTGGTTTTGAGTACGCTGACTTTGGATAACTAAATTGTTATCCGGGTCAACGGATAAACCATCGATGCCAATGAAATAGTCCAATCCGGGTAAATTGCTTATTGTTCCATCAGGCGTTATTTTTTTTACGTAGGTAAATATCTCGTTGGTTCCCACGTACAGATTTCCCAATTTATCCATTGCCATCGCATTTACTGCGTTGCCGGCATTTGCAAATACAGTCCATACTCCTGCACTGGTTAATTTAAAAATCTGGCTATTGTTAAATACCCTTGCATAGTAAGCACCATCAAGACCTTTGATAGTTTTTATCATATCACCGGGCCCATTTGAAAAGCGAATCAACGTATCTCTTTCTCCTAACTTTAAAGCAGGTATCGGAGTACCGGTATTGGTCATGCCAATAGGCGGAGCAATTGTCTTCTCCCAATACAAGATAGTATCGGCAATTGCATAGCTGATATCCGGCAACGCATCCGATATCCTGACTGTCATTGCAAGAACACTGTCACATCCAACACTATTCACCAAAATAATCGATTGAGTACCTGGCGTATTAAAGGTTAATCCTCTCCATGTGTACGGCAGGTCTGATTGATTCAGGTTTACATACCGGTTGGTATAAGATAATTTTTTAATGGTCAGGTTGAGATATATAGTACTATCGCAACCGACCGCATTCGGATAAACCTTGGTGTATATACCTGTTGAATCATAAGTTACCCCGTACCATATATAACTTCCGCAAGTTGTAATGGAGGTGGTAGGGCCTGTGGAACTATACTTGACAGTAAGATGCATGGTCACGACACTATCACAACCTCCCTTGTTTTTTAACGTACGGGTATCGGTTGTACTGGTGGTGTAGGTACTGTCGTTCCATAAATACTTGTCACATGCCAGTTGTGTAAATGAGGTAGCCATCGGGTTACAAACAGCAATGATCACCTCGCTGCTGTCTGGTCCTGCATTATTAAAAGCGTGGATGGAATACGTAACCGGTTGCAGCAGCGTGTCTGCAGGCGTACCACTGATGATACCCGTTGATGTATTAAACAACAACCCATTTACCAATGTAGGCCGGATGGTGTAATTGATCACCGAGCCTCCCGATTGTTGCGGAATAATAGGTGCTATCTGTATATTGGGTGCCAGAATATTAGGCGACCGATATGATATCTTAGGGCTGATAGTTACATTTCCTGTTACTGTACTATCGCAGCCTACAGCATTTGTGAAATGAACAGTTTTAGGACCTTCAGTGGTGATGCTAAGTCCATTCCAGGCGTAAGGTATTTCAGACTGATTAAGCAACAAAGGAACAATGGTAACAGATGGGTTTCTTATAGAAAGTAATAAGGTGGCCGTACTGTCGAAACCGTATTGATTTACTAGTGTAGCCGTTTTAGTTCCGGGCGTAGTGTATTCCACCCCGTTCCATGTAAACGGCCCGCAATTATCTACAGTAGTTGTAGAGGATGTTGGTTGACCTACAGACAGTGTAAAAGTTGAAGGTAATGCACCCTCCTGTTGTCTTGTAACAGTATAAGTTTTATATGGACTTAATTCTGTCGGCGTTCCGCTGATAACCCCGGTACTGAAATTTAACTGTAATCCAGCCGGTAAATTTGGAGTTATAAAACATCCGTAATTGGGATTTCCCGGGCCCGGTACATAGTTACCTTCCAACTGCGGGATGATAGGCTGTATAGCCTGGTTAATTGCTAAAGTATTGGTCGGCGGATAATTAACATGGAATTGCACCTTAAGCACCAGGGTGGCAACACTATCGCAGCCTTCCGCATTAACAAGCGTAACGGAATATGTACCAGCGGGTGAAAAATTTAAATTGTTCCATTGATATGGAAGTGCACTTGGTATTACTTCAACAGTTGTTGTGGATGCAGTGGCCTTCTGACGGAATTTAAAAGTGATCAGACTGTCGCATCCTACAGCATTGGTAGCATGAACAGGATAATCACCGGTGACGTTGTATACTACCCCGCGGTAATTATACGGGCCACAGTAGGCCATTTGCACCACTGATGTAGAAGCCTGCTTTACAACGAGGTTTAAAATAGCAGCGCTATCTGCACCATACTGATTGTACAAATGAGCCGTGTCTGTACCGGCATTTGCAAAGGTTAATCCATTCCATTTATAAGGAAGCTCCGTTGAACAGATGGTTGTATTGGTGGTAGATGTACTGGGAATATTAATAGCTACGAATAAAGTGGCTGTGTCACTACCCAGCGAATTGCTGCCGGTAACAGTGTACGATTGAGTTGCCATATTGATTATATCAATATTATAATCTTCAAATTCGCCGTAGTCCAGGTGATTCTGGTGAAATGTTCTCTCCGAATTAAAAGCGTTGGATATTATATTCTCGAAATATGGATAAAATGATATCGCTTGCTCAAATGTTCTATGCACAGTATATAACTGACCCAGATCATTGAAAAAATAGTAGTCCCTATCCAACGTTGCAGCCTCCACAGCATAGATACGCATTTTCGTTACACCGGCTTTTGCCGTAACCGGAATTTTTAAATTAAAGACTTCCTGGTGGGCATCTCTTTGTGGAGTTGCAGAAATATAGGCAAATTCACCCGGATCATTAAAATCTCCATCCCTGTTATAATCTATGTATACCGCGTAGGAGTTCATATAATTATAGAACGAACCATATTGATTTAAACTATATGGTGGACCATACGGCGGAGCGAGGGCATTAGACAATTTCACTGAATATGGAGTATTCGTAAACATTTTGATCGGTGATAATGCACTAAAATCGGTAAAGGCACCCGGTGTACCCGTACCTGTGCCGGCACTACCTGCTAAACTTTGAAAGGCAGAGTTATTTTCAAAAATGACATTGTTGTTGCCATCTGATATTTTAACCCCAGTAATATCTGCCCCCTCATCTGCTCTAAGCGTCCATGGTGCAACACATGGCGTTGCAGTCCTTGGCCCGATGGCAGGCAAAAGCTGATTGGTAAGCGTAGTAGGAGTACCCGTAATTACTCCCGTGTGTGTATTGAAAGTAAGCCCGGCAGAAAGTGGGGGGCTTATAGAAAATACGTCAACCTGTGAACCTGCAACAGTAGGAACGATAGGTGTAATTTCTTTATACTGACTGAGTAAATAAGGAAGGCTGCCATAATTAAAATCCGGCTTCGCATTCAACGTCAGCACCACTATACTATCACACCCCCCAACCACCGTATGGAGTGTAGCAGTTGCCCTTCCGGGTTGGTTCAATGACAATCCGTTCCAGCTATAAGGAAGTTGATTGGTGTTGATGGTTATATTTTCATAAGTGGTGTCCGGTACTGGTGGACAAGCGGCTACTTCAATCGTAACAAAACCATTTGCCGGTCCTATGCTTTCGCCATAACTGTTGATGGCTTTAATGGTATATGTTGTGGGGGGCCATGCCACCAGCGGAACGCCATAAAAGGCACCATTGTCAGCGTTCATCCTAAGGCCTAAAGGCAATATAGGGAGGGGCAGTTGAGTTTGATCCAGTTCTCTGAAAGCAGAGGTTATAATAAATTTTGCGGGAAAAGTACTTATATACTTGATGTAGTTATATTCACTTACGTACAAACCATTACCGGAAGGGTCAATAGCGATACCGGTTGGCCCATTCAATTTTGATTCACTGGGTTCCAGGTTCAACTTAGCCAGTATATAATAAAACCGCATGGCAAACTCTGCCGGGTTCAAAGGATTATAAGATCCGGGGTGTCCGGCCAGTGTAGTAACATGCCGGTCTCTATCGATTTCCCTGACAGTATTATTATTGTAATCAATAACAAATAAGGACTTACTCGTTTCATTGTAGGCCACTGCTGTAGGGAAATCGAACTTTGCGTCAGTGGGATCATCGTTATCTCTAAAACCTTGTTCGCCATTACCGGCGTAAGTGGTCACATCGCCATCGTCGTCAATCTTTCTAACCCGGTTGTTACCGGCATCCCCTACGTAAATATTTCCCGTGTTATTATCAAAACAAATACCACCGGGCTTGTTAAACCGGGCTTCCAGGCCATTCGCATCCTTATATCCCGCTATACCTGATCCTGCAATGATCCTCCAGCTGCTGGCATTACCATCATTATCAAAAGTTACTTTTACTATTATGTTTTTATAAGGGTCGGCTATGTATAAATTACCATCATTGTCTACCGTTAAGGCACCCCATACCGGGCCTGTCAATACAGCTCCCACCGTCCAATCCAGTAAATACCAATCCCCATCAGCATTTTTCCTGAGCAAAACCCTCTCGGACGAATCTTCAGGGTTCACCATGCTTGCATAAATGATCTTTTCATGATTGGGGTCAATGGCAAAATAGGTTGTTTTTACACAATCGTTTTCTAATTCTGTTGTTTCCTCATCATGATGTAACTTAACCGTAGTCGGACTTTTCTCAAATGTCTTGTCAGAAACCTCATTGAATACCGGCATTACTTTAGGTGCCGATTTGAAGGTGAAAAATCCGTTGGCATTTTTCGGAGGGTTGTCCAGCGTAACAGTAGGGGCACTTGTGTAAATCTTCCCGGTTTTAGAAACCGCAACCCCTTTTGCTCCTTTAAAATAAAGCAACTCTCCTCTCCGTATGTTTTCGGCAGTTACATCGAGCATACCCGCAACTGACTTAACGTATCCTTTTATTTCAGGAGAACCTCCACCCCAAAAATTAGGCGTCATCAACCCGGGAACGTCCGATACATCCACACCGGTTGCCAATTTAATAGCTCCCGCTTCCGGAAAAGGAATAGGCTTGAACCGTATCAATGGAGAACCCTGAAACGGCGCGCAGGTGTCACATGCAGCCTTTGTAAGACTGGAATAGTTGTTTACCAGGTATTTCATAAATACCGGAAGTTTAGCCGGCTGTGCGTATACACTTGAAATACTAAAAAACAAAAGGGCTGTAAAGACGAATCTAAAATTCGACCTTCTCATGTAGATGGTGCTCATTGTCAGTTAATTTATGACGTTGTACTATTGCTTTAGGCAGTTTTGGTCTAACTTATAATATGGGATTAAAGCGTACGACCGTTTGAGAGCATACACGCAGCGATTGGAACGTAATTTTAGAGCTAAAAAAACAAGTAAAAGAATTTTTGGGATGAAGCAGGCAAAATATGTGATAAACAACCTTTTTTGGGGCGAAACCATCGAGACGAGATTTAAAAAACCGGAATGCTTTCCTGCTTCTGCGGATCAGGCATTGAGTTTTGCAAGCAATTCTTTTTTTGCGGCGGGAGTGATCTTAAATGTAAAGGATAAAAGTTCGACAGTGTTAAAACCTATTTTTTTTACGTACCGGTGATTGACTATAACTCCCCTCCTGATCTGGGTGAAATGTTGGGCCGGGAGCATCTTCTGCACTTCGGTCAAGGTCGATCTGATCATGATCGCCCTTTCGTTTTCAATATGAATTTTAAGATAGTTGGTTTCGCTTTCTATAAAAGTAATTTTACCCAACTCAACCGACACAAAATCATGACCGTTTTTAAAAAGAATGGTGGGGCTCCGGTTGATCTCCGGCTGCCTGTTATCCTGGAAATTATTGATAGCAATCTCTATAGCGGCGTACAGATCTTCTTTATTAAAAGGCTTTACGAGGTAGGCATCGGGCTTTGCCAGCTTAGCCCTTTGGACGGTTTCTTTATCACTATTGGCCGTAAGAAAAATGATGGGCAGCACACAATTTTCTCTCGCATACATTGCTACGTCCACACCGTCCTTTTTTCCACCGAGGTTAATATCCAGCAATAATAAATCCGGCTGTGCCGCATCAATCATTTCAATTGCCTCCTTATAATTTGCAGCGGGCTCTACCACTTTATATTGCAGAGCCAGCAAGGTGCTGACAATAGATTTAGCTATTATCATTTCATCCTCCACCACGCCAATCTTAATTTCTTTCATCCGGGTGTATTTTATTTTTGCATCGTTATCAGCTCTTTCCTGCAATCCGGGCATTGATAATGCAGTATGGTTGTGCCGGGGCCAATTAACAAGCAGGCCAGCCGGTCCTTTAAACCAATTGCTACCGGTTTCATTTCCGCTTTACATACCCTGCACCTTACCAGTGTCTCATCGGGTTCAGGCTGCTCCAATTTGTTGATGTCTATTAGTAACATGCCCCAAATAAACCGAACTCTCCCGGTATAAATAATTATTTGGGATGAAACAACCAAAATCAGGGATCACAGGCGTTGTTTTTTCAGGCATTTTTTCGTGTGATACTATCCCTGAAAGATATCTTAAACTCGCCTCCTTCCCTGTATTGATAACTTGCTTTCCCATGTAATTGCCTGGCCAGGCCCCTGATCAATTCCAAGCCAAGCGTTTGAGCATTGCTAAAACGTAATTCTTCCGAAAGACCGGGGCCGCTATCGTGATACACTAATTGATAGGCCCCTTCACTTATTTCCTGTATAGAGATCGTGACCTTAATACTGGAAGTATTTTTAAATGCATGTTTATACGTATTAGAAAACAATTCGTTTAAGATCAATCCAAGCGGTACTGCAGTATCAATATCAATGCAGGCAGCTACAATATCGGTTTCCAAAAATATTTCACGATGCAACTTTTTATAAAAATCATCCAGCTGTTTGCCCAGGTTAATCACAAATTTATCAAACCTGATGCCATCAAGCTGGCCGTCCTGGTATAAATTCTGGTGAATTAATGCAATACTTCCAATCCTCGATTGACTTTCAAGGATAGCGATCTTCATACTCTCATCGGTGATCTTCTCATTTTGCAATTGCAATAAGCTAATGATAACCTGGAGGTTGTTTTTAACCCGGTGATGTACTTCCTTTATTAACAGATCCTTATCATGCAACGCCTTCGACAAACTGGTCGTCCTGCTTTGTACCAACGACTCCAGTTTTATTTTACTCTGTATCAGTTTATTCGTTTTTAAGCTGAAATACCAGGTGGTAAGGGCAGCCAATGCAAGGAGGCATAAAATAATAAACCACGGTTTTAAATAATACGGCTTCAGTACAGCAATTGCCATTTCAATCTCCACCGGGTCCCATTGCCCATTGGCCAGCCGGGCCCGTATTTCCAACTTAAATTCACCGTACGGCAGGCTATTAATGTTGAGCGTATTACCTTCTCCCGATTTCCATTTGCCAGGTAAACCCTGGATAATATATTCGTACACAAGCGGCCTCTCCTGGAAATCCAGTAATGAAAACTCAACAGTTAATAACCCTTCCCCGGGATGAATTACTATCTTATTGTTACTTCTGTACTCATTTATGCAGGGTAAAAAATCATTTTTAGCAGCCGAATATTTATTTACCATCGTAACCCGGAAAGGAACGGGATGTATTGCAGCGCTTTTTAACACTTCCGCCGGGTAGAAGGCGGTTAATCCATTGATAGTACCAAAATACATTCTGCCATCCGGGCCTTTAAAAGAAGATGCCCGGTTAAACTCATTATTAATCATCCCATCGGCTATGCTGAAATTATAAACCGACCGTTTTTTTTTATTAAAACCAAACAAGCCATTGTATGTACTTACCCATAAGTTATTGTTATCATCTTCTTCTATCCTGCATAAAATATCAGAAGGCAGGCCTGCCTGCTGGTTAAAGTTTTCCCATGCGCCCTTTTTATCTGCGGCATACCAGGCCCACCGAAAAAGTCCATTTCCGTTTGAGGCGATCCAGCAAATACCCTCCTTGTCTTCGTACATGTCATGAATCTCAGCCATAGGCAACTTATGATCAGCACTTAAGGCACCCGCACCATAATAGTCAACAATTGTATTGTTCTTTATTTGAAACAATCCATTGTGGGCAACGGCAAATAAGCCATGTTTACGGGTTTGCACAAACCGGTACACGATGGAGCTCAACGGGAACCTGGTATCGGTTGCTTTTAGTTGTTCACAGGTATGACTACTGTCGTTATATAAAAAAATGCCCTCGATGGTGCCCACATAAATAGCATGTGGGGAGGCCGGGTAAAGCGCCCATATCTCTCTGCGGTTTATTTCGTGCTCCACCCTAAACCCTGGCTTATTCACATCAAGTACGAGGAGCTTAGACCCACCGGCATAAAATTTTTCCGGCGTTTTTAGTAGCGAGTAAATAAAAAAGTCTTTGGTAGTTATGGTGGCAACTGTATTGTCGCTTTTGATCAGAACCTTATCTCCCTGGCAGGTAAAAATTCTTCTATCCGATCTGTCATTTTCATTTTTAAAATTTGCTTCCGTATAAATATTCCTTATCTGCTTATTAAAAAGGTCCATATGCAGGTTGCTGTTAAAATAATTATCGAATAAATTTTCCGTGCAGGTAATCTCAAAAACACCCACATTGGCGCAAAGCCAGTTATTGCCAAATTGATCAACGTAGTTGCCATGCAAATCCAGTGTTGGCAAATTGGATAGTTCTTCTTTCGAATAGATCTCAACTTTTTTGTTTTCCAGGTATAAGGAAATACTATTGTCCAGATATTTTAAATTATCGTTTTTAGTTGTCTTCCAGTTTACCGGGGGTTTTAATGTTGCATAGTTGTTTATATTTTTTGCAGTGCCTATAGCGTAGGTCTTTAGGTCCATCAGGTTTACCCGCGCAGAAGCAGTCGCCACATCACCCGAAACAATCACCAGCCGATTGGAGTCATCCAACAATAATTTTGTGATCGTATTTGCTGATAAACCGTCTTTTTCCTTAGTATAATTAGTAAATCTTTTACCATCATACCTGCTCAATCCCTTTTCTGTTCCAAACCACATAAAGCCTTCTTTATCCTGTATAGCACAGATCACTGAGTTACCAGGCAAGCCGTTTTCTACCGTCAGTAGCCTTTTGGTAATAATGTAGTCGCTGTTACGATCTGCGAGGGACGTTTGTCCGAAGCTTATCCCGCAATAAAGTAAAAGCGTCGCTGATAAAAAGAAGCTATGTAATTTATAAAGCAAGAATGATAGTTAAGAGGGTGAAGTTATAATAAATAAGGATATTGTTGTTGCAACATATAAAATCACGTTTTAACATCATATTAGCCCTTACAAATTTTTATCTTTCACATTAAACGTATTACTTTTACGCCCTGAATGAAGTCAGCAATCACATTTGTTTTAATTTTCCTCTGTTCCCTTTTAAGCGGGCCGGGTTATTCCGCTCCGATGGAGCAGGCAAATCCGTCAATTTATCCGCAGGAAGTTTTTCAGCAATACCACGATTTCATTTTTACTTCAAACAAGGACCAATCCAGCATCACTCCCTGCACACCGGCTGTTGAAACGGATTATTTTTCTTTTACAGAAGATGATGACCAGGACGAAAACAATGAACAGGTTTCTTCCGGACGGCCCTACATACCTTTCTTCCACTTTTTAATTTCCCGCGATCAATACGATCTTTCCTGTCCGCTTTTTGCTTTCAGCAGGAACGAACATTTTCAAACTTCCCGCATCTTCATCCTTCAGCGTACTCTGAGGATTTGATTTTTTTATTCCTGCTACACGCTGATTATTTCATTGGTTCATACCAACCTGTTGGTGCATTTGCATACAACCCTCTCGTAGCAAGGTTTACCCGTTAATTCCATTTACTCAATATTTCATCTCACAACATGAACAAAACTCTCTTGTTTATAGGGTTGAGCGCCATCGTGTGCTACAGCAGCTGTAAGACTAAAAAAGAAGAAAAAGAAGAAACCGGAAAATACACCGTCACTTCCCCGCTAAAAGTAGACACCTCTTTTACCAAGGAATATGTTTCCCAGGTAAAATCCGTCCGTAACATCGAGATCCGTGCCCAGGAAAAAGGCTTTCTCGAAAATATTTATGTAGATGAAGGACAGTATGTAAAAGCGGGGCAAATGCTGTTCCGCATCATGCCCAGGATCTACGAAGCCGACCTGATGAAAGCACAGGCTCAATCCAAAGAAGCATCGATAGAATTATCGAATACCAAAATACTGGCCGACAAAAATGTAGTTTCCAAAAACGAACTTGCCATGGCACAAGCCAAACTGGACGAAGCAAACGCGGAAGTCGCTTTGGCGAAAGTGCATCTTTCCTTTACAGAAATAAGGGCACCGTTTGATGGAACGATCGACCGCCTTCCGCTGAAACAGGGAAGCCTGGTGGATGAAAGCGAACTGCTCACTACCCTCTCCGACAACCGGCAGGTGTTTGCATACTTCAATGTTTCCGAACCGGAATACCTGGATTACAAAGCACACCTGAAAGACCATAACAACACCGAAGCCACTTTACTGCTGGCCAACAATCAGCCGCTTCCCTACAAAGGTGTGGTGGAAACCATCGAAAGCGAATTCAACAGCGAAACCGGTAACATCGCATTCAGGGCAAAATTCCCAAATCCTGATGGCCTGCTGAAACACGGTGAAACCGGCAAAGTACAGATGACGGTGCCCTTAAGCAATGCGTTAGTGATCCCACAAAAAGCTACCTACGAGATACAGGATAAAATATATGTTTTTGTGGTGGATAAGAATGGTTCTGTAAAATCAAGAAACATCACCATCACCGGCGAAATGCCCGATCTGTACGTAGTGAGCAGCGGCCTTACAGAAAATGACCGGATCATGGTGGAAGGTGTGCAAAATGTAAAGGATGACAGCAAGATCATCCCGGTTTTTGTAGCACCACGTGAAGTCGTTTCAAACCTGCGATTGAAAGCAGAATAATTTTCATCCAAAAAAAGTTTTCATGTTTAATAAATTTATACACAGGCCGGTACTGTCGATCGTGATATCGCTCATCATCGTTTTCATGGGAGCACTGGCCATGACCAGTTTACCGGTCACACAATTCCCGTCCATCTCTCCGCCAAAAGTGAATGTGACTGCCGAATATCCGGGCGCCAATGGCGAGCTGATGACGAAAGCCGTGCTGATCCCGCTTGAACGGGCGATCAACGGGATCCCCGGAATGAAATACATGGCATCCGATGCCGGTAATGATGGTGAAGCTTCTATCCAGGTGGTATTCAACCTGGGTACTGATCCAAACGTAGCCGCGGTACAGGTTCAAAACCGTGTGGCTTCCGTGGTGAATAAACTCCCGCCCATCGTAGTTCGGGAAGGCGTGAAGATCACCCGTGAAGAATCGAGCATGTTGTTATACATCAACCTCTTCAGCAACGATCCGAAAATGGATCAGAAATTCCTGTTCAATTTCGCGGATATCAATATCCTTTCGGAATTGAAAAGGGTAAATGGGGTTGGTTTCGCCGACATCCTCGGTAACCGTGAATATGCCATGCGTATCTGGCTGAAACCCGACCGTATGCTGGCTTACAAGATCTCCGCCGATGAAGTGATGAAAGCGCTCGACGAACAAAGCCTGGAAGCATCACCGGGAAAAACGGGTGAAAGTTCGGGCAAACGTTCGCAGGCATTTGAATACGTATTAAAATACCCCGGCAGGTACAGCGATAAAGAAGGGTATGAAAATATCGTATTGCGTTCCAATAAAGATGGCGAGATACTTCGCCTGAAAGATGTAGCGAACGTGGAGTTCGGCAGTTCGATGTATGATATTTATTCCAACCTTAATGGAAAATCATCCGCAGCGATCGTATTGAAACAATCTTACGGAAGCAATGCCACGCAGGTGATCAAAGACGTGAAAGCAAAATTGGAAGAGATAAAAGCCAATTCATTTCCGAAAGGCGTGGATTATGAAATAAGTTACGACGTGTCTAAATTCCTCGATGCCTCTATCGAGAAAGTGATCCACACTCTGGTGGAAGCATTCATCCTCGTGGGTATAGTCGTATTCATATTCCTCGGAGACTGGCGCTCCACGCTTATTCCGGCGATAGCGGTACCGGTTTCGCTGGTAGGTACATTCATCTTCATGCAATTCTTCGGCATTACACTCAACCTCATCACTCTGTTTGCACTGGTACTGGCAATCGGTATCGTGGTAGATAATGCCATCGTGGTGATCGAAGCCGTGCATGCGAAAATGGAAACAAAACATCTGTCGCCATTGGCCGCTACCGAAGAAGCGATGCATGAGATCAGCGGGGCCATCATCGCGATCACCTTCGTGATGGCTGCTGTATTTATTCCGGTAGCATTCATGTCGGGCCCTGTAGGGATCTTCTACCGCCAGTTTTCCATCACCATGGCAACTTCCATCATTCTTTCGGGTGTGGTAGCGCTCACATTGACTCCTGCACTGTGCGCCATCATGTTGAAAAATAATCATGGTAAAGCCCGGAAGAAAAATATTCTCAATCGTGGACTTGATGGATTCAACAACTGGTTCAATCGCCTTACCGGCAGGTATCAGAAATTGCTGAGGATGATCGTCAACAGGCGTGTGGTCACTTTCGGAATGCTCATCGCATTTTGCGCCGGCACTTATTTCATCAGTGGAAGTGTGCCATCCGGTTTCATTCCAAATGAAGACCAGGGAATGTTTTACGCGGTGATACAAACCCCTCCGGGATCATCACTCGAAAGGACCAACCAGGTTGCCGAAAAATTGCAGAAGATCGCCGAAGGTATCGACGGGGTTTCTTCTGTTTCTTCTTTGGCCGGTTACGAGATCCTTACCGAAGGAACAGGCTCCAACTCCGGTACCTGCCTCGTCAACCTGAAGTCGTGGGAAAACCGCAAACATTCTGTACAGCAGATCATGAAAGAGCTGGAAGAAAAATCGAAAGACATCACCGGTGCTACGATTGAATTCTTCCAGCCACCCGCAGTGCCCGGATATGGCGCCGCCGGCGGATTTGAGTTGCGTTTACTGGATAAAGCAGGCTCGGGTGATTATAAAAAAATGGAAACGGTGAGCAGGGATTTTGTGGCCGAATTAAGCAAGCGGCCTGAACTCTCTTCGGTATTTACGTTTTATAGCGCCAGCTTTCCGCAATATATGTTGCACATCGATAATGATATTGCGCAGCAAAAAGGCGTAACGATCGATAATGCGATGAACACGCTTTCCACACTTGTCGGAAGTAACTACGAAACAAGTTTCATCAAATACGACCGGCAATACAAAGTGATGGTGCAGGCTTCGCCAGAATACCGTGCATTGCCGGAAGACATCCTGAAATTATATGTAAAAAACGATCGCGACGAAATGGTACCTTTTTCCGCATTCATGACCATGGAAAAAGTGTATGGCCTTTCGGAGATCACCCGTCACAATCTTTACAACGCATCCGAGATCAGTGGGTCCACAGGCCCGGGATACAGCAGTGGTGCGGCTATCAACGCGGTGACTGAAGTTGCGAAAAAAACTTTACCAAGAGGATTCGGCATCGATTGGGCTGGCATTTCTGCGGATGAAGTTGCCCGTGGAAATGAAGCGATCTGGATCTTCCTGATCTGTCTAGGCTTTGTGTATCTCTTGCTGGCTGCGCAATACGAAAGTTTCCTGCTTCCGCTTGCGGTGATCCTTTCCCTGCCTGCCGGTGTATTTGGCGCATTCGTTTTGTTGAAATTATTAGGGCTTGAAAATAATATCTATGCACAGGTAGCCATGGTAATGCTGATAGGTTTGCTGGGTAAGAATGCAGTACTGATAGTGGAGTTCGCCGTACAGGGGCATCGCTCCGGCCATTCCGTTTTGAAGTCGGCGATCGAAGGCGCTACCGCGAGGTTCCGCCCGATCCTCATGACTTCTTTCGCCTTCATCGCAGGATTGATACCATTGGTATTCGCTTCGGGACCGGGTGCGGTGGGCAACCGTACGATCGGAACAGCCGCCGCAGGCGGGATGATCTTTGGTACCGTATTCGGCGTGATCATCATACCAGGCTTATATGTGCTCTTTGCAAAAATTTCTGAAAAGAAGATACTTGTAAAAGACGAAGAAGAAAATCCGCTGACAGAAGCAATCGACAATCACTTTGAAAAAATGGACAATGATGAACAGATCTAAAATAAAAACAGGCTTGTACCTTTCGCTCATTTGCGCAGCAGTGGCAAGTTGCTCCGTTCCGAAATCCGTACAACAAACGGAAAACAAAACCGTACCTGTATCATTTAATAACAACAGCGATACGAGCCGGAATAACCTGGTGAAGTGGAAAGATTTTTTCACCGACCCTAACCTTGTAATGCTCATAGATACAGCGATTGCGCATAACCAGGAACTCAGCATCACGATGCAGGAAATTGAAATTGCGAAAAGTGAGATCCGGTTGAAACAGGCACCTCTTTCGCCCACCGTGGGCGGACGTGTAGGTGCAGGTGTTGAAAAGGTCGGCCGTTATACCAGCCAGGGCGCAGGTGATGCTTCTACGGAAATCACCCCGGGAAAAGCAGTGCCTGATGCATTGACGGATATAACAGCAGCATTGTATGCCAATTGGGAAGTGGATATCTGGAAAAAATTGCGTACCGCAAAGCAGGCCGCAGTCACCCGTTATCTTTCCACCATCGAAGGAAAGAATTTCATGGTGACAAACCTGGTGGCAGAGATAGCTAATTCCTATTACGAATTGCTGGCACTGGACAACCAATTGGAAATTGTGCAGCAAAATATTTCCCTGCAAAAAAATGCATTGGAAATAGTAAAGATCCAGAAAGAAGCATCGAGGGTAACGGAACTGGCGGTGCAAAAATTTCAGGCGGAAGTATTGAAATCCCAAAGCCTTGAGTTTGACATTCTGCAGCAGATAAAAGAAAGCGAGAATAATATCAATTTTTTATTAGGACGTTTTCCGCAGCCGGTTGCAAGAGGAAAGAACAATTTCGCTTCGCTGATACCTGCTTCCATCAGCGCAGGCATTCCTTCTCAGTTGCTGGCAAACCGTGCTGATATCCGACAGGCAGAATTGGATCTCGCTGCCGCAAAACTGGATGTAAAAGTGGCTCGTGCTGAATTTTATCCGTCGCTGGGAATATCTGCTGCGGTTGGGTTACAGGCATTCAAGCCCTCGTATTTATATAAACTTCCGGAATCAATGTTGTATTCCGTAGCGGGCGATCTGGCCGGGCCATTGATCAACCGCAATGCGATCAAAGCAGAGTTTTACTCGGCTAATGCGAAACAATTGCAATCGATGTATAATTATGAAAAAACGATCCTGAATGGTTTCATGGAAGTATCTACACAACTTTCGAAGATCGACAACCTCGATAAAAGTTATGCGTTGAAATCAAAACAAGTAGATGCGCTGAATCATTCCATCGAAATTTCTAACGAGCTTTTTCGGAATGCAAGGGCAGATTATCTTGAAGTGTTGATGACGCAGCGGGATGCATTGGATTCCAAACTGGAATTGGTAGAAACAAAAAAACAGCAGTTAAATGCCATGGTAAATATCTACCGCAGTCTCGGCGGGGGCTGGCAATAAAGAATGTTTTGCAGAACCTGAAAGACACGCAGCAACGTCCCGGTATTCGCCGGGGCGTTTTTTATTCAGCATATTTTAATCAACCGGTAATTATCAGTTTTCCACACAGGTTCGTATTCGGAATTTTATTGTACATTAGCATTGTGTACAAAGTACACAACTAATACTTAAACGATTGCTATGTCAACAAACCTGTTTGGTAACAAACCGAAACTTTCCATTGCACAGATCATCAACATGAGCGTAGGCTTCTTCGGGATCCAGTTTGGCTGGGACTTGCAGAGAGCCAATATGGGACGCATCTATGAAAATCTCGGAGCTAATCCGGATGAAATCCCAATTTTATTTTTAGCTGCTCCATTAACTGGCTTATTGGTTCAGCCCATCATCGGTTACCTCAGCGACAGGACATGGCATCCAAAATGGGGAAGGCGCAGGCCTTATTTTATGCTGGGCGCAATAGTGAGTTCGATCGCATTACTTTTCATGCCACATAGCAGCACGATCTGGATGGCTGCGGGATTGTTATGGATACTGGATGTTTTTGGCAACATCGCCATGGAACCATTCAGGGCATTCGTTACCGATAAACTTCCGGATTCACAGGTGAACCGTGGGTTTGTGATGCAAAGCCTGATGATCGGACTTGGAGGAAGTGTAGCTTCTTCGTTGCCATGGCTGATGAAAAATGTTTTTCATTTTGCCAATACAGCGGCAGCTGGAGAAATTCCGGAAAACGTGAAGATCTCATTTTACCTGGGAGCATTCTTTTTTCTTACAGCGGTTCTCTACACTGTATTTACAACTAAAGAATATCCGCCTGCTGATACCGGTTTTAAAGAAAAAGTACAGGAATCAAATAAAGGTTTTGGCGGCGGTGCCAAAGAAATATTTCATGCTTTATCTAACATGCCAAAGCGGATGAAGATCATTTCGCTCGTTCAGTTCTTTACCTGGCCTGGCCTATTTCTGATGTGGTTTTATTATTCAACTGCAGTAGCCGTAAACGTTTTTGGAGGAAAAGATGCCAGTGATCCGGTATATGCGGAAGGTGCTGATTTTGGTAGCCTCACGCTGGCTTATTACAGCGTAGTTACATTTGTTTTCGCGTTTATTCTGCCTACCATTGCTGATAAACTTGGCCGCAAACTTACTCATGCGCTGTGCCTTCTGTGCGGAGCCGCAGGCTTGATCAGCGTAGCTTTTGTACATGATAAATACATGCTCTATGTCTGCATGACCGGCATCGGTATTGCCTGGTCCAGTATATTGTCTATGCCTTATGCAATGCTGAGCGGCGTTCTTCCGAAAGATAAAGTGGGCATCTACATGGGCATCTTCAACTTCTTCATCGTATTGCCCGAGATCATTGCCTCGCTTGGCTTTGGCTGGCTAATGAGGAACGTTTTAAATAATGATCGCCTGCTGGCAGTACAGATCGGCGGCGTACTCATGATCATTGCCGCCATCATTTGTTACCTGTTCATCAATGAGAAAAAAGACGCTGCTGAAGATGCTGCTTTGATCGCAAAACTGGAGATTGAAAATGAAAGGGCGGTGTAAAAATTATCGGACTTATAAAAATATATTCATGAAAAAATATTCATTATTTTCTTTGTGCTGCTTTTTCGCAGCAACCGTTTTTGCACAAAACATCTCCCTCTACCCCACCAACTGGTGGACCGGAATGAAATGGAACAAAGTGCAGATACTCGTGCATGGCAGCGGCGAAAAATTCAATGCGCAAAATGTTACGATCAGTTATCCGGGTGTAACACTTACCAAAATAAACAGGCTCGAAAATCCTAATTATTATGCACTCGATGTAACCATTTCACCTGCGGCAAAACCGGGAACTGTAAAAATAAATTTCAGCGGCAACGGAAAAAATTCCACCCTCGACTGGCCATTGGGCAAACGCCGGGAAGGCCTGGGTAATAAATTTGCACAAGGTGTTACTTCTGCCGACCTCGTGTACCTGCTTATGCCCGACCGCTTCAGCAATGGTGATGAAAGCAACGACAGGATCGCCGGAATGAAAGACCAGACGCTTGACAGGGATTCGATGTATCACCGCCATGGTGGCGACTTACAGGGTGTGATCAACCACCTGGATTATCTTCAGGACCTTGGTGTAACAACAGTGTGGATGACACCTGTGCTGGAAAACGATATGCCAAGAAGAACCGAACATGGTTATGCGATCACCAATCATTATAAAGTAGAACCAAGGTTCGGCGGCAATGAAGCTTATAAAAAACTAAGCGATGCCTTACATCAACGCGGCATGAAACTCATGCAGGATGCAGTATACAACCACGTAGGATTGTACCACTTCACAGTGGTGGATAAACCGATGAAAGATTGGTTGAACGAGTGGCCGAAATTTACGCAGACGACTTACAAAGACCAGGTATTATTTGATCCGCATGCGGCGCCTTCACAGGTTAAACAAATGAGCGATGGCTGGTTCACCAACGAGATGCCCGACATGAATGAGAAGAACCCTTTTGTAGCCAATTTCCTGATACAAAATGCGATCTGGAGCGTGGAAGAATTTGGCGTGGATGGATGGAGGATCGATACGTATCCTTACAACGATCTTCCTTTTATGAACCGCTGCAACAAAGCGTTGTACGACGAATATCCTTCCATCACCCTCTTCGGCGAAACATGGGTGCATGGTGTTCCAAACCAGAGTTTTTTTTGCGAGAATAATTACACGATCCCTTTCAAAAGTAACCTGCAGGCGACTACGGATTTCCAGGCATTATTTTATGGCATCATCCCGGCGGTGAATGAAAAATTCGGCTGGACAGAAGGTGTAAATAAATTGTATACCATGGCTGCACAGGACTTTGTGTACAAGGATGTGATGCGCCAGGTAATATTTTTAGACAATCACGATCTGCCA
>Ga0247813_10000589_pt1 | contig 32228 bp, 27 predicted proteins | sample UWRJL169409C1_FD_180719 | JGI IMG/M metagenome (GOLD analysis project Ga0247813, IMG submission 180719) | Plant litter microbial communities from Arlington Agricultural Research Station in Wisconsin, United States - UWRJ-L169-409C-1 | ecosystem: Environmental > Terrestrial > Plant litter >... | reverse complement strand
CCAGATTCTGTCCATAGCGGCAAAACTCACATCAAAACCGCCTTTTGTAGCTTCAGAAAATGCTATGGCTCTTTGTGTCAATTCAAAAACTTCACGATCGACTTTTATGGGTTTAATTCCCGCATTTTGATTCACCTCAGAAACTTGCGAAGTTGCTTTCCAGTCGGATATTAAATTTTCGATTCGGGTAATTTCTGCAATAACCTCGTCGATATTCTGTTCTGCCGAAAGAGAATCTTTTGCCACGATCGTAATATCAAAACGCCCGCCCATAAGTAAAGTTGTTCTTTTTCGTAATATTTGCGCGCTGGCTGATAAACCAAAGAGTACGAAAAGAATTAAAAATTTATTGAGGATTGATTTATGCATGATGACTTTTTAGAAGCGTTTTGAACACGAATTTCACGAATTTACACGAATATAAATGTTTAATTTTAGTGCGCTTAATTATTTCACTATTGAAAATCTAAATTTAAAATGTACCGTTAGGTACAAAATATTGGTAGAAAATTATGTTCGAAAATGTGTTAGCGTGCCGTAGGTACGCAATAGCAATGTATTTGTTGCGTACCTACGGCACGCCGGCTGTTTTTAATTTATGTTTTCTACCAATATTTAGTCCCGCCGGGACTTACATAATTTACAATCTAAGCTAATTAGTGAAAATTAGTGCAATTAGTGTTTAATAACAATCCGTTAATAACTGACCATTCTCTCTATAATCTGATATACTTTTTGCATTTCTTTCAACACATAACTTATCCAGAATAGCTTCAACATCTTTTTGCATCGCCAGTGATCCGCAAATCATGATGACGCCATTTTCTTTTAGTAAATTAATAAAAAAATCAGCATCTCGTTTGATGAGATCCATTACATAAAAATGCTCTGCTTCTCGGGATAAAGCCAAATGAAAACTTTGTAATTTCTGCTTCTGTATCATTTCAGCAGTAAACTTTTTATATCCAGAAACAGTCTCAGTCTCCATACGGAATCCGGAATACAAATGCGTTTCTGTTTTGGTTTTATTCTGTTCTATCATTCCAAGGAAAGGCGCAATGCCGGTTCCGTTTGAAATTAAAGCTACTTTAGAAACCTTGTTTGGAAAGTGAAAAGCTTTATTATTGATAATTCTGGCTTTGATCGTATTTCCGGGAATAAGGTTGTTTAGAAACTCAGAACCCAATCCGTTTGGATGTAATTTTACAACCAATTGTATGTTACCGGAATGATTTCCAATAGAGTAGAGGCGTTCTCTCGTGTCGTTTGCAGGATAAATAGCCAGTAAATCTCCTGAATTGAATTTGGCTCTCATATTCGCTCTTAGGGTAAGTATAAAAGTCTGTTCGTGCTCAGAAACCAGTGTTTTATCTAAGACCATTAGTTTTTGCAAACCTTTTGGCACATGATTGTATAAAGATGGCGTTGTTGATAACGGAATTCCGGTTTCGGCACTCCATAATTTAATCCATTCGACAAATTCTGTGGCCGATTTATCGTTTACAGTTTGTACGTTAAATAAACGTTCAGTCCAATCTTGATTTTGTAATTGTTTGTCGATTTCAAAAGCAAATTCACAAAAATCCGGATAGGCTTTAGAACCAAAACCCACTACCGAATACTTGATTTTTTGCTGTTGCGGATATTTATTTAAAAGTGATAAAAATTTGCTTCCGTTAGAAGGTGCGTCGCCTAATCCGTGTGTAGACGAAAAGACTATAATATGTTCTGCTTTCGGGAAAGTGGTGTAACTGTTCAATTCAGTAATAAAAGCCTTTTCTCCGTGACCAATCAATTGTTTTAGAATGGCATTGGCAAATCGCAGGGAACTTCCATTCTCAGAACCAGCCAAGAGAATGAATTTACTTTCACTGGCTTTGAATTTATTTTTAATACGGCTTGATCTTCTTTTTAAGGTAATAGCAAAACCAGAATAAATGAAAAACAGAATATTAATACTTGCAATTGCCAATATAAATGCCCAGATTCCGTTGGTTTTTCCGGTATGAAGATTTAGGCTCAAATCAGCTAACTGAACGGTCATCGGAGAACGCTTTTCAGTCACAACTGCACCTGTAACCTGATTCACTTCAATTTCGCGATCTTTTAACTGAATGATATAATATTCTTCGGGATCATCCGTAAAAGGAAATTCAATTTTGTTGACATCAGCCAGAAGAGTAGTCGAAAATACAGAAACAGTTTTTCCTTTTGGAGTTGCAACAAGTTCTGATTTTTCTTTTTGATTTTTCTCCTTCTCCATAAAAAAGTTGAATCTTTCCAAAGACAAATAGGTTCCTGTAAGCGCAATGATCAAAATCGGAATCAGCGCCAGTCTTCCTAAAATCACATGATAATATTGGGCAAAATAATCTTTTACCACTTTCGAAAAGAAATTACGGATGCCTCTTTGTCTGTTTAAAACAAGTGCAAAACCGGAAATGGCGATTAAGAATAATAAAAATGAAATTACACCAACAAAAAACCGTCCCGTTTCATGAAGAAACAAAGAACGATGAAAACCGGTAACCCATTGAATAAATTCATTTTTCTTTACCGGAGTTCCTAATTGTTTGCCCGTTTTAGGATTAATGTACGCATGGATATCATTACCATCCTCGTCAATTGCCTGAAGCGTTACAAACTGATTGTGATCTACGCTTAACTCTGTAATTTCATCATACTGTTTTTTTAATATGGGTAATGTTTGCGCCAGCGTTATCTGGTCGAAATTTTCTGCCTTATACGGAAGTGTTTTTTCCTGCATCGCATCAACTGCCAGAATAATTCCTGTAGTCGAAGCTAAAATTAAAAACAAAGAAGAAAACAAAGCCAGAGCCAAGTGTGCGTAACGCCAGAAAGAAAGAGTCATTGTGTGGTATTCGAATGTATATTAATTCTCATTTTTGTCATTTAGACGAAGGAGAAATCCTCGCAAGTAGCTCGACAATTTAAGGAAAAACTTTGCATTAGTTTTTTTACGTAGATTTCTCCTTGGCCGAAATGACAATCATTGTGGTTATTACAACTTTGTCAAAGTTCAAAACTTTGACAAAGTTTACTTGTAACGAAAGAGTATTAAATCTTGTTTAATCTCACGTATCTAATATATCCCTTACCTTCTGTTTTATCAGCAAGACCTTCAGTAGTAAGCGGAATTTCAAGATCATTTACATAATATTTCTGATCTTCAACAGCCGACTCAAATCGTAGTTTGTATCCTTTGTTAATTTTAGAATCATCAATTTCTATGGTAGTAATACTGCGATCTCCGCCAGTAACAGATGCTCCGGTTTTAGCACTAATATCTGCCGGTTTTGCTGTCTGGAATTTGTTCCATTCTTTTAGTGATTTGTACCATTTTTTATCATCACCCATTACATAAAGTGTTTTCTCATATTCTCCCTTAGAATTAATAAGGGAAACTACGATATAAGCGCCTTCGCCCATATAATTGGCCATTTGCAGCATGCATTTGTATTTGCTTGCCTGAGCATTTGCCTGAAAAGAGATTAAAAAGAGTAATGTACCTGTAAGTGCTATTTTAAATATTGATTTCATATTTTGAGTTATGAATTTTGAGTTATGAATTATGGATTATGATTTACGAGTTATGAATTATGAGTTTTGACTTAAGAATTATAAGTTTGGCTTTAACTAAAAATTCATAATTCATAATTCATAACTTTTTACCTATTTTAAAAATTCAACCGAAACATTATTTTTAGTTAACGATTCATTTTCTTTAGCGAGAGCATAAGCGCTTTCGTCAAATTCGGTATTGATGTCTTTTTTGGCACCAAGAGACACTAGGTATTTAAGGATGGTATCATCTTTGGCTACCATTGCAGCTTTGTGTAAAGCCGTAAGACCATCTTTGTTTTTAGCGTTGATATCAATATTCAGAGAAGCAAGTTTTTTTAGTAAAGCCAAATCATTTTTAGCAATTGCAAAGTGATACAGCGTGCTTCCGTCTTTTTGTGCAGCAGCCAGGTTTAATCCTTTATCCTGAAGTAATTTTACTTTTGCCTCAAAAGGATCTTTTGCCGCATTAGCTTCACCACGTCCTGCCGGTCTGTAGGATTGTATTAAATAAACACCTAGATTATTTGCGTCTTTATCTTTTACGTTTACATCTGCACCTTTGTTTAAAAGTAGCGCAACTGCCTCCGGAGTTCCTGATCTTACCGCCATTGTCAAAGCCGATTCGCCTTTTAGGTTTTGTAAATTAATGTTTTTTACCTTTGGCAACAATTGTTCTAAAACTGCAGTTTCTCTAGCTCCGGCAGCAATCATAACAGGTGTATTTCCGTCTTTGCTTACTTGGTTTGCATCGACACCTTTACCTAAAAAGTAATTAATAATTTCAGTCTGATTTTGTTTTCCTGCTAAAAGGTGCAGTACATTTTCTCCTGATTTATTAGTAAAAGTAGCTTTTAGTTTTACCTCTTCTACTAAATATTTATAAGCTTCCAGAGGAGTGGTTTCTCTGCGTGTTCCCTGAGTAGCAACCAAAAGCGCATTGTCTGTTGGTTTAACCCCTTTTTCTAAAAGTTTTTTCAAAAGAGCTACATTTCCTGTTCTGGCGGCGTAATCAAAAGCAGTTTTTCCGTTACTATCAGTATCTTTTAAGGATAATCCTTTTGTAATAAAATAATTGGTAAGCGTAAGATCTTTGTCGAACGGAATTGCTATAAGTAATAGGTTGGCACCGTCGCTATATTTTTTCTTCGGATCGATTCCGGCTTTAAAAAAAGCTTCAGCAACTCCTGAATTTAAAAGACCACTTCCTGCTGCAAAAGCAATTGGAGTTGTGCCATGACTGTCTTCAAAATTAATATCAGATCCTTTTGAGATCAGGTATTCTACCAATTCTGTATTTCCTCTGTAAGCTGCCCAGTGCAAATAAATACGATTATCGTGAGTGGGTTTATTTAATGGATTTCCGGGTTGGTCTAATAAGAATTTTATACTTGCAAGAGGCGCGTCATTATTAATAGCAATCACAACAGCATCAAAAGCATTTGCATTAGATTCTGCCGGATTGTTTCCTTTTTCTATTTCAGCTTTTACAGTGGCGACATCTGGTGCAGTTTTCCAAAAAGATTGTTCGAGTAAGTTGTTTTTTTGCTGTGCACTAACAAATAAGGTAGCGGCTAATGCAAAAGAGAGTAAAATATTCTTTTTCATATTTGGGTATTTATTGTTTAAGGTTGTTTATCTGTATAAATAAGGCTGGAAAATAAAGCTATTTAGAACAAATAAAAATAACGCAAATGTAAAAATTAATATTAGTTAATCAATTTATTTGAGGAAGAAAGTCCAATTTTAATGCAACTTTAAGTTTTGAAAATGAGATTGGGATGTTTTTAATACAAACGGGAATGTTGTATAATTTCCAATTGAATCGTTTTATAGCACACATATAAGACAGATTTGCTATCGCGAAAAAACGAATTTACATGGTTTTTTATCTTTTTTATTCTGATAAGTTCTTATGAAAATGAGTGCCATAGCCCTGATAGGAGGGAAAATCCTTTTGTGCTGGTCCCGATAGCTATCGGGAGGCACAAAAGATTTGAAAGGACAGCAGGAAAAAGCTCCAAAATCCTAAAGCAGTCTATTAAATTGATAGGGTTAAAAAAGTTTATGATTTTGCATTAAAATTCAAATTATCTCTTTAAATTTGCCGCAGCAATGAAAAACGATAACCAGAATACCAATTATTATAGCTGCAGCATAATGTGTTGTGCGACTATGCGATGGTATGAACTGGCTTATATATAAAAATAAAATGATTTATTTCTGAAGCCTTTCATAATTTATTGAAAGGCTTTTTGATTTTACATTCTGGAATTTCAGAAGCGTTAAGTATTGATATCTGTGGATATAGCAGATTTAATTTGAATTAAAAAAATGATTGAATTAAAAAACATCACCAAGAATTTTCATCAGAAAAACCGAGTTGTCTCGGCTTTATCAGATGTTTCGCTTAAAGTTCCTCAGGGAAAAATATTTGGTGTAATTGGAACTTCGGGAGCTGGAAAAAGTACGTTGATTCGATGTGTAAACTTATTGGAAAGACCAACTTCAGGTGAAATTATCGTAGACGGAAAATCGTTACTGCAATTATCGAATGCACAATTGGCGATTGAAAGAAGACAAATAGGAATGATTTTTCAGCATTTTAACCTGCTTTCGTCAAGAACGGTTTTTGAGAATGTGGCTTTTCCGTTAGAATTGGTTGGTGCATCAAAGGACGCTATTCGAACCCGTGTTTTTGAATTGTTGGAATTAGTAGGTTTGGCCGAAAAAGCAAATGATTATCCGGCAAGCCTTTCAGGAGGCCAAAAACAAAGGGTTGCCATTGCGAGAACATTGGCTAGCAATCCGAAAGTGCTTTTGTGTGATGAAGCGACGAGTGCGCTTGATCCTGCAACAACAAGATCGATTTTGAATTTATTGAAAGACATTAATCGCCGTTTGAACATCACAATTTTGTTGATTACACACCAAATGGAAGTTGTAAAATCGATTTGCGACGAGGTTGCGGTAATTAGCCACGGAAAATTGATCGAGCAGGGAAGTGTAGGAGAAATTTTTGCCGACCCTAAACACGAATTAACAAAGGAATTTATCGCTTCGTCATTGCATCTTGATATTCCGAGAGTGTATCAGGAAAGATTGCAAAAGCAAGATGCAGAAGGTTTGAGTCCGTTATTACGATTAGAAATGACCGGAAAATCTGTAAACGAACCTGTTATTTCTGAGGTTTCGAGATTGTTTGATACGAATTTTAAAATCGTGAGTGCGCAAATGGATCAGGCCGGAGATGTAAACTTTGGTGTGATGCTGATAGAATTGTCGGGCAAACGCGAGAATTACGAAGCTGCAATTGAATATTTTATTTCTAAACATATTAAAACAGAAATCATAGGTTATGTCTGATTCTATTATTACCTTATTATTAAACGGTACGTGGGAAACCATCGTGATGACATTTGTGTCGGGCTTTTTTGGTTTTGCATTAGGGCTTCCAACTGGTATTTTGCTTTTCCTTACCCGAAAAAATCAAATTCTGGAGCAACCGGTTTTAAACAGAGTTTTATCGGTATTGGTGAATGTTTTTCGTTCAATCCCCTTTATTATATTAATCGTTTGGATGATTCCGTTTACACGTGCGTTAGTAGGAACTTCAATTGGTGTAAGTGCTGCGTTGGTTCCGCTAAGCATTGGTGCAGCGCCATTTATCGCCAGATTGGTAGAGAATAGTCTTTTAGGCCTTCCTTCGGGATTAATCGAAGCAGCAAGAGCTTTGGGCGCAACACCTTTTCAAATTGTATATAAAGTATTGCTTCCCGAAGCTTTACCGTCTTTAATCAATGCCGCATCGATCACTTTAATTACGCTTGTAGGATATTCTGCAATGGGTGGTGCTGTTGGTGCCGGTGGTTTAGGACAAGTGGGATATCAGTACGGATATATTGGTTATGATGCCGTAACGATGAATTCGGTTTTGGCGTTGTTGGTACTTTTGGTGTTTGTGATTCAGTTTGCGGGTGATTTTTTATCGAAACGATTTGATCATAGGTAAATGAATGCTTTGATATTTTACCGCAAAGTGCGCAAAGTTTTTTTTTAGAATATTCTAAGTTTTGTGAGAAAGTTAAGTTCGCAAAGCTTTATGTTGAACCAGCTTTGCGAACTTAAATTGTGTTAGCACAACTTACAACTTAGCGGACTTTGCGAAAAAACCTTTGCGCACTTTGCGGTTAAAATACCACTGAGAACACAAAGTTTTTTAATATACTAAGTTTAGTAAAAACACAAAGTTCACAAAGCTTTGCGAACTTACATTGTGTTAGCACAACTTAAAACTTAGCAAACTTTGCGAAAAACCTTTGCGTTCTTTGCGGTTAAATTTTAGACAACAAATAAATATTAATTATAAAATTAAAAACATGATTACTAAAAATAATTTTTTAAAAGCAATCGGAATCTTAACCTTGACACTTTCATTGGTTAATTGTGGCAAAGCCAAAAACAACGATCCGCACCACATCAAAGTTGGAGTTGCAACAGGACCGGAATACAAAGTGGCTGAAGTTGCTAAAAAAGTGGCAAAAGAAAAATACGGACTTGAAGTAGAGTTGATTTCTTTTAATGATTACGTGATTCCTAACGAAGCTTTGAGCCAGGGAGATATTGATGCAAATGCTTTTCAGCACAAACCATATCTTGATGAGCAATCGAAACAACGTGGATACAAATTGGCAATCATTGGTAAAACATTCATTTACCCAATTGCAGCCTATTCGAAAAAAATAAAAAACCTTTCGGAGCTAAAAGACGAAAGCACCATTATTATCCCAAATGATCCAACAAACGGTGGACGTTCGTTATTGCTTTTGGAGAAGAACGGTTTACTAAAATTGAAAGACGGAATTGGTTTATTACCTAAAGTAACAGATATAGTAAGCAATCCTAAAAAACTTAAAATAGTAGAGCTAGAAGCGCCTCAATTGCCAAGATCCCTTGATGATGCCAATGTAACAATTGCTATAATCAATAATACTTTTGCTTCTCAGGCAGGATTAGTTCCCTCGCGTGATGCTTTGTTTGTTGAGGACAAAGATTCTCCTTATGTAAACTTAGTAGTAAGCCGTGAAGACAACAAAAATGAAGAAAAAGTAAAACAGTTTTTACAAGCTTTTCAGTCTCCCGAAGTAGAACAAGCCGCTATAAAAGAATTTAAAGGCGGAGCTGTAAAAGGCTGGTAAAAATAGTTTTATTTTGTTAATACAAAAAAGCGCTAAATCTAAAGACTTAGCGCTTTTTACATATAATAATCGAATTAGTAAAAAACAATTTAATCTTCTTATGCAGCAGTTTTTTTCTTTCCTTCAATATTAGGAAGAAAACTTGTCAAAACTCCTATTAAAGGCAAAAAAGCACAAACCTTAAAAACATATTCGATGCTTGTGGCATCTGCCAATTTTCCTAATATAGCAGAACCTAATCCGCCCATACCAAAAGCAAGTCCAAAGAAAAGTCCCGCAATTAAACCTACTTTTCCCGGAACTAATTCAGTAGCATAAACTAAAATTGCAGAGAAAGCAGACGATATTATTAAACCAATAATAACAGATAAAACTCCGGTCCAGAAAAGAGATACGTAAGGCAATAATAATGTAAAAGGAGCAACGCCTAATATCGAAATCCAAATGATGTATTTTCGACCAAAACGATCTCCCAAAGCTCCACCAAATAAAGTTCCGGCAGCAACGGCACCAAGAAATGCAAAAAGATAAATTTGAGATTCCTGTACAGATACATGAAATTTATCAATTAAGTAAAAAGTATAATAACTTGTCATACTGGCCATATAAAAGTATTTTGAAAAAATCAGTACCAACAAAATACCCAATGAAAATATCACTTTTTGTCGTGAAAGCGAATGATGTTTTTCTTCTGTTATAGCCGATTTATTTTTAGCTTTTAGATTTAAATGTTCCTGATACCATTTTGCAACGCCCGAAAGAATAATGATTCCCACGGCGGCTGCAAGACAAAACCAGATAATATTAAACTGCCCGTAAGGCACTACAATAATAGCTGCAAGCAAAGGGCCGATGGCGCTTCCAGCATTTCCTCCTAATTGAAAAATAGATTGCGCCAATCCTCTTTTTCCTCCGGAAGCCATATGCGCCACCCTCGAAGCTTCGGGATGAAATATAGAAGATCCAATACCAATTAAACTAACGGCAAGTAAAATATTAGTAAAACTTGAAGCTACTGCCACAGCCGCTAAACCAAGTAGCGTAAAAACCATTGCAACAGCTAAAGAATACGGGCGTGGTTTTTTATCAGTATAAAACCCAACGAAAGGCTGTAAAATAGATGCTGTAAGTTGATAGGTCAGGGTTATTAAACCAATTTCGCTAAAAGTCAAATGAAATTTATCTTTTATAATAGGGTAGACCGCAGGAACAACAGCCTGAAGCATATCATTAATAAAATGAGTTAAGCTAATAGTAAATAAAATAGAGAAAACAGTTTGTTGGGCTAACTGCTTTGAACTTTCAATGGTGTTTGTTTTCATAATGAATTAAAAAAAAAATCAGATCATCTGATGAATTTAGGTAAAAATTAGTAATTAGTATGTCCTGTTATTTTGGCAACAGTATTCCATGTTTTTTTTGGATCTTTTGCAATGATGTTTTTTAAAAGTTGTTCGTGTATAGTATATGTTTCCTGAAATATTTTAGTGTCGGGATAGATGCTAAGAAACTCCTTTTTTAAATGTTTCGATACAGATTTATACAAATCGGCCAGGATGTCATTTTTGGATGCTTCTGCAATAGCAATATGAAATTGTATATCCGCTTCGACACATTCCTCGATCAATCCCTCATTAGCAGCTTTCATTCTATTCGCCAAATGCTGCTGCATTATGGTGATATCCTCTTCCGTTCTGTTGATAGCCGCTTTTTCAGCAATTTTCAACTCTAACAATTGTCTCACTTCATCTAAATCCTTCAGACTTGCCCGTTTTAATCGTTGGTCCATAGGTTCTTGTATGCTGGTAACTTCCTGAACAAATGTACCAACTCCTTGCTGAATCCTAAGTAAACCTGAATTAGCGAGTAACTTCATCGCTTCTCTTATCGAAGATCTTCCAACACCAAAACTTTTCATCAATTCTGCTTCAATAGGCAATTTCTCATTGATCTTATAATGACCAAGAGAAATTTGCTCCTGTAATTTTGAAGCAACTTCTTCTGCAAGCGATTTTTTATGGATTAATGTCATAGTTATGTTATCATATCATCTGATGATTGCAAATGTATAAAAATATTTTAGTTAACCCTGATTTTTAAACTAAAAGTTTTTTTACCGCAAAGCACGCAAAGAATTACGCAAAGAATTACGCAAAGTTCGCAAAGTTTAAGCAAGATTGACAGATTAAAAATTTGTGATAATTTGTGAAATTTGCGGTTTAAAAAAACACTAGTGAATAATAAAAACCTTATAATCGTATAACTTTTCTCATAAATTATATAACAGTATTTGTTTTAAATTTAAGAGTTTTGATCTATTCTAATATAAAAATCCCAAAACTATGAGAAATATTAACCAAATTGCTATTGTTTCGAGCATGCTAATTACCTTACTAAGCTGCTCTAGTGATAAAGATGTCGATGTAAATCCGGGTACAACCACAAATCCTGTCGAAGGCACCGCTCCTAATACAACTTATAAACCCGCTTTTGAAGGTCAAACCAGAGTTAGTGGTTTACAAACCAATACACCTTATCAGGGAGTTGTTATCGCAACAGCCTTAACAAGCCCATGGGGTATTAAAAGTCTTCCTGACGGAAGATTATTGATTACCGAAAAAACAGGAACGATGCGTATTGCTACAACGGCTGGTGTTTTGAGCGCTCCAATTACAGGAATTCCTGCTGTTAACGCAGCCAATCAGGGAGGTTTATTAGGTTTAACTATTGATCCTGATTTTGCAACAAACAGAATGATTTACTGGGTTTATGCAGAAGCAACAACAGGCGGAAATAATACCGCTGTTGCGAAAGGAAAACTTTCAGCTGATGAAAAAACAATCGAAGGTGCAACTGTAATTTACAGAGCAAAACCGGCTAATGGAAGTACGCTGCATTACGGCGGCCGTATCCTTTTTGATAAATCCGGTTTCCTTGTAGTAAGTACTGGAGAGCGTTCTGTGTTAGAAACAAGACCATTAGCACAATCTGTATCGTCAGGTTTAGGAAAAGTTGTTCGATTAACAAAAGAAGGGCAACCAGCAACCGGAAATCCTACTTTTACAGGAACAGGTGCATTACCTGAATTATATACTATTGGACATAGAAATCCGCAGGGTTTGGCACTTAATCCTAATACAGGAGAAATTTGGTTGTCAGAACATGGGCCACGCGGAGGTGACGAAATCAATCGTCTAAAATCCGGTGCAAATTACGGATGGCCAACAATTACATACGGAATCGAATATAGCGGAGAAAAAGTAGGAGCGGGAATTCAGCAACAAGATGGTTTAGAGCAACCGGTTTATTACTGGGATCCTGTAGTTTCGCCAAGCGGAATGACTTTTTACACAGGAAATCGTGTTCCGGAATGGCAAAATAGCCTTTTCATAGGCGCTTTAAGCGGCATGCACATTGTACGTCTTGCTATAAAAGACAATAAAGTGGTTGGTGAAGAAAGACTTTTGGCTTCAGAAAACCAACGTTTTAGAGATGTAACACAAGGAAATGATGGTGCTTTATATGCCATTACGGATGGTGGAAGATTGTATAAAATTGATAAAAAATAAGTTTCAATTTTTAAATATAGATTCTTTTAGGAGAATACTGATAATGGCGCTATATGGCGCCATTATTTGTTATGCAGAAAACCGTTGTCTATATTTGGTATAGATTAAAGCAAAAACAATTGAAGAATAAAATTACAACATACTCGCTCACACACCATAAGAGTTTGTTTGATAATGCCGACAATAATAAAGATTATTTTTATATTCAGGCAAAAGATCATCCTTATATCAGCGAACCTTATCGTGCAGAAAGTTATGCCATAGAATTTCTTCGAAAGGGAAGCATTGTAATGCAAACCAAACTCACGAAAACAGTAATTCACGCCCCTGCTATACTAACATTGGGACCTTCGGTAATTAGAAGCTTTACAAAAGACAGCGACGAAATTTTAATCGATATTATCTTTTTCAAACCTCAATTTTTCCTGCACAATCAGGCCAACGTTTTTTTTCTCTCACAATATGAATTTTTCGACAATAGCGAAATGCATGTTTTCAATCTCGAGAAAAAAAACAAAATTAAGTTTGAACAAATTTTTTCTTTGTTACGACAATCGATAGAACATAATTCTGATAATCAGTCTTCTATTCTAAGAGCTTATCTTTATATACTGATTTACGAATTAGACATTATAAAACAAACCATTACAAACAATTCAGCTCAAAATCCTTTATTCGAAAAGTTCAAAGAAATCCTTTCCAGAGATTTTCTAAGTCAAAGATCCGTTCAGTATTATGCTGATGCTTTAAATGTATCGCGCAAATATCTTTCAGAAGTAATTAAAAACAATAGCGGAAAAACTGCCAGCGATTGGATCGATGAAATTGTAATTCTCGAAGCCAAAATATTGCTTCAAAATAAAGATATTACAATCAACCAAATCAGCGATACATTAAACTTTCCCAATCAATCGGGTTTTGGAAGATTTTTTAAAAAATGCGAAGGAATTTCACCTTTAGAATATCGCAGAAAGAATGTTTAGTATATTTAAAAGTATATACGTAATTATACTTTGGGCGAGTCACCATCCCGATAAGAGGGCAAATTTACTATGCGCTTATACGCCCTCTTATTGGGATGCTGTCGGGCTATCCGCGCTACTTCGGTAGCTTGCTTCTATCCCTCTCGCGAGCGACGAGCGAATGGAGTAGTTATTCGTTTTCGATCTCTTTTTTTAGTTTTTTAGCCCAATCTTGGGTTTAATTTTTTTATTTAAACATTCCAATTGTCACCCTGAGCGAAGTCGAAGGGCGCTCCAATTGAAACGTGGGCTTCGACTTCGCTCAGCCTGACAATAAAATGACAATACAATGCATTGTCTTTAAGTGAATAAAATTGTTAGCATCTGCATCTCAATTGTTAAAGTTGCTGCTATTGTGATTTATTAAAGTAAAACGCCTTTCTTAAGCGATTCAACAAGTTATGTCTCTATGTGTTTAAAAAGAAGTCCCAATTAATCGAACCGCCTTTTCGAACAAAACAAAAGCCTTTTAGCTCTTTTCTGATCAATCAAATCATCTCAACTTTGCAGTAATAATAAAAAATAAAAGATATGTCTAAAACAGCAAAATTCGTAGTAATCATCAATGATAATGTAGTTTGGATGGAAGAAAAAGCACTGAAATTCTATTCTGATTTATTTGGTTCATCGAAAGAAATAGGAGAGAAGTACGCCAATGAAAACCTTTCAAGTCAAAAGTTATTCAAAATACAAAACGATTTTTCAGTCGAAATGTTGATGGCGTATGATGGCGAAAATCCGTTGTCTTTCATGAAACTCAATTCATCCCGACTTTCGAATCAAAACCTTGATGCCAATAAACCAATGGGTGTAGACCATATTGTGTACTTCAATCCTGACGATATCAACGTGCTTTTTAAACGTGCCGAAGAAGTAGCTTTGCAAAGAAAATACGACTTAATTTGGGCGAAAGCTTTTACAATTGATACGGTTTTAATAGATACATTAAAGTCTTTGGGTTACGAAGAATTCAATTACGAAAATGATACTACCCGTGACACAAATGAAAAACAACTTTACCTTAAAAAATCAGTTTAAGTTAATTCTGATAACTTCATCATTTGCAATCGCATATACAATATCATTTTGTTGTGGTTTCAAAAGATGCTTTCCGGTAAATTCGCCAAATGCAGCCAGAATCATTTGATTTTCTTTCTGAAAAAAACAAGGTAATTTTAAAGATTGCGCACCAAAACCACGCAGCATAATTCCGGGATGAATGTGACCTGAAAAATTAAAAAAACCTTCTTTTAGGGTAGGATGATGTGTGAGTAAAAAATCGTCAATTTCCAGAAATTCTACAACATCAATATCAAGTTTGAGATAGTGTTTTTTATCAATAATATCATGATTTCCGGCAATTAGGATAATAGTATTGGTACAGCATTCTACCCATTTTTCGAATAAATCCCATTCGGTATTTTTAGAACTATGGAATAAATCTCCCAGGAAAATAATTTTTTCAGGTTTAAAATTTTCCACAATATCGGTCAAACGTTTAAAATTTTCCGAAACAACATTATTCGGAATCGCCACGCCGTGTTTCCTGAAATGCGATACTTTTCCGAGATGCACATCAGAAATGAGAAGCAATTTTTTGGTTTCCCAAAATAAAGCCCCACTCGGATGCAAAATAAATGTCTGATTTTGTATAGTAATCGTCATAAAATATTACTTCATATACGAAGCGGTCATTTTTTTTATTCGTTCTGCTAATGTTTCGCTGGATAATTTTTCCCTTAATCGGTCTGTAATTAGAGGGAAACTAAAAGGCGTAGGTTTCAAACAGGATTTCCAGATAATCTCCTGATTGTTTATTCGTTCCAAAGCCATAATCAAACGGCCTTCTTCCAGCTGATGTTCAAAGGTTTCGCGATACGCTTGCTGAAATAATAAGTTATCAGGCTCATAATCCCTGAAAACTTCAAAGAGCAATTGAGAACCGCTTTGCAAATGTTTTGTTTTGACCATTTTACCCGGAAAACCTGTAAAAACCAATCCTGCAATTACGGCAATATCCCTGAATTTTCGTCTGGCCATTTCGGTCGCATTCAGGCTTTTTTGCAAATCATGATGTACATATTCCGTCGAGAATAAATTATTATCCAGCACATTCTGCATATCAATTTCCTGATCAGAAAGTAATTCGAATCCGTAATCATTATACGCAAGCGAAAAACTGATAGGCAAAAGTAAACTAATTCTATAAGCCAATAAACTTGCCAGCGCTTCATGCACAAACCGACCTTCAAAAGGATAAAAAATAGCGTGATAGCCTTCTCTGGTTTTAAACGTTTCAATCAAAAATTGATCGTCTCCGGGAACAATAGATTCCTTTCTTTGTCGTGCAAATAAAGGTTGTAATGCTTTGAGTTCCGGCGATAAATTATCGGTATTGGCACGATACAATTCCTGACGCAGCAATTCGCTCATTTGTGCCGAAAGTGCCATTCGGCCGCCCATCCAGCTTACCACTTTTGATTTCTTTTTAGGATCCGCCTTTCGAACCAAAACCTGCATATTTCTTATTCGGAACAATTCAAGCTGTTTTCCCGCGAAGATAAAAGTATCGCCTGGTTTTAATTTCGACACAAACCATTCTTCGATAGTGCCAATATAACCGCCACTCATAAATTTTACGTTGATAACAGCGTCGCCCACAATAGTTCCTATTTGCATGCGGTGGTGCATGGCAATCAATCGGCTGTTTATTTTATAACGTCCGTCTTCTTCAACATCAACTTTTTTATATTCATCATAAGCTTGCAGACTTTGACTTCCGTTAGAAATGAAATTCAAAACCCAATTCCAATTTTCTTCTGTCATTGCCTGATAACAAAAAGTTCCTTTGACTTCTTTAAAAATGTCATCGGGCAGAAATCCGTCCGAAACCGCCAAAGTATTGAGGTATTGTACCAAAACATCCCAACTGTTTAAGTACGGAACGCGATCTTCGATAACATTCTCTTCAACCGCTTTTTTCAATGCCGAAGCTTCTATTAATTCGATTGCATGCGTTGCCAGAAAATAAATCACACTTTCTTTCCCCGGTTGGTGTCCGCTTCTTCCGGCTCTTTGCAAAAATCGCGCAACACCTTTAGGTCCGCCAACCTGAATAATAGTTTCTACAGGCGCAAAATCAACTCCAAGATCCAGACTTGAAGTACAAACCACAACTTTTAGTTCTTCGTCTCTAATCGCTTGTTCAACCCAAAGTCTCGTTTCGCGATTAATACTTCCGTGATGCATCGCCATTTCTCCGGCAAACTCCGGATATTTTTCGAGCAATCGCTGAAACCAGATTTCACAAGCCGATCGTACATTGGTAAAAATCAAAGTTGTTTTACTCGCTTTTACAATTTTTGCCACTTCATCAATAAGATGCAAACCCATATGACCTCGCCACGGATAGGTTTCCATTTTATCCGGAATAATCGAAATGACTTTTATCTTTTTATGAATCTGCGCCTTTATCAAAACCGAATTATGATAAGCTTCTGAATCTACGCCAAGTAAAACTTCCTGCGCCTGCTGCAAATTTCCAATCGTAGCCGAGATTCCCCAAATGCGCATTTTTGGCGCAATAGTTTTTAGTCGGGATAAAGCCAATTCGGTTTGAACACCGCGTTTTGTACCCAATAATTCGTGCCATTCATCAATGACAATTGCCGTACAATTGCCAAATATTTTGTCGTATCCTTTGGTTGCCAAAAGCAATTGCAAACTCTCCGGAGTGGTAACCAATAAGTCGGGCATTTTACCTTTTTGCTTGGCTCGTTCGCTTGCTGATGTATCTCCAGAACGAATTCCGACAGTCATTTGGGTGCCTAAATCATTAACGACTCGTTCAGCAGCTTGTTTTATTTCAACCGAAAGGGATCGTAAAGGCGTAATCCAAATCGCTTTAAGACCGGGTTTGTGTTTGGTTTTATAATCGGGATTATTTTTTATGTAGTTGAGAACAATTGGCAACCAGAGTGCATAGGTTTTTCCGCTGCCTGTAGGAGCGTTCAGTAAACCGTTTTTTTCTTGCAAAAAAGCAGTCCAGGCCTGAGTCTGAAACGGAAAAGGTTTCCATCCCTGATTCTCAAACCATTCATTTGCTACCGCAAAAAGTTGTTCTCTGTTCATTATTTTTTTACCATTAAGATATTAAGGTTCATTAAGTTTTGCTTTTTGAAAGAAAATTAAGTAATCGGTTTTTTTAAATAAGTCCCAGCGGGACGTCATATTTATAGATATTTATAAGTTTATTTTTTAGAACCCCATCGGGGTGACATATTCATCATTAAAAATTTATATATCGCTCCGCTGGAGCTCTTTTTCTGGCACATTTTCATAGTTTCTATAAATATTACGCTCCTCTGGAGCTTTAAAACTACTCTATAAAAAATCCGTGCTCATCCGTGTTTTCGCTTGCGAATCCGCGTCATCCGTGTGCCTTTTTTTTTTTACCACAATTTTATCATTTCGACGGAGGAGAAATCGCACTAAAAATTCCGTTCCTAAAATCGTCAATCTTTGTCGAGCTTCTCGCGAGGATTTCTCCTGCGTCGAAATGACAAAAAATGCGGATAGAAACAAGAAAAACAAGAATAAAATCCGCGCTCATCCGTGTTTTTGCTTGTGAATCCGTGTCATCCGCGTGCCATTTCGCAATCCATAACTATAAAATCATACTCTTCAAATCCTCAATAGAATTGGCTTCATCAATTTTCTTATCATGTCGCCATCTTAAAATCCTGGGGAATCTTGTTGCAATGCCACTTTTATGTCTTTTTGAAAGCGCAATCCCTTCAAAACCAATTTCGAAAACCAATTGAGGCGTAACGCTTCTAACGGGACCAAATCTTTCCAGCGTATTTTTTTTAATCCAATCATCAACCATTCTGAATTCGGCATCGGTTAAACCGGAATACGCTTTTGCGAATGTGACCAGTTCTCGTTCGTTATTTTCGTTATTATGCCAAAGGGCAAAAGTATAGTCGGTAAATAAATTCGAACGTCGTCCGTGACCACGCATGGCATAGGTAAGGACGGCATCAATTACCAAAGGTTCAATTTTCCATTTCCACCAATCGCCTTTTTTTCTTCCTACCAAATAAGGCGAATCTTTTCTTTTGATCATTAAACCCTCGCTTTTCATTTCGCGGGAACGCAATCTTTCCTCCGTCAATTCTTCCCAAGTTGAAAATTTCACCCTTTCGGAAAGCTGCAGTGGAATATCATGGTGTTTGATATCTTCATACAATTGTTCCAATACTATACGTCTTTCTTCAAAAGGAAGATTTCGAATATCCTGACCTTTCCATTCTAATAAATCGTAAGCTTTTATAATTACAGGAGATTTTTTAAGGATCGCTGCGGAAACGGTTTTTCGACCAATTCGGGTTTGAAGATCATTAAAAGTTCCTATTTCATTTTCAATGAAAGGAAGAATTTCCCCATCGATTACAGTTCCATCAGGAATAATCCCAATGAAAGATGCAAATTCAGGATATTTATCTGTTACTAATTCCTCACCACGACTCCAGATAAAAATTTCATTATCACGGATGATGGTTTGCGACCTGATTCCGTCCCATTTGTGTTCAGCGCTCCAATCTTCGGGATTTCCTAAATTTGATGGTTCACCTTCAATAGGATAAGCAAGATAAAATGGAAAAGGTTTGGATAAATAATCGCTGTTTTGTTCGTCTAAAATTAGTTCCTGAAACGTAATGGTGTTCGGATTCCAATCGCCCATTAATTTATGTGCCAATGAATCTTCATCAATATTTTCGGCTTTAGAAAGGGCGCGTGTCATTAATTTTTGGCTTACGCCGATTCTAAAACTTCCGGTAATTAATTTAGTAAAAACAAAACGTTCGTAATAATTAAGCGCCAGCCAGTTTTCGTGCAGATATTCTTTTTTCTCGATATCGGTTTTCTTTTTCAGGGCAATAATTTCCTGAAGATATTCGGTTAAACTTTTATCTGAATGTTCTTTTGTAGTAGGGATTACCAAAGCAATAGTTTCGGCAAGATCGCCCACAATATGATAACTTTCCTCAAACAGCCAAAGCGGAATGTCCGCCAGTTCATTCGCCCATAATCGCAATAAAGTAGTATTTACAGGTCGGGGAGGGCGACGGTGCGAAAGAATAGCAATTGTCCAGACTTTGTCTTCATTACTGGCATTAATGAAATAATTGGTTAAAGCATCTACTTTTACCGAAGTTTTATTAGAACTGTCAAGCGCTTTTATAAGTTCGGCAAAGTTTTTCATGTTTTTATTTTTTTTTAAGAAGAGAGGCAAGAAGCAAGATACAAGAAACAAGATTTGATTCTTGTATCTTGCTTCTTTCTTCTATTATCTTTTATCTTTCTTCGTCTATCCTCTTTTTTCTTGCATCTATTCTCTTTGCTCTTCTATTCTTTCTTCTTCAACATCTTTCTTACTATCCATTTCACCTAATTCTCCTTCATATTGCGTGTGAGCAGTTCGGGCATCATACCCTAATTCTTGTAAATATTTCGAGAATATATCCGAATATCCGTGGGTACAAATTATTTTTTCGGCTCCGGTTGCTTTAATGCTTTCCAGTAAACCTGTCCAGTCGCAATGGTCGCTTAAAACAAAACCTCTGTCTACGGCTCTTCTTCGCCTGGCTCCTCTAAAAGTCATCCACCCGCTGGCAGAACCTGTAACAAACGGAGTCATTTTACGAATCCATGTCGAGCCGTGTGCGCTTGGCGGAGCAAGAACAATACTTCCTAATAAATCTTCTTTTTTAGTTTCGGATGTGACTCTTATAGTGGCTGGAAAATCGACTAACGGACGTAAAACTTCCGTCATATTTTCAATCGCTCCATGCGTGTATATTTTTCCAATATTGGGATCGAGATATTTTAATAAACGTTGGGCTTTTCCTAACGAATATCCAAAGAGCACAGAAGTTTTTCCTTCGGCGCGATTTTCTGCCCACCAATTATTAATATCGGTCATCACTTCGGCTTGGGGTGTCCATTTAAAAGCGGGTAATCCAAAAGTACACTCTGTTATAAAAGAGTGGCATTTGACCACTTCATAAGGCACAGAAATTCCGTCATCTTCGGTTTTATAATCTCCGGTAAAAACCCAGACTTCGCCTTTGTATTCTACTCTTATCTGAGCAGAACCAATGACGTGACCCGCAGGATGAAGCGAAAATTGTACACCATTTACGGTAAAAGTTTCGTTCCAGTCTTTTCCGGTCACACTAATATCTCCTAAGCGATGTTTTATGATAGGCACATTGTCATAATGTGTAATGTAATTTTTGTGTCCCCAACGCGCATGATCAGCATGTCCGTGCGTAATAATGGCGTTGGTAACCGGACGCCACGGATCGAGATATACATCAGCCTGCTGGCAATATATACCTTTATCGTTGAAAGCTAATAATGGGACTTTCATAACCTGATTACGCTATTTGAGCAATTCTGGCACTTTTATACAAGGGATAAGTATGCATAAAATCTGATACGCCATCTTTCATGGTATCAAAAGATTTTCCGTAAAAATACAAAGCGGTGGTCGAGTTTCCCTTCCAGTATCTTTCGTGAGATGTATTGGTTAATTTCGAAATTTCCGATTGTACAAAATCAACATTGTAATCTTCCTGATCTTTTTGGTAACCATTTTCTCCATCAAAATAAATAGCAATTCCTTCGTTTTTACCAAACGGAATTTCCTGATGTGTTTTTTCTATAATTACTTTTGATCCTTTTGGAGCGCCACAAATTTCGACAAAATTAATAATGTCGTTTAAAACCGCTTTATTAATTTCTTCCTTATAAAATTTGACATGAATATCACAAAAAATAATTTCTCCGGGCTCTTCTTTAAGAATTCCGCCACCCGAAATTTCACCATAATTATTTTCAGATAAAAAATCATGTAAAGGCAACATATAAAGATTTCTTCGGTCTAAAGGTGAAACTTTATCATTAATCTGAATTACAATATCGTACGGATTTTGAATAGATTCGTCGCTTTCGAATAAATTGGATATAAATTGTAGTAACATAGCAATTAAGGTATTAGTGATAAAATAATAAACTCAAAGTTACTAACGGAGCCGAGTTTGGAATTTATACTTTTTCCCCAAAATGTTACATGATTTCTGATTAGAATATTGAATAGAGAATGATACTTTATAACGCTAATGATTTAAACACAAGAATTTAAGTAACTTAGTTTTACACAAAATAGCCCCAATCATTGTCATTCCGAACGAGGAATCTTCTAAAGTAACTCCGTTCCTAAAAGCCCATCTTTGCCGAGTTTCTTGTGAGGATTTACTCCGTCTGTTCGCTATCGCTCGAGTCTCCTTCGCCGAAATGACAAAAATGCGCAGAGAATTGATGGATTTAAAAAAAAATATTACAATATGGCATCCAAAGTGCTTACCAAGTCCTGGAAATTATTTGGCTTTGTAAAAATTTGTACAGCAGTAAATTCTTGCGTTAACTTTTTTAAGGTTTCGTGCGAATGCGAAGAATACACCACAACCTGAATTTTACTAAGTTCAGGAATTTGTCGCAATTCTTGTATAAATTCGGCACCACTTAAGTAAGGCATTTGCATATCCAGAAATATAAAGTCAGGCAAAACAGTTGCTGTCTTTAGATTATTTAATGCTTCAAGTGAATTACTGGAGATTGTAGTGAGTATATTTTTGTTTAATGAAGCAATCGCAGCGATAAAAAGTTCGCAATCATCTTCGTCGTCATCTACTAATAAAATTACTGTATTTTTCATTCCATGAAATTATTTTAAAATCAGTGGCTATGGTTATATAATTTTACGTTGATGTTATATAATATAAATGTTTAGTCCTCAACAAGACAAATCTCAAAAGTAGTTTTTCCTTCTTCATTTTTATGATTAATATAGCCACCGTGGGCTTCTATAATATTTTTAGAAAGCGTCAGGCCAATTCCGGCGCCTTCTGGCCTTGTGGTGAAAAAAGGCAGGAATATTTTGTTTTCTATTTCTTTTTCAATTCCGTTTCCTGTGTCGGTAATTTTTATAAAGATTCGGTTTTCTTTGGCTTCCGCCGAAATTAAAATCTGCTTTTGTAAAGAGTCTTTTAGTGCATGAAAACTATTCATTAGCAGATTAATTAATACCTGTTCTACTTGTTGAGAATCGATGTTTATGAATCTTTTGAAAGCAATGTTATTAATGATCTCAATATTTTTCTCTTTAAATAAAGGCTGCATGATTTGAATACAGTTATCGATCAAGTGCTGCAATTCTATTTTTTCTTTTTTAGGAGAAGGCAGCATTGCTAATTTTCGATATCCTTCGACAAACTTTTGCAAATGGTCACTTCGCCTTAACATCGTTGCAACGCTGTTTTTTACATCTTCAAGATCTTCATCTGACATTGAATCCTGTTCGACCAAATCTTGTAAATTCTGGCAAATAGAACGAATAGGTGTAATGGAGTTTAAAAGCTCGTGCGATATCACTTTCATCAAATTGACCCAGGCTTCTTTCTCTTTTTTCTCCACTACATTCTGAATCGAATCCAGCAAAACAATAAAATAATCCTGTTCGAAAATCTCGGTTCTCGAAGCCTGCAAAACAAAGGTTTGATTGTTTTGTTTGTTTACACTAATTTCTATAGCTGTTTTTGTTTCCTGAAAATTGTCTTCCTCGATAATTTCACATAACGACGGCAATTGGTTTTTCAGGTATTTCCACTTCGATACTTTTGGTACATTAAAATGTGTCGCAAAGTAGTCATTCATTAAAAAAATATTCCAATCGCTATCTTGTTTTTGCAGAATGATAATTCCGGTTTCGATATTATTTAAAATAGAACGGTAGATAATATCTTTCGAAATCTGTTCGTTTTCTTTGCTTTTTAAAGTGTCATACAGGCGAAATAAATCACTATAATTTGTATTGAATTTATGTTTCGAAAAATCAGAACTAAAATCATTTTGTAATATCGAAGAAATGGTTTTATTATAAATCAAAACAAAATTGCGAACATAAAAATACATGTCGCGAATCATCAGGAAAACAATAAAAAGGCCAAATACTCCGGTAAAAAACAAATCAATTTTAAAGAAATAAATCGAAAGTTCAATCGCGATAACAATTAAAATTAATCGAATAAAAAGCAGTTTATAGGTTTGAAATGTTTTAAACATAATTTTTTAAATTAAAAATGGAGAATTAAAAATTAAAAACTTTCATTTTTCTCATGTGATATAATCTGGACACAAGTATTGTAAAACAATTTTAAACACAAATTTTAATAATAAACTTTGTTTGTGAAATTAATTTCACAAACAAAAATTAGTTTCAATTAGTGAAATTGGTGTTACTCATCTGTTTTGATGTTATATTTCTCTAAACGACGGTACAAAGAACCCCTTGACAAACCCAATTCTTCTGCAGTTTTGCTGATATTATTATTGTTTTTGAGCAATGCTTTTTCAACCGCAGCTTTTTCTACAGAAGAAAGCTGAATATCATCCGGATTTTCTTCGTAAGCTGTTATGGTTTCCAGATCTAAATCAGCAATTGTAATTTTATTGTTTTCGCACAAAATTACGGCACGTTCGATTTTGTTTTCCATCTCGCGAATGTTTCCTTTCCAGGCATGTTTTTCGATTTGTTCGGGTACTTTTTTATCAAAAGTAATTTCGTCTCTTCCGTATTTTTCGGTCATTTTATCCAACAGATATTCGGCTAACGGAATCTTGTCTTGGTTGCGTTCTCTTAGCGGAGGCAAAATAATTTCCATGGTATTAATACGATAATACAAATCTTCCCTGAAGTTTTTCTCTGCAACTTCCAGTTTCAGGTTTAAGTTGGTTGCCGTGATAATACGAACATTTAATGGTCTTACTTTTGTTTCGCCCAATCGGGTTACTGTTTTGGTTTGGATCACCTGCAGTAATTTAGATTGCAAATGCAGCGGAACATTCCCAATTTCATCCAGAAAAATAGTACCGTTTTGTGCCATTTCAAAACGTCCGGGAGTATCAGTTTTAGCATCTGTAAAAGCGCCTTTTGCATAACCGAAAAGTTCACTTTCGAAAATATTAGAGTTTAAAGATCCTAAATCAACCGCAACAAAAGGATTGTTTTTTCTGTCTGATTGTTTGTAAATATGATGAGCGAGAACAAATTTTCCGGTTCCGTTTTCGCCCAAAATGAGAACATTGGCATCGGTTTTAGCCACTTTATCTGCTAAGGAATATGCCTTCTTTATAATCTCTGAAGTTCCAATAAAAAAATCATTTTCAATTTCAATAGTTTTTTCTTTTTTTTGTTCTTTGCGCGATTTGTCGACGGCTTGTTTTACAGATTCCAGTAGTTTTTTATTTTCCCAAGGTTTTAAAATATAATCAAAAGCGCCATTTTTTAAACCTTCAACAGCGGTTTCGACTTTACCAAAAGCCGTCATTAAAATCACAACGGTTTTGGGCGAAAGTGTTTTTATTTCTTTCAATAAATACAAACCTTCTCTTCCGTCTTCAAAACCTATTCGATAATTCATGTCGAGCAAAACAACATCAATGCTTTTTTTCGACAATAATTCGACAATATTTTTTGGATTATTAAGAGTATAAATGTCTTCAAAATACTTTTTCAGGTACACTTTCGACGCAAAAAGAATGTCTTCCTGGTCGTCTATGATTAAAATTGAGGCATTTGTCTTTTTCATTTTTGTTCGGTTTTGGACGAAAGCTGTCCAATAATGGACACTTTAAGTTGTTGTGTGAAAATAAAAATTTAAAAATTAGATAGTTACAAATTTTAAATTTTTGGCATGAAAATCACAATTAGATTAGTAAATCATCAAGTATGAGAATCATTATTGCTGGTAAATGTAACAAAAATAGATATTTATAGATTATGTTATCAATTATCTTAATTTCGGATCTGTTTTTTACTTCAGCCATAAAATTTTCAGCAAGAAAAACAAACATCAAAAACGAATTATTATGATCAGAATTACTAAGCTTTCTAAAATTTTTAGAACTGAAGAAGTAGAAACAAAAGCATTAAGCGAAATTTCATTAACCATTAATCAAGGCGATTTTGTATCGATTATGGGACCATCCGGAAGCGGAAAATCAACTTTATTAAATATCATCGGATTATTAGACAGCGCATCTGGCGGAAGCTATGAATTGCTAGGGCAGGAAATGATTGGACTGAAAGAAAGTTTGAAATCGAAAGCGAGAAAAGAAAACGTTGGTTTTATATTTCAGAATTTTAATTTAATTGATGAATTATCGGTTTATGATAATATCGAATTACCGCTGATTTACAACAACGTTCCGTCATCTGAAAGAAAGAAAAAAGTAGACGAGATGGCAAAGATCTTAGGTATCTCGCATCGTTTGAAACATTATCCACAACAACTTTCAGGAGGTCAGCAACAACGTGTTGCCGTTGCAAGAGCTTTAATCAATGATCCGGCGATTATTCTTGCCGATGAGCCTACAGGAAATCTGGACAGTAAAAACGGAAATGAAGTGATGGAATTATTAACAGATCTTCATGCCAGCGGAGCGACAATCCTGATGGTAACACATTCTGATTATGATGCTTCATTTTCTCAAAGAACGATTTTAATGAAAGACGGAATCATACTTTCAGAAAAAATGAACCATAGAAATGTAGATGTTTTAGTAACTAACTCAATCAACTAAATCATGCTAAAAAACTGGATCAACATATTTATTTATCATATCAAAAACAATAAGGTTTTTACAGCCCTGAATGTTTTGGGATTGAGTATTGGAATTGCAGGTTTAATTTTTGCGATTTTGTACTGGAATGACGAACATTCTTATGATCAATGGAATCCCAATAAAGACAGTATATTTTTAGTAGCCAATCAAATGGATGCGACTACTTATTGGGCTTCAAGTTCAGCACCAATAGGATCTGCTATAAAAGACGCAAGCCCTGAAGTCGAATCTTACTGTTATCTAAGCGGTTATTATAGCAATGATATTATTCGCTTTAATAATAAAAAAGTGCAGTCTGACAAAATAATTGAGGCGCAAGAAAACTTTTTTGATTATTTCCCTTATCAATTTATTGAAGGAAGTGCAAAAAATGCATTACCAGATGTAAACAGCATTTGTTTGTCGCAGGATTTGGCTGTTCAGATTTTCGGAAACCAACCAGCTTTGGGTAAACAAATTGTGCTGCAGGGTAAAAACCTAATAGTAAGAGGTGTTTATAAACTCGATAAGAAATCAGTTTATAATCCGTCGTGCGTAGTTAATTTTATAGATGCAAGAATAAAACAAACTATTCAGCAATGGGGTAATTTTCAATTTGTTCTGTTGTTAAAATTAAAGAATCCTAATGGACAGCAACGAGTGATTCAAAATCTTCAAAAATTATATTTTGACAACATGACCGCCCTTTTTGCAAAGGATCAGGGTATTACACCTGAAGAGTTTATTAAGAAATATGGTCAGGTAAAACCAGGTTTAGAGTCGTTATCCTCTATACGATTACATACTAAAACCAGTGGCGTGATAGAAGCAAACGGTAACCTTCAATTTTTGCTTATCATGGTAGGGTTATCTGTTTTAATTCTAATTCTATCTATTGTAAACTATATTAACTCAGCTACAGCAAATGCGATAAAGAGAGCAAAAGAAGTTGGAGTGCGTAAAATTATCGGGGCTTCAAAATCAGCTATAATCAAGCAATTTATTTTTGAAACTGCTATCATTTCATTGTTTTCAATTTTGATATCGCTTGTTATTGTTGAGCTTTCTCTGCCTTATTATAATGCTTTTTTAGAAAAAACGCTTGTATTGCAAAGTGGTCAGTTCTATTTGCAGCTTGCGGCTATATTTATTTTGACTGTTATTCTTGCCGGAATATTTCCTGCAGTGTATGTTTCTAATTTTGAAGCACTAAAAGTATTAAAAGGAAATTTTGGAAGAAGCAAAAGCGGTGTCTGGCTTAGAAACGGAATGCTGATTTTTCAATTTGCTATTGCAGCTTTCTTTATTGTTGGATCTTATATTGTGTATGAGCAAATAGAGCTAATGAACTCCAAAGACCTTGGTTTTAGCGGAAAACAAATCCTTAATATCTCTTACAGAAATATCTACGGCGACGGGATAACTGATAAAGACCGTTTTGAACGATATAGTATTATTCAAAACCAATTGAAGCATATTAAAGGAGTACAACAAGTTGCAGGAGGTGGTTTTGTTTTTGGAAGTGGGGCAAAATCTGTAATATCATATCATTATAAAGACAGAAATATTGACGGAAATAATGTACCAATAGATTTTGGACTCCTGGAAATGATGAAAATAAAAATAGTAAAAGGACGTTATTTGAGTCCTAAATTTGCGCAGGATACTGTTGCTTCAATGTTAATTAATGAAACGGCCTTAAAACTATTAAATGAAAAAAATCCGATAGGCAAAAAATTGCACTGGAACGGACAAAATGCCATTATTGTTGGGATTGTAAAAGATTTTAATATAGGAAATCCGGGAGATCCAATTCCTCCAATGTCTTTTTTCCATTTTAAAACTGTTCCCTGGTTTTCAGGAATTTTAAACAATATTTATATTACGGCCGATCCTAAAACCATGCAGCAAACCATAGCTGATATAGAAAATCTTTGGACAAAAAAAGTAGATACAGAATATCCGTTTTTATATGATTTCGTAGATAAAGAATATAAAAAGTCTTATAGCAGTTATGTAAAGCAAAAAAATCTTTTCTCTTTGTTGAATATTATTGTCATTACTATTGCACTTTTCGGGCTATTTGCTTTGGCTTCTTATTCTATCGAAAGACGCATGAAAGAAATCGCCATTCGAAAAACACTGGGTGCCGAAACGAATGTTTTATTAAAAGAACTTTGTAAACAATATGTTGTTTTTAGTATAATTGGATTTTTAATAGCTTTATTTCCAGTCTATTATTTATTGAATAAATGGTTAGAGAATTTTGCGTACAGAATTACTATTTCTGTTTATCCGTTTATAATTGGCTTTACTGCTTTATTGGCCTTGACGTTATTAGTGGTGCTTACAAGAGCGTATCAGGCCACCAAAATTGATGTTCTAAAATACCTGAAATACGAATAAAGTATAAAATTTAAAACCTCCAAAAAACGAATAATTTTGGAGGTTTTATTTTTAATGAAAGGTTGTTAATTAACCGTGAGCAGCTACAGAAACATCTGCCCATTCTTCCCAAGTGGCTAGTTTTTGTTGGTAAACTTGTTTTGCAAGTGGTAAAGCTACTTTTCCTAAAAATAGGCGTAAAGGAGGATTTTCTGCTTCAACCAGTTTAACAATTGCAGGTGCAGTAGCGCTTGCTTGTCCAAAAGTGTCAGGATCATGTCCTTCTGCTATTGCTTTTTTAAGTCCATCATAAGCATCAATACTTTTACTATTGAAACCGTTACCCCAGATGTCTGTAAAATAACCGTTTGGTTCAACCAAAGTAACATTGATTCCAAATTGTTTTACTTCGTGAGCTAAAGTCTCTGTAAGACCTTCTACGGCAAATTTAGAAGCATTATAAAGACCTAAATTAGGCAAAGTTGCAATTCCTAAAATAGAAGAAACTTGTAAAATATGTCCGCTTTTTTGCTGTCTCATTATAGGTAAAACCGCTTGAGTCAACCAAAGAGTACCAAAAAAGTTAGTTTCAAATTGTGCTCTTGCTTCTGTTTCACTAGCTTCTTCAACAGCTCCGTTTAAGGCATAACCTGCGTTATTGATCAGGATATCGATTGTACCAAAATGTTGTTTTACTTTTTCTACAAGTGCAAACGAATCTTCGCGTTTGTTTACGTCCAATGTTAGAGGTAAAATTGCGTCTCCGTATTGTGCTTTTAAATCGGCCAGGGTATCAATATTTCGTGCTGTTGCAGCTACCTTGTATCCTTTTGCTAAAAATGTTTCTGCCCAGATTTTTCCAAATCCTTTTGAGGCTCCTGAAATTAAAATTGTTTTTGACATTGTATTTGTTTTTAAATTATTGATGTTATTAATTATTGATTTTGTAATTGTAATTGTAATTGTAATTGATTTTTGATACTGTATTTAGAAATGACTGATCGGTCACTTTTTTGGTAAAAAAAATTAGAGTGTGTTTTCCTCTATAATTTTTTTTAATGTTTTAGCTATGACTTTCATTTTATCATTATTACCCGCCATCCTCGCAATAAGATGACCGCCTTCCATCATGGCTAACATAACGATAGCAAACTCGTCAGCATTCCACTCCGGGTTAAACTCTCCGTTGGCAATTCCTTTGTTGACACTATTGGTCAATAACTGCTGATTAGCGTTACAGCCTTTATTTATTTTCTCTTTTACGATAGGGTTGGTGTCATCAGCCTCGGTACCAAAATTCAGTAACGGACAACCACCGGTAAGTGGAGGATTTACAGCATTACTGAAAAAATCGATATAAGTAAAAAGCTCTTCTTTGGCTGTTTTACTTTTACTAATTTCAGATACCAGTTTATCGCCCAATACTTTCATATTATGATCTACCGCGGCGCAGGCCAGTACATCTTTATTTTCAAAGTGCACATACATGCTTCCTTTAGACAATTTCGTTGCTTCCATAATATCGCTCATAGATGTTGCTGCAATCCCTTTTGTATTAAAAATCGGTGCTGCTTTTTCTATAATGAATTGTCTGGTTTCTTCTCCCTTTGTCATGATAGTTTTCATTTTACGAGTACAAATATATGACCGATTGGTCATATCTGCAAATCTTTTTACTTTTTTGTGATAAGTTTCACATTTTACCTGACTTGAAAGTTGCCGCAAAGGCACTAAGGCACAAAGTTTTTTTTTCATTTGACGCAGATTGGGCAGATTCGAGTTGATTCTAAAAACGATTTTTAAATTAATCAAAGCAAAAAAAATAATAATCTGCAAAATCTGCTTAAATCTTTCCTGAATCTGCGTGAAATAAAAACTTTGCAACTCTGCGCCTTTGCGCGAATATTTCACACCAATAAATAAAAAACTCAATCAAATATTTTTATTTATGTATTTAACTACGTAGTTTTGTGTTTTAAATTTTACAAACATGATACCACAAATTATTCCCATAGAAAATAAATTCTCAAATGAAGTTGTAGATTTAATTTTAAACATTCAGCAAAAAGAATTTAACGTTGCTATTACTATTGAGGATCAGCCTGATCTTTTAAATATAAAAAACTTCTATTACACAAGCGGAGGTCATTTCTGGGGCGCTTTTGTAAATGATGAACTGGTAGGAACAATTGCTTTAATAAAATTTAACGATTCTGAAGCTGCGATCAGAAAAATGTTTGTAAAGAAAGAATATCGTGGAAAAGAGTTTTCGATTGCCCAGAAATTATTAGACACTTTACTGGATTATTGCAGCGAAAATGAAATTGATGATTTATATTTGGGAACCATAACAGTCTTAGAAGCTGCTTTGCGTTTTTATGAAAGAAATCATTTTGTACGAATCGAAAAAGCATCGCTTCCGGACACGTTTCCTGTTATGAGTGCCGACAATGTTTTTTGTCATTTAAAACTAAAAAAGTAAAGATGAATATAATTGATGAATCTGGGATTTTAGCCATTTCGACACGATTGCAAAGACTTAGTGAGCAATTACGAAAGGACGGTGCTTTATTTTATAAATCATACGGAATCGACTTTGAACCTAAATGGTTTCCTGTCGTGTATACTTTGCATCATAAAGAAGTTTTGAGTGTGGTCGAAATTGCAAACGAAATTGGTTATACACATCCTTCGACCATTAGTTTGTTAAAAGAACTTGAAAAACAAAAGTTAATTCGATCTAAAAAGGACAAAGTCGACGAACGCAAAAGATTGATTTTACTAACCCCAAAAGGACAGGAATTAATACTGAAAATGAAACCCGTCTGGGATGTAATGTCCAGCGTTCTAAAAGAAATTGCGGACAATCAAAACAATCTGCTCCAGGCGATTAACGAAGCCGAAAGCAAATTAACACATCAGAGTTTTTTACAAAGAGCGTTGCAGTTGAAAAGCAATGAAGAAATTGACTAAGGTTCTAAGTTGCTAAGATTCTAAGTTTTTAGATAACTTAAAGTGTTTCCCAATTGGAATTTGGAATTTATTTTTTGGAATTTTAATTTTAAATTTATTTTTCAACTTTATTTTTAATGTGTTTCCTATGTGCTATTCCCCAATTGATCATTTCGGTTATAATGGGGCCAAAGGATTGGCAATAAGGTGTTGATTCATAAAGAATAGCCACTTTTGCATCACGGTCTTCAGTTCTTTTTACGAGATTATTCAGTTCCATATCCTTCAATTCTTTCGAAAGCATTCTTGAAGTAATTCCTGGAATACTTTGCTGAATTTCTTTAAATCGATGGTTTCCGTTACAGATAGAATTGATGATCGGCAATTTCCATTTCCCTCCCAAAACATATATAGTATCCTGAAGCGCCTGAACTTCTTCTTTCTGATTTCTTTCCATAACAATTTTTTAGACTAATATATAAAAACATTTTTTTTTCACCATATAAGTGATATAAGAAATTATAAGAGAATCGTGTATTGTTTTTAAACCATATAAGTAATGTAAGAAAGTGTGAATTTGAATGGTTTTAAACAATATAAATGATATAAGAAATTATAAGCACTTACTTTTTTAACGTTCCAAATTTAAATGAACTTACATTACTTATATGGTGGAAAAAAGATAAAAAACACATCTAGGTATACTCCATGATACCACTGAAAAAGCAATATGTTTTCCCCTTTAAATTTGTACCATTAATTTAAACAAATAAAAAAATGGACGATTT
>Ga0247813_10000587_pt1 | contig 32262 bp, 27 predicted proteins | sample UWRJL169409C1_FD_180719 | JGI IMG/M metagenome (GOLD analysis project Ga0247813, IMG submission 180719) | Plant litter microbial communities from Arlington Agricultural Research Station in Wisconsin, United States - UWRJ-L169-409C-1 | ecosystem: Environmental > Terrestrial > Plant litter >... | reverse complement strand
TCGGTCCAGGCCAAGGACGCGATCGGCCGTACGTGGCAGATGTCGACCATCCAGCTCGACTTCAACCTCCCCGAGAAGTTCGACCTCGAGTTCGCGTCCGCCGACGGCACCCGGCAGCGTCCGGTGATGATCCACCGTGCCCTCTTCGGCTCGATCGAGCGCTTCTTCGCCGTGCTCACCGAGCACTACGCAGGAGCCTTCCCGGCGTGGCTCGCCCCGGTCCAGGTCCTCGCGGTCCCCGTCGCCGAGCCCTTCAACGACTACCTCGCCGACGTCGTGGCGCAGCTGCGCAAAGCCGGTGTCCGCGCCGACCTCGACGACAGCAGCGACAGGTTCGCCAAGAAGATCCGCACCGCCAGCACGCAGAAGATCCCCTTCGTGCTCATCGCGGGTGGCGAGGACGTCGAGGCCGGGGCCGTCTCCTTCCGCTACCGTGACGGTCGCCAGGAGAACGGCATCCCCGTCGCCGAGGCGATCGAGCGTGTGCTCGCTGCCGTGCGGGACCGGGTCCAGGTGTGAGCGAGCAGGCGACCGACCACCCGGGCGAGCCCGACGGTCTCGAACGGCTCTGGACCCCGCACCGCATGGTCTACATCGGTGGGCAGGACAAGCCGGCCGACGCCACGCCGGGGGAGTGCCCCTTCTGCGCTGTGCCCTCGCGCAGCGACGAAGACGGTCTGGTCGTCGCGCGCGGGGAGCACGCCTACGTCGTGCTCAACCTCTACCCGTACAACGCCGGTCACCTGCTCGTGTGCCCGTACAGGCACGTCGCGGACTACACGGACCTCACGTCTGACGAGGTCGTCGAGGTCGCCGAGCTCACCCGGACGGCCATGACGGTCGTCCGGGCGGTCTCGGCGCCGCACGGCTTCAACCTGGGCATGAACCAGGGTGCCGTCGCCGGTGCCGGGATCGCGGCCCACCTGCACCAGCACGTGGTGCCCCGGTGGGCCGGCGACGCCAACTTCTTGCCCGTCGTCGGGCGGACCAAGGCGCTGCCCCAGCTGCTGTCCCAGACCCGCGAGCTCTTCGCGGCCGCCTGGCCGGGTGCGCACACAGCGCCCACCACATCGACGGAGGACGATCCGTGCTGAGCCGTCTGAGAGGCCTCATGGGGCGTCTCTTCCACCCCCTCGCCAAGGCGCTGCTGGCCGCGAAGGTCTCACCCGACGCGGTGACCGTCTTCGGGACCCTCGGCGTGCTCGTCACGGCGCTCTGGGCCTTCCCGACCGACCACCTCGTCGCCGGGGCGATCATCATCGGGCTCTTCGCCTTCCTCGACTCCCTCGACGGGACCATGGCGCGCCTCGCGGGACGCTCGGGCAGCTGGGGTGCCTTCCTCGACTCGACGCTCGACAGGCTCGCCGACGCCGCGATCTTCTGCGGCCTCGCTGCGTACTTCCTGCTCCACCACGAGGGCCCGACCCGCGCCTGGGGCGCGACCGCCGCGATCGCCTGCCTCGTCATCGGATCGATGGTCTCCTATGCCCGGGCGCGTGCCGAGGGCCTGGGCATGACCGCGAACGTCGGCATCGCCGAGCGCGCGGAGCGGCTCGTGGTCTCGCTCGTGTGCGCCGGGATCGTCGGTCTCGGTGTCCCCGTCGTGGTGCTCGTGGTCGCGCTCGTCGTGCTCGCCCTCGCGAGCCTGGTGACCGTCGGTCAGCGGATCGCGACGGTGCGCCGGCAGGCGCTCGCCGCGGTCGTCCCGGCGACGAGCGAGGGCTGAGGCATGGCTCTCGACGCCGGTCGGCTCTTCCACCTCGCCTGGCAGCACGCCGGGTCTGTCCCGGCGCCCGTGCTGCGCGCCGTGACTGTCGCCGCGGCAGACGTGACCTGGTTGCTGCGCACCGGGGGCGTCCAGCAGCTGACGCGCAACCTCGCCCGCGCTCGCCCGAACGCCTCGCAGCGTGAGCTCCGCAGGCTCGCGCGTGCCGGCATGCGCTCCTACATGCGGTACTACGGCGAGGCCTTCGTCATGCGGCACGCGACGCCCGAGCAGGTCGAGGCCCGGGTCCGCGTCGTCGGCTACGACGAGGTCCGCGAGCTCGTCGGCCAGGGGATCACCCCCGTGGTCGCGCTGTCCCACCAGGGCAACTGGGACCTCGCCGGTGTCTACGCGAGCCAGCACATCGCCCCGGTCCTCACGGTCGCCGAGCGTCTCGAGCCCCCCGAGCTGTACGAGGAGTTCAAGGCCTTCCGCGAGGCCCTCGGCATGGAGATCCTCACCGCAGGAGACCCCGGCGTCTTCCGCACGCTGCTCCGCGCCGCCCAGAAGCCCGGCAGGATCATCTGCCTGCTGGCCGACCGCGACCTGTCGCACCGCGGCGTCGAGGTCGACTACCTCGGCACCCGCGCCCGGGTCGCTGTCGGACCCGCGGCCCTCGCGGTCTCGACGGGCGCCCCGCTCGTCGCGGCCGGCATCTACTACGAACGGCTGACCGGGGCGCGGCGTGCCGCGGCCGGCACGCCGTGGGGGATCGTCATCAGGTTCCACCCGACGATCGACGTGCCGACCGAGGGCAGCACCAAGGAACGCATCCAGGCGGTCACCCAGCGGTGGGTCGACGACCTGGGCGACGACATCCGCGCCCACCCGCAGGACTGGCACATGCTGCAGAAGGTCTTCGTCGAGGACCTCGACGCCGCACGCTACGCACAGACCGTGCAGAAGTCGGAGAGCTGATGACCACGCGACGCCTCAAGGTCGGCATCGTCTGCCCGTACTCCTTCGACGTCCCGGGCGGAGTCCAGTTCCACATCCGTGACCTGGCCGAGGCCCTCATGGCCCAGGGCCACAGCGTCTCGGTGCTGGCCCCGGCCGACGACGACACTCCCATCCCCGACTACATCACGTCGGCCGGCAAGGCGATCCCGGTCAAGTACAACGGCTCGGTCGCGCGGATGACCTTCGGCCCGCGCACGGCGGCCAAGGTCCGCCGATGGCTCAAGGAGGGGGAGTTCGACGTCCTCCACCTGCACGAGCCCGTGACACCGAGCCTGAGCATGCTCGCGCTGTGGATCGCCCGCGGCCCCATCGTCGCCACCATGCACACGGCCCTGATCCGCTCCCGCGCCCTGCAGGCTGCGTACCCGCTCGTCCGGCAGAGCCTCGAGAAGATCTCCGCGCGGATCGCCGTGTCCGAGGACGCCCGCCGCACGCTCGTCGAGCACATGGGCGGGGACGCCGTGGTGATCCCCAACGGCGTGTACGTCGACACCTTCGAGGACGCCGAGGCCGACCCCCGCTGGACGGGTACCCCGGACGCCCCGACCATCGCCTTCCTCGGTCGTCTCGACGAGCCCCGCAAGGGACTGCCGGTCCTCACGGGGGCTGTGCCCGAGATCCTGCGTGCGATGCCGGGTGCGCGCTTCTTGGTCGCCGGCCGCGGGGACGACGGCCGCGACGCCGCCCTCGCCGAGCTCGGCGAGCACGCCGGGTCGGTCGAGTTCCTCGGGTCGATCACCGACGAGGAGAAGGCCGCGCTGCTCTCGTCGGTCGACCTGTACATCGCCCCGCAGACCGGGGGAGAGAGCTTCGGCATCGTCCTGGTCGAGGCCATGAGCGCGGGCGCGTGCGTCGTCGCGAGCGACCTCGGCGCCTTCGAGCGTGTCCTCGACGGTGGCCGCGCCGGTTACGTGTTCCGGGTGGGCGACAGCGCCGACCTCGCCCGCACGGTCCTCGCGGCCCTCGCCGACCCCGAGGACAGGGCGCGGCGCACGGCACTCGCGTCGGTCGCCGTCCGCCAGTACGACTGGTCGACGGTCACGAGCCAGGTGCTCACCGTGTACGAGATGGTCCTCGAGGCGTCCCGCGCCCTCGGTGGTGTGGAAGAAGACCCGTCGTCGCTCAGCCTGCGACGACGCGGCGGCTGGACGGAGGTGACCCGTTGACCTGGTCAGAGACCGCGGTGATCGTCGTGGCTGTCGTGCTGGTGCTCGGCTGGCTCGTGTGGGTCTCGGCGACACGCCTGGACAGGCTGCACCGCAAGGTGGTCGCCTCCAGGCTCGCCCTCGACGCCCAGCTGCTCCGGCGCTCGGCCGTCGCCACCGAGATCGCGACCTCAGGGGTCCTCGACCCTGTCAGCTCGGTGCTGCTCCTCGAGGCAGCCCGTGAGGCGTCGTCAGGCTCGGACGCCGGGGAGCGCGAGCTCGCCGTCGCCGTCCCCGACCTCGAGCCGCTCGTCCGTGCCCCTGACGCCGACGGCCGCGCCGGCCGCGGACCGTCTCGTGGCACGGTGTCCCGCGCGCTCGACGGCGACCTCGGCGACGAGAGGTCGCAGGCCGAGAGTGCGCTCTCCTCGACGCTGCGGGCTGTCCTCGACGACCCAGACGAGGTCGACGAGCTCTACTCGCTCCCCGAGGCCGAGCCGCTCCTCGACGCCCTCGCGGGGGCCTGGTACCGCGTCCAGCTCGCCCGCCGCTTCCACAACGAGGCCGTCGACCAGGCTCAGCGGATGCGCGCCAAGGTCTTCGTCCGAGCCGTGCGGCTCGCCGGGCGTGCGTCGATGCCTCAGACCGTCGAGCTCGACGACAGCTGGCCCCCGGCCCTGCGCCGTCCGCGCGCCGTCCCCGGGGCGACGACGGGTGCCTGAGAACGCCGGTCCTGAGGCCGACAGGTCAGGCCTCCCGGCTGCCCCGGAGCCTGCTGACGCCCTGGACGCCGCAGACGTCCCAGAGCACGCGGACGTCCAGGGCACCGCAGCGGCTGCGCTCGTCGCGGCGCAGGAGCGCAGCGTCCAGCTCGACGCCGGCTGGTCTGTGGGACCGACCGGGATGCGGACCCGCCACGCGGCCCGCGTGCTGCTCGTCGACGACCAGGACCGCGTGCTCGTCGTGCGCGGCCACGACGCCGACGAGCCCTCACGCCACTGGTGGTTCACCGTCGGCGGGGGCATCGACCCTGGGGAGAGCGCCCACGAGGCTGCGGTCCGTGAGGTCTTCGAAGAGTCCGGTCTGCGGGTCGCGCCCGAGGACCTCGTGGGTCCTGTCGTCACGCGGTCGGCGATCTTCGACTTCGCCCGCGAGAGCTGCCTCCAGCACGAAGAGTTCTTCTTCGCCCGTGTCGCCCACGACGGGCGCCTGGTCCGCGACGGGTGGACCGAGATCGAGACCGGGTTCATCGACGAGATGGCCTGGCTCACGACCACCGAGCTCCGCGCGACCACCGACGAGGTGTTCCCCCGGGACCTGCCCGACATCGTCGACGACCTCGTCGCCGGCTGGGACGGCGTGGTGCGCGCGATAGGTCTTGAGCGGGACTAGTGTGCGCCCGACCCCTGAACACCACCCCGGTCGGGCAGGACGCCTGGCGTCCGGCTCCGGCGCGGGCGCGAGAGGCACCCTGACATGACGAGCTTCGACGACTTCGCCCTGCCCGTCGCCGTGCGCGACGAGCTGGCGCGCCAGGGCCTGGACAGCCCCTTCCCGATCCAGGTCGCGACGCTCCCGGACACCCTCGCGGGCCGCGACGTGCTCGGCCGCGGCCGGACCGGCTCGGGCAAGACTCTCGCCTTCGCGCTCCCGCTCGTCACGCGTCTCGCGGCGTCGAGCACCAAGCAGGCGGTCCGTCGGCCCCGCGGCCTCGTGCTGTGCCCCACCCGCGAGCTCGCGCAGCAGATCGACGCGACCGTCGCCCCGATCGCCCGGGCAGCGGGTCTGGTCACGACGGTGATCTACGGCGGCGTCACGCCCAAGCGCCAGATCTCGGCGCTCAACGGTGGTGTCGACATCGTCATCGCCTGCCCGGGGCGTCTCGAAGACCTGCTGAAGCAGAAGGCCCTCTCCCTCGACACCATCGAGGTGACGGTCCTCGACGAGGCAGACCACATGGCCGAGCTCGGGTTCTTGCCCGGCGTCCGGCGCCTGCTGAACAAGACGCCCCGGGGCGGCCAGCGGATGATGTTCAGCGCGACCCTCGACGGAGACGTCGACCAGCTCGTCGACAGGTATCTCGTCCGCCCTGCGGTCCACTCGGTCGACAGCGCCCGCTCGCCCGTCGCCGCCATGACGCACCACGTCTTCGCCGTCGACCCCGCAGACAAGAGCGCTGTCGTCGCGCGCCTCGCCTCAGGCACAGGCCGACGCGTGCTGTTCACCCGGACCCGGGTCCAGGCCAAGAACCTCGCCAAGATCCTCACGGCCCAGGGGATCCCCGCGGTCGAGCTGCACGGCGACCTCGCCCAGAACGCCCGTGAGCGCAACCTCGCCGCCTTCACGTCGGGCATCGTGCGGGTGCTCGTCGCGACAGACGTCGCGGCGCGGGGCATCCACGTCGACGAGGTCGAGCTGGTGGTCCACATCGACCCGCCGGCCGAGCACAAGTCCTACCTGCACCGCTCGGGGCGCACCGCCCGGGCCGGGCGCGGCGGTGACGTCGTGACGATCATGCTGCCCGAGCAGGCCGGCGAGGTCCGCGACCTCATGCGGCTCGCCCAGATCAAGGCCAAGCCCCAGAAGGTCGTCGCCGACGACGCCGCCGTCACCCGGCTGGTCGGGGAGGTCGCGCCGTACGTGCGTCCGTCCAAGACGACAGGCGCGGGTCAGGCCCTGCGCTCGGCGCGCGCCGTCGGCCAGCGCGGCGCGCGGGACCCCGAGCTGCCCGTCGGGCACGCTGCCCGCGAGGACTCGGTGACCCGGGGCGAGGGCACGACGCAGGGGAGGGGGACCTCGACGGACAGGGCTGCCTCGAGGAAGGCCCCCGCACCCCAGCGCGGTGCGGCAGCGAAGGGCAAGGCTGCGAAGGGTGCGGCAGCGAAGGGCAAGCCGGGCTCAGGCCGCCCGCGGCGTCCGACGTCCTGACCGGCACGAGCCTGCACCACCCCGCACCGATGGACCGGCGCTCTGCGGGACCGTCCTGCCGGTGCGCCACGGCGACACCGCGTTCGCGCGGACTGCGGAGTGCTCCGAGCCCGCGCGGACTGCCCAGAGCTCCGAGCCCGCGCGGACTGCCCAGAGCCCCTGTCTCAGTAACGCTGCGGCGGGTACCCGTAGGCCCCGGCCTGCACGGCTGCCACCTTGCGCTGGTTGGACCTGCGGACCGCCCACCAGATCCAGCCGGCGATCGACAGCACCAGCCCGATCCCGGCACCGATGACCCCGGCGACGACGAGCACGACACCCACGACGAGGTCCCGGGCGAGGTCGTCGACGGCCCCGGGGTCGGCGACAGCCACGTCCCAGTCCCGCGTGACGCTCGAGACGACGTCGATCGTGTAGGTGCCGGCCGTGGTCGTGGTGAAGGAGGCGAAGCGCGAGACCGTGTACCCGTCGACTGAGAGATGGGTCGACTCGTCGACGGGGAGGACCCGGACCGGCTCGCCGTCGGGCCCGGTGACCTCGGCCGTGGCGCCGACACCCGCGGCGCTCGTCGCGTCGAGCGAGACCAGCGAATAGGTCCGTCCTGCCTCGGCGTCGAGGGTGAGCGCCTGGTCCGAGGGTCCGCGTGCGATGACCACCGACCCTGCCGACGGCCGGAGGGGGTCGGTCACGGCGTCGCGGAGCATGGTGATCCCCACGACCCCGACGACCACGGCCACCACGAGCGCCAGCACGCCGATCAGGGTGAGCACGCGCGCGCCCCGGGTCGACGTCTTGGGCGGGGCAGGCATGTACGGCCCCTGGGGCTGCCACGCCCCCGGGTGGCGCGGCTGGTACGGCTGGCTCATGGGACTCCTCGATGCAGGTGCGGCCCGTCGCGAGCGGACGCACAGCGGGGGTGCAGGTCCGCCGAGCGTAGCGCTCTGCGCCGTGTGCAGCCGTGGCCACGTGTGGTTTCGCGCGCGCCAGGCGCACACCGGGGCTCTCGCCCCGGTAAGATCGACGCAGTCCGGCGCGGCTGCGCCGAGCCCTGACCCGTCCGGGAGCTGCCTGCGCAGCCCGCAGCGGTCTCGCGCTCGACCCGGCCACGTCATCGAAGACGTCCGCACCGATCGTTCGCAAGGAGTACTCAGGCATGTCAGGTCACTCCAAATGGGCCACCACGAAGCACAAGAAGGCGGTCATCGACGCCAGGCGTGGCAAGCTCTTCGCCAAGCTCATCAAGAACATCGAGGTGGCCGCCCGCACGGGTGGTGCTGACATCAGCGGCAACCCGACGCTCTTCGACGCGGTCCAGAAGGCCAAGAAGACCTCGGTCCCCAACGACAACATCGAGCGCGCGCTCAAGCGTGGATCCGGCCAGGAGGCCGGCGGCGCCGACTACCAGACGATCATGTACGAGGGCTACGGCCCCGGTGGGATCGCCTTTCTCGTCGAGTGTCTGACGGACAACAAGAACCGCGCGGCCGCCGAGGTCCGCATCGCCTTCACGCGCAACGGCGGCCAGCTGGCCGACCCGGGTTCTGTCGCGTACCTGTTCTCCCGCAAGGGCATCGTCGTCGTCCCGAAGGAGGGCACCGACGAAGACTCCGTCCTCGAGGCCGTGCTCGACGCCGGCGGCGAAGAGGTCAACGACCTCGGCGAGGCCTTCGAGGTCCTGTGCGAGGCGACCGACCTGGTGCCCGTGCGCACAGCGCTCCAGGAGGCCGGGATCGAGTACGACTCCGCCGACGTCGTCTTCCACCCGTCCATGCAGGTCGAGGTCGACGCCGAGGGTGCCCGCAAGGTGCTCCGGCTCATCGACGCCCTCGAAGACTCCGACGACGTCCAGAACGTCTACGCGAACTTCGACGCCTCCGACGAGGTCATGGCCGAGCTCGAGAACGACGACTGACGCCACGCGTGCGCGTCCTCGGAGTCGACCCCGGCCTGACCCGCTGCGGCATCGGCGTCGTCGACTCCGTGACCGGGCGCCGCGCGCGCCTGGTCGCCGTCGGCGTCGCCATGTCGCCGCCCTCGTCGACCGTCGACGCGCGCCTGCTGCAGATCGCGGACGAGCTCGACTCCTGGATGGACGCGCACACCCCTGACGTGGTCGCCGTCGAGAGGGTCTTCGCCCAGCACAACGTCTCCACGGTCATGGGCACCGCCCAGGTCGCCGGCCTGGCGATGGTGGCCGCAGCTCGTCGGGGCGTCCCGGTCGCGATGCACACGCCGAGCGAGGTCAAGGCCGCCGTGACGGGGAGCGGCCGGGCCGGCAAGGAGCAGGTGCAGAAGATGGTCGCGCAGATCCTCGGCCTCTCCGAGGTGCCGCGACCCGCCGACGCCGCCGACGCCCTGGCCCTGGCGATCTGCCACCTGTGGCGACCCTCGGCGATCCTCGACAAGGCTGAGCGCTTCGCGCAGACGCCGGCCCAGCGCGCCTGGGCCGCGGCCGAGCAGTCGGCGCGCCGCGCGAAGGGCACCCGGTAGCGTTGCTAGGGTTGTTCGTACACATGTTCGTCCCAGCAGATCGGTGAGCCCGTGATCGCGTCCCTGTCCGGAACCGTCCAGACCGTCCGTCTGGACAGTGCCGTCCTGAGCGTCGCCGGCATCGGCTACCTCGTGTACGCCACGCCGGCCACCCTCGCCACGCTGCGGGTCGGCGCGGAGGCGTCGCTGTCCACCTCGCTCGTAGTCCGCGAGGACTCCCTCACCCTCTACGGCTTCACCGACGACGACGAGCGCTCGGTCTTCGAGGCCTCGCAGACCGTCAGCGGCGTCGGGCCGCGGCTCGCGCTGGCGATGCTCGCCGTGCACACCCCCGACGGTCTGCGCCGCGCGCTGGCCGGGGGAGACGTCAAGGCGCTCACCCGGGTCCCTGGCATCGGTGCCAAGGGAGCCCAGCGGCTGATCCTCGAGCTCGGCGACAAGCTCGGCCAGCCGACAGGCCTCGACGCCGCGGGCGTGGCGCCCACGGCCGCCCTCGGCGACCAGCGCGAGCAGGTGGTCCAGGCTCTCGTCAGCCTCGGCTGGTCGGCCAAGGTGGCCGAGGACGCGATCGCGACGGTGCTCGACGAGTCGGGCGCCACCACGGTGACCACGGCAGACGTCCCCGTCGTGCTCAGGTCCTCGCTCAAGGTGCTCGGTGGTCACCGTGGATGACGTCGACCCTGACGTCTACGGGGTCGACCTCCCGGCAGACCGGATGACAGGCTCGGGGGCCGACGACCTCGAGCGCGCTGCCGAGGCCGCCCTGCGACCGCGCCGGCTCGAGGAGTTCGTCGGGCAGCGCGTGGTCCGCGACCAGCTCTCCCTCGTCCTCGACGCCGCCCTCGGTCGCGGCTCGTCGCCCGACCACGTCCTGCTCTCCGGCCCGCCCGGGCTGGGCAAGACGACGCTCGCGATGATCATCGCGGCCGAGCTCGGCGCCTCGCTGCGCGTCACGTCCGGCCCGGCGATCCAGCACGCGGGCGACCTCGCGGCCGTGCTGTCCTCCCTCGACGAGGGGGAGGTGCTCTTCATCGACGAGATCCACAGGCTCGCCCGGCCGGCCGAAGAGCTCTTGTACGTCGCGATGGAGGACTTCCGCGTCGACGTGGTCGTCGGCAAGGGCGCGGGTGCGAGCGCCATCCCGCTCACCCTCCCCAGGTTCACGGTCGTCGGTGCGACGACGCGTGCGGGTCTGCTGCCGGCGCCGCTGCGCGACAGGTTCGGGTTCACAGGCCACCTCGACTTCTACTCCTCCGACGAGCTCGAGCGGGTGCTGGTCCGCTCGGCCGGGCTGCTCGGCTCCGAGCTCCAGGCCGAGGCGGCGAGCGAGCTCGCATCCAGGTCGCGGGGGACACCCCGCATCGCGAACCGTCTGCTGCGCCGCGTCCGCGACTGGGCGCAGGTGCGCGGCGACGGCTCGATGGACCTGCGTGCGGCGCGCGCCGCCCTCGAGGTCTACGAGGTCGACGCCCTCGGGCTCGACAGGCTCGACCGTGCTGTCCTGCGTGCGCTGTGCACCCGCTTCGGCGGTGGTCCTGTCGGGCTCACCACGCTCGCGGTGACCGTAGGGGAGGAGCCCGAGACCGTCGAGACCGTCGCGGAGCCCTTCCTGGTCCGCGAGGGACTGATCGGGCGCACGTCTCGTGGTCGGGTCGCGACCCCGGCCGCCTGGGCCCACCTGGGCCTGACCCCGCCGGCGGACGGCGCGACGCTCTTCGGCTAGCCGATCGGCGAGGTGCTGCGTCGCGGCCCGGGTCGCGAGAACCCTCGAGACGTGCTGGGCACTTTCCGGCGCCCCGGGTCGTTAGTGACTTGGGCGCCTCTGCGCCTAGACTCCGATAGTTCCCTACGCAGAACGGAGACGTGATCCCACGTCATGACTACGATCTTCATCCTCGTGCTGGCAGCAGTCGCGATGGTCTTCATGACCCGCAGCTCGCGCAAGCGTCAGAAAGAGGCCATGTCCTTCCGGGACAACCTGGCTGTCGGCCAGGAGGTCATGACCGGCTCTGGCTACTTCGGCCGGATCGTCGCCGTCGAGGACGACGCGATCACGCTCGAGACCACCCCGGGCAACACCTCGCGCTGGCTCCGCGCCGCGATCGCCAAGCTCGTCGACCCGCCGGCTGACGCTGTCGTCGTCGAGGGCTCCTCGGCCGAGGCCGCTGCGCAGATCGACGCGGAGAACGCCCGCGCCTTCGACATCCCTGAGGACATCTCGAGCCTCATCGACAAGAAGAAGACCGACGAGAACGGCAAGTAGGCCCACCCACCCGTCCCACGCTCCCGCCCGGGCAGGGCGGGGCGTGGTCTGAGCGCCTGTTGCCGCCCGAAGGCCAGGTGCGCGCACGAGAAGAGACACTCCGTTGGCCACCACCAACCGCTCCACCTCCCGCCCGGGACGGACCCTCCTGGGGCTCGGGCTCATCGTCCTGGTCCTCTTCGCGACCATCGGCATCGGCGCATGGAAGTCTGACGCGTCCTGGACGCCGAAGCTCGCGCTCGACCTCGAGGGCGGCACGCAGATCATCCTGCAGCCCGTCACGACCGACGGCCAGGAGGTGACGTCCGAGGACATCAACCAGGCGATCGAGATCATCCGTCAGCGTGTGGACTCCTCGGGAGTCTCCGAGGCGGAGATCACCAGCCAGGGTGGCAGCAACATCGTGGTGGCCCTCCCGGGGCGTCCGAGCGAGGCGACCCTCGACCTCGTGCGCGAGTCCGCGCAGATGCAGTTCCGGCCCGTCCTCTCCTTCGCGATGGTCACCCCGTCCGTCGGCGAGGTGGAGGACCCCGCGGTCGGTCCGCTCGCCCCGACCGACGCGCCCACGACGGCGGCTCCGACGGATGCCGCCACCGAGCCTGCCGACGGAGCGACGACCGACCCCGCCGGCGAGGCCACGACGGACCCCGCCGGTTCAGGCGGGGGCGCGGCACTCGCGTCCACCACGACCGACCCGGCGACAGACCCCGCGACCGAGGCCCCCGCGGACCCCGCCGTCGAGCCGACCGAGCCCGCTGTCGAGCCCACGGCTCCGGCGGCCACGACGCCGACGAACCCGAGCGACCTCGCGCAGATCACCCCTGAGCTCGCCGCCGAGTTCCAGGCGCTGACCTGCACCCCCGACTCGAGCGCCGCGGGCACAGCCCCCAAGGACCCGGCGTCGCCGATCGCCGTCTGCTCGGTCGACGGGACCATGAAGTACATCCTCGGCCCGATGGAGATCGCCGGGACCGACATCGACAGCGCCTCCTCAGGCCTCCAGGTCAACTCCCAGGGCGTCACGCTCAACACGTGGGCGGTCAACCTGCGCTTCACGGCTGCCGGGACCGACAAGTTCGCCGACGTCACCACGCGCCTGTCGACCCTGCCGACCTACACCACCTGGATCTCGACCGAGAACCCCACCCAGGCGCCGAACATGTTCGCCATGGTGCTCGACAACCAGGTGATCTCGGCCCCGGGCGTCACGAGCACCATCCCTGACGGACGTGCGGAGATCACCGGGTCCTTCACCCGCGAGACCGCCACGGCGCTCGCCAACCAGCTGAACTTCGGCGCCCTCCCGCTGACCTTCGAGGTGCAGAGCGAGCAGCAGATCTCGGCGACCCTCGGCAGCGAGCAGCTCGAGAAGGGCATGCTGGCCGGTCTCATCGGTCTCGCCCTCGTCGTCGTGTACTCGCTGTTCCAGTACCGCGCGCTCGGCCTGGTGACCGTGGCCTCGCTGCTCTTCGCCGGGGTGATCACCTACGGGCTCATCACGCTGCTCTCGTGGACGCAGGGCTACAGGCTCTCGCTCCCGGGTGTCGCAGGTCTGATCGTCGCGATCGGCATCACGGCGGACTCCTTCATCGTGTACTTCGAACGCATCCGTGACGAGCTGCGCGACGGTCGCTCGCTGACCTCGGCCGTCGACACCGGCTGGGACCGTGCACGCCGCACGATCTTGGCCTCGGACACCGTCAACTTCCTCGCGGCCGTCGTGCTCTACTTCCTCGCCGTCGGCGGGGTGCGCGGCTTCGCCTTCACCCTCGGTCTGACGACCCTGGTCGACCTGGTCGTCGTGTTCTTCTTCACGCACCCGCTCATGAAGCTGCTCGCCAAGACGCGTTTCTTCGCGGACGGCCACCCGGCCTCGGGCCTCGACCCGCACCGACTGGGTGCCACGGGGGTCCGCTACGCGGGTCGCGGACGTGTCGTGCAGCCGACAGTCTCGAAGACCGCTGGCTCGACGAGCCTCACCAAGGACGAGAGCCCGGCCGAGGGGACGGGCAAGCGCCCGAAGAAGAAGCAGCTGGTCGGGGCAGGTGCTCCCGCTGCGGCCCGCCCGGCGATGACCATCGCCGAGCGTCGCGCAGCCGCCGCAGCAGCTGCGACGACCCCCGCGGAGGCTCCGACCCCCGCGGAGGCTCCGACCCCCGCTGAGGCTCCGACCCCCGCTGAGGTCAACGCCGCCGAGTCGGCTGCGACCGGCTCGGTCGCCGACGAGGCGCAGGCCCAGGCGCCCGAGAGCACGACAGCACCGACCGACGCACCGTCGGCAGACGAGACACGGACCGACGGCACGCCGGCGTCCGACGAGCGCAAGGACGGGAACCTCTGATGGCCGTCGGATTCGCCCAGTGGGGCAACGACCTCTACACAGGCCGGACGTCGTACGACATCGTCGGCAAGCGCCGCAAGTTCTACATCGTCTCGATCGTCCTCGTGGTGCTCAGCCTCGTGGTGCTCCTGACCCGTGGTTTCAACCTCGGCATCGAGTTCCGCGGCGGCTCTGAGTTCACGGTCTCCGGGCTCACGAGCCTCAGCCAGCAGGAGGCTGCGGACGCCGTGGCCTCGGTCGCGCCGACCGAGCAGCCGCGCATCTCGAGCGTGGGGGCGACCTCTCTGCGCATCCAGACCGCCGAGCTCGGCGAAGACGAGGTGGTCGCGGTCCGCGACGCCCTCGCCTCTGCGTACGGCGTGAGCGCCGACGAGGTGACGAGCTCCTTCATCGGCCCCTCGTGGGGCGCTGACGTGTCCAAGAAGGCCATCACGGGACTCGTGGTCTTCCTCGTGCTCGTCGGGCTGGTCATGTCCGCGTACTTCCGTGCGTGGCGCATGGCGGCAGCGGCGCTCGTCGCGCTCTTCCACGACCTCATCATCACGGCGGGCGTGTACGCGCTCATCGGCTGGGAGGTCACCCCGGCGACGGTGATCGGCTTCCTCACGATCTTGGGGTACTCGATCTACGACACCGTCGTGGTCTTCGACAAGGTGCGCGAGAACACCGCGGGGATCACCGACCAGACCCGCAGCACCTACGCCGAGCGCGCGAACCTGGCCGTCAACCAGACCCTGGTCCGCTCGATCAACACGTCGGTCGTCGCGCTGCTTCCCGTGGCCTCGATCTTGTTCATCGGTGCGTTCATCCTCGGGGCCGGCACGCTGCGCGACATCGCCCTCGCGCTGTTCATCGGCATGGCCGTCGGTACCTACTCGTCGATCTTCCTCGCCACGCCGCTCGAGGTCACGCTGCGCACCAGCGAGCCGACGATCGCGAAGCACACGGCGCTCGTGCTCGAGAAGCGGCGCGAGGCCGTCGCCGCCGGGACCGACGCGTCCGGGCAGCCCGTGGCCGGGACGCCTGACGCCAAGATCCAGCTCGTCGGTCAGCTGAGCCCGGGCTCGCACCAGGGTCACGCGGCCCAGCCGCGTCGCCGCAAGGGTTCACGATGACCGCCCGCACCATGTCGGACGCCGAGCTCTCAGGCTTCGTCCGGGACGTCCCGGACTACCCGAACGACGGCATCATGTTCAAGGACATCACCGGTCTGCTCGTCGACCCGAAGGCCCTCTCCGAGGCCGTCGAGAGGCTCGCAGCCCTGGTGCCCGACGACGTCGACCTCGTCTCGGGCATGGAGGCGCGCGGCTTCATCGTCGGCGCCGCCCTCGCCTTCAGGCTCGGTGTCGGCTTCGTGCCTGTGCGCAAGGCCGGCAAGCTGCCGCCGCCCACCCGCAGCCTCACCTACGGGCTCGAGTACGGGGAGGCGACGGTCGAGATCCGTGAGGGCACTGTCCCGGTCGGCGCGCGCGTGATGCTCGTCGACGACGTCCTGGCGACAGGTGGCACGGCCGCGGCAGGGGCCGAGCTGCTCGAGCAGCTCGGGGCCGAGGTCGTCGGCCTCGCGTTCCTGCTCGAGCTCGAGGGCCTGGGCGGCCGCGAGAGGCTGGCCGGGCGCTCCGTGTCCACGGTGCTGCTGGCCGGGTCGTAGAATCGCATCTTCGGGGCTCGACCCGATGCCGGACGAGGAGGCGCGCATGACTGAGGACACCCGCTCGACAGACGCGCCCACCGAGCCCGCGGCCGTGGCCACGCCGCCGCTCGGCATCAGCTCGGCCAGCCGGGTCAGGTCGCGCCTCGTGCGCTTCGGCTCGCGCCACGCCGTCGGGACCCCGGCCCTCGAGCCGTTGCTGCGCGCTGTCCGCGCCAACCACCCCAAGGCCGACGTCTCGATCATCGAGCGCGCCTACGTCACGGCCGAGAAGGCCCACCGCGGCCAGATGCGCAAGAGCGGCGACCCGTACATCACGCACCCCGTCGCCGTCTCGACCATCCTCGCCGAGCTCGGCATGACCCCGCCGACGCTCGCCGCGGCCCTCCTGCACGACACGGTCGAGGACACCGACTACTCCCTCGACCAGCTGCGCCGTGACTACGGCGACGAGATCGCGATGCTCGTCGACGGCGTGACCAAGCTCGACAAGGTCACCTACGGGGATGCCGCGCAGGCCGAGACCGTCCGCAAGATGGTCGTGGCGATGGCGCGCGACATCCGCGTGCTCGTCATCAAGCTGGCGGACCGTCTGCACAACGCCCGCACCTGGAAGTTCGTGCCCTCGTCGTCTGCGCAGCGCAAGGCGCGCGAGACCATCGAGATCTATGCGCCGCTCGCGCACAGGCTCGGCATGAACACCATCAAGTGGGAGCTCGAAGACCTCTCCTTCCAGACCCTCTACCCCAAGGTCTACGACGAGATCGTGCACCTGGTGAGCGAGCGCGCCCCGGCACGCGAGGAGTACCTCGCCCTCGTCCGCGAGCAGATCACGGCCGACCTCCGGTCGTCGAAGATCAAGGCGACGGTCACCGGCCGGCCGAAGCACTACTACTCGATCTACCAGAAGATGATCGTGCGCGGCCACGACTTCGCCGACATCTACGACCTCGTGGGCACCCGTGTCCTCGTCGACTCGGTGCGCGACTGCTACGCGACCCTCGGAGCCCTGCACGCGCGGTGGAACCCCGTCCCCGGGCGTTTCAAGGACTACATCGCGATGCCCAAGTTCAACATGTACCAGTCGCTGCACACCACGGTGATCGGGCCTGGCGGCAAGCCTGTCGAGATCCAGATCCGGACGCACGAGATGCACCGCCGCGCGGAGTACGGCGTCGCGGCCCACTGGAAGTACAAAGAGGCTGCCAAGGACGGTGCCGACGCTGCGGGCAACGACATGCAGTGGCTGCGTCAGCTCGTCGACTGGCAGCGCGAGACAGCCGACCCGTCAGAGTTCCTGGACTCCTTGCGCTTCGAGATCAGCGGCGCCGAGGTCTACGTCTTCACGCCGAAGGGCGACGTGGTCGCGCTGCCTGCGGGCTCGACCCCCGTGGACTTCGCGTACACGGTGCACACCGAGGTCGGGCACCGGACGATGGGCGCGCGTGTCAACGGGCGCCTCGTGCCGCTCGACTCCGCGCTCGACAACGGCGACGTCGTCGACGTGCTCACGTCGAAGTCCGAGACGGCCGGCCCCAGCCGCGACTGGATGGCCTTCGTCAAGAGCCCGCGTGCCAAGAACAAGATCCGTCAGTGGTTCTCCAAGGAGCGCCGCGAAGAGGCCATCGAGCAGGGCAAGGACGCGATCGCGAAGGCGATGCGCAAGCAGAACCTGCCGATCCAGCGGATCCTCTCGCACGAGTCGATCGTCACGACCGCGCACGAGATGCGCTTCGCCGACGTCTCCGCGCTCTACGCCGCCGTCGGCGAGGGGCAGCTCTCGGCCGCGAACGTCGTGCACAAGCTCGTCCAGGCCATGGGCGGCGAGGACAACAACGCCGAAGACCTCGCCGAGGTCGCCCGACCCGGGCACCCGCAGCGACGCGCACGCACCGGAGACCCGGGCGTCATCGTCAAGGGTGTCGACGACATCTGGGTCAAGCTCGCCAAGTGCTGCACCCCTGTCCCGGGCGACAAGATCGTCGGCTTCATCACCCGCGGCCAGGGTGTCAGCGTGCATAGGACGGACTGCGCGAACTTCGAGGCTCTCAAGTCGCAGCCCGAGCGGATCGTCGACGTCGAGTGGACGACAGGCAGCAGCGCGCTGTTCCTCGTGCAGATCCAGGTCGAGGCCCTCGACAGGTCTCGTCTGCTCTCCGACGTCACCCGGGTGCTGTCCGACCACCACGTCAACATCCTCTCGGCGACGGTCTCGACGTCGAGCGACAGGGTCGCGCTGTCCAAGTTCGTCTTCGAGATGGCCGAGCCCGGGCACCTCGCCTCGGTCCTCACCGCTGTGCGCAAGATCGACGGTGTGTTCGATGTCTACCGCATCACCGGCTCTAAGGCTGCTGAGAACGTGGTGCACGCCTGACCTGAGTGTCCGACCGGCTGGCTCTCGGCCAGCGGCCGCTGGACCGACGGACGCTTCGGCTGCCGCTCGAGCGACCGGCGCTCGAGCGGCTCCCGGTCGACCGGCTCTCTGGTGATCGGGGACCGCTGTCCGGCTAGACGTCAGCCGTGCCGAGAGCGACCAGGGTCGCCGCCTCGATCCTGCGGACCGCCTGCAGCGACCCGCGCCAGCCGGTGACGCGCCTGAGCTCCGCCATCCCTGCAGGCAGGTCTGCCCCGCTCGTCCGCAGCCTGACGAGGTCTCGGGCCGCCTCTGCACCTGTCGACCAGGTGGCGACGTCCATCGCGGTGCGCACCGGGCTGGTGACAGGGAGGTCTCCGACCATCACCACGTCCCAGGGACGCAGCGACGTCTGGACGGGCTCGAGACCAGGCATCGACCGAGGCCGTGAGGTACCCGGCCTGTAGACGACCCCGACCCGTCGCGGCGGGGTCGGAGGAGGTCCACCGGCGTGGATCCACACAGCCCAGGCCCGGGCGACCACGACACCTGCTGGCACAGCACCCACCAGCGTCTGAGCACGGTCGGCAGGGGTCGGCGTGACGCCCGCGAGCAGCGCGAAGCCTGGGCGGAGCTCGACGACAGCCCCGTCGCGGCAGAGCATCTGCCAGGTGACCCACGAGCAGCCCAGCGACGCGGGGGAGAGCATGCGCCCTACCTCGGCCGGGGGACGGAGCAGCTCGGTGAGGGTGGGGGGCACGGGCTCACCCTGCCCGTCACAGCCCGCAGACGCCAGAGGCGGTGCCCGTCCTGTGGACGGGCACCGCCTCCGGTGCTGAGATGTCTCGCTCTGGGGCTGAGGGTGTCAGCCCTGAGCGTCCTCGGCAGCCTTGACGACCTGCTCGAGCCAGGACCGGCGTGCCTCGAGGGCTGCCTCGGCGTCCTTGATCTTGCGTGCGTCGCCCTTGGCCTGGGCCTTGGCGAGGTCTTCCTCGAGCCCGACGATCGCGGCCTCGAGCTGCGCGGCCGCACCCTCGGCGCGCGCACGAGTCTCGGGGTTGGTCCGCGTCCACTTGGCCTGCTCCGCGTCGCGGACCGCAGTCTCGACGGCGCGCATGCGGCCCTCGACACGCTGCACGTCGCCGCGCGGCACCTTGCCTGCGGCTTCCCAGCGGTCCTGCAGCGTGCGCAGGGTGACCTTGGCCTGAGCCAGGTCCTTCACCGGGACGAGCGCCTCGGCCTCGGCCAGGATGGCCTCCTTGACGACGAGGTTCTCGCCGTACTCGGCGTCGATCTCCGCGTTGGAGGCGTCGCGGGCCGCGAAGAACGCGTCCTGAGCGGCGCGGAAGCGGGCCCACAGCGCGTCGTCGTCCTTGCGGTTCGCACGGCCAGCGGACTTCCACCGGGCCATGAGGTCGCGGTAGGCACCTGCCGTCGCGCCCCACTCGGTGCTGGTCGAGAGCTTCTCGGCCTCCTCGACCAGGGCAGCCTTGGTGGCCTTGGCCCCGGAGTTCTGCTTCTCGAGCTCGGCGAAGAAGTGCCGGCGCTCACGGTCGAAGGTGGTCCGGGCGTGGCTGAACCTCTTCCACAGGGCCTCTTCGCTCGGGCGGTCCAGACGCGGTCCGTTGCGCTGGGCGTCCTTCCAGGTGTCGAGGAGCGAGCGGAGCTCTTCGCCGGCGGGCTTCCACTGGATGCGTGAGGGGTCGGTCGAGGCGAGCTTTTCGGCAGCCTCGACGATCGCGGTGCGGGCGGCGAGGGCCACGGCCTTGGCGGCCGAGCGCTCCTGCTCGAGCTCGGCGCGGCGACCGGCTGCGACGGTGCGGAGCGCCTCGACGCGGGCGCGGAGCCCGTCGAGGTCGCCGACGGCGGCGGGTTCGGCCACCTCTGCACCGAGCTTGGCCAGGGTTGAGTCGATCTCCTTGGTGGTGAGGTCCGCGGTACCGAGGCGAGCCTCGAAGAGCGCGACCTTCGCCTGGAGGTCGAGGAAGCGTCGCACGTACAGGCCGATGGCCTCCTCGGTGGAGACGCCCGGGAACTGGCCCACGGTGCGCTCTCCGGCGGCCTCGGTCACGTAGACCGTGCCGTCCTCCTCCACACGGCCGAAGGCGAGGGCGGCCTGAGTCTGGGCGCTCTCGTCAGGGGCCGGTGCGGAGGGCTGCTCCGCGGCGGCGCTCGGCGTCGCGACGGCCTGCGGACGGGCCGCGGGACGTGGGACCGGGCGCGGGACGGGTCGAGGAGTCGGGCGGGACGAGGCAGCGGGTGCCTCGGGAGCCGCTGCGGGCTCTGCGGCGGTGGTCTCTGCCTCAGGCGCCTCAGGTGCGGCACTGTCTGCGGCGGTCGCGTCGTCCGCGGGTGCGTCCCCCTCAGGCGCGGCAGGCTCGGCTGCGGTCGGCTCTGCGGCCGAGGGCTCTGCGGTCGGCGCGTCGTCCGCCGGTGCGTCCTTGACCTTCTCGGCGACGACTGCTGCGTCGGCAGGAGCCTCGTCAGCCTGGGGCTGCTGCGTGGTCGACGCTCCCTGAGCGTCGTCTGCTGTCGCTGCAGCGTCCGGGACGGCATCCGTCGTGCTGTCGGTGCTCTCGCTCATTGGGGCTCAACTCCTTGGATGATGGCTCCTGCGCGCAAGACGAGCTCCCGCGGGGCCAGCGACTGCCTGGGGTGCCCCAGGCCGATGTGTGCGATCCGTCCGTGAGCGCGCGCATGCCGCGCCCGCACCACGGACTGCCCACAGTCTAGGGAAGTATGCGCCGACGTGCTGACGTATTTCACAGTGGCTGCGCGCCTGAGGGGTCACGAGGTGCACCCGGGGTGCGGCCGGGGCCGGTCACCGTGCTCGGAGGGGCCCGGGAGTTCTGGAAGAATGTCGTCTCATGGCACGCCCCACACCCCTCTCCGGCTTCCCCGAATGGCTCCCCGCGGCTCGCATCGTCGAGCAGCACGTCCTGGACTCGGTGCGTCGCACCTTCGAGCTCCACGGCTTCGTCGGCATCGAGACCCGCGCCGTCGAGCCCCTCGACCAGCTCTTGCGCAAGGGTGAGACCTCCAAGGAGGTCTACGTGCTCAAGCGTCTGCAGGCGACGGAGGACGAGCAGGCCGAGGCGAACCTCTCGGCGGCCGACAAGCAGGGGCTCGGTCTGCACTTCGACCTCACCGTGCCCTTCGCGCGGTACGTGCTCGAGAACGCCGGCCACCTCGCCTTCCCGTTCAAGCGCTACCAGATCCAGAAGGTGTGGCGCGGCGAGCGCCCCCAGGACGGCCGGTTCCGCGAGTTCGTGCAGGCCGACATCGACGTCGTCGGCGCCGGTGCGCTGCCCTACCACTTCGAGGTCGAGGTGCCCCTCGTCATGGCCGAGGCGCTCGGTGCGCTGCGCGCCGTGGGCGTGCCGCCGGTCCGCATCCTCGTCAACAACCGCAAGGTCGCCGAGGGCTTCTACCGCGGGCTCGGCCTAGAGGCGGTCGACGGGGTCCTGCAGATCATCGACAAGCTCGACAAGATCGGACCGCAGAAGGTCGCGGCGGCTCTCGTCGCCGACCTCGGGGCGAGCGACGAGCAGGCTCAGGCGTGCCTCGAGCTCGCGTCGATCTCGGGGGAGGACCTCACGGTCGTCGACCGCGTGCGCGCGCTGGCCCAGACGCACGGCGTCGAGTCCGAGCTCCTCGACGAAGGCCTCGTCGAGCTCGGTGCGCTCATCGAGGCGGCTGCTGTGCGCGCCCCGGGCGTCGTCGTCGCCGACCTCAAGATCGCCCGCGGTCTCGACTACTACACAGGGTCGGTCTACGAGACCGTCCTGGTCGGCCACGAAGAGCTCGGCTCGATCTGCTCGGGCGGACGCTACGACACCCTCGCCTCCGACGGGGCGAACACCTACCCGGGGGTCGGTCTGTCGATCGGCATCTCCAGGCTCGTCTCGCGGCTGCTGGGCGCGGGCCTCGTCCAGGCGTCACGCTCGGTGCCGAGCGCCGTCGTGGTCGCCGTGACCTCCGACGAGACGCGCCCAGCCTCCGAGGCCGTCGCGACAGCACTGCGTGCCCGCGGCATCCCGGTCGAGGTGGCCCCGGCTGCGGCGAAGTTCGGCAAGCAGATCAAGTACGCGGACCGCCGCGGGGTGCCCTTCGTCTGGTTCCCGGCCGGGCTCGGGCACGACGGCGAGCCTGTCGCGCACCGGGTCAAGGACATCCGCTCGGGGGAGCAGGTCGAGGCCGACCCCGCGACGTGGGAGCCCTCGGCCGAGGACTGGTGGCCGCGGGTCCTGCCCGTCGGCTAGCACTAGACTCGACCCCGACCGTCCGGTCCGACCGGACGGGAACCCTACGTCTGAGAGGCTTCTTCGTGCTACGCACCCACACCGCCGGATCGCTGCGCGCCGAGGACATCGGCACGACCGTCACCCTGACCGGGTGGGTCGACCGTCGTCGTGACCACGGAGGCGTCGCCTTCATCGATCTGCGTGATGCGAGCGGTGTGGCCCAGGTCGTCATCCGTGACGAGGCGGTGGCGCACCCGCTGCGCGCCGAGTTCGTCCTGCAGGTGACCGGAGAGGTCTCGCGCCGTCCCGACGGCAACGAGAACACGAACCTCGCGACAGGCCAGATCGAGGTCGTCGCGGCCGAGGTCGTCGTGCTCAACGAGTCCGCGCCGCTGCCCTTCCAGGTGTCCACGGCCCTCGACGGCACGGAGACCATCGGAGAAGAGGCCCGCCTCAAGCACCGCTACCTCGACCTGCGCCGCCCGGCACCCGCCCGGGCCCTGCGTCTGCGCGCCAAGGCCAACGCTGCCGCGCGCCGCGTGCTCGACGCGCAGGAGTTCGTCGAGATCGAGACGCCGACCCTCACCCGGTCGACCCCCGAGGGTGCCCGCGACTTCGTCGTGCCCGCGCGCCTGGCGCCCGGGTCCTGGTACGCGCTGCCGCAGTCCCCGCAGCTGTTCAAGCAGCTGCTCATGGTCGCCGGTATGGAGCGCTACTACCAGATCGCCCGCTGCTACCGCGACGAGGATTTCCGTGCGGACCGTCAGCCGGAGTTCACCCAGCTCGACGTCGAGATGAGCTTTGTCGAGCAGGACGACGTCATCGCCCTCGGCGAGCAGCTGGTCGTCGCCCTCTGGGACCTCATCGGGGTCACGATCCCGACGCCGATCCCGCGGATGACCTTCAAGGACGCGATGGAGCGCTACGGCTCCGACAAGCCGGACCTGCGTTTCGGTCTCGAGCTCGTCGAGCTCACCGAGTACTTCAGCGAGACCCCCTTCCGCGTGTTCCAGGCTCCGTACGTGGGTGCCGTCGTGTTCCCCGGCGGTGCCTCGACGCCCCGCCGTGGCTTCGACGCCTGGCAGGAGTGGGCCAAGCAGCGCGGCGCCAAGGGGCTCGCGTACGTCACCTTCACCGAGGACGGCGAGCTCGGCGGCCCCGTCGCCAAGAACCTGTCGGACTCCGAGCGCGAGGGCCTCGCGGCTGCGACGGGCGCCAAGCCCGGTGACGCCGTGTTCTTCGCCGCCGGCAAGCCGACCGACGCGCGTGCCCTCCTCGGTGCGGCTCGTCTGGAGATCGGCAAGAAGGCCGAGCTCATCGACGAGAGCGCCTGGGCCTTCGTGTGGGTCGTCGACGCCCCGCTGTTCAAGCCCACGGGCGAGGACGACGACGTCGCTGTCGGCGAGGGCGCGTGGACCGCGGTCCACCACGCCTTCACGTCGCCCACCCCCGAGTGGATCGACACCTTCGAGGAGAACCCGGGCGAGGCTCTCGCCTACGCCTACGACATCGTCTGCAACGGCAACGAGATCGGTGGTGGGTCGATCCGTATCCACCGCCGCGACGTCCAGGAGCGCGTCTTCGCGGTCATGGGGATCGGCGAGGAGGAGGCGCAGGAGAAGTTCGGCTTCCTGCTCGACGCCTTCGCCTTCGGCGCACCGCCCCACGGCGGCATCGCCTTCGGCTGGGACCGCATCCTCGCGCTGCTCACGGGCTCGGAGTCGATCCGCGACGTCATCGCCTTCCCGAAGTCCGGTGGCGGCTTCGACCCGCTCACCCAGGCTCCTGCGCCGATCACGGCCCAGCAGCGCAAGGAAGCAGGTGTCGACAGCGTCCCGAAGGCCCCTGTCGAGTGAGGACCGTCGGCTCGCTGCCGACCCCGTGGGACGCGGACCCCTACCTGGTGGGGGAACGCGCTGACGACGAGCTCCACGCGCACGCCTGCGACGACGAGGCGTGCGTGCTGGTCCTCGACGGCCACCCGGGTCGGTCGCTCGTCGGCATCGGACGCCCGGAGGCCGTCGCCCGGCTGCTCACGCAGTCGGCGGCGGCCTTCGCCGCGCTCGCGCCGCAGACGCTCACCCTCGCCCGGGGGGCGTGGGAGCTCGTCGACGGCGAGGTTCGCGACCAGCTGGCCGGGCCGTCGACGACGACGTCGGAGTGGGACTGGATGTCGACCCGGACACCGCTGGTCCAGCCCGACGCACCGGTCGTCCTGCCCGACGGGGCCGGGGCGTCGCGTGAGGTGATGGTCGAGAGGTTCACCCCGGGGCCGGAGACCGACGCGCTCGTGACCGACTGCCTCGACAGGGCGCACCCGATCGCGTCGACCCTGCCCGGCGACCCCAGGCTCACCGGCTGGTGGGGCGTGCGCGAGAGCGAGGACGGGGCCCTCGTCGCGACCGTCGGTGCTCTCGACATCTACCCCGGTGCGCCCGCGCACCTCGTCTCGCTCGGCGTCGACCCTGCGCACCGCGGACGGGGACTGGCCGGTCTCGTGCTCGCAGCGGCCGTCGACGACGGTCTGCGGCGGACGCCTCGTGCCGGCGGTCCGATGGTCCACCTCGGGCTCTACGCGGCGAACGACCGCGCCCGGCGTGTGTACCAGCGGCTCGGGTTCAGCCTCGACCACCAGTTCATGTCGGTGCGGCGCGCTCCAGGCTGAGGCGGCCTGGCGTGCGCCTCAGGGCGAGCAGGTGACGCTGGTGGGGTCTCCGTGCGAGGCCCCACCAGCTCACAGGCTCCCGCTCAGTGGATGATCGCCAGCCGCTCGTGCACCCGCCGCAGCGGAGCCGGAGCCCACCAGTTCCACCGGCCCAGGAGGGTCATGGTCGCCGGGACCAGCAGCATCCGGACGAGGGTCGCATCGATGAAGACGGCGACGGCCAGCGCGAAGCCCACCTGCTTGATGATCAGCAGGTCGCCGAGCACGAACCCTGCGAAGACCACGATGATGATCGCCGCGGCCGAGGTGATGATCCGGCCCGAGCGCTGGAGCCCCAGGCGCACAGAGGTCTCCGGGTCGACCCCGTCGTCGTAGAGCTCTTTGATGCGCGAGAGCAAGAAGACCTCGTAGTCCATCGCGAGCCCGAAGGCGAAGGCCACCACGAGCGCGACGACGAAGGTCTCGATCCCGCCCGTCGACGTGAAGCCGAGCAGACCTGACAGGTGCCCCTCCTGGAACACCCAGACGAGGATCCCCATCGACGCGGAGATCGAGATCGCGTTGGTGAGCAGCGCCTTGAGGGGGATCACCACAGAACCTGTCATGAGGAACAGCAGCACGAAGGTGGCCAGGACGACGATCGCCACGGCCCACCAGACCCTGTCGCCGAGCGCTGAGACGAAGTCCACCTGCGCGGCGGCCTGGCCGGTGACCCACGTGTCGAAGGCGGGGTCGAGGTCACGGATGCTCGTGACGACGTCGACTGCCTGCTCGCCGCCGGCGTCGCCCGACTCGAGGGTCACCCCGACGACGGAGTACTCACCCTCGGTCGTGGGCGCGCTCACGGTGTCGACACCCTCGATCTCGGCGACGTCGGCAGCCCAGCCCGCGACGTCGGCGGCGGGCGCCTGGGCGACGACCACGATCTCGGGGGAGGTGGTCGAGGGGAACTGCTCGGCGAGCCGCGTGACGAACTGCCGCTGGTCGGAGGACGTGGGCAGCATCTCGATACCGGAGTTGCGCATCTGCAGCCCGAGGACCGGCGAGGCGAGCCCGAGCAGCACCACGACGCACCCGGCAGCCACCCAGGCTGGTCGCCGCTGGACGCGTGCCGCGAGCCTGGAGAACACGCCCTCGTCGGTGTCGACAGCGGCGGTGTGCCGCAGCACGCGGTCTGCACCCGGGACCTTGGTGAGCAGCCCGGGCCGGACCAGACGACGACCGGCGAGCCTGAGCAGCGCCGGCACGAGGGTGAGGGCTGTCGCGACAGCCACGAGGATGATCGAGAGCCCGCCAGCACCGATGGCCCGCAGGATGTCGGGGCGGAAGACCATGAGCCCGGCGATCGAGATGGCGACGGTCAGTGCCGAGAAGGCGACGGTGCGTCCTGCTGTGGCCATCGTGCGGACCAGCGCGTCGGCGACCCGGGTGTCCTTGCGGCTGCGACGTCGTGGTGCGTCCGCGGCCTCGGTGCCCTCGAGGCCGTCGAGGCGGGTGAGCTCTTCACGGAACCGCGAGACGATCAGGAGGCCGTAGTCGATCGACAGCCCGAGCCCGAGGACCGTGACGACGTTGACGATCGAGGCGTCGACCTCCATGAGGTACGAGAGCCCGAGCAGCACACCGAGCCCGGTGCCGATCGAGGCGAGCGCACCAGCCATGGGCATGGCCGCGGCGAGGAACCCGCCGAAGACGAGGACCATGATGAGCAGCGCCACCGGGAGCGCGACGGCCTCGCCCGTCGCGAGGTCTTGCTCGACCTGGTGGGTGATCGCATCGATGACGAGCGATGTGGACCCGACAAGACCTGTCGCGGCGGGCTCGAGCCCCTGGAGGGCCGCGGTCGTCGCGTCCAGGGCGGTGACCACCGCGGTGACGGACGCGGAGGCCTCGTCCTCGCTCAGGGTCGGGTCGAGCGAGACGATCACCACGAAACCGTCGCCGTCGGCCGCGGTCAGCAGCTTCCCGGCGTCGCTCGTCGGGCCGTCAGGCAGCGAGACCGGGTCGAGGACGGTCTCGACCCCGTCGACCGCGAGCACGGCGGCGAGGGCGGGCTGCAGCGCCTCCGCGACACCGTCGGCCGTCGGAGGCAGGCCGTCGACGATGAGCGTCACGTCTTCGCCGTCGTCGCCGATCGCCGCGAGGATCTCCTGACCCTGCGAGCTCTCCGACCCGGCGACCGTCGGGTCGCCCGTCGTGAGCCTGGAGAACAGGCTCTCGCCGTGCACCCCGAAGAGCGCGAGCGCGATGCCCAGGACCGTCAGCACGGCCCAGACGGAGATGGTGGTGCGGGGGTGGTCGCTCACGCGACGTCCTAGGTTCTCGAACACGCTGGCCAGCATCCCATCCCGGAGGGGTCGAGGGCTACGCGAGAGGTCTGCGGCGTGCGGGGTCGACCGCCGGCGTCGGTGGGAGCGCCTAGGCTGGAGCCATGGACCTGTTCGACTCGACGACGCAGGACGTGAGCGGTGTCCCGAGGGTCGGTTCCGGGTCTCCGCTCGCCGTCCGCATGCGCCCGGCCTCCCTCGCCGAGGTCGCCGGGCAGAAGCACCTGCTCGTCCAGGGGTCGCCGCTGCGCAGGCTCGTCGAGCCCGCCGACGACTCCTCCCGACGTGCCGCACCGGGCTCGGTGATCCTCTGGGGTCCGCCCGGCACCGGTAAGACGACGCTCGCGTACCTCATCGCGACCAGCTCTGGGCGGCGCTTCGTCGAGCTCTCGGCTGTGACCGCGGGTGTCAAGGACGTCCGCTCGGTGATCGAGGACGCCCGACGGCGGCTCGCGACCGGGGGCTCGGAGACCGTCCTGTTCATCGACGAGGTGCACAGGTTCTCCAAGTCGCAGCAGGACGCGCTGCTGCCGAGCGTCGAGAACCGCTGGGTCACGCTCGTGGCGGCCACGACCGAGAACCCGAGCTTCTCGGTCAACTCCCCGCTGCTCTCCCGCTCCCTTCTGCTGACCCTCCAGCCGTTGACGACCGACGACGTGCGGGTGCTCGTCCGGCGGGCTGTCGCCGACGAGCGGGGGCTCGGCGGGACCGTCACCCTCGACGACGACGCCGAGGACCACCTGCTGCGGCTCGCCGGGGGAGACGCTCGCAAGGCGCTGACGATCCTCGAGGCGGCCGCCGGGGCGGCGCTCTCCGACCACGACAGGACCGACGCAGTCGTCGCTGGCGGTGCCACCGAGCAGGCCGAGGCCGACGAGGGTCTCGACGCCGCAGACCTCCGCGCCGGGCAGGCGGCAGAGCCGGCGGAGGGTGGTCAGGACGCGGACGCCACCCCGGACGTCGTCGCCGACCCGCCCGTGACCGTCGACCTCGCGACGATGGAACGCGCGATCGACGTGGCCGCCGTCCGCTACGACCGGGACGGCGACCAGCACTACGACGTGATCAGCGCGTTCATCAAGTCCATGCGCGGCTCCGACGTCGATGCCTCGCTGCACTATCTCGCCCGGATGATCGCTGCGGGGGAGGACCCGCGGTTCATCGCGCGGCGCATCGTCATCGCCGCGGCCGAAGAGGTCGGCATGGCAGACCCGAGCGCGTTGCAGACCGCGACGGCCGCGGCGAACGCTGTCGCGCTCATCGGCATGCCGGAGGCACGGATCATCCTCGCCGAGGCTGTCGTGCACATCGCGTCGGCCCCGAAGTCCAACGCGGCCTACACGGCGATCGACGCTGCCCTCGCCGACGTCAGGGCCGGCAAGGTGGGCACGGTCCCGCCGCACCTGCGGGACGCCCACTACTCGGGGGCCAAGGCTCTCGGGCACGGGCAGAGCTACAGGTACGCCCACGACGCCCCGCACGCCGTCGCCACCCAGCAGTACCTCCCGGACGACCTCGTCGGCACGACGTACTACAGGCCGAGCGACCGTGGCTTCGAGCGGTCGGTGTCCGAGCGCATGGAGCGGGTCAAGAAGATCTTGCGCGGCGAACCGGGCTGAGGAGGTCGTCTCGTCCCTCCGACCTCTCCGACCACTCCGGCCGGAGCTGCCCGTCCCCGGTGCTAGACTTCTCAGGTTGCCCTCTGGGGCGACCGCCTGGGACCTCGGCCCGGTGAGACCCGCAGCAGCACGATCGTGGGTCTCCGTCGGCTGGTCCCGCACGCTGCTGCACCGCAGCGGCGTGTGATCGACATCCACGACAGGAACGGAAGAACTCTCTATGTCTTCAGTGACCCGTTCGCGCCGCCAGGTCCGCCTGAGCCGCGCGCTGGGCATCGCGCTCACCCCGAAGGCCGTCAAGCACTTCGAGAAGCGCCCCTACCCGCCCGGCGAGCACGGCCGTGCCCGCCGCCGCACCGAGTCGGACTACGCGGTCCGTCTTCGTGAGAAGCAGCGTCTGCGCGCCCAGTACGGCCTCCGCGAGAAGCAGATGGCCCGTGCGTTCGAGGACGCTCGCAAGGCTCCGGGTCTGACCGGTGAGGCTCTCGTCGAGATCCTCGAGACCCGCCTCGACGCCCTCGTGCTCCGTTCGGGCTTCGCCCGTACGACGCTCCAGGCCCGCCAGGCCGTGGTCCACCGCCACATCCTCGTCGACGGCAAGATCGTCGACCGCCCCTCGTTCAAGGTGAAGCCGGGCCAGACGGTCCAGGTCAAGCCGAAGAGCCAGGCCATGACGCCGTTCCAGGTCGCCGCTGCCGGTGCCCACCGCGACGTCCTCCCGGCCGTCCCGCCGTACCTCACGGTCTCCCTCGAGAAGCTCTCCTTCGTGCTCTCGCGTGCACCGAAGCGTGTCGAGGTCCCCGTGACCTGCGAGGTCCAGCTGGTCGTCGAGCACTACTCGCGCTGACCCGCACCTGCTCCATCCACGACGCCCCGTCCGCAGACTCTGCGGGCGGGGCGTCGTGCATCCAGGCGCAGGTGGGGGAGCTGCGCCGGCCCACGTGCCCGCTCCTGGTCTGCCCTGGTGCCGCCGGGGCAGCATGGCGCCGGGCAGCCTGCCTCGCGCACAGGTGCTCGCATGGATCGGACCGCCGTGGGCGGGTAAGGTCGCACCAGCCAACAGGCGGGTGGGGGCAAGGCCCCTGGTCGTCTTCGTCCCGGGTCCGGAGCGGCCCGGAGAACAGTGCAGGAGTACTCAGTGATCGGTGACATCGCAGGACTCATCGCGGCCGTCGCGTTCGTCGCTCTCGTCGGGCTGCTCGCCGTCCCGCTCGTCAAGCTCGGCAAGGTCTTCGACACCACGACCGAGAGCATCAAGGACCTGACGGCGCACTCGGTCCCGATCCTCGACGAGTCTGCGCAGACTGTCGCGAGCGCCAACTCCCAGCTGGTCAAGGTCGACACCATCACGACGTCTGCGGCCGAGGTCAGCCAGAACGTCTCAGCGCTCACTGGCCTGTACGCGGCAGCCTTCGGGGCGCCTGTCGTCAAGGTCGCCGCCTTCTCCTACGGGGTGCGCAAGGCCTTCGGCCAGGCCGCCTCGAAGGTCCGCGGCACCGGGAAGGACAGCTGATGTCGCGACTGTTCTGGCTCGGGACCGGGGTCGCGCTCACCGTGGTCGTGGTCGTCAAGGGCCGCCAGGTGGTCCGCCGCTACGCACCGGCGACCCTGGTCGACCAGGCGACCGCGACAGCCCAGGCGACGGGCGTCAGGCTGTCCGAGGCAGCCTCGGCGTTCCTCGACGACTTCCGCGCTGCGCGCGACGAGCGTGCCGAGCAGCTGAGCGACTCGCTGCTGGCCCGCACGCAGGGCTCGGTCGACGACCTCCGCGCCCGTCGCGACGCCTCACGTCCTGCTCCCGGGCACCGCGCACCGGGTCGCCACCGCGACCTGGACGACCCCGAGGACGACGAGCTCGGCTACTCGTTCTGACGCTCTGAGGACCCACGCAGGTCTCTTCGCGCAGCTGCCGTCCTCGATGGCACCGACGGCACCGAGGACGCCGCCGTCGTGCGGTCCGCTGCACGACCCTCCGGCGCCCTGTGGTGCCCCACCCTGCTCTGCCCTCCAGCGCCCTGCCTCGTCAGAGCACGCACGGAGACTAAGATTGACCGACGCCCGTCTGCGGCACGACCTCGTCGTGCCGTCCGCCGCCCCATCGCCCAGCCAGAGGACTTCATGCGCACCGCCGAGATTCGCCAGCGTTGGCTCACCTACTTCGCCGACCGCGGGCACACCGTGGTCCCGTCGGCGTCCCTGATCTCGCCGGACCCGTCGACGCTCTTCACGATCGCCGGCATGGTGCCGTTCATCCCGTACATGACCGGGCAGCAGACGGCTCCGTGGAAGCGGGCGACGAGCGTGCAGAAGTGCGTGCGCACCCTCGACATCGAAGAGGTCGGCAAGACCACCCGCCACGGCACGTTCTTCCAGATGAACGGCAACTTCTCCTTCGGGGACTACTTCAAGGAAGAGGCCATCGCCTACGCCTGGGACTTCATCACGGGCTCGGTCGACGACGGCAAGCTCGGCTTCGACCCCGAGCTCGTGTGGGTGACGGTCTTCCACGAGGACGACGAGGCCCGCGAGATCTGGAAGCGCGTGGCAGGTCTGCCGGACGAGCGCATCCAGTCCCGCGGCATGCGTGACAACTTCTGGTCCACGGGCGCCCGTGGACCTGCCGGGCCCTGCTCGGAGATCTACATCGACCGCGGACCCGAGTACGGCGCCGAGGGTGGCCCCGTCGTCGACGAAGACCGCTACATCGAGATCTGGAACCTCGTCTTCATGCAGTTCGAGCGTGCCGACGGCGGCACCAAGGACGACTTCCCGATCATCGGCCCGCTCGCCTCGCGCAACATCGACACCGGCATGGGCCTCGAGCGCGTCGCGTTCCTGCTCCAGGGCGTCGACAACATGTACGAGATCGACGAGGTCTTCCCGGTCATCCAGGTGGCCCAGGAGCTCTCGGGCAAGGCCTACGGGGCTGTCGAGGACGACGACGTGCGCATGCGTGTCGTCGCCGACCACATCCGTTCTGCCGTGATGCTCATCGGCGACGGCATCCGTCCCTCGAACGAGGGCCGCGGCTACGTGCTGCGCCGCCTGATCCGTCGCTCGGTGCGCGCCATGCGTCTGCTCGGCGTGGACGAGCCCGCTCTGCCCGCCCTCGTGCCGGCCAGCATCGAGGTCATGAAGGCCTCGTACCCCGAGCTCGGTGAGAACTTCGACCGCATCACCTCGATCGCCTACGCCGAGGAAGAGGCCTTCCGCCGCACCCTCACAGCGGGTACGACCATCCTCGAGAACGCTGTCGGCTCGGCGCTCTCCTCGGCGGGCCCGGGCAAGGCCGTCCTCGGCGGTGCCGAGGCCTTCCAGCTCCACGACACCTACGGCTTCCCGATCGACCTGACCCTCGAGATGGCCTCGGAGCACGGGGTCGCCGTCGACGAGACCGCGTTCAGGTCGCTCATGCAGGCGCAGCGTTCGCGTGCCCGTGCCGACGCTCTCGCCAAGCGGACGGGTGGCGCCGACAAGGCGGCCTACGAGACGCTCCAGAGCGGTCTGGGTG